>WNGJ01009880.1_pt1 | contig 11564 bp, 9 predicted proteins | sample 5400611 | NCBI WGS metagenome assembly WNGJ01 (sample SAMN13153375, study PRJNA577476) | soil metagenome | isolation source: 40 cm soil or saprolite under Garry oak tree replicate 1 | place: USA:California | collected 2016-06-15 | reverse complement strand
CCCCGTATCGATCACCCATGCAAGCAGCCCGGGAACGATCAAGGCGAAGCCCGTAGATAGCCCCAGGCAGACGACTGCACCGAGTGTTGACAACCAGTGAGGGCGAAGCAAAGCTATGATGCGCCAGTTAACTTTCCATGAATCGGTAAACGTGAAGACTTGGGGTAGACTGATTTTCGGGAGAAGCACACATAGATCCTTTCTAGAGGCTGTGGTAAATTCGCATGTGGCTATTTATAAAAAAGTCTGCAAATTCGCGTCGCTGAATTTGGACGCTGACATTGCTGTTAATGAGGCCAAAAAAAGTGAGCGGACATAGTTCCGCACACTGGGAAGATAGCCTTAGTACTCTTTAGTATAACACGCTTTTGTGATCGTTGTTGAGATATATGCAAATAAAGCAGTTCAATCGCTCTTGACAAAACGCTTTCGTATCCTGTATACTGTTTATGCACACGTGTGCATACCTTATTTTTTAGCTACGGGTGCACACGTGTGTATTGCTTGATGGATAGTAAGCTACCAGTTGTTCGGCAAAGAGAGGCACACTATTTGCGCCAACACGAGGTATCCATCGCAGATATCGCCCGCATTGCTGGCGTCTCGCACACAACAGTATCACGGGCACTTCGTGGAAGCACACTGATTAGTGCAGACACACGAGAGCGCATCCAGCAACTCGCGCATAAGATGGGGTATACGCCTAATGCTATTGCGCAGAGCTTGCAAACGCGGCGGACGAGCACGATTGGTCTGGTGGTTACGTCGATAGCCGATCCTTTCCTCAATGATGTGGTAAAAGGCGTCGAAGAAGTAGCCCGCGCGGCAAGCTTCAGTGTGATTCTCAGCGCCACCCATAATGATCCCGACCAGGAGATGGGGGTTATCGAAACCTTCCACCGCCGGCGGGTTGATGGAATCCTCGTCGCATCGTCCCGTATCACAAGTGAGTATAAGAAACGCCTGGACCATATCCGGGTACCGACTGTACTTATCAATAGCCAGGCCGATGCGCAGGACGAGTTGTTGCACTGGGTTACCGTGGATGATTGCATGGGGGCGCAGCTCGCGGTAGAACATTTGTTGCAGCTCGGTCATCGTTCAATTGGCTATCTTGGCATCAGCAGCAGGCCGAGATCAAACCGGCAACGCTTTCAGGGGTATCAGAACGCCCTGACAGCAGCTGCTATATCATATCGTGATGCCTGGGTCGTGATTACACCCGGTATCGAGGCGTCGCATGAGGAAGATGTTGAGGTAGGCCAGGCTTCATTACTTTATTTTCTGGAGAGAGGAGTCACTGCTGTTTTTTGCTACAACGATATGACGGCGATTGGACTGCTGATGGCTTGTCGAGAACAAGGCATTGCAGTGCCAGAGGAATTGAGCATTCAGCCGAAGGTAGAATTGGGACGTCTAGCAACCCAGGTAATGCTCGATTTGTTGCATAACCGTCCAGGGCAGAACTATGTACTGCAACCTGCTCTTATTACTCGTGCCAGTACAGCCCTGCTCGCAAGCAGGTAATGCGAGGAAAGGAGAACAGCGCATATGCATTCTCTCGTCAAGATGGGCGTAATAGGCCTTGGCCGGATGGGCCGGTTGTATGTGCGCTTGCTTGCAACTCAGGTCTCAGGCGTCCACCTGGATGCAGTTGCGGAAGTAGGCGAACAGGCGCGGTCCCAGATAATGGACGAGCTGGACGTCGCCCACGCGTTTGCTGATGCCTATGAACTACTTGCGCTTCCTGACCTGAATGCCGTCGTTATCGCTACACCAACAAGTACCCATCATGACCTGGTCATTGCTGCTGCGAAGGCTGGCAAAGCGATATTCTGTGAAAAACCCCTGGCTTTGACACTCGAGGAGACTTACTCGATGTTGCAAGCTGTCGCAAGCGCACAGGTGCCGCTTCAGGTTGGCTTCATGCGTCGCTTCGATGAGGCATACCGGAGGGCTAAAACTCTGATCGCTGACGGCCAGATCGGGCATCCGGTTACTTTTAAGTCCCTCAGCCGTGATCCATTCTGTCCACCAGGCGACTATATGGACCCTGCCAAAAGTGGAGGCTTGATTCTCGACATGGCTATTCACGATTTTGACCTCGCTCGCTGGCTCGTGGACAGTGAAGTCGAGCGCGTGACGGCGGAGGGAACTGTGCTTGTTTGCAATGAACTTGCATCAGTTGGAGATATAGACAATGCCCTGGTAAATATGCGCTTTGTGAATGGTGCGCTCGGAAATATCGAAGCGAGCCGCAATGCCTTCTATGGGTATGATATTCGAACGGAAGTCCTCGGTTCTGAAGGCGCAGTGATGATCGGGGTACACCAGCATACGCCAGTGATGTTGTTGAATCGGGCCGGTGCTCATCACGATGTAATGCCATATTTGATAGAACGCTTCGGTGATGCTTACCGCGCTCAATTACAGCACTTTATCGATTGCCTGCATAAAGGCCAGTCTCCTGCGGTGGGTGGAGCCGAGGCGCTCGCTGCCTGTAAGATAGGTATCGCCGCCACACGATCTTACCAGGCCGGACGCCCGGTTACTCTCAGCGAGTTAGAGACTTCGTCATTGTAGACCGGTTGAGATACGAACGTTGGTATCAGCGCGTACTTCCCCGGCATAGCAGCTGAGGCGTACTGCTGATGCATCGAGCTGCATAAGGAGTCGATGTATGCGCCAGTATGATGCGAATAACTTGATTGTCCATCCCGGTAACTCTAACGACTCTGAGGTCGTCGTTGAGGTGACTCCAGAGCTGGCTGGCTGGGAGTATATTTCTTTTCAGTTACGTCGTCTGCCAGCAGGGCGCTCCTGGACGTTCTCGACTGGCGGCTACGAGATGGCTATTGTCATCCTGAGCGGTTGCATAGGCGTTGAGTCAGACCGGGGCCAGTGGTTACATGTGGGCAAGCGTGACAGTGTCTTCAAAGGGCTGCCGTATGCGCTCTATCTTCCCCGGCATGCCTCGTTGACTGTCGAAGCGGAAACCGCTTGCGAGTATGCTGTGGCCCTGGCGCCAAGCGACCAGGATCACCAACCGCGCCTTGTCACTCCGCGTGACATCGAGATTGAGATACGTGGAGGTGATAATGCCACACGGCAGATCAACAACATTATCCCGCCAGGTTTCCCGTGCCAGCACCTGGTCGTTGTGGAAGTCTACACACCCGGTGGGAACTGGTCCAGTTATCCTCCACACAAGCATGATATCCATAAGACAGATCGGGCTGGAAAGATAGTGGAAGCTGACCTTGAGGAGGTCTACTTCTACAAGCTGGATCGCCCGGAGGGATTCGCCTTCCAACGTATCTACACAGAACCTGAGTCCCCGCTACACAAGGCGGGTTTCCCCATCGATGCGGTGTTGTTAGCGCGAAACAATGACATCGTACTCGTGCCCGAAGGCTACCATCCTGTGACCAGCGCTCCTGGTTATACTACTTACTATCTCAATGTGCTGGCCGGGAGCGCTCAATCGCTCGCGAACAGTGAAGATCAACGCTATGCCTGGGTCAAAGAGCGCTACCGGTCGCGCGATCCGCGAGTGCCAATCTACGATGTAGAGCAGCGTTTGTGACAGAGCAGGAGTCTCAGACATGGATGTGACCCGCAAGACATACGATGTAATCACGATGGGGCGCTCTTCAATTGATCTCTACTCCAATGATATTGGCGTGCCATTCGAAAAGATCACCAGTTTTGCAGCCTATGTTGGCGGCTGCCCGACCAATATCAGCGTCGGCACACGGCGTCTGGGCTTGCAGCCTGCGCTTCTGACAGCAATAGGTGACGACCAGGTAGGCGACTTTATCCTACACTTTTTACGCCGCGAAGCGGTAGAAACACGGTTCATCCCACGCAAGCCGGGGCGACGCTCAAGCGCCGTCGTGCTGGGTATTGAACCGCCAGACCGCTTCCCATTGACATATTATCGTGATAACTGCGCCGACATCGAACTTACCATCGATGATGTGCTGGTGGTGCCTTTTGCTGAAAGCCATGCCTTGCTGATCACTGGGACTGGCCTGAGTAAGGAGCCGAGCCGCAGTGCAACGCTTTTCGCAGCAGAGATGGCACGCCAGGCGGGCACGACGATTTTGCTGGATATCGATTATCGCCCCGACCAATGGCACGACCAGCGTGCTTTCGGTGTGACACTCCGCTCGGCGCTGCGCCTGGTCGATATCGTGGTGGGTACAGAAGACGAAATCAACGCAGCCATGCTCACCGATCCCAGTCAGATCAGCGTCGCTCATTCCCAGATTTCAGACGCGCGAGTGCGCGGTGACACCGATGCTGCAATCCAGCAACTATTGAACCTGGGCCCGCGTGCGCTTGTGCAGAAACGCGGTGCAGAAGGCTCCAGGGTTCATCTTGCACCAGGTGAAGGCGACGCGAAACGCATCGACGTGCCTGGCTTCCCGGTGGAGGTGCAGAATATTCTCGGTGCGGGCGATGCTTTTGCTTCGGGTTTCCTATATGGCCTTGTCAGTGGGTGGGACTGGTATAAAGCCGCGCGACTGGGCAATGCCTGCGGCGCTATCCTGGTTACCAAGCATGGCTGTGCCAATTTCATGCCTACTTATGATGAAGTGATGACATTCATTCAAGATCGCGGTGGGTTGTAGGGACTCGATTGTGGTAATTGACAAATTATGCGGATGATCGAGGGACGTAGTAGCGCAATTATGAGTTGTAACGACCAAAGCTGGTCGTGTCATGCTGAGCGCAGCGAAGCATCTGTGTGCCCCGAAAGCGAGACCCTTCGCTTCGCTCAGGGTGACACATATTCCCGATGGCGCTTGTGAAATTTCATTATCACGCGCACGATGCATGTTCGAAATGAGGGGGATAGCAAGCATGAGCAACCAGACAACCAGGCGGATGACGATGGCCCAGGCCGTCATCGCCTTTCTCAAAAACCAGTATGTAGAGCGCGACGGCGTTGAGCAGGCGTTTTTCGCCGGGTGCTTTGGCATCTTTGGTCATGGCAATATTGCGGGAATCGGCCAGGCGCTGCAGCAAATGCCGGAATTCCGTTACTACCAGGCGCGCAATGAGCAGGCGATGGTACATATTGCCATAGCATATGCTAAAACCAGGAATCGCTTACAGACGTTTGCCTGTACTTCGTCCATCGGCCCTGGTGCAACCAATATGGTGACGGGAGCTGCTACGGCCACGATCAACCGCCTGCCAGTGCTGCTGCTGCCAGGGGATATTTTCGCCCGCCGCAACGTGGCGCCCGTGCTGCAACAGCTTGAGTCAGAACACACCCAGGATATTTCGGTCAATGATTGCTTCAAGCCGGTGAGCCGTTACTGGGATCGCATCACGCGCCCGGAGCAATTACTGACCTCGCTGCCGGAGGCGATGCGCGTGCTGACCAGCCCCGCGGAAACCGGTGCAGTCACACTGGCTTTGCCCCAGGATGTGCAGGCAGAGGCGTATGACTATCCAGAAGCTTTTTTTCACAAACGTGTGTGGCATATTATGCGCAATCGCCCGGACCGCAAAGCGTTGGAGCAGGCGGCAGCCTGGATACGTGCAAGCCAGAGGCCTTTAATTGTTGCGGGTGGTGGCGTGATTTACTCCGGGGCCACCGATCTATTACAGCGTTTCGTTGACCAGACTGGTGTCCCTGTAGGCGAGACAATGGCAGGTAAGGGCAGCCTGCGCTATGACCATCCGCTTAACCTCGGCGCAATAGGTGCTACTGGCACCTTCGCCGCCAATCGTATCGCGAGAGAGGCTGACCTGGTAATCGGCATTGGCACACGTTACAGTGACTTTACTACCTCTTCTAAGACTGCGTTTCAACACCCCGAAGTACGCTTTATCAATCTGAACGCGGCCGAGTTCGACGCCTCTAAGCACCTGGCCATGCCGCTAGTCGGTGATGCGCAGGCGACGCTGGAAGAGTTGCTCGAACTGCTCGAACCACTCGATAAATCGGGGGCATACAGTGTCGAAGCAAGCTACCGCTCTCAGGCCGCACAGCTCCATGCTGCATGGGATGCCGAAGTCGAGCGTATCTATGCAATCCGTCACACGCCATTGCCCAGCCAGGGTGAGCTTATCGGCGCTGTGAACGAGCGCAGTGCCCCCGGTGCTATCATGGTGTGCGCCGCAGGCAGTTTACCTGGAGACCTGCATAAGCTATGGCGTGCTCGCCACCCCAAGAATTATCACATGGAATATGGCTATAGCTGCATGGGCTATGAGATCGCCGGTGGACTGGGAGCAAAGATGGCCGCCCCAGACCGGGATGTGTATGTGATGGTCGGGGATGGCTCCTATCTGATGATGAACAGTGAGATTGTTACTTCGATCCAGGAAAACTACAAGGTTATTCTTGTTTTACTGGACAATCAGGGTTTTAAAAGCATTGGTAGTCTTAGCCGATCACTCGGACAGAACGGCTTCGGTACACGCTATGCCTACCCGCGCAATGGCAATTTGCCAGGTGACGAAATGGGGCCTGTTGTGCAGGCCTTACCCGTTGACCTGGCGGCAAACGCGCGCAGCCTGGGGGCGCATGTAATCGAATGCAAGTCCCACGATGAATCGGGGACCTACGCTGATTTCGTGGATGCCCTCGAGGCGGTACGCTCAACCGACCGCACGTCGGTTATCTACATTCAGAACGATCGCTACGAGGGCGTACCCGGCTATGAGAGCTGGTGGGATGTGCCCGTCGCTGAAGTCAGCGAGATGCCCCAGGTTCAAGCAGCCCGCGCAGAATGGGAAATGATGCGGGCCCAGGAACGCTATTTTCTGGGGCAGGAGGGCGGTATTCCTGCCAGCACCGGACAATAAAAGGAGGCATAATCACTTGCCAGGAAAGGAGGAAGCTAGCAGAAAAACGCTCCCCCGCAAGGGGCAAATTCTAACACAGAGAGGAAAAAAAGGAGAACAAAATGCAACGTATCTTCAAACTCATTGCTACGTTAGTGATGCTGCTTGTCGTCCTTGCCGCCTGCGGTGGAGGGACATCCAACAACACCACCAACACCGGCCCGTCGTCGTCGGGCAATCCGGCACGCGCGAACATCAAGTTCTACGTCATCACACATGGTCAAGCTTCAGACCCATTCTGGTCGGTGGTCAAGAAGGGTGTAGACCAGGCGGCCCACGACATGGGTGTCCAGGCGATCTATGAAGCGCCGCCCACCTTCGATATGGTAGCGATGTCGCATCTCATCGATTCTGCGGTGGCAGCCCACCCGGATGGACTGGTCGTCTCGATCCCCGATCCCAATGCACTGGGTCCCTCGATTAAAGCAGCTGTTGCTGCCGGTATCCCGGTCATCTCGATCAACTCTGGCTCCGATGTCGCCAAGAGCCTGGGAGTGCTGCTTCACATCGGGCAGACCGAGGAACAGGCTGGCATTGGGGGTGGTCAGAAAATGGGCGCTGCCGGTGTCAAACATGCCCTCTGCGTCAACCAGGAGGTCGGTAACGCCGCTCTTGAACTGCGCTGCAAGGGCTTTAAGGAAGGTCTGGCGCAGACAGGCGGCACGATTACTGAGTTAGGCGTCAACCTGAGCAACCCGACTCAGACCCAGCAGACCATCGAGGCTGCACTCCAGCATGATCCCAGTATCGATGGCATCCTGACGCTTGGTCCCACGGGCGCCAGCCCGGCCATCAAAGCGCTGCAGGACCTGAACAAGCTCGGGAAGATCAAGCTGGCTACCTTCGACCTGTCGTCTGACGTGCTGAACGCGATCAAGGCTGGTCAAATGCTGTTTGCCATTGACCAGCAGCAGTACGAGCAGGGATACCTGCCCATCGTCTTCTTGACGCTTTACAAGACGAACCTGAATACCGTCGCGAACGATATCATCCAGACCGGCCCCGGCTTCGTCACATCGGCCAACGTAAGCCAGGTCATCCAGTTAACGGCGCAGGGCACGCGCTAGCCATATAGCAGGTTGGAGTCAACGAGGACGTGTTGGGGCGAGGACGTGCTCGATAAATCGGCACTCTACAGCCCTCGCCCACCATTCAATCTGCTATGGCTCCAACCGCGCTTTATGATTGGAGGAAAATATGAGTGTAACCCAGGGAAGCCCAGGCAGCGCTGCCGCCAGCGAGCGTATGCTGCGCGTCAATCCGCTGCGCCGGCTCCTGGTTCGACCGGAAACGGGAGCTGTCGCTGGTTCAATTGCTGTGTGGATTTTTTTCGCAATTGTTGCCGGAAACAGTGGTTTTCTTACCATTAGAGGAACATCGAGCTATCTGAGTGTCTCGGCTGAACTGGCCATCCAGGCAGTACCAGTGGCTCTGCTCATGATCGGCGGGGAATTCGACCTGTCGGTAGGTTCGACGGTTGGCGCATGCGGTATGATCATTGCCCTCTTAAGCGCTCAGTACGGCTGGAACATCTGGGCATCAATCGTCGTAGCACTGATCTTTGCGGTGCTTGTCGGTATGATGAACGGCTACCTGGTCATGCGCACCCGCCTGCCGTCGTTCATTGTCACGCTGGGCACCTCGTACATTCTCCTCGGTGTGACGACAGGTGTCACTACCCTTGTGGCCAATGGACTGACCGTGGTGAGCGGCATCGACCAGGCGCCAGGATATAGCGCCGCCAAGGCGATTTTCGCCACCAAGTTCAATTTCGGCATCCAGGATTTTTCAGGTTTTCCCATCGAAATTCTCTGGGCGCTGGCGCTGGTGGCGCTGGCGACATGGCTGCTCCTGGGCACCTCGTTCGGCAACTGGATCTTCGGCGTGGGTGGGGATGCCAATGCAGCGCGCAACATTGGCGTACCAGTCGCGCGGGTGAAGATCCTCCTGTTCATAGGCACAGCCCTTGCTTCCTGCCTGCTGGCGATTATCCTGGCTGTGTCCACTACCGACGCGGATGTCCTGCGTGGCCAGAACAACGAGTTCTATGCAATCGTAGCAGCGGTCGTCGGAGGAGTATTGCTCACGGGTGGCTACGGTTCGGCCATCGGCGCCATGTTTGGAGCGCTGGTCTTTGGTATAGTAGAGGAGGGCATCGTCTTCGCTGGCGTAAATGCTGACTGGTATAAGGCTTTCATCGGCTTAATACTGCTGCTCGCTGTGCTGCTCAACAGCTACGTGCGCAGACTGGCAATGGAGGTGCGACGATGAGTACGGAGATAACCACGGAAACCGTTCCCTTGCTCCAGGTGCAAGATGTCTCGAAGTACTTCGGCAGCGTGATCGCGTTGAAAGGCATCTCTATGACCCTGCACGCGGGCGAGGTGATGTGCCTGCTCGGCGACAATGGCGCGGGCAAATCCACGCTGATCAAAATCCTGTCCGGCGTGTACCAGCCCAGCGAGGGCCACTACCTGTTTGAGGGGAAAGAAGTGCGTTTTTCCTCCCCGCGTGATGCGTTGAGTGTGGGTATCGCTACCGTCTACCAGGACCTGGCGATGATCCCCCTGATGGGCATTTCGCGCAACTTCTTTCTGGGGTCGGAGCCGACACAGGGCTGGGGGCCGTTTCGCCGCTTCAATACGAATTTTGCTGACCGCGTGACCCGCGAGGAACTGGCGCAGATCGGCATCCAGGTGCGAGATACAGCGCAGCCTGTCGGCACCCTGTCCGGCGGTGAGCGCCAGTCCGTTGCGATTGCGCGAGCGGTCTACTTTGGAGCCAAGGCCTTGATTCTCGACGAGCCGACGGCGGCTCTGGGCGTCAAAGAGGCTGGCATCGTCCTGCGCTACATAGCACAGGCGCGAGCGCGTAACCTGGGGGTGATTTTTATCACGCACAACCCGCATCATGCCTATCCAATCGGCGATCGCTTCACATTGCTCAATCGCGGGCGCAGCCTCGGCACATTTGCCAAGTCTGAAATCAGCCGCGAAGAACTCACCTCGATGATGGCGGGAGGCGAAGAACTGGAGACCTTGAGCCACGAACTAGCCGAGTTCGCGCGTACCGACCAGGTTGCTGGCGCAAAGCTGGCCGAGGCCGCTCGTGAGCTTGAGGAGGAGGTTGTAGAGTTCCACGAGGCTGAGCACCAGCCAACCTCAGAACGGGAAGGGTGACCTATGATCCAAGATGGACAACTGCTCAATTATGTCGGAGGTACGTGGAAGCGCTCGCGCGCCAGTGACTATCTGGATGTTAGGAACCCCGCGACCGCCGAGACGATAGTACAGGTACCACTCTCATCACGCGACGAGGTCGACGAAGCTGTGCGCGCAGCACAAGCTGCCTTCGTCGACTGGCGGAGAACACCACCAACGGAGCGTATCCAGTACCTCTTCAAACTCAAAAAATTGCTAGAGTATCACTTCGATGAGATTGCGCGCCTGACGACCCAGGAGTGCGGCAAGACGTTGTCCGAGTCGCAGGGCGAACTGCAGCGTGGTCTTGAGAACGTCGAGGTCGCTACTGGCATCCCGTCGTTAATGATGGGCTACAATGTCGAAGATATCGCGCGCGGCATTGATGAACATATGCTGCGGCAGCCGGTCGGGGTTGTTGCAGCAATCACGCCGTTCAATTTTCCTGGCATGATCCCGCTCTGGTTCATGCCCTATGCCATTGCCTGCGGCAATTGTTTTATCCTCAAACCATCCGAGAAGGTGCCCATGACGATGAGCCGGGTTTTTGAGTTGATCGATCAGTTGGGACTTCCTCCTGGCGTGCTCAGCCTGGTTAACGGCGCGAGAGAGACAGTCGATGCCCTGCTCGATCACCCGGATGTGCGCGCCATTTCCTTCGTTGGCTCTTCTCCGGTGGCAAAGTACATCTACAGCCGCGCGGCAGCCAATGGGAAGCGCGTGCAGTGTCAAGGAGGTGCGAAAAACACGGTCGTCGTCTTGCCTGACGCTGACATGGAGATGGCTACGCGCATTGTTGCCGACTCATCCTTTGGGTGTGCCGGTCAGCGCTGCCTGGCGACATCGGTGGCGATTACGGTAGGTGAGGCCCGCTCGCCCTTCACAGAGCAAATCGCTCACGTAGCGGCGGAACGCAAGGTTGGTTACGGCTTAGATGCCGGGGTCGAGATGGGACCGGTGATCACTCCTGAAAGCAGGCAACGGATCGAGTCGCTAATCGGGAAGGGAGTGAGCGAGGGAGCGAAGGTGCTCGTTGATGGGCGCGGCGCGTCAATTCCTGGCTATGAGCGCGGCTATTTCGTCCTCCCGACCATCCTGGACGATGTTGATCCGCGCGGGGAGACTGCCCGTACGGAGATTTTCGGCCCGGTACTCAGCCTTATGCACGCGCAGACGATTGATGAAGCCATTGAGCTGGTGAATGCCACTTCCTACGGCAACATGGCCTGCCTGTTCACGAGCAGTGGCGCCGCCGCCAGGAAGTTTCGCTACGAGGCGCAGGCTGGAAATATCGGCATCAATATTGGTGTGGCGGCGCCGATGGCTTTCTTCCCCTTTTCCGGCTGGAAGGAAAGCTTCTTCGGTGATATGCATGCCCAGGGGCGCGATGCTGTCGAATTTTACACGCAAAAGAAGGTAGTCGTTGAGCGCTGGCCCAGAGAGTGGTCGCGCAAGTTTTAGCTGGCCTGAAATGTAGGGGCGGGGACGTGCTCGATA
>WNGJ01007572.1_pt1 | contig 11565 bp, 13 predicted proteins | sample 5400611 | NCBI WGS metagenome assembly WNGJ01 (sample SAMN13153375, study PRJNA577476) | soil metagenome | isolation source: 40 cm soil or saprolite under Garry oak tree replicate 1 | place: USA:California | collected 2016-06-15 | reverse complement strand
TCAACACCGCCTCGATTGCCGGCCTCTTGGGATCGCCGCATATTGCGGTCTATAGCGCCAGCAAGCACGCGGTGATCGGGCTCACCAAGAGTGCCGCGTGGGAATGCACGTCGACCGGCGTGCGCGTCAATTGCGTCTGCCCCGGCCTGATCGACAGCCGGATGCTGAGCACGATCCTGCAGGGCCGCAATCAAGGCAACGCCCCCACCCCCGGCGAGAAGATCGTGGAGCGGATTCCCGCGCGCCGGCTCGGACAGGCGTCGGAGGTCGCCTCCATCGTGGCGTTCCTTGCCTCCGATGAAGCAAGCTATGTCTCGGGCTCCGCCTACACCGTCGACGGCGGAAGAACGGCAGCTTAAGTTCAACCGTCATTCCGGGATGGTCCGAAGGACCAGACCTCAGATGTGCAATTGCATATCTTGGGAATCCGGAGATTGTCCGCACGAGATTCCGGCTTCGCGTGCCCCGGAATGACAGTTTCAAATATCAACAGGTCCTTCTCACCATGCCCGCCATACTCGATCCCGATGCCGCCGCCGTATTCAGGGCTTTTCAGGAAGCCGGCCGTCCGGCTTATGAAACGCTCACGCCGGCCGAGGCCCGCGAGTTTTATTCGCAGGCTCGCTTCGTCAGCAATCCCGAACCGCCCGAACTGGCATCGGTGCAGCCGCTGACGATCCCCTCGCCCGCAGGATCAATCCCGGCGCGCGTCTACACGCCGACGCAATTGAGAAAGACCAACGGTCTCGCGCCTGGCCTGGTGTTTTTCCATGGCGGCGGCTGGGTGATCGGCGATCTCGATTCGCATGACGTGGTGTGCCGGAAACTGGCCGATGAAGGCCAGCTCATCGTCGTGTCCGTCGATTACCGGCTCGCGCCCGAGCATAAATTTCCCGCTGCGGTCGACGACTCGATTGCCGCCACGAAGTGGATTGCCGAACATGCAAAACAGTTCGGCATCGACGCGTCGCGACTGTGTATCGGCGGCGACAGCGCCGGCGGCAATCTCGCTGCCGTGGTCGCGATCGCGGCCCGCGACGGCAATGGGCCAGCGATCGCAGGACAGGTGCTGATCTATCCGGCCATCGATTTTGCGATGACCCATCCCTCGCATAGCGAGCCGGAGACCAGCATCCTGCTGACGCATTCGGTGATCCGCTGGTTCCGCGATCATTATCTCAATGGCGCCGCCGACGTGCACGACTGGCGCGCATCGCCGGCGCGCGCCAAAACCCTGGTCGGACTGCCGCCGGCCTATGTGCTGACCGCGGGCGCCGATCCCTTGCGCGACGAAGGCGACGAATACGCCGACCGGCTGAAGGAAGCCGGCGTGCCCGTGACCTATCGGCATTTTCCCGGCCAATTCCACGGCTTCTTCACCATGGGCAAGCTGCTGCAGCAGGCCAATGTTGCGGCCGGCGAAATCGGCGTCTGGCTGAAGACGCTGAATTAGCGCTACTAGAACACCGGCGCGGCCGCCATTTTCCAACATCCGAGGCCATCGTGATCGAACCCGTACTTTTGTTTGGAATACCCGTTGATTTCATCCTGTTCGCGCTGACGCTGCTCGGTGTGGCGCTGTTCCATCGTCACACGCTGCCCATCGCGCTGACCGGGCTTGCCGTCATCATCGCCTACAAACTTGCCTTCACCGGATTCAAATTCGGCTCCGGGCTCGGCGGCTTTGGCCAGCACATGGCGCATGAGTGGGTCACGCTGGCCAATCTGTTCCTGTTGCTGATGGGATTTGCACTGCTGTCCCGGCACTTCGAGGAGAGCCGGATTCCGGACGAGATGCCGGCGCTGCTGCCCGACGACTGGAAAGGCGGCGTCGTGCTGCTGGTCCTGGTGTTTGTGCTCTCCAGCTTTCTCGACAATATCGCGGCGGCACTGATCGGCGGCACGGTTGCCCGGCATGTCTTCCGGGGCAAGGTCCATATCGGCTATCTCGCCGCGATCGTTGCGGCCTCGAATGCCGGCGGCTCCGGCAGCGTCGTCGGCGACACCACGACGACCATGATGTGGATCGCCGGGGTGAGCCCGCTGAGCGTTCTGGAAGCCTATGTCGCGGCCGTCGTGGCGATGCTCATCTTCGCGATACCCGCATCAATGCAGCAACAACGCTTCTCTCCAATCGCCCGGAATCCGCCGACCGGATTGAAGATCGATCCGGTGCGCGTGTTCATCGTCGCGGCCATTCTCGTGGCGGCGCTGGCCGCCAATGTGACTGCAAACCTGAAGTTTCCAGCCCTTCTGGACACCCTGCCCGTCCTCGGAATAGCGGTCTGGACGGTAATCCTCTTGACCGCGGCATTGAGACAGCCGGACTGGTCTGTCATGCCGGAGACTTTCAAGGGCACGACCTTTCTTCTCGCGCTGGTGACCGCAGCCTCGATGATGCCGGTCGAAAAGCTGCCGCTCGCATCGTGGCAGACCGCGCTCGGACTGGGCTTCGTCTCCGCGGTGTTCGATAATATCCCGCTGACGGCGCTCGCGCTAAAGCAGGGCGGCTACGACTGGGGTTATCTCGCTTACGCCGTGGGATTTGGCGGGTCGATGATCTGGTTCGGCTCGTCCGCCGGTGTGGCGCTGTCCAACATGTATCCGGAAGCAAAGTCGGTCGGGCGCTGGGTCACCCAGGGCTGGGCTGTTGCGGTCGCCTACGTCATCGGATTTTTCGTGATGCTCGCCGTCATCGGCTGGCACCCCGACGCACCGCACTAGTCTTCGGCTGGGCTATCCGCCCGCGCCGGAGTTTTGCCGAGATGGTCGAGCGGAACTTTTTTCAAGATGCGGCATTAGCAACATCGCTTCGATCTGGCGTCCAACACTAGGAGCGCAGCTATGGCAACCCAAATCATTATGGACCTCAACGGCGATACTCGGCATAACTTCGATGCCAAGAACGTGAAAGCACTCCTTGAGGCCGAGCGCCGCTTCAAGGCACTGACGGGTGCTGGCTTCACTGCGGCAACCCGTACCGCTTCTGGAGAGCCGGTCGTGATACGAATGTTTGATCCGAGCGTCGAGGAAACCCTGTTTTTTCCGCGACTTGTCGGCGGCTAAAACTCGGTTGGCGTTCGTGACGCTGCTTCACGATGCAAGCGATCGTCTCCGGCGGCTGCGAGCGGCCTGCTGGCAATTGGCGCGCGCCTTGCGCGAGTGGTATCTCCGCCCAAGTACCAGGGAGCTGCGTGGCCTCAAACTCTTGAGGGAATGGCTTTCGCGGGAGCAACTGGCGCAGTATGACGCGCACAGATATTTCGACGTCGTCGGCAACCACACCGCCAGGCGGTACCGAATATACCACGGCAATGGAGCGAACGTCGTCGAGCTGAACGATGCCGCCCTGCCGAGAACGGGCTGGTGCTTCGTGCCGCGCGATCACCTGGTCGCGGGCGACGTCATGCTCGCCCAAAAGATTGCCTTGGAAACCGACGAACGCGGCGCGCTGGCGGCAGCGAATAACTTTACGCCGAGATAACCTGTCGATCAGCTAACTTTGGCGAACACATTCTTGCGGACGCCCGGATCCGAAAATGATCCCGAAGCGGACATCGGGCCGGCGGAACGAGCTACGCAGCCTTCCGTTTTTCGATGACTTGTCGGAAGTCCGTTGCCAATCCGCCATAGTAGCGAGCAAGCACCTCATAGAAGGTCCGCTGGGGCCCGGCCTTGGTCTGGCGGGCCGACTCTTCGCATTGGGCGGCTTTGCTCTCGTACTTCTCTACCTTGACTTGAAGATCGGTCATCACGGCTCTACTCCACGCAACAAACGTACAACCTTCGATAGTAGCTCGGCATGCGCCGAAATGATGGCCGCGCTGAGGAAATTTCACAGCCGTTTTTCCGTCGCCCCCATCTCCGGCGCAGAAGTCAAAACCCTTACTTACCTGCAGGTCCTCTACAAATGGGTCTCCTACAAATTTGGGTCTTCCATCCGACACCAGGGATGCAGCACCCGCCGCCCGTGCTTGAGGAAGGCGAAATAGTGACCGCCGCCAGCGGGTTGATCGTGGGCCCGGTCGATCGCGAAACCAGAACAGTGGCAGAACAAAAGGGTGCCAACGGCGCCGTGGCCGACGAAGAGCACGTCGCCTGGGCGATTCCGCCCCAGGACGTGTTAGACCTCGCGGACGATGCGCAATTGGGCATCGATGGCGCGCTCCCATCCCCGGATGCTGACAAGGGGTTCTGCGAAAAGCCGGTTCGCCACCGTCTCAAACTCGTGGCGGCAAGAAACCTGTCGCCGATCGATCATTTTCGTGCATCGCCTCCCGCACTTCGACGGTGCCCTACCCCGCCGGAGCGGCTGGCCGAGGGCGCGGATAAAGCGCGCCGCATTGGAGGACGTCGGCAGCGCTGAACCAACATCCCGCAATAAACGTTACTTGCGGGCAATCTCGAACGAGGTGCGAGCATGCGGTTGCGCATTGTCACGCTTAATGTGTGGAATCAGCAAGGCGATCCCAAACGTACCGATTTGATCAACCGCGAGCTGCGTCGGCTTGATCCCGATCTCGTGTCATTCCAGGAAGTCGTTCATTCGCCGGAGTGTAGTCAGCTCGAGGAGTTGATCGATGGCACTGGTCTCCACGGGACGCATCAAACCGAACTTCTCCGCACCACGCCACCGCATGCAGACCGCTTCGGCGGCAGTGCCGTGGCTACACGATGGCCACACCGCGTCGCTGAAGTTCTCGATCTGCGGATGTCCGATGCGAACGATGTCCCGTGGTGTTCTCTGGCAGTAACTGTGCCGCTGCCCGACGAAGGCGATCTCTTGTTTATCGCTGCCACCACATCGTGGCGTCTTGCCGCGGAATCCGCACGGGAGCGTCAGGTCGTTGCGCTTTCGGACCTCGATGCGCGCCACCGGAACGCGCTGCCTACCATCATTGCGGGTGATTTCAACGCGACGCCCGATGCCGCCAGCATTCGCTACCTCAGGGGATTGCAATCGCTGGGTGGACGCAGCGTTCGATATCACGATGCGTGGGAGGTGGCTGGCGAAGGTCCGGGATACACCTGGAACGTCGACAATCCGAGTGCAAAGTCGGAGATCGGCATGATCGTCCGTCAGCCGCATCATCGTCGCAGGGTCGACTATGTCTTCGTCGGCTCCTGGGACGCGCATCCAAAAGCAGCTTGCGAAATTCAGGCCGTGTCGCTTGCCTTCGACCGACCGGTCGAAGGCATCTGGGCCAGCGACCATTTCGATGTGGTCGCCGATCTCGCGATCCCGCCAAGTGATATCAACCCGCCCGCGCGGCGCGGCGCAGCGATTGCGGCGGCTGGCCGAAGGCGCGGATGAAGGCGCGGCGCATTCGCTCCGGATCGCGGAAGCCGGTCGACTGCGCGACGCGTTCGATCGCCTCGCTGGAGGACTGCACGCGCAGCCGCGCCACCTCGATCCGCAGCCGCTCCACCGCCTTCGACGGCGTGGTGCCGGTCTCGGCGATGAAGGCGCGGGTGAAATGCCGCGAACTCATGCCGGCCTGCTCGGCCATGTCCTCCACCGTCAGCGGCGCATCGAGATGCTCGCGCGCCCAGGCCAGCAGCGGACCGAAGCGCCCGCTGGGCGCCTTCAATTCAAGCAGCGATGAGAATTGCGACTGCCCGCCACTGCGGCGGTGATAGAGCACGAGCTGGCGCGCGGTCTTCTGCGCGACCTCGTCGCCGAAATCCTCCGTCACCATCGCCAGCGCCAGATCGATGCCGGCGCTGATCCCCGCCGAACTCCAGATATTGCCGTCGCGGACGAAAATCCGGTCCGGCTCCAGTTTGATCCTGGGATAGGCGCTGACAAAATGCCGGGTGCGTTGCCAGTGCGTGGTGGCGCGGCGGCCGTCGAGGAGACCGGCTTCGGCCAGGATGTAGGCGCCGGAGCAAACGCTGGCGATGCGGACACCGCGTCTTGCGATTGCCCGCACGAACGCCAGCGTCTTGACGCAGGTCGCCGCCGTCCGCACGCCCTCGCCGCCCGCCACGATCAGGGTCGAGATCGCGCCGGATGGCTTGAGTCCGCGCGCCAGCATTTCGACGCCGGATGAACTGCGAACCGGGCCCGGCGTTACCGCGAGGGTCCTGATCGGCTGATCGGCTCCGCTGAAGCGGCCGGCGATCTCGAACACCGAAATCGGACCGGCGGCGTCGAGCAACTGGAAATCGGGAAAGATGAGAACGCCGATCATGATTTAAGGCCATGTCCTGAATTGAGGGAAATATGGCATTTGAGACAGGAGAGCATCATGACAGGATGGCCGCGTCAAGTCGCTGGCCACACCCGGTCAACACGTCCGGTCGTCTTGTCAGGACGTCATGCCCGGACTTGTGGAGGAGCCGGCCTCCACACACCCGCTCGTCATGCCCGGACTTGATCCGGGCATCCATCTTTCTTCGCGAGAGTCTTGTCGGGAGGGGTTTTTGCGAAGTGGATGGATTGCCGGGAGCGCAGACAAGTTCACGTAGTCTGCGCAAGGCAGACCACTATGCCCGGCAACGACGAGTCGTTACCTAAACGCGCTTAATCGCAAAAACCACGGAGGCTTATCATGTCGGCGCCGCTTCAGATTGGTCTTGTGTTGTTTCCAAAGGTGACTCAACTCGACTTCACCGGACCGCTGCAGGTGTTTGCAAGCGTGCCTGACGCCAAGGTGCATCTGATCTGGAAGCGCATCGAGCCTGTTCCCAGCGATTCGGTACTGACGCTTACGCCTACCGTCACCTTCGCAGATTGCCCGCAGCTCGACGTCATCTGTGTTCCTGGCGGGGTCGGAACCGACGACATGGTCAACGATGAGGAGATGCTGGCCTTTTTGCGGATGCAGGCAAAGGGAGCAAAGTACATCACCTCGGTCTGCACGGGATCGCTGGTGCTGGGCGCGGCCGGTTTGCTCAGAGGCTATCGTGCGACGACGCACTGGTCTGCGATCGATCACCTGGCGCCGTTTGGCGCGACGCCAGCGAAGACGCGGGTGTGCGTCGACCGCAACCGCGTCACCGGCGGCGGCGTCACAGCGGGAATCGATTTTGCACTGACGCTGGTGTCGCTGCTGGTCGACCGACAAACCGCGGAGATGATCCAGCTCCGGCTTGAATACAATCCCGCGCCGCCGTTCAATGCCGGTTCGCCGGAGTCGGCGCCGCCGGAAATCCTCGCTCTCATGAAGGAAAGGATCGCGCCCTACCAGCAGCGCCGCGGCGAAGCGGTCCATCGCGCCGCCGCCCGGCTCGGGTAACGTCCAATCGGATGGTTGCTCAAAGAAAGAGCGCCGTTCGATTTGGTTGTGGGTGACGGCGCAAAATCATCCCGGAAAGAGATTGGGGAAACCATGTCTCTCAGATAGCGCCGCGAGAATTCGGTCCTTATCCGAAATAAATGCACGCCCTTCATGGACGCCGGTCTGGTGCGCTGATGTTTCCCCATTCGCCAACACCAACAAGGGAACTGATTGGTTTTCTTTCCCAACAAGGGAAACGATCTCCAATCTGGGCCGGGCCCATTCGATCCGTTCAACACGGAGCCGCCGCGCCAGTTCCGGGAAAGCGAACAACAAACCGTCGAAAAGCGCACAATGCCAGCAGAAAAATCGCTGGCCGGGATAAGCCGGCGCTTCAAATCCCTGTCGCAACAGAAGCAATCTATCTTGTTCCGACATTTTCGCGGCTCTCCTTAGCCCCTTCAAATGCTTGTCTCGCCAGTGCATCACATATTGACGTTAAGCAGGCGCTTTCTCTAAGAGCGCGTTTGAGAAGGATTCCCAAGGCGGCTTTGGCGTGATTCATAGGGCGTCGGACCAACGACGCGAGCCGACGCCCGATGCCGAAAAGGAAGCCGCCTGTGAGGCGGCGCTACGATACCGATCTGACCGACGCCCAGTGGGACCTGATCGCGCCCGGGGAAACCAAGGGACAACGTCTACATCGAGACGTTCAACGGGTCGCTGCGCGACGAATGCCTGAACATCCACTGGTTCCGGCCCATCGCCGAGGCTAGGCGGCCGATCGAGGCCTGGCGGAGGGACCATAATGATAGCCGTCCTCACTCGGCTCTTGGTAATCTGACCCCGCCGGAATATCTTGCCGGGGCAAGGATTTCGCTGCCCCCGATCGGGGGCAGCGAAGCCGGAAGCTAACGCCGGACCTGGACCACCAAACCCCAGCGCTTCACTGAAGCGTGACGGACCTGACGGGGCGGTGATCTAGACGCCGGGCAATATTTTCAAGAGCGACGATAGGCATTCCCCGACCTAACGGCTGGTGTGATCCGCCCCACCTACCTCCTTGATGAAGGCGAGCAGGAGCGTGCTGAGCCGAACCGGCTGCTCCTGTTGGACCCAGTGACCGGCGCCGTCGATCAGCTCGATGCCACCCATCCTCGTCGCCGCCTTCGTCCTCATAAGATCGACCGCGCCCGGCGCCGAATAGGTACCCCAATCGCTCTTCCCGCCGATGAAGAGCGAGGGGACATCGATCGTCTTGCCCGAAAACAGGCGCAACTCAGCGTTTAGGTCAGGATCGGAATAGACGCGATAAGCCTGCAGGGCGCCTTGAAACCCAGTGCGGCCATACTCCTCCGTGTACACTCCAAGTTCCGGCTCGGTGAGCCATTTGCTGGCCAGGACCTCGGCGGCGGAAGGTTGGAATGGAGCGACGGTCTGGGGCATCGTCTTGCCGAGATCCATGACGTAATAGGTGGGCATTTGTGCAAGTTCTATGGCGGTTCGCTCCTTCAACGGATGCGGCTTATTTCCCGGCCAGTCAGCGCTCTTGACGTAGAAAAATGCACGAAGAAACGCGTGTAAGCCTTGAGGGGGGTGCCACATGTCATAGTTCGCCTCCCGTGTGCTCAAGTATTGTTGATAATACTCTCTGGGCGGATCGAGCGCCGCCAGCGCGGCCGCTAACTTTTGATTTTCAGTGTTCGGTTGAACCGACGATGCCTCGCTTTCCGCGGTGTTGAACGGAAGCGCCGGCGGACCGGGGAACGGTGCGCTCATCAGCACCACCGAGGGAAAGACGTCAGGTCGGGCTAGCGCACAATAGGCCGCCACGGGCGAGCCGAGGTCGTGCCCGACGAGCATCGCCGTACGCCGATACCCCAATGCCGAAACCAATCCGAGGGCGTCGCGCGTCATATTCAAGAGGCTGAAGGGCTCTAGCTGGGCGTCATAGCCGTTCACCCAACCGGTGGTGCGGCCAAAACCCCGCTGGTCGGGCGCCACGACATGGTACCCGGCGTCAGCCAGAATTGGGATCAGGTGTCGCCAGCCGTAAGCCAAATCCGGAAAGCCGTGCAGAAGCAGCGCGAGCGGCCGGCCGGGGCTTTCGTAACCGGCCTCGAGAATATGGACATCGAGGCCGTTGACCCCATGGATCATGCGCGAGCGGACCCCCTTGGGAAGCGTTCCCCCGCCATATGATGATGTGGTCAAATCAGTTCCTCCTATGGGGTTTGCGCGGGCCGGCCGAAGTGAAGCCGCAACCAGGTTGGCCGCGCCCATCGCTAAGATGGCTCGTCGGGACGCCGATGGCTTGAAACTAACTGGATGCCTCATGACGAAACGCACCGTCCGCGTGCAAGCGCTCTCTTCAGCTTCAGCGACAACGCACGCGACGAACAATTCACACGGCGGCCGGGCAATCGAGGACGATCAGCCCCGAAACGAAGACGCTCGGCATAGGGTGAACGAGGAAACCCGCGTGCTTCGTCTCTAGTTATTCCTGCCGCAATTTGGGTACGCTGCGCATCAACGAACGAACCTTCTTGGCTTAGGATTTGGTAGAGGGGCATCGCCGGACTCCTTCTATGGCGACCACCATAGTATGTCGATCGCCATAGCAGCGTCAAGCGAAACGTGTTATGTTCACGGCATGCCACGTAAGACTGACGCCCGCGCTCGCGCGATTGCCACGGCCGAACGACTGTTTCGCATCCAAGGCTACACTGCGACTGGATTGATCCAGATCCTTGAAGAAAGCGGTGCGCCTAAAGGATCGTTCTACTTTCACTTTCCACGCGGCAAGGCACAGCTCGCAGAAGAAGCAATCGATCATTACGTTGCGAGTAGAATTGCTGTATTGCGGAATATCTCGGCGAATACGACGGGTGATGCTCTGAATTTTGTTCATCAGATTTTCGGCACATTCGCGGCCGAAATGGTCGCCTCTGATTTCCAGTATGGATGTCTAATGCAAAATCTGGCGAATGAGCTGCCCGCGCTCGACGCTGAGCTGACCAAACGGGTAGCGCGCGGATTTGTTGATTCGACCGAGATTGTTGCGGAGCATTTTAGGGGGTGCGGTTTCGCTCCCGCGCGCGCATCCTCTACCGCAGCCGCATTGGTAGCCGCCCTCGAAGGCGCGCGAACGATCGCCCGCCTGGAACGCACGCCGGCTATATTCGAGGCGCTGGCGGATGTTAGTGTCCAGAGGTGGGCTGCCCCCGAGGGGTGATCCGGGTCCAATGTTCTCGCCCGGGCGTGGAAAGTCGATCCGGACGCTGTAGTGATAGGGGAAGACCGGTGAGCCGATGGTGGAGCGCACTCCTCGTCTCATATCCAGCTATTCATTGTCCATTCGAGTTTTAACAGAACTTTCCCGACGCCTGTTCATCGCCCGATGCCAGCCGAGACAGTTCGGTAAATATTTCGAGGAAACGGCGCGACACCGGTGATTGATGGGAGAAAAGGCCGCTTGCAAAGAAAAAGGCCGCCTGGTTTCCCAGACGGCCTTTCCTGTCTTACGGCAGCTCCACATTGACGGGCGATTTCAGAACTCCTGCACTAGGGGCCTATCTCCCAGCCGTGTCCTGATCGGGTGCCGCTGCAAATCGGGGCAGTCGCGAACTGTTGCCCGAACCGACGCGATGGTCCTCCATCTCCGTAAGATGACCCATTGAGCCATGAGAGCGTCGCGGGCTCAAGCACGCAGCGACAGATGTCCCCGCTGTCCCCGTTGTTCACCGGCGGATCCGCGGCAGCACGTTCGAGCTAAGCCACGGCCCTACGATCGGCCTGCGCCAGCTTGGCGAAGATGATGCCGTGGGTGATCAGATAAAACGGCACCAGCAGCGTCGGGATGTTCGACCACGGCAGCATCGTGACAGCGGTGGAACCGATCGTTCCGCCAAAGACCTGAAGCGGCGAACCCGGCGCCGACATGATGCCGAGCGTCACCGCAGCTACGAGGTCGAGCGTGCCGAACACATTCCATGCGAACACCGCGCCGCGATGACCTCTCGGGTTGCGGGCAATCGCCAGCGTCAGCGGGATGGCGGTCAGGCCGACGATGACATCGCCCCAACCCGCGGATTGCGGAAACGGTCCGCTCAATCGGTCTTGCAGGGCCAGCAGCAGGAAGAAGCCGCCGAACACCCGCATCGCGTTGAGACCCACCAGCAAGGCAAGCGGCAGCGCCAGAAAACTCTCGCGCGCCTTGATCGACAACAACGCCGCGATACCCGCGGCCACCACTGGCAATCCCGCCATCACCCCGATCGCCGGCACCGGTGTCGACGTGGCGCCATAGACGCCGGTCGTCCCCAGCGCGATCGCCCATCCG
>WNGJ01012908.1_pt1 | contig 11567 bp, 9 predicted proteins | sample 5400611 | NCBI WGS metagenome assembly WNGJ01 (sample SAMN13153375, study PRJNA577476) | soil metagenome | isolation source: 40 cm soil or saprolite under Garry oak tree replicate 1 | place: USA:California | collected 2016-06-15 | reverse complement strand
TGGACAACAGTTCGCTTTCAGGTTTTCACTTGAAAGCGATGCTTACATCAGGCATGGGTTTTTTCACAGATGCTTATGATCTCTTCATCATTGGTGTTGTGCTGGCAATACTGACGCCTATCTGGAGCCTCAACAAGTTTGAAATATCCTTAATTGGCAGCACATCGTTGATAGCAGCGGCACTCGGCGCGATCATTTTCGGCCGCCTGGCGGATTATGTTGGGCGTAGATCGATCTATGGCTTTACGCTGATTGTACTAGCAGCTGGAGCTATCGCGTCAGCCCTTTCGCCCAATGTGATCTGGCTGCTTATCTTCCGCTTTATACTTGGGCTGGGTATCGGGGGAGATTATCCACTCAGCGCTACGCTCATGAGTGAGTACGCCAACCGGCGTGATCGTGGCAAGCTCATTACGATGGTGTTTTCAATGCAAGGTTTGGGCCTGATACTTGGTCCACTTGTTGCCATCCTGCTGTTGGTGAGCGGGTTGAACCACGATCTCATCTGGCGCATCATGCTCGGGCTTGGCGCAGTTCCGGCACTGGCTACATTCTACCTTCGTCGGCAAATTGCCGAAACGCCGCGTTTTGCGTTAGCGATGCAAGGGGACGTAGAAGGTGCTGCTCGTACTGTGGAAATGGTTACAAAGAACCAGAATGCTCTTAGCGGTACTGCTACTACAATAAGAACCTCACAACAAAATAACGGGATAGCATCATCAAAGAGTAGTTTACGTCCTGATAAATCATGGCTCTACCTGTTGCTCACGTCACGCTACCTGAAGTGGCTGATAGGAACTGCAGGAGCCTGGTTCCTGCTCGACATCGCGTATTATGGCACGACGATCTCCAGCCCACTGGTTCTGAAGTCGCTTAATCCGCACTCCAACTTGCTGACCAACATGATCTATACGCTGATCATCTTTGTTGTTGCCGCAATGCCTGGTTACATTGTGGCGGCACTTACCATTGACCGCCTGGGCCGCAAGTTTATTCAATGGTTTGGTTTTGCTATGATGGCATTGGCTTACGGGTTACTGTTTGTTGCACCTGCTTTGACAACCATCACGGCCGCATTCTTGCTCGTTTATGGCATGAGCTACTTTTTCACTGAGTTTGGCCCGAATGTGACTACCTTTGTCTACCCAGCTGAGATTTTTCCTGTGATGGTTCGCACAACCGCCCATGGTATCGCCGCAGCGGTTGGCAAGATTGGAGCGTTTATAGGCGCATTTGCTTTCCCTTTCCTGCTAACCAACTACAACTTGCCGGGCGCAATGGCGGTCGCAGCGGTGATTTCGCTGGCTGGTCTACTGCTGACCATATTCACCCTACCTGAGCCAAATCAGCGTTCGCTGGAGGAAGTCTCTGGTGAGCATGAGGCGAGAACAGCTCATGGGGAGAGAGGGAAAACAGCCGTTCCGGCAGCTGAGTTGGGGTGATCACAAGGAAATGTATACATGACCCACCTTTACCTCATCCGACATGGCCAGGCTATTAATGTTGTACAGAAAACGAGCGGGGACCCGGGACTTTCACCTCTTGGGGTCAAACAGGCCGAACGTCTTAGGGACCGGCTGGCGGCCTCGGGGGAAATTGCCACCGATGTACTCATTACCAGTACCATGCTGCGCGCAAAACAGACAGCCGAAATCATTGCTCCCGCCCTCGGTCTACCTATTATCTTTGATGATGAAGTACAAGAACAGCGCCCTGGCGAAGCCTTGAATATGAGCGAGGAGGAGTTCAGGGAGAAGTTCGGCCCCGTCGAATTTGAGCAGAAACCCTATTTCCGCCTTGCGCCAGGCGCCGAGAGTTGGGTGGAATTCTCGTTAAGGGCAAGTACAGCTCTTCAGCGTATCACCCGTGAACATGACGGAAAGACCATTGTCATCATCAGCCACGGTGGCATTATAGATGCCTCATTTCTCTTCTTCCTTGGCCTCAGCAGCTTACAGTTCCCACAGGTACTTTTCGATACACACAATACTTCGATAACACACTGGTACAAGGAAGCAAACGATTGGGTTGAGCAGTTGAATCTACCCGTGAGCTGGATTCTTGATTACTACAACGATACGATGCACCTGCGCGACCTTGACTCGCCTGTGCGCATTCCATGGAAGCAGATTGCAGCCAAACCAGTGACAGGCATCGAGACGTCCATGGCGCCTTCAGAGGCAGGGTTGTTACGTGATGGGGAATAAGAGCGGGTATGGCGTGGTACAATAAACTGCAACGTTACACCAGGGAGTTTGCGCATGAACATTATTGATTTCTTTATCACAGAACAGAAACGCCTGCATAAATGGATGGGAGAGAGCGTGAGAGACCTTACGCTTGAAGAATGGAACTATATGCCCGAGGGGAATGGGAACAGCATCGCTTTTCTGGTCTGGCATTGTGTACGCACCGAGGATAATATTCTGCGTTTTATTTTGCAGCAGAGACCTCCTCGCTGGAACGAAGAGAACTGGCATGAACGGCTGGGTCTTCCACCACGAGTACAGGGCACAGGAATGGCGACGGAGGAGGCGCGCGCGTTTCGCATTGCCGACCCAAAACTATTTATGCAGTATGCTGAAAGTGTGTGGCTGGAATTTGAAGAGTATCTTGCTGCTATACCAGACGGGGGCGCGGAACTTTCCGAACGGGCTGTGACGGTCAAGCCTCTGGGCGGTATGATGGCAGTCCAGGCCATTGGCCAGGCTTGTATCACTCATTGCTTTATGCATTTTGGTGAAATCGCTTGTATGCTGGGGGAGTTGGGGAAGCAGGGAATGCCGATGTAGGTTTTTGGAGGATCGCAAGGGGGTAAAGGCTTTTTTACTTTTACTCAGAGGTATGGTAAGGATGGTGATCAGGTATGCCACACATGCACGGTATGATCGCTGGCCGAGGCGATGTCGCTGCCTGTTGGGGACCAGTTGAGGGAGCGGACCCATTTGCGATGTCCATGGTAGGTTGAGATTTGAGCAGCAGTGTGGCTATTCCAGACGTGGATTGTTGTATCGTCGCTGCCGGTGGCGGCGTTTTGGGTGTTTTGGGACCAGCCTACGGCTTTGATGGGGGCGCTGTGGCCGGTATACGTGCAGAGGGTATTTCCTGTGATGGGGTTCCAGACCTTCGCGGTGGCATCGTGACTGCCTGAGAGGATGGATTTGCCATCGGGCGACCAGGCTAGCGCGTAGATGGGGCCATCATGACCGCGATAGATGATGATGTCGCGCCCCGTGGCGGCATCCCAGATTTGGGCGGTGCCGTCAAAGTTCCCTGCTGCGATGCGTGAGCCGTCGGGCGACCAGCTTACGGCGAAATTGCGGTATTGTTGGCTGCGGGTATAGGATGCCTGGCCTGTAACAGCATTCCATACCTGTATCGTATTGTCGCCGAAATCCCCACCCGAAACGAGATATTTCCCATCGGGCGACCAGGAGACGCTGCGTACAAAGCGGGTATGTCCGCGGTAGGTCAGGATTTCCTCGCCAGTAAACGCGCTCCACACCAGTACCTTACCATCCGTAGACCCCGATGCGATTCGCTGCCCATCAGGCGACCAGGCGACAGAGAGGAGGCTAGACGCATGGCCACGAAAAATGTATGCACAACTTCCGCTGGCAGCATTCCAAACTTGAACAGTGGTATCCTTTGAAGCGGAAGCGATGTGTTGACCATCAGGTGACCACGTCACGGCGAATACGTTGTCGCTGTGGCCTTGATAGATCATTGCTTGAGGCATGATTAGTGCTCTTTGGGACCTTCTACTAGCAGGTTGATGGCGTGCGGCAAGACAGGGAGGATACAATCTAGGCACTCTTGAACCGCTTTGGGGCTGCCCGGCAGGTTAATGATCAATGTGCGTCTACGTGTGCCCGCAACGCCTCGCGAAAGCATGCCGAAGGGCGTGTGTTGGATGCTGACGGCGCGCATAGCCTCGGCTATACCGGGAGCTTCACGGTCGATCACCGCCTTTGTGGCCTCTGGCGTAACATCGCGAGGAGACAGCCCGGTACCACCGGTAGTTAGAATGAGGTTCAGGTGTTTCTCGTCGCTCCATTCACGCAAAGTGGCCTCAATTTGCTCGCGCTCATCGGGGATAATCGCTCCTGCGCTGATGACGGCCTCCGGCATCTGTGTCACCAGTTTACGAATACGTTCCCCGCTCGTATCCTCTCTGGCTCCCTTCGCGCCACTATCGCTAATCGTGAGTACACCTATGCTGATCATTATCTCTATCCTTACGGTGTCAACTCTCGCATAATCGCCCCAATTTGTCGTCGCGAACCATAGAGCCAGACAGTATATTCGCCGGATACAATCTCCGCGTCTACCTGGCACTGCAACTCTGCAGCAAACTTTCGGGCAATATCGAGCAGTTGTCCTCGTTCCGCCTCTCTCTGGCTAAACGTCCTTAGCGCCAGCCTACCTAACCGCTCCTGTTGACTTAATGCTGCATTGATAAGTTCATACAGATGTTTAAGGCCGAAGACTACGTGTAGCGGTGGGGCTTCTTTCCCCTCCCGCATCGCTCTCTCGGCAAAGGAAGCTCCACTGCGTTCCTTCCCCTCCCGCATCGCTCTGTCGGCTCCGCTCGACATACGCTCCCCACTCCCTCGGGACACGCTCCCCTCCGCGCTTGACTGCAAAGTATCTATAGTAACGCCTGCAACATGTTTTTCGCTTCCTACCCGCAACTTTTCCTTCACAGGTACCCGGTAGCTTACCTCTATCCCGACCTTTTGACGCACTGATAGTAGTTTCTCGAGCGTATCTCTTCGTGCTTCATCCGAAATGTCAGGCGTTGGATCCACGTAGACCAGGAGGAAGTGGGCTGGGTCGGAGTAGATGAAGGGGCGAGACTGAGTGGACCGTCGTCCACAATTTGGGCAGGTGGAGACATTTAGGAGTCCAGCCAGCACTGTATAGCGCAGCTGTGGATCCTGCCTCGTATTTACATATTCATAAATCTTACTGCGAAATACCATGCCACAGGGACAGGTAATCATGTAATTCGTTGCGTGAGACATATTACCGATTCTCTAGTTCTTTCCAGCTATCTACGCGATAGATCCTGGTACAAGTATAACATATAGTTCCTGTCATCGCTGCTGAGCGAAGCTAGACGCCAGGGCTTATCGCTGTACCCTTCTTTCCTATTTCACCTCTTTCTCCTTTCATCGCCAAACCTCCCCACCCCAAAGAGAAAAAGAAGTGTGAGGCTGGCCTGGCGCCGCGGCGCCAGGCCAGCCTCACACTTCTTTTTCTGGCGCCGCCTGCGGTGGCGAACAGGCGAGAGAGACAAAACGGGTACAGCGAAAAGCCCTGAGCTTGACGCGACAACGACGTTGCAGCAATGGCTTTCAAATGAGCTATCTACCACTTGCTCCAAAGCAGCAAATTGCTGGGAAATCTCATCTTCTCCTGCTCTTACTCGCCGCCTTCGTCGAAATTCTGAACTTCATTCCCTGCCGTTCTATAAATTCCTGAAAATAGGCGTAAAATTCCGCACGATCTTGCATCGAAATCACTGATACAGCATCAGCCGTTTCGATAGCGTAAGGATAGCCATTTCCTCCAGCGATCACCTCGGCACGTACAACATCCAGCACAGGCTCTAATACACCATCGTCGAGCATCCAGCGCGGAAACTCTAAACGTGCGGGGGCATGAGAAGATGAGGTTTGCAGGTAGCAGAAAGCAACGCTTTCGCGGTAAGGCCCATACCCCTCCAAAACATCCCCGCGAGCGCAGATCAGCGCCGGTGTACGATCGCCCCAGCTCAATTGACCCTGCCAGAGCAGCGCATCGTGAATCCTTTTTGTTTCACGCAATACAGGTCGATCTTCCATCGCATCAAGTCGCCTCAGCATCGTGATGATATCGCGTGCATAACTCGTATTGACGAAACCAATCAAGGGCACGCGCTGCTGTTCAGACGTGCGCAACAGTGAAACAGCCGCAGCAATATAGCGTTCGCGGTAAGGACTGGGCATTGTCAAAGCAAATGAGACCACCAGTGAACCATCGAAGAAGACGACCGGACTATGGGCTGGATCTCCCACACGGCGCGCGCTGGCGTACTGCTCCATCTGGTTACAAAGTGTCTCGACTTCTAACATATAGCGACGGAGCGTCACCTGCATTTCAGAGTAGGGATAGCTGTCAGGATCACTGCTCTCACTTTTCGACTCCTCTATTATCTCCTCGGGTGAAAGCACCTCCAGGTGTACATCCTTGGTATATGGCCGACCGTGGGCATGAGGGTTGGCAAAGAAACCAACCTGAATGAGGGCAACCGGAATAGACGCATCGCGCCAGGGCTGCAACTGGCTGCCATCGACCGCCAGCGTCGTGATCCCCTCGATACACTCGGCCCACTGGCGAGCCTGCTCATGATTGGTAAACTCGCGCCCAAAGGGAAACATCGGGGTAACGTTCGTGCCCGGCCTATCTACCAAAGCCAGCCAGCGGTCAAATTCGATACTTGGACGTGCACCCGCAGGTACATTGAAATGCGACACTGCAACGCCGCTGTCGCGTCTACGCTTCGCGTCAGCAGTGTCGAAAGGAAGTACGTGGCTGTCCTCAGGTGGCAAGATATCTTCCAGGAGCTTACTCGACGGATACCGTTGGTGGAGCATTTCCAGTGCATGGCGGTAGGCTTGCAATTGTTCGCCAAATGAAGCATCATACAGACTAAATTGACCTTTTTTAAGTTGCAGAGCCGCGTGCAGTTTCCCTTTATGAAGCATTTGCCTGAACCTGCTCTCTATCTCTTACCATGGCCTCCCCTCCTTCGTGATCCTCCGTCATGAACCGCGTTTCCCCGTCCACCTTGCGCAAACGTACCAGGCTATCAAGCCCTTGTTCAAAGGTATCATCATGGCTGATGACAATCAGTTGATCAAAGCCGCGCACACGGCGAATCTGCTCGGCAAGGTTCATGCGCCGCAATTCATCCATACTCTGTGTCGGTTCGTCAAAAAATGCGATATTGAGTGAAGAGAGTTTCTTAAGTAATGCAAGACGCACCGAGAGCGCCGCACTCATCTGCTCTCCACCGCTCATCTGCGCAAAAGTGCGGTTCACTCCCTGACGGCGTAGTATTATTTCATAATCGTTTTGCCAGGATAGTTGGGCAGAGCGGTCGCCCATAATCTCCCCAAAGATGCGATTCGCTTCGGCTGAAATGTCACCCAATATGGCTTTCAACACATGAGGGGCCGCCTCCTTCATCAACTTGCGGAACAGATCCATCATCTGCTGCAACTCTTCAAGCGTCGCCTTTTCCTTTCGAGCCGCTTCTAGCTCGAGTAGAAACGCCTCTGCTTTCTGGATATCTCCCTCAAGATCTCTCATTTCTTTCCGCGTCAGTTGTATTTTTTCCAAAAATGCACTGAACTGACCTCGCTTATCCTTAATGTCTCGATCAACACCCGTCAGTTCTGCCTGGTTATAAGCGGCCTTCGCCTTAAAGTACTCCTCTTCTGCTCTTTCAAAGTCCTGCTGTGCTTGTTCAACAGTGACCTGTATTGCATAAAACGCTTGCTCACGTTGGGGTAAGAGACGAGCCGTCTGCTCATTTAACATATAAGCCTTGTATCCACCGTGAGTCTGTTGCAGCACAGCTTCTTGCTCACTAATACGTACATCCAGTTCTGCATAGCCTGCAAGTTGGTGCTCTAACTCATGCAACTGCTGTTCAACAGCATGTAGTTCTTGCTGCTGCTGCTCGAGTTGATGCCGGTAGGCCGGTTCCTGCTTGATTATGTCGCGTTGAGCCTTTGTCTCACCGCGCGGATCATTCAACTTGCCCAGTTCCAGTCCAACCTGTTTCAGTTGCTCATGACTGTACCCTAGTTCCTTTGCTTGCTGACGGCGTTCCTGAATGAGTGCATCACACTGTCGCGCTTGCTCCTGCAACTGCTGTAATTGCATGCGCAGCCCTTCTAAACCGCGCACCTGCTCGTCAGCCTTTTGACTCTCTTTCCGCGCAGCTTCCTCCCTGGTAATCTGTTGATCAACGAGCCGTAGGGCCTCCAATTCATCCATCAGACCGGCTATTTCGCGCTCTAATCGAGCAATCTCAATAGCCAGCCGCTGTAAATATTCCACATAATTATCGCGTTGCTCTACATACTGACCCAGTTTATCCAGAGCTTCTGCGAATTTTTTTACGGCGTTGATGCGCTCTGCAAAAGTGCTTTGCTGCTGATCTATCGCAACCAACCGCGCTCTATCACTTTCTACCAAACCATCGAAATACGATTCCAGGCTAATAATACCGCGTTGTTTGATGTTAAGACATGGCTCGTGGAGTAATGGACAGAGACCGCCAGCCGATTGCTGCCTCGATTTAGTATAGCCTTCGATATTGCCTTCCAGTCGATAGCGCTGCTCAGAAAATTGTTCGTATTGCAAGTGCAAGGTGGGCAGTTCTTCTGCCTCAATGCGATGCTCTTCAATTTTCGCAATAGCACCCTCAGCCTTGCGCAATCGAGTCGCAATCGTCTCACGCTCTTCCTGCTTCTGCCGCAACAATTCGCGCTTCTCGTTTAACAATCTTTGCCTGGAAACGCGCTCATTCAACTGCGCTCGCAGGTGCGCGACCATCTCAATACGTTCCTGCAACAGTGCCGCCACCGGCTGCAGCGGTTCAATCTCGCTTATTTGGGCAGCAGTTCGATGATCCGCTGCCTGGCCGCAGCCACCTCCTCTAGCCGCACCTGTAAATGAGCGATTGTTGTCTGTATTTTAGCAAGCGCGCTTGACAAACTCCCATGCTGTTGACGCAGTTTATTGCGCTGTTGTGCATCCAGGCGCAGCTGCTTGAGTGCTTCTTCCACCTCTTGATAGCGTTTATAATCCTTACTGCTCGTCTCTATCACCTGCTGGGCCTTACGGGCGTGATCAAGCTCTTGCTTCCGCTCCTGAAGACGCTCCTGCGCAGTTTCCAATGTGTGCTTGCTTTTGCTGTAATGACTCTCTAATTGCAATAATTCGTCACGCTGTTTCGTCAGCGCCGCGAATCGTTCTTCTAATTGCTTGAGCTGCTCTGTTAGCTCAGCGATTTGTGTTGTCTGCTGCTGATCGAGCGCGCGTTTCTCTTTCAGCTCCGCGCGCCAAATATCTAGATCTCGCGTCTCAAATTCCAGGCGTTGAATCTCCTTGAGTTGTGTCAGTAGCTGCTCCTTATACTCTTTCTGCGCATCCAACAAATAATCTGCTGCGTTCTTGTAGTCTTCTATTTGCAAAAGGGTATCAAACGTTTGTTTGCGCATACTGGCATTCTGCAAAAAGATGGAAGTAAAAGTGCCCTGCTGCACGCCAAGCGCGTCTTCAAAGAGCCTGTCGAGAGGTCGTTCACGATCTATACCAAAGAGCTCGTGCAGTTTATCTATTACATCGGTACGCTGCTCAACACGGTAATCGGCCTCCCGGTCATAAACAAACCAGTAAGCACCGGAACCACAACGCCGCTCAACCGTATAGGTGCGATCATCACTGCCAACCAGGTGAACGACGACTCTTCCAAACTTCTCGCCTTCACGTACAAACTGCGCCTGGTTATAAGGCAAGGATCCAAAGAGAGCGAAGCCAATAGCTTCAACAATGGTTGTTTTACCTGCACCATTGGCTCCACTAATAGCTGTTGTGCCACGTCGAAAATCCAGGTTGATCTGACGATAGCTTTTAATATTCTCCAACTCGACTCGTGTAATCAGCATGGTGATGTAACCCAACCTTCCCAACAAACAAGCAAACGAAAAGACATGAAAGAATAAAACCTCTCTCCCAACTGGCTATTCTCAGTCTCTGTGCGGAAAATGGAAATAACCCGTTCGTTCAGGCGCATTATAACATGATTGAGAAGAGATTCTACCTACGCCGAACGATCATTTTCACCCCATACTTCGGCCGGATTGTAAGGTTTTTATTCGGGTCAGGTACGATTTTCTGACCCTCGATCAGTTCAAAAGTAACATGTTGGGCCAGTGTCGCCAGTAAAAGATGCCCCTCCATCATGGCAAAATGATTGCCAATGCAGATACGAGGACCCGCTCCAAAAGGCAGGTAGGCGTAGCGCGGGAGACGCTTTTCATTCTCTGGTGTGAAGCGCTGCGGGTCAAACTTTTCCGGCACAGGGAAGTAGTCTGGGCAACGATGCAGCGTATAGGGGCAAACCACCACGTACCTGTTCTTAGGGATAAAGTAGCCATCTATTTCAAAATCGTGCAATGCTGCCCTCGATATCCCGTAGGCAGGCGGGTAGAGACGCATTGTTTCCTTGAAAACCTGTAGTGTGTAAGGAAGATGAGCAAGATCTGCATATGTAGGAGCACGGCCGTTGAGGACGCTATCCACCTCTTGCTGCATGTTTTTATAAACATCCTGGTGAGTGGCAAGCAGATACCATGCCCATGCCAGTGCGGTTGCTGTTGTTTCGTGGCCCGCTCCGAAGAGGGTTAGCGATTCATCGCTAATCTGCTCATCGCTCATGCGACTGCCATCTTCTCCCCTGGCTTGTAATAGAATGGAGAGCAGGTCATTCCTCTCTGCTGGGCTAGCCTGCCGCTCGTCTATCATCTTCTGAATTCTGCCTCTTAGCACCGCTATGGCACGCCTGGTACGCCTGGTACGCGGCGTCGGCCAACTGAGCGGAATGGGAAAAAGCGTCGAGAGGGTATGGGTCACATGTCCAAGCACGGTAGTCATTGCTGCGCCAATTTCGTCGGCTTCCGTGAAGACATCGGCATCAAAGAGCACTTTGCCGACGATGCTCATCGTCAACTGTGTCATCTCTTGACTGATATCAACCATCTCCCCTTCTCTCCAGCCTTGTTGAATTTGCTCGCTGTATTTGACCATAGTGTCAGCATAGCCGGTGATTTGCCGTGGCTGAAATGCGGGAGCTATCAGTTTGCGCTGCCGCCGGTGGAACGCCCCCTCGCTGGTGAAGATGCCATTACCAATCACAGGGCGGAATGCATTATGCGTTGCCTCTCCTTTATCAAAATCATAGGCGTGCTCAACAAAGATGCTATGCACGTACTCTGAAGTATTGAAGATTACGAGTGGGAATGGGCCAAAATGGAAAGAGCCAACATCACCGCATTCCTGGGTCACACGCAGGTAGAGGGCCAGGCGATCCCGCTTGTGTTCAAAAAGGCTACCTACTACCGGCGGTTCCTGGATGCACGGGATAGGCTTAGTTATATTTTTTGTCTGTGTTTGTGTTACCACAATGGTATTCTTTCTAATCCCTGCCACGCAAGGCGATACAGTTCATCTTTTTCACTCTAATGATATTCTACTGTAGGCATCCGCCCAAAAACCATCTTGTGAAGTGTGGATTTGCCGTGCTACACTACCACCATGTTAACAGTTCAGCTCGACACTCATCTCAACACCTTTCACCTCGACCTCGGCTTCACTGCCGAAGTAGGCAAGACCGCCGTTTTGCTGGGCGAAAGCGGCGCCGGCAAAAGTACCGTTCTGCGACTTCTGGCAGGCCTGCTTCATCCTGAACAAGGGTATATCTCCTTCGCAGGCGTCACCTATTTTGA
>WNGJ01007567.1_pt1 | contig 11567 bp, 14 predicted proteins | sample 5400611 | NCBI WGS metagenome assembly WNGJ01 (sample SAMN13153375, study PRJNA577476) | soil metagenome | isolation source: 40 cm soil or saprolite under Garry oak tree replicate 1 | place: USA:California | collected 2016-06-15 | reverse complement strand
GCACCTCCAGCTCCTCGACGATGGCAAAGATGCCCAATTCCTGGTGTAAAGCCACCAACTCATCCAAGGGACCACTGGCCATCGTCGTAGCCAAATCCGGGCGCTCGCCTCCTCTCAACGCCTCCGCTACAGCTCCTTTATCGTTTCGATACCATTCCATCTTCTTCCCCTCCTTTAGAACTTCTCTTCTCGTTTATCACCTCCTTCCCTTATCTCCAAATGTCTGAGTGCAGTACTGGGAACTTGAAATAGTTTTACTTGAAGAGTATAATATAAACTAGGAGGGTTTCGAACCCTTCCAATAAAGGAGGATAGTATGCTAGGACCAATAGATTATATTGCGGTCTCTTTTAAGGGAAATAATTTTGATGGGAGTGTGTTGAAAGCACTTGCACAAGCCACTAAGAGTGGTGTGATACGTGTTGTGGATCTGGTGTTTGTGATCAAAGATGCTGATGGTCATGTAGACTGGGCCGAGATCGAGGATCAAGAGGACGATCTCAAAGAAGTCTCGACGTTATTAGGGCACAAAGGTGACCTTCCCCTTTTAACAGAAGACGATGTGCAAAAACTGGGTGCTCACATGCCCAACGATACATCAGCTGGCATACTCGTGATAGAACAGCTCTGGGCTATACCTTTAAAGGAGGCTCTGCTCCATGTGGGAGGTGAGCTATTGGCCGAGGGTCGAATTCACCCAGATAAAGTATCCGCTGCTGTTGAAGAATTTGAGCAGCAAAAATAAGAGCGTGTGTTCAGGAAAGAGGAGGATACTATGATAGGACGACCACTGACACCAGTTTCAGTAGCAGGACGCCGCCGCCGACAGCGCCGCAACGGGCTACTGTAGATCTGTAGACACCTGTGCGTTCATCTAAAATAAGGCCAGAAATGGCCTTCTTTCGTTGTACAATCGACCAACTCAAACTGTCGTTGAAACAGGAGTACTGCCATTGGAAATGGTGGATAATGTGATCAGCCCCTGCGAACGCACTTCGGGCCGATTTTCTCCTCATTCGACTGTACAGGGAGGATACTTCATCCTGTATGCCCATGCATCTCTACCTGCTTTCACCTTCACCAGTCGTCTACAGCCATTGCACAGCGCGTCTTCTCACCTCATTCACGCTCACATTGTGAAGCATGGCTGTGCTGGCTACATAAGCTATCCGCCGAGAAAATTGAGAGTTTCCCTCTTCAATTTCCTGGTTTTTTGATGACTGATATGCCCATGGAGTGAGGCTTGGGGAAAGTTCTTGCCATCTCAGACACGAACTCACTGACCATGACTCAAATGTCTCTCTGGTTCGTTCCCTCCCTCAAGGAAAACGACGAGAAATTGCTTGCTAGCTCTCAACAAAACAGCATGAGTGAATTCTGAGGTATTTCGCGCATGTCTCAAGCAGTCAGACCTTCATCTCTGAACAAACTCAGGCACTTCTGCGGTAGTCATGATGCAAGCCGCCCAGGGCCGGGAAGGCGATGACCTTGCCACTTTCACGATTGGGTGACGCTGACCCAGCTTTCTGCTCTGGAATCTGCTGCCTGATGCCTTGATGCGGCCTGGCTTGGTTGAAGTACTGAACGTAGGCGTTGAGCACGCGGTGGAGCTGCTTCTCATGTAGGATGAGCAGATGATCGAGACACTCTCGACGGACACTCCCCAGAAACCGTTCACAGATGGCATTCGCGCGCGGGGCGAAATAAGGAGTTGTGAGAATCTCGATGCGACTCGTCTGCGCAATCCGAGCGAAGCCCACCCCAAATTTGCCGTCGTTATCACGGATGAGGTACTTCGGCCCCACACCATAGGCGGTGGCTTCCCGCAGCTGTTGTGCGGTCCAGGCATCGGTAGGAGATCGTGTGACACCCACATGGATGACCCTGCGAGAGTGTAATTCGATGATGAAGAAGGCATACAGCGACCGGAAAAGCAAGTCGGTGACCGGGAGAAAGTCGCAGGCCCAGATCTGCTCAGCATGAGTGTGTAAGAAGGTTTTCCAGTTCTGTCCCCGTGGCCTGGCAGGGCGCACCTGTCGCATGTATTTCTGGATCGTGCGTTTGCAGACGCGCAGACCCAGCTTGAGCAATTCGCCCCGGATCCGTTCAGCTCCCCACAGGCGGTTGTCCTTAGCCATGTCCTTGATCAACGCGACGATCTCTGCGGATATCTTTGGTTTGGCAGAAGCTGTCCTGGACTTGTACTTCCAGTACAGCTGAAACCCCTGGCGATGCCACCGCAGAAGCGTCTCGGGCTGAATGATGAAAAGCGCTTGCTTCCAGGTCCGTACTGCTCTTGCCAGAAGGACCAGGAGCATCCGGTCGGACTTCTTGAAGACTGGTCGTTTGACGTGTCGACTGAGGATGATCAATTGCTGTCGGAGGAGGGCGTTTTCTGCCACGAGTTCCGTCTTGCTTCTGGCAAGATCTGTCAGCGTCCCCACCAGGAGAGAGGTGGCGGTGTCCGGTTTGGTCCAGTCTATGAAGCGGTGGTGAAGCGCTTGAAAGCTCATGCTTGTCAACCGCTTGATGAAGGCAAGAATCCCATGCACAGTGTACGTGACCCCTTTTTGAAGATAATGGGATAATCAGATGAATGCATTTTGATTGTACTCTTCATCTGGGGAATCGGCAAGCGGCGAGAGACATGGGAAGGTGCACTCAAAGGCCTGATTGAGCGGGCGGATATGACAAGTAGCCAGCACAGGAGTGGAAGCAGAGGGAGGCGAACCTCCTGCTTGTCCTTACAGGGCAAGCAGGCCCTACAAGCGCGACGCTTCCTGCAGTTCTTCCCAGGAGCGTGATGCGGTGTGCTGTCCTGATCATGGACGTTTGCAGCTGCTCGTTGTCATGAAGTTTCATCGTACTCCTCCCTGGTAGCTTCACCTTGTCATCTACCAACACGAATGCTTTCGCCGATTGACTTTGTTCTCTATGACAGTACGTCTTGTTCAATGCCACCTCCCAAGCCGGAAGAAGCACGAGGCTTAGAATACAGCCAGATTGAGAAGCACGAACAAGCTGAGACTGAACAGGTCTGCCACGGCGTGGCCGAAGAGATTCCAGCGCAGGCTTCGGGTCCTCCAAGAGACAAGAGCCAGATCCCTCCGGTGAGACAGGCGCCGTTCATGTCGGGCACGTGCTGATCCACCAGGAACAGAACCACGGACTCGTTGTGCAGTTCCAACTGCTTGAGTATTTCCAGGGGTGTTTGGCCCGCATTTGCGTGCAGCACCTGGGATCGATCACCATGCTTTAGACAGAGGTCGCACGAAGCAGCTGTGTATAAAGTGGTCCGAAGGCACTCTACAAGGACATCTAGCCGGACGCAAGGAGGAGCGTAGAAAATCGCTCTCTGAACGGATCAAAACGACCAGTGCACACAGCCTGCCTCCTGTGACTCTTCTTCAGTTTTGGTTCACGGTAGCAACCTCTCTGCCTTTTTTCAACCCCCGATTTGTGCCGGAACCTCGATCGTACCCCACGGTATGGTAGCCCCCACTTTGTGGTAAAACCGGAGCATCAACCGCTTGTGACGCCTCTTGCTTTTCGTGCTATGATTACGCCATCCTGTTCTATCATGGAGAAGTTGGGGGAGCGGTCTGGGACGATAAAAAAAAGGGAAAAGAGGGAAAAAAGGGATGTCACGCTGCGGGAATCGTAAATTACAGGCTGACCGCGCGCGGAATCGCTGGCTGATCGCGATCATCTCCAGATGCACCACGTGGGCCGACAACGGCGTTGGGCAGAGCGGGAATGTGGTCGGGAAGGTTCTCTACCTTGTCGGCAAATATGCCTGCCTGCTGTTTGCCGACCTGGTCAATATCTTCTGGCAGCTCGGTATACAAGCCATGTGGGGCGTTTGCAGGCTCTTCGCGCGCACTAAGGCGAAACCGGACCGCATCCAACACGTGTTTGTCCTCCTGCTAGAAAACCGCTCCTTCGACCACCTGCTGGGTTTCTCTCATTTACAGGGCATCGATGCTCTCACAGGGCAGTCTACCACTCTCGAGGGACTGGACCCGGCCCGCGATTGGAACCTTGACCCGCTTGGAAATAAAGTGACAGTCTCCTCTCCCGCCAACTGGGCAATGCCCCACGATCCCGGGCACGAGTTCAACGATGTCAAGGTGCAGCTCTGCGGGGTCAAGGGGGATTTTCCCCACATCGACAATAGCGGATTCGTGGCGGATTATGCCACGGTCGACCCTGCCAATCCGGGCGAGATCATGAAATGCTACGCCCCAGAGCAAGTCCCGGTGATTATCGCGCTCGCGCAGGAATTTGCCGTGTGCGACCACTGGTTTTCCTCCATGCCAGGCCCGACCTGGCCCAATCGCTTCTTTATTCACGCGGCCTCATCGGCTGGCCTGGACCATAGCCCGTCCACCCAGACGATTGCCAGTTCCATCCTCCTCAACGGCTATACATTTGACAACGGGACGATCTATGACCGGCTCGACGATGAGGGGATAAGCTGGACGATCTACAAGGGCGATCCGTTTCCACAGGCGCTGGCCATTTGCGGCATGGCAGTGCGCCTGGCCGAAGGGCGCTTTCGCCATTTCGAGGACTTCGCTAAGCACGTGAGCCATCCCAACTACTCCACGTCCTATGCCTTTCTCGAGCCGGACTACCACAGCATGGCGGACTTTGTGTGCGGCAATTCGCAGCATCCCAAAGATGATGTCACACGCGGCGAGGCGCTTCTGAAGCATGTTTACGAAGCCATTCGGAACTCACCCCACTGGGAGAGCAGCGTGCTCATCATCACCTACGATGAGCACGGGGGATTTTATGACCACGTCCCCCCGCCGCAGACCATCGCTCCGGGTGATAAGCCGACCGACCCGGAAAACAGCCGCTTTGCCTTCGATTTCACGCAGTTGGGTGTGCGCGTGCCTGCCATCATCGTCTCGCCGCTCATTCCCAGGGGCACCATCGACCATACCGTCTACGATCACACCTCGGCGCTCGCCACGCTCGAGGAGATTTTTGGCGTGCTCCCACTGACGGAGCGCGACAAGCACGCGCATCCGCTCAACCACCTCTTCTCGCTCGCCACGCCGAGAACGGATGCGCCTCTCACGCTGCCTGAGCCGGCCGCATCCGGGATAGAGTGCGGAGGCGAGACGGAAGAAAGCCTTGCGGCGAGGCAGGTGGCGGAACACCCTGCCAAAGCAGCGGCGCCCCCGGACCCATCCATGCAAGGGTTCCTGCATGTCGCCTTCTTACGAGACATGCAAACAGCTCCTGCGGAGGAGAGAGCGCAAAAGGCCGCGCAATTGCGCACCATTCAGACCCGTCACCATGCGAAGCAACACCTGGCGGAAGTACGCCATAGGGTTGAGCCTTGAAACGGGATTGCGCCGAGGAGTCCATGGTGTTGAAAAGGTGAGCAACAAAGACCGTTCGTTTGTTGTATATGTCGTGTTTCTCAGTACACTTTCTCATGGCTCTCTCGATCTCCGCAAATGGTGTTGTTTTGACGTTGACTCCTTGCTCCAGCCTTATGTCGGGGGGGTGTGCTGGCTCCTTAGCACGTCCGTTCTGAGAAAAGCATGGATTTTGCGAACAGATGTGCCAAGGAGCCAGCACAGTCTCTCCCTGTGCGCCCTTGGTGCGAAATCAAAAGCCGGCGGCGAGCGCCGAAACGGATCAACACCCAGGGCTTCGCCTGTTCCAACCGAGAGTGTCCGTACTTTGGAATCACAGACGCTGACGTTCATGCGTCTTTTTGGGGATGGCAAGCATGGTCAAGCTGAGCGTATCCAGAGGTTTCGAGGTCCTGCCTGCCGTACCACGTTCACTGCCCGGCGTCACACTCCCTTCTATCGTCTGAAACCCCCCTCACACCAAGTCGCAGTGGTGCTTACTGCGCGAGCCTGTGGGTTGGATCCTTCCGAAGCTCCATGTATTTTCGGCTACAGGCAAGCCACGATCACGAGCCTTTCTGTCGCGTGCGGGCTCGCACGCGCAAACCCTGCACGAGCGCTTCTTCTGCCATCTCCAACTCCCACACCTCCAGTTGGACGAACTGCGCACCAGGCTACGCAGCTATAAGCAGGTGCTGTGGCTGTGGCTGGCCATCGATCCCCTTACGAAGCTTCTTCACGTGCTCTATCTCGGTCCCCGCACGCAGAACATGGCGCAGAGAGTTATCCACTCCCTGCGCCAGCTCTTGGCCGCCTTTCTGTCTCCCGCTCTTCACCAGTAATGGCCTCAATATGTATTTCTATGCGCCTCTCAGCCCATTTTGGACAGTGGCTTGAGGGGGGGGAGCCGAGGGCGAAAAGTGCGCCAGTGGCAAGGAGCGGCTGGGCTGATAGACGGTCAGGTGAAGAAAAGCTACCGGCGACGCAAGTTGGTGCGGGCCACGCACGTGATGCGCTTTGGGACAGGCGCTACTCTCAAAGTCGCGGGGCCCCGAACTGGGTCTTTCTGGACGGCTGAATACCGCTTGTATTGAACGAGTGCATCTGACCATCCGTCAGGGGGTAGCAGCGCTGGCGCGTCGCACCTGGGCCACGGCGAAGCTCGCTCCACAACTCCTGGTCCATCTGGAATGGTGGCGGGCTTCCTATCACTTTGTGCGTCCCCATGCATCGCTCCGAGTGGCCCTCGTGTAGCCACGAGAACGATGTGGCAAGCTACTAGCGCAACGAGACCTCCAGCGTACCAAAGCTCTGGCAGCGGGAAGAACGAACCGAAGATGGACAGCGCGGGAAGTGCTTTGTTATCCCTTGCTACCAGTGCCACACTTCACACGTTGAACGTGAATGAAGTGTGGAGGCGCCACGTGAAATGACAGGAGGCGGCATGATGAAGATAAAAGCAGGTACAGGCGCATGCGTCTACAGGATGAAGCACCCTATCTGTAGAGTCGCATGAGAAGAAAACCAGCCTGAAATGCGTTCGTGGGGGCTGATCGAATTCTCCACCATATCCAATAGCTGTACCCCAACCCCTCTCCCTCTGAGAACTGCTCCCCAATCGGTCTCTCGCGTTATGCATGTCGAGAAGAATGCGGCTTCCCCCAGAGCCGAGACCTCGCTCAAAGCCGCTGGAATACTTGCCGAGAGTGTCGAACTAAAGCCTTGTCAAAGACTTGAACAACCTGGTCGAGCAAGACCATCGGTTCATCAAACGTCTGGTCAAAGCAGGGATGGGCTTCTTTTCCATGGAAACGGCAGGGCGAACGTTGCAAGGGGAGGAGGTGATGAACATGATTGGCAAGGGACAGTGATCCTCTCCCGCTTTTGTGGAGTCGGAGACCAGAAGGAAGAGTTCATCGAGTCGTCCCTGATGGGAAAGATGACGTTCCCACTGCTGAACCAGGGGGGCCTGGAGTTGACCTCTGTGCAGAGGAGAGAAACGGACGTGGGCCGATCCTGGATGAGAAGAGCAAGAACAAGACCCGGGATGCCGAAGCCGTCCCGGGTCTGATCGCGGAACCGACCGGAACCGACGGGTGTATTGTTTTCCGTCATCAAGACCGCTCGGCTTCCCCCACATCGTGACCAAGCAAGCAAACGATGTTCGAGAAGGGAGAGCCGAAGCGAGCCAGATCACGCAGTGACGTCTCTGTGGGCCCTCCTCTCTCTTGTAAATAATGCATAACAGGTATAATATGCGTGAAGGGGAGAAAACGGACCAGGTGGTGCTTCCCCACAACCATGCTGGTGGCGGGTCTTGAAGAGATCGTACGGTGAGCTGGCGGATCAAGCCCACAAGCGAAGCTGACGGAAGGAGCGCCCGCTCATCTTCTGGCGTTGCTGCTCTGAACGAGCTTCCTGCTTGATCAGCGTCACGTAGCGATCAAAAGGCAAGGCTTCTCCATGCAGCCCCTTGATCGGCACGAACTTGATCAGCGTGTCCTGATGGTAGACCTCGAAGCGCTTCTCAGGGGCATTGACCAGGAGCACGACGTGGTGTCCGGCAAGAGCCTGCTTGATGTAGTAAGGTTCCTCATCGACATCAACGCAGCCATCAGAGCCGATGCGACGCGCAAAGGCATGCCCATGAATGCTCTGGAGCCAGCGATCAGGATCGACGGTTTCGGGCAAAGGTGGAAGGGGTGGCAAGCTCGCAAAGGCCACGCGCGGTGGCTGATCCTTGCACGAGCGACCCTGATGCGGCCTTTCAAAATTGTAATGCTGCATGAAGCGCTCAGTCACTTCACGTACCTCTTGCAGGGTGGTAGGCCGATGCACCTGTATGCACTCTTGATTGTAGCTTCGGTGATATCGCTCGACGTAGGCATTTTTATCTGGGCGCTGAGGCGGGCAAACATTGGGTTGGATACCCAGGCAGAGCAAGAAGCGGCGAAACGGCGAGGGAAAATCACGGCCACTGGCACTTCCGACCCATCTGGGATCTCGATCGAAGGTCAGCATGGCAGGAAGGCCATAGGTACGCAAGAAGGTGATCACAGCGTCCAGAGCCGTCTCAGCATGAAAATCATCATGTGGCTGAGCCGAGAGCAGTATTGAAGTGCCGGCATCGACAAAATTGAGGGTCTCGATCATATGTTGTCGCTTGCCTTGCGGATCAGGGGGCACGGTGGTGATGTCCTTGAAGTCCGTCTGCACCTCTTGCAGAGATTCACACGGCTCTAGTGGCTTGTGTGTGCGCTCTGCTGGATCAAGGATGAGGCCGAGCTTGCGCAGGATCTTCCAGATCGTTCGGGTCGAGCGTGGTGCAACAATGCCTTGTGCGGCCAGATCAGCATCGCGCTTGAGATAGTAGAGAATGGTACGAGGCCCCGGCGTGCGCTGCAAGTTCTCAGGCGGGGCCATGCGGATCTCGATGATGCGCTGCACCAGGCGCAAATCTGGTGGTGGAGGTGGGGTATGACGAGCACGAGCACGAGAGAAGAGCACGTGGAGATCATGAGGATCGGTCTCACGAAATCGTTTGAGCCATTTTTTGACAAAGCTAACCGAAGCGCCGAGTGCGGCAGCAAGCTGTGAGCGCGTCCATTCGGGATGAAGGCTCGCCAGATGGCGAAGCATAGCACGTTTGGCAACCCATTGAGCTTCCATAAGAGACATCTCCTCGAAAACGGAAGGAACAACCAGACGATGACAAGTGATCCGACGAGAATGTGGAGCAAGAGAGCAGCTCAGTTGAGAGCATATCACATCGTTGTGAGAAACAGGAGAATCGGCAAGAGAGGAAATGGATGAGAGAAAAATGAGGAGAAGAAAAATAGGAGAAAGAAGGAGAAGTTATATTCCATGATATGAGTGATAAAAATTTATGATAAAGTTAAAAACGATATATAACTATAATAAATAAATTACATTGATATATTTCATAAAAATAGTATGGGAAGTATAAGCTGAAAAAGATGTTTGTTTGCTTGCTCAGCTATGATGTCAGGTAAGCTTGGTGGTCCTGATGACGGAAAACAATACAGACGGGTTTCGGCTCCTCTGTCACCAATTTTTTCCCTCTTCCTTGCCCCTTCCGGAAAACTGTCTCACAAGCTCCACTACCTTCTCGCTGAAGATGAACAAGCTCAGAGAAGCACTTCTTCTCTTCTACAACATCGGAGGCCAGGGCCAGGAAACCCGGCAGATGGGATACCCTCTTCAGCATGGCCTGTATGGATGACCCACATCGTCAGGGGACCAAGGTCAGCACATCGTAGAGCAGGCAGGCGGTGAGGGATGTCCTCTTTGACTGGTCGCTAGCACGACACGGCTCTGAGACACTCTGGCACAGCAAGAAAAAAGACGGTACACTTCTGAGCAGAACGTTGAAGAATCTGTTGCAGAAAGGAATGTGCCGTCATGCCCCTATCATACTATGCCGCACGAGCGAATTTATATTATCTCTGGCAACACCATCCCGACTGGTCGCATGCCGAGTTGGCTGCTGCCCTGGGCTGTGAGGTTCGCTGGGTGGAAAAATGGCTCAAACGCTTTCGGGAGGAACTGGCCGCAGGCCAGCGGTTGGACCACGTCTTGCAAGGTCACTCGCGGGCCCGTAAGACTCCACCCTCCAGGACGCAGCGCTGGTGGTCGAGCAGATCCTGGCCATACGCGATCAGCCTCCCGAAGGCTTGCGCCGCGTCCCGGGTCAAGAGGCGATCCACTACTACTTAGAACGCGATCCCCTGCTGCAGTTCTTCCAGGTGCCGGTACCATCGTGCAAGACCATTTATCGCCTCCTCAAAGCCCATGAGCGGATAGCTGAGCGTGGCAAGCTTCTCCATCAGCCGTGGGAGCGCCCTGCGCCCATGACGTGCTGGCAAATCGATTTCAAAGATGGAAGTCTCGTGCCTGCCGATCCCGATGGCAAGCGGCAACATGGGGTCGAGACGCTCAACATCATCGATATGGGAACCTCGGTGCTGCTCGATGCGCATGTGCGCTCCGATTTCACGGCAGAAACGGCTCTGCAAGCCCTGGCGCTCAGCCTGGCCAAGTATGGTCGGCCCAAGCTGATCACCCTGGATCGCGATCCGCGCTGGGTGGGCAGTCCAGCAGGCAGTGATTTTCCGGCAGCCCTGCTCCGTTTTGGCGCGTGTCTGGGCATCGAGATCCAGGTCTGTGAGCCGCACCATCCCCAACAGAATGCGTTTGTGGAGCGCTACCATCGCACCTATCAAGCCGAGTGCCTGGCCCTGGAGCGGCCGCGCAGCTTAGAGCAGGCACGCACGGTCACCAAGGCCTTCGTCAAGCACTACAACTGGCAGCGGCCTCATCAAGGACTCTCCTGTGGCAATCGCCCTCCACGCACGGCCTTCCCCACGCTGGCCTCCTTACCCGCCCTCCCTGCCATGGTGGACCCCGAGAGCTGGCTCACCGCGCTCGATGGGCTGCATCTGGAGCGCAAAGTGGATGGGCATGGCAGGGTCAGCGTTGACCTCAAACGCTACTATGTGTCTGCTCGCCTGGTCGGTCAGCATGTGGTCTTGCACCTGGATGCCAAAGAGCGCTGTCTGCATGTCCTGCATGAGCAACAGGTTGTCACATCCTTCCCGCTCAAAGGCCTGGTGGGACGGGTGCTCTCCTTTGAGCAGTTTCTCACCCCTATGCTGCACCAAGCTCGTGCTCAAGCCCGCTTGCGCTCACTGCAAGAACGCAAGTACCGCACGGCGGCTTTCGCCGCTCCCTAGCTCTACGATGTGCTGACCTTGGTCCCCTGACGATGTGGGTCATCCATACATGGCCGACGGTGCTGCACCGTGTTCTTGAAAAGAAGGAACCTCTGCGAAAAGGTGCTGAGGATGATGGAGTCTCGCATGAAACAAGACGGCGTGTGGTTCGTGCTGCTCGTTGCGGCTCCAAGGCCTCTTTGAGAACAGAGAGACCAAGGAGCCACCACAACCTGCCAGAGAAAATAATGCCTCGAGAACAGCGTCAGTTTGAAAAAGTACATGCGTGTTGTATGCACTAATGCGACTATTTCATGATCCCTCATGTGATAGCACGATGACAGTAGGAAGCAAAGATCGGCTTCTGAGAGAACACATGATCGAAGTAGCCAGTACAGCCATTTGACAACTTCTGATGTGGTATCATTACCTAAGGTTCGCCCATAATCTTTGTAACAGC
>WNGJ01007566.1_pt1 | contig 11568 bp, 10 predicted proteins | sample 5400611 | NCBI WGS metagenome assembly WNGJ01 (sample SAMN13153375, study PRJNA577476) | soil metagenome | isolation source: 40 cm soil or saprolite under Garry oak tree replicate 1 | place: USA:California | collected 2016-06-15 | reverse complement strand
TCTTAGGGAATGATTATCAGTGCGTTGGAATCTGACTTTGAATCAGATGGTTGACGCGCGGCGCGACAAAGAACTGTTGTATACTTGCGGGCTCGTGTGGGTCAGCCCAGGGTTGCTTGCCGGGGCGTATTCATTGGGCCTGCCAGTTCCACTTTCGCTATGCTCTTGCGCGATGGCGCCTATGGTCAAGGCTACGAAGCCTACCGTTACAGCAGCTGCCACTTTCGTTTCGATAGATAGCTTCATATGTTTTTCATATCCCCTCAAATACATTAACCAACCGGCCGACCTCGGCGGCTTCCGGATTACGGCTCCTTCCGAAAACGCGAACAAAAGAGGCCCAGAGTCCTCGGGAAAGGCGTCCGCCCCGCATTGTCCAATAACTGAATGAGCCTAACGAGGCATCGGCGAAGAGTTCCGTGCGCATTACTTCCGGGCAGACACCCAGCAATTTACAAACATTCATGAATGAGTACGGCCAGGAAAAATCATCTGCGTTAATCCAACTGTAGGCATCGAGATACAGTTCCCGCTTAACGCCCGTGGTCGCGGCATGGAACCGGCGCAAATCGTGGGCTGCCTGTTTCAGCACACCGGCAGCCAGGCCTTTCTCAGGCGTTACCTCTGGCGGTTCGACTGGAGGAATAAAAAATTGTGCGCCGCACGATAGCCGCGCCGCCAGTTCTTCTCTCAGGCTTTCGGACCCGGAATGGGTCGGAAACACCACAAATTGATTGGTGAATTCACGTGTCTCACTAATGCGGTCGTCTGCTACAGTGTCCATGTCATTATTGGTTGTTGATTGATTGGCTACTTCTTTCTCAAGCTTTTGAAGGCGGACATTTCAAAAAAATTGAAAATTTGTTTTCCCCATTGGTTTGGCGGCAGCGACACCACGGCCGCCTTGCGATGGATTTCTGCTAAGACTCCGCCCCTATTCCAGTCTTAGTGGGTGCGATCGGGGGAAGCTGCTCGGTTGGCGCCGTGAACGCGGATCCCTTCTGGAGCGGATCGCAAACTGGATTTAGTGCGGATCACCGTAGGCGATTTTATGCGAGCGGGCAGTTTTCTCACAAACCCCGGAACTGCACCTGATTGTACCTCGGTACGCTACACGGCAATGGGCTTTAGCCATTGTAGTGGTGCTGCGGCAAGTCCTCAGGCCGCCACGGCGAACTTATTTTGGCGGGGGGAAGGCGACCAGTTTCTGGAAGCGCGGATCGTTGCGCAGTGGATCAAACATTGGATCGAGCCGGAGCAACGCAGGAGTGAGCGGCGGGTTTGCAGCCAAGGGCGCCTCGTACGGGATCGAAAGCAGCTTTTGTAAGGTGGAGATGGAGCGATCCTGGTCACCGATGCGGGCCGCCACCCGGGCGAGGATGTCGAGCGGCCTGGGACCAGTCAGCGCGTCTTTCTCGATCGGATTCACGGCGATTGCGCGCTCGGCCAAAGTCAGTGCAGCGGCGTTGTCACCAAGACTCATATTGGTAAGCGCGAGATCTCCCATCAGATTAAAATTTTCAGGCTGTTCTTTGAGGAAAGCTTCCAGTTCGCTGCGAGCCCGCGTCCAACTTTCGCGGGCGGCGACATGGTCGCCGGCAACTTCCTGTGCCCAGCCTAACCAAAAGCGCAGTTCGCCATTGTAATAACCCAATGCTGGATCAGGCTTGGCCAGTATTTCGCTTAGCCGAGGGATGATCTGTGCAGGGCTGGACTCCAGGATTGCTTGGTAAACTTGTGTTTCCAACGCGTTGGCGTAGTCGGCCCCCGACCGCAGGGAAGCCAGGAGCGCCGAAGCACGCGGGAGGTCGCCCTCCGCTTGCGCAATTCGCGCCTTTAGGACAAGAGTATCCATGTCGTCCGGTGTGATATTGAGAATCTGCTCAAGCTTGCGGAGGGCTTCTGGGAAACGACGAAGGCAGACGTAGGAACGGGCGTGTTGGGAGAGTAGGCTAGCATCGCGTGGATCAAGCTGCTCGGCTTCGTTGAAATACGCCTCGCTCCTCTCCCAGTGGCCTCGCCTCCGCTCGACATAGGCCAAAGCCTGAGGAATCCGACTGTTATTGGGCAGGAGGCGATGTGCTTGCTCAAAGTAATTCACCGCCCTGTCGTAGTCCTTTAGGCAGGCGTAGTGATAAAGGCCCTGGGCCAGTACAGCCTCGCCGAGATTGGGCTGTAGACTAAGAGCCGTTTCGGCCGCCTCCCGCACTTCTTCGCGGAGGGCCAGCGTTGGTTGAAGGCTCTGTGTGAGGTAGCCACTCGCACCAACGGAAGACAGCAGCGCCCAACCAAGGGCGAACTTCGGGTCCAACCGCACTGCCTCCTTGAGATATTTCTGCGCGCCAAGAGAGTTCGCCGGTGTAAATCCAGTTTTTAGCGTGTAAGCCAGGCCGCGCAGGTAGGCATCGTAGGCCTGAGGATTGTCGGTCGGTTTGGCGGTGATGACTTCTTCTTCTTGGCCCGTGAGTTTGGCTCGTAATTGTTCGGCAATGGCTTTGGCCACTTCACTTTCGACCGAAAAGATGTCGGTCAGCTTGCGATCAAACGTATCCGACCAAAGATGCGAATCATTGGCCGCCTTGATCAGCTGCACGTTCACGCGCACGGCGTCGGCGCTCTTCTGCACACTGCCTTCCAGAATGTGGGCAACGCCGAGTTGCTTTGCGATCTCGGGCAAGTTTGCCGGGGCGCTTTTATAATGCTGTGTCGAAGTGCGCGAGATCACCTTCAGATCGGCGATCTTAGATAAGCGTGTCAGGATTTCATCTTGTATTCCCTCGGCAAAATAAGCGTTCTCCTTGTCGCTGCTTAGGTTTTCGAACGGCAGAACAGCGATCGATCGTTCCATCTGGGTGGAGGACAGCGTGCGTTGGTATAACCAAGTCCCAAGCGCAATCGCTGCGATTGCCAACGTTAATGCCGCGCCCGCCATTACAACTCTCTTGCGTCGCGAGCGCGCTTCAGGGTTAAATCGTGCGTAGCAGCGGTGGACAGCAGAAAGTAAATCGCGTGCCGATTGCGGTCTGTCCTTCGGGTCCGGGGCCAGCATCGATTTCAGCAGCGTGATCACCTGGCCGGGGAGGTGCAGGCTCCTGAGCTGTTCGAGGGGTAACTCACTGGTTTGTCTTGCGCGGATTTCTTCCATGGTACGTCCGACAAAAGGCGTCCGGCCGCAAAGCAGATACCAAAGCGTAACACCTAGTGAGTAGATGTCGGAACGTGTATCAATCGGCATTTGCCCGGCGCCCGCAAACTGCTCCGGACTGGCAAAAGCCGGTGTGCCAATAAAGCCGGCCTGGGTTTGCTCGGCGCCAGGCTCTGCCTGAGGCCCCATTACTTTTGCCACTCCATAATCGATCACCTTTACCATGAGCGCCTCGCTCGCATCGGATTCGAGCATGAGATTCGATGGTTTGATGTCGCGATGCACCACACCGCAGACTTCTGCGACAGCCAACGCGCGCGCGGCTTGCTCAATTACTTCCAACGCGAGGGCCAGCGGCATTGGCCCATCACGGCGCACACGGGCTTCCAGCGTTTCTCCCTCGACCAGTTCCATGGCATAGAAACACTCGCCGTCTTGCTCTCCATAATAAGTCACTCGAGCAACATTTGGATGATGAATGTTCGCAGCCGCGCGCGCTTCGCGCAGAAAACGCGACCGCGCGCCGGGATTCTGCGCGGCGCTGCGGTCGATGACTTTGAGGGCAACAGCCGAGTTCAATACCGTATCGCGAGCGCGGTAAGTTATGGCCATCGCTCCCGCACCGAGCTCGACCGGAAAACCATCCGCACCTACTTCCACTTCGAAGTGGGCGTAGCTCAATGGTCCAGGCGTCAATCGACCCCGCGCCGCTGGTCTTTCCGCGTGTTCGCCGTTCGCCAGAAAGCCAAGGCTAACCAGACAACGCAGGCACTCCCCTTTCGGACCGCATTGAGTTAGCGGCTGGCCACATGTCGCGCAGGTCCCCGCAGCTTGAGGTTCCGTTGTTCCGAGACCAATGCCTTTGTCGTCCATGCGTAAAACTCAACTCATCTCATCAGTATTTGATAAAGGTACTGTAGCTCCTGATCGACATCCGCCGGACCAGAGACGGTGCTGGCCACTTCCATTCTTAACGATTCGCGGTAACGCTGGCGGAGACGCGAGAGCCAGGTGCGCAGAGTCGCGACTGGCACTCCGAGTCGCGCCGCGGCTTCCTCCTGATTCGGCGGCGTAATGCTTCCGCCTGCGACGAACGGTCTTAGTTCTTCAAGCCACTCAGCTTTGCCTTCTGCCACAAATGCGTTTTGCAAACTCTGCCAGGCCCGCGTAACGATATTCGACGCCCAGACAAGATCGTAGCAACCGGCGTCGCTGAGATGAGCGGTCGCCAACATCGCTGCCTCGGCCTCCGGCAGATGCTCCTCGATCGAGACGATCTGGCCGCCGCCACCTCTCTTGAGCGCTCGAGCGCGGTCATACTCATTAAACAAGAAATTCTGCAGAGATCCCAACAGGAACGTGCGAAGGCGACCCTTTTCCTGATCCGCGCGGCTGAACGTATTTTGCTCGAGGAGATGGGCAAAGAACGCTTGCACGAGATCCTGTGCATCAGCGGATGAGTAACCGCGATGGCGCAGGAAAGCATAGAGCGGTGGCCAATAGGCTTCGCAAAAAGTTGAGAGCGCCTGGTGCGCCGACTCTGCTGACTCGCTCTGCCGAGCGCGCAAAACGACAGTCCAGTGCGTCGTTTCAAATGAAGCACCCCCCTCTTGCAACGTTCCCGGGACCGGTTTCGTAACCAACATTATCATGAACCGGTTCGGCTTTGCGATACAAATCTCAGTGACGATTAAGTGACGACCTTCCTTTAGGTCATCTCCAAATTAAGGTGCGTGGTTGTGTAGCCGCGCTTGCAAATCCGGCGCGATCGTCGGCGGCAATGCGCTGTCAACGCCAGCGCGCCCTTCGCTGACTATCTGCGATAAAGAGCGTGCGAACCAATGTCCACCGTCACGACCACATCGCCTTCGATGTAGAAGAGAACGCGCAAATCTGCTTCGATTTCCGCTGCATAAATGGCGCGGGCATAACGGGCGGAGAGTTTGTGGATCTTGTGGGAACGCAAGCGCGGATGAAAAGGGTTCTGTTTGAAAATAAAAAACGCCTCGCGCGCGTTACGCTGTTGCTGGGCGGACAGCTTCCCGAAACTGCGCCAGAATACGCCGTGCGGGGACGCCGGCGGATGGACTGCATAGGTCGCATGGTGATGCAACCGAGCGAGCGGGAGGTCGCGAGTCAACGCGCGAGTTGCGCGGAAACGATACTTCATTTATCGCCCGGATACGGCTCATTGAGTGCGGTATCGAGGTCGACAAGTCGTCCCGCTTCAGCGTCGGCCATGCCTTGCTTGAAAGCTTCGGGGACCCAGGAATCATCATTTTCCACGACGAACTTGGCGACTTGCGCTCGTTCACTCGCGGGAAGGGATTTAAATTGCTCGATGATTTCAGTGGCGCTCATGGCGAGAACAATAATGCATCAGCTTGAACCTCGCAAAACGCTCTCCCCCCTCCGCTCAACTTCTGTCTTTTGATGTCTGAATTGTTCTGTCCTCCGCCAGGTTAAATGTTAAATGTTCAGATGCGGCCCCGATCCCCCCTCCACGGTTTCATCTGCGGCGTCGCCGTTGTAACGCTTTAACGATTCAACTCTTCAACGTCCCAGAAGAATTGTAAGACGCGACCCCATTTCTCTTCATCCAATTCGATAGGTGGCCGGCGTTTTGTCAGATTGCGAGCAAGCTAAGATCCATTTGATAAAACTTGAAGGTATTTTCTTCCCCGCTGCCGTCGGCGGCTACTGCTCGGTAGCGATCCAGAACATCGTTAATGAACTCCAGCCGTTCGGCTTCGGGCAAATGGCGCGTCCATTCGACGCAGCCTACCGCAGAGAAAGCGGAAAAAGCCGCACGTGACCCAAAATCCCACGCATGATCCTTGGCATTAACACGCAGCACCCGGAAGCCATTACGCTCTGCCATGGCTGCATACTGGTCTGATGTCAGGTGCAGATAAGGATCGTGAAAATCCCGGAAATAAGCGCTCCATTTCGACGTTCGACGTGTCTCTTCCACGACATTTTCCAAACTCTTTCGCGCGCCTGCCGCGACAAGCCGAAGCTGCGCTTTGCCACCGGAAATCAAGGCGGAGTGGATGGAAGTAAGAGTCGCATCCTGCTCGGGAATCCAGTGCAGCGCATTAAAAGAAACCACGAGATCAAACTCGTCTTGGAAGGGCAGGCAACGAGCGTCCGCCACCTCAAATCGAAGGTTGGGCCGCGTTGCCGGACCGAAGTGGCTCTGAGCGAAGCTAATCATGTCACGTGACGGATCGACCCCGACTACCGAACCTCGCGGGGCGCGAGAGGCGATTTCCGCGGTGATCTTTCCATCGCCGCATCCGACATCAAGGATTCGCTCCGAGCCCTTAAGATCGAGCAGAGCGAGTACTTCCTGAGCCATCGCTTCCTGCAGCGACGAGCGGCGATAGTACTCGGCAGCATTCCATTCTGTCATGTGCGGTAACAAGGAATGCCGCATCTTATTCCGCTTCTACCTGCGCTGCCAATACTCTCACGGTTCTAACCGCCGAAAGGCTCACCAAAGCGGACGCAGCGAAATCTTCTATCGTTACGATTCAACGCTTCAACGCTTCAACGGTTCACGAAGGGCCAGCCAGTCTATCATCAATCAACTATCAACTTCGCTTCCCCTTGTCACTTGTCACAGATCACTGGCCACTTCTTAGATTGTAAGCGCGAGAAAATCGCGCCACGACACGAAACAGATGCTCTGGCAAGGAAGAAGAGAAAGCGAGAACGTTGAAGATGTTCGCGGGTCCGGCGGCCGACGCCTTGCCGTGGGCGGCGGAATTGGCGGCGTCATTCTCGTGGTTGTCCGATCTCCGCCAGGGCGACACGTTTAACGCGCCTGACTTGTAACGTGGAGCGCTCTTGAAGGATTTTTGAATCCAACCGCTGATCTCGCGTTATGCCCGTCCTGCTCGGACCCGTCTATTCGGCGGCGGCGCCGAAGAAGATACGGCTCACCTTGCCCTCGGTGAAATTGAAGATGATGCGGCGTAGATCGAACCCACGACAAGGATGCCGGGATCGGCCCTTGTTTCGCGATCGACATGCTTGGCGTAAGCCTTACGCGCGGCGCTCTCCGCGTCCCCGATCTTGATGCCCTTCCTGGTCGCAAAGGTACACGGCGCGGATGCGGTAATGTTGGCGATCGTCTTCACCCCTGACTTTTTCTCGCCTGCGCTCATCAAAGGTTCGATGCCCTTGCCTGGATAATGCCAATCCTGCACGTAGTTTCCGTCCGCTCCCTGGAACACCAACTCACCGCGTGTCGCTGGTGATCCAAGAAGCTTGAGCATACCCTTCTCCGGCAGCCCGAGGCGCAGTCCGCCCAGGCTCTCCGCCCGCAACATCGCTTCCGCGTCGGTCTCATCCGCACGGCAATTGGACGCATCGAACATGTTGAGCACGAGTGTGCCGATGAGGATCGTGAGTATTTTCATGGCGTGACTCAGACGCAATTCCGGAGGTAAACAGCGCGCTGTCTCATTAGCCAGCTTGGAGGTCTTCTGCAAATTTCAGATTTCAGCGTGTCAGCGTTTGAAACTCGTTCGCTGCCCGCGCTCGCTCGCTCCTACCCTCGTCGCTTTACTTTCTATGTCGCTCATCCCGTTCGCTCCATTCAGCTTTTCAGTGTTTCCGCGTTTCAGTTTTCCGCTCAACTGCTTTCCTTCTCAACGTCTTCCTTGGTCCCGCTTTAACGATTCAACGGTTCACGTCACCGAAGGTTAAATCTTGAATGTTTAGATGCGACCTCGCATTTCCAAGCACAGACTTAAACCCGACGACATAAGTTGTTGGTGCGGCGGATGCGGATCATATTGACGAAGTCATGAAGGATTCAGTCGTTAGAGGATGCCTGCTGCAGCTTCTCTATGAACGTCGAAGCGAAGGTTCCATTCCGTTCGGGCATGCTGAGCAGGCGGTCCCGCCGCCAGGAGGTATAAGTCGCCGTGACTGGTTGCGCGCCGTGGCCCAGCTTTCAGAGTATCGCCTCATCGACTGGACCCCTCTTGAAGATCAGAGCGGGATGGGGCTGCTGTCCGGCTTTGCTAAGATAAACGACTTCGGAGTCAAAGTGCTCGAAGCTGGCGTTGCGTCCCCGATCCGGATCTCTATCGATGAGAGCCGACGAACCACCGTTCCTCGGCAGGAACAAGCGCCGATCGCAGCGAGCACTCCGCAGCAGCAGGCGATTACGAAGGCACTGGAGAAAGTGATCACCGCGATCAATCAAGCCGATGTGTCGGAGAAGGAGAAAAACGAAGCGAAATCTTTGTTGCGAAAACTGCTGGGGAGCAAAGCAGCGCGCAATGTGTTAGGCGCTGGCGCGCAATCCCTCGCGGCAAAGTATTTCGCGGAATAAAGTAGGTATATCGCTGTAGTGGCGGCTGTGTCAGCCGCAAATTGTCCAGCGCGATGACGCGTGTATACACCTATCATAAGCCGCTTTCGAGCGGGAAATGGCGCGTCGCTCTAAGCGCCATCTCAAGGAATTGAGACTTCACTGCAAATCAGTCCTCCCTCTCTTTGAGAAAAATAAGTGACAGACGTGGCCAATCTCTGCTTCAATAACGTGATCACGATCTGATGAAGGGGGGCCGAATCACCAGCGAGGAAAGATCGACCCTCAGCATGTACATCGGTGTCATCATTGCGGTCGTGCTCATCGCCGGGGCGCTCTACTTCTTCTTTCTCGCACAGAAAGAGAAAAAGGAGACCACAGGTTTCGATCCGAACCGGCCCGTCCCGACCGACGCCGTCTTGAAACGCCGATTAAAGGCCGAGGAATATTCCGTCGTGCGGGAAGGTGGCACCCAAAGGCCTTTCCAAAATCAGTTCTGGAACAACGAGCGCACCGGCATCTATGTCGATGTCATTACCGGCGAACCACTTTTCACTTCGCTCGACAAATTCGAAAGCGGCATCGGCATGCCCACATTCAGCAAACCGATCTCGAAAGATCTCCTCGTCGAAAACCTGGACACTTCCCACGATATGCAGCGCACCGAGGTGCGTGCCAAACGAAGTAACGCCCACCTTGGCTATCTCTTTCCCGACCCGAAATCGCCCACCGGACAAAGTTACTCCGTTTACTCGGCCGCCTTCCATTTCATTCCAATCGAACGAATGAAAGATGAAGGTTACGAAGCGTTCCTTTCGCTTTTGGAGAAGAAGTAGCGTCCGAACTGGCGCGTTGTAGTGGCGGTCGCCGCGGCGACCGCAGTTGTAGCCGATGTCGTTGACTGCGGCCGAATTAATCTGCCAAAGGTTGCTGACAGTGTAATCGCCGCGGAGGGTCGCGGTGAGCTGGGCAAGCGGAGCATCAATAACGGCGCTGTCTTCTAGTGAGCCTCTCGCGAGCGTTAGAGTCAGCGTTTCTATTGTAGAAAAATCTGCATGTTCTGAAAATCAAAGGTCACCGCGTAAGGCTTGAAGAAATCGTGGCCGACCATGCCCGCGAGGTGAAAGCCAAACGTGTATTCCCATGGGAACGGTCCATCGTAGAGACCCGCGACGTTGTCTTCCTTTATGTCTCCGAAGGAAAGTTGATGCACGGTGTACGGCACGATTTTCAGTGTCCCGCCACCGCCGGCTCCTTCGGTAGCTTTGTTTTCCTCCAGCTTGATTCCAGCTTCCTTGATGACCGACTCCGCCAGTTTAACACCCGCGCCCATTAGTCCCGAGTCAACGAAAAGGAGCGTGGGCGGGAGCGTTTCCACGCGACCCCAGCCTACCATGAAATGATCGCTCGCCATCCAGATAGGAACTGCGACTCTCTTGACGGGCGATTTTGTAAATTCCTCCAGGCTTTCCGCCGTCTTCCGGCGGAGCACAAGCTCGCCGCGTGGATAATCCATGGTCGCCAGGAAATGGTAAAACAGAGTGGTTCCGATGATTCCGTCGATTTGTTTCACACCAAATCCTTTCGAGAGTTGGCGCAATGGAAGCATTGCCGTCGGCAGGTTTTTGATCGTCCAGTCGCCGACTGCGAGTGACTCAATCCGCCCCAGTTGGACCTCAGCGTGCTGCCCGCCGGAAAAGGTGCCTTGAACCGTACCGAATTGTGGGACGCCAAGCTCCTTGGCGAAGTCCGTGTCGAGCGCGACCTCCGAACCCCCGGTATCGATAAAGAAGGTGACTTCGTCGCCGCCGTTTACGCGCACGTTGACCATCGGCAGCGGATCGGTCTTAAAAAACTTCAGACGTGTACTTGTCCCGTTGCCATGCAATTCATAGGGCGTCTGGCCTTTGAAGCTCTCCAACTTCGCAACGTTCAGTGTCGGATACTGCGAAATAATCAGCTTGTTGCTGCTCACGTCGACGCCGTTCAGCGAAGCCGCTGCCTTTTGGAAATCGTCGCGGCGATAAAACACCTCGGCCAGCATGATCTTTGTATCGGCGTCACCCGGCTGCAGGGTTATGGCCTTTTCCAGCCATTTCTGCGCATCGTCAAGCCGGTTGGCAAGCAATGCAATCCGACCCAACTGGAGTGTTGCCGAATAGTCCTTGGGATTTTGAGCGGCGATTTGCGAGTAAAGTTTGCCAGCTTCGGCAAACTTCCCGACCTGAAAGAGTCGATCGGCCGAATCGATTTCTGATTGCTTGGGCTGGGATGTCGCTTGTCCTGAGAAGCTACCAGGCGCGATAATCGCGGCGAGGGCGATGCAAGTTCTGGCAAATTTCATTTGGGTTTCTGCGACCAGCGTTACCGTGTGCAGCGTCCAGCGTACATATTCCCGCGGGGTTTGTCGGTCATAATCTTCCTGATCACGCTCGCCGTTTTATCAGCCCGTGGCGATTTGCACAAGGGAACTTGCGAATACATTTCCCGTTTCAGACGCTGATCTCTAACCTCTGAACTCCGACTCCGCCGCAATCACATCTGGATCGCGAAGGTTTGGCGCTGTTCTTTTCGGCGCCCGTCACGGGCCGCACGTCGCGCGCACAGAAGTCATCAGCCTGACAATCCTTAACGGACCGCTGACCATCGTGTGAAACCGAGTGTTACGGCTCTCGCCGCGGACGATCTGGCCAAGACTTGATCACTGATTGTCGATCTTGAGCCGAACTCTGGAAGCAAGCAACCGGCTATGCATCTATCGTAACCGGCTTACGATGCATGAGCGAGCGCGCTGTAGCGGCGGCTGTGCCAGCCGCATGAGATCGAGCGCGTAGCGGAGGAGTCAACGAGCGGGCGCGAAGATGGCCAGTGCGCCCATCGCGGCGACAAACAAGTTAAGCCATCGTCTCTCAACATCTCAACTGCTTACCCTCTCAACATCTTCTTTCGTCCCGCTTCAACGCTTCAACGATTCAACGGTTCACGTCACCGAAGGCTAAATGTTTAGATACGACTCACTCTCCCCCACTCTCCCCGCCGAGGTTGTTGCATCACTTACTCGATCGAATTCGACCGCTGAACTGAGGTTTGCTTT
>WNGJ01007564.1_pt1 | contig 11568 bp, 11 predicted proteins | sample 5400611 | NCBI WGS metagenome assembly WNGJ01 (sample SAMN13153375, study PRJNA577476) | soil metagenome | isolation source: 40 cm soil or saprolite under Garry oak tree replicate 1 | place: USA:California | collected 2016-06-15 | reverse complement strand
ACCTCGACGACGACCCCCATTTTCGCCAGAAGCTCCTCGACCTGACCGGCAACTGGACGGTGCCTCAGATCCTCGTCGACGGCAAGCCGATCGGCGGCTACACGGAGCTCTGGCGGCTCGACAAGAGCGGCTGGCTCGACGAACAGTTGGCCGCGTAGTAGGAGGGTTTGGCGAAATACGGTCTGCGTCGCCGGGCCCCCGCCAAGCCCTCCTAGTCGTTCAGCGCTGGCAGACCGGGCAGAACCAGGTCCCGCGCCCGCCGACTCTCGTCTTCTCGATCGGCGCCCCGCACCGTGAGCACGGCTCGCCGCCGCGGCCATACACCTTGAACTCGTGCTGCATTCTTCCCACCGCCCCGTCGGGCGTCCGATAGTCGCGGAGGGTCGCTCCCTGGCGCGCGATTCCGGCCTTGAGTGCGCGGCGGATACCGCGGTGGAGCGCGCGGGTCTCTGGCACATCGAGCTCCCCGGCGATCCGTCTCGGATCGATTCGCGCTCGCCAAAGCGCCTCGTCGGCGTAGATGTTTCCGACGCCGGCGAGGGTTCTCTGGTCGAGGAGAGCGGCCTTGAGCGGGGCCCGTCGCCCCGCGAGCCGTTCGGCCAGCTTGGACGCCGAGAATCCACGCTCGAGCGGCTCGAGGCCCAGGCGCGCCGCAAGGTACGAGTCGAGCTCGTCTGCGCGCAGGACGAGCCACGTTCCGAACCGGCGAACATCCCGATACGTGACGTCCGATCCGTCGTCTAGTCTGACAACGGCTCGTACATGGGATTCCGCCACGGCCCCATTGCGCGAGTGCGCAAGCGTTCCAGTCATCCGGAGGTGAATCAGGAGAACCAGACCGCTCTTGAACCGAACAATCAAATACTTGCCGCGCCGATCCACCGCCACCACGCGCTCGCCCGTGAGTTCCGCAGCCACCTCTGCGGGATCGGTGGGGCGCGTCAGCCGGGAGTCGAGGATCTCGACATCGTCGAACCTGCGACCGACAAGCCGGGGCTCGAGGCTCGTCCGCACCGTCTCGACTTCGGGCAACTCGGGCATCGCGCCAGCAGCGTAGCGCCGGGCATCGAGCCCGCCTGACAAGGCCGGCCGGGCCCAGGCCCTTACCGCTTAGGCCGTGATCACGTCGAGGATGACATTGCGCTCCCGCGGAGCTTCGTCTGCGAGCTCGTAGGCTGCGAGGACCTCGTCGGCCGCAGCCACGGCGCTCGGCTCGTCACGCGCGTGGATCTCGGCAAGCGTGTCTCCGGACGCGATCGTGTCGCCGTGCTTCTTCAGACAGAGGACGCCGACGGCGTGGTCGATCTCGTCGTCCTTGTCGCGGCGTCCTGCGCCGAGGTGCAACGCGGCGTTGCCGACCTGAACGGCCCCGAGCGACCGGACGTAGCCGGCACGTGGAGCGAGCACCTCCCGGACAACCGGTGCGGTCGGTAACGCCGCTTCGTCCGGGTCGCCGCCTTGCGCCGAGATCCAGCGCTCGTAGGCCGCCAGCGCCGAGCCGTCGGCGATCGCCTGATCGACCCGGCTGCGCGCCTCGTCCCGGGTCACGCCGAGGTCCGAGAGCGCTAGCAGCTGCGTGGACGCCTCGACGACGAGCTCGACGAAGTCCGGCGGGCCATCACCGCGCAGCGTCGCAATCGCCTCGCGGATCTCGAGCGCGTTTCCGACCGCGTGCCCGAGCGGCTCGTCCATGTCGCTGATCACCGCGACCACCTCGCGGCCGGCGCGTCGCCCGAGGTCGATCATGACGTCCGCAAGGCGTTCTGCATCGGCGCGCGCCTTCATGAATGCGCCGTCTCCGACCTTGACGTCGAGAACGATCGCATCCGCACCGCCGGCGATCTTCTTCGACATGATGCTCGCGGCGATCAGGGAGTAGTTGTCGACGGTGGCGGTCACGTCGCGAAGCGCGTAGAGCTTCTTGTCTGCCGGGACGAGGTTGGCGGTCGCTCCGACTATCGCGAGCCCAACCGAGCGCACCTGGTCGATGAATTCTTGAGTCGTCAGCTCGACCCGAAAACCGGGGATCGACTCGAGCTTGTCGAGCGTCCCGCCCGTGTGTCCTAGCCCGCGGCCGCTCATCTTTCCGAAGGGCGCGCCGCACGCGGCCACGATCGGCCCGACGGCGATCGAGGTTTTGTCTCCGACGCCCCCGGTCGAGTGCTTGTCGACGACCTTGCGGCCGAGCGCGCCGTGGAGATCGACCGTTTCGCCCGTCCGGATCAGCGCGTCGGTGAGGGCGTAGGTCTCGGCGCTGCTCAGACCCCTGAAAAAGACCGCCATGCAGAACGCCGCGAGCTGGTAGTCGGGAATCTCGCCCTTCGCGTAACCGAGCATGAGCTCCGCGAGCTCCTCGGCGGAGAGCTCGCCGCCGTCGCGCTTGCGCTCGATCAGCTCCGGAACGCGAATCATGAAGCGGCCTTGTCCCGAACGCAGGCGCAGTGGGTGCCCATCGCCCGCAGCTGCCAGTCGTTGACGGTCAAGGCTCGAGAATCGCCTCGCCGGGAATTCCGCGGCCCGGCGCCTTGCCGCCGAGCCAGCGGTTCACCGTGGCGCCGACATCCGCGAATTCGCCCTCGTGAATGCGTCCGGCCGCGTTCTTGCCGGCCACGTAGGCGAGCAGGAGCGCGTACTCGCGCGAGTGGTCGGTCGAAGGGGTCGTCGGATCGCAGCCGTGGTCCGAGGTGAGGATCAGCAGATCGCCGGGCCGCATCGCCTCGAGCAGGTCGGGCAGGCGCCGGTCGAAATCCTGCAGGCAGCGGTGGAAGTTGACCGGATCGTTGCGGTGCCCCCAGAGCATGTCGGTCTCGACGAGATTGACGAAGATCAGGCCGGCTTCCAGCTCTTGGAGCAGCGCCTCGGTCTGCTGGATTCCCTCGACGTTCGACCTCGTGGGGCGAGACTCGTCAATGTCCTGGCCGGCGAAGATGTCCGAGATCTTCCCGACTGCGTGCACCTCGTTACCGGCTTCGCGGACCAGGCTCAGGTAGTTGGGACGTTTCGGCTCGAGCGAAAAATCGTGACGGTTCGGAGTTCGCTCGTAGTTGCCGGGCTCGCCCGTGAACGGTCTCGCGATCACGCGTCCGACCGCGTGCTTGCCGGTGAGGATCTCGCGGGCCGCCCGGCTCCCTTCGTACAGCTCCTCGAGCGGGATCGTGTCCTCGTGCGCGGCGATCTGGAAGACGGAATCCGCAGAGGTGTAGACGATCCACTTGCCGGTGCGCTGATGCTCCTCGCCCAGCTCCTGGATGATCTCCGTCCCGGACGCCGGCGTGTTCCCCAGCACCCCGCGACCCGTTCGGTGCATGAACGGGTCGATGACGTCGTGAGGGAATCCGTGCGGGTAGGTCGGCATGGGCTGCGGCGTGACGACGCCCATCAGCTCCCAGTGGCCGGTGGTGGTGTCCTTGCCCTTCGAGCGCTCGACGAGCCGGCCGGCAACTGCCGGAGCGCCCGGTTGCGGCGGACAGCCCTCGAGAGGTTCGACGTTGCCGAGACCGAGCGCCTCGAGGTTTGGCAGGTCCAGCCCGCCGACGGCCTTCGCCACGTTGCCGAGGGTGTCCGAGCCTTCGTCTCCATAGTCGCTCGCGTCGGGCAGGGCTCCTGCGCCGACGGCGTCGAGCACGATCACGCAGGCGCGCGACACGCGGCTATTCTAGGTCGGTCATGGCAACTGCCCTGGGACTGATCGGCCTGGTCGCGTTCATCGTCTGCGTGATCGCACTCGCGGCCGGGATCACGTGGCTGGTCGTCAAGATCAGCCCGAAAAAAGAGAACGCCGAGCCGCGCAGCTCGTAGCGCCGCCCCGTTCCCGCCCGCCCAGCAAACGTCACGAAATCGGCTCACCTGAGACACCCACGGGTGCGCTTTTCGCCGATATCGTCGTTTTCGTGGGCGGAGGGCAGCGCCCCACCCAATTAAGGGCGGGGGTGCGGGATCTGGTCAAACGGGGGCCAGCGGTAGGACGTCGTCGAGCGGCGAGTACTCGAGGCCGTGGGCGTCGGCGACCGCCTCGTAGGTGATCTTTCCCTCGAGGACATTGACGCCGCGGGCCAGGACCCGGTCGCGGGCGACGGCTTCGCGCAGACCGTGGTCGGCGATTGCCTCGGCGTAGGGCAGGGTCACGTTCGTCAGCGCCTTCGTCGAGGTGATCGGCACCGCGCCGGGCATATTCGCGACGCAGTAGTGCGTGACGCCTTCGACGACGTAGACGGGATCGCTGTGAGTGGTTGGGCGCGATGTCTCTGCGCAGCCGCCCTGGTCGATTGCGACATCGCAGAGCACGCTGCCGTCCTTCATCTCGCCGACCATCCTGCGGGTGATCAGCTTCGGCGCCACGGCGCCGGGGATCAGCACGGCGCCGATGACGACGTCGGCTTCCGCGACCGACTCCTCGATCTGCAGGCTCGACGACATCAACAGGCTGACGCGGCCGGACAGGATTTCCTCGAGGTGTCGCATCCGGTCGACCGAGCGCTCGAGGATGGTCACGTTGGCGCCGAGGCCGAGCGCGATCACCGCCGCGTTGTAGCCGACCATGCCTCCGCCGATGACGACGACCTTGCCCGGAGCGACGCCAGCCACGCCGCCGAGCAGGAGGCCCCGGCCGCCCAGCGGCTTCTCGAGGAAGTACGCGCCCGCCTGGGCCGCGAGGCGCCCGGCAATCTCGCTCATCGGGGCGAGCAGAGGTAGCGCCCCGTCGTCGGTCTCGACCGTCTCGTAGGCAACGGCCGTGATCCCACTCTCCACGAGTGCCCGCGTCAGCGGCTCGTCCGCCGCGATGTGGAGGTAGGTGAAGAGCACTAGGCCTTCCCGCAGGCGGCGGTACTCGTGCTCGATCGGCTCCTTGACCTTGAGCAGCAGCTCGCTCGCCTCCCAGACCTCGTCCACGGTCACGACCCGGGCGCCGACTGCCTCATAGGCGTCGTCTGGGAACGAGCTTCCCTCCCCCGCGGCGGTCTCGACGAGCACCTCGTGGCCGCGCTGGCCGAGCTCGCGCGCGCCGGCCGGCGTCAGCGCGACGCGGTACTCGTCCGGCTTGATTTCCCTGGCCACGCCGATTTTCATGCCGGCGAACCCTACCTTTCGCGCAGGTAGAGGAGCAGCCCCGCAAGCGTCTTGGCGTCTTCGATCTGCGGCAGCAGCGAGGCAAGCTCCGCGACCGGTACACGGACGAGCTCGATCTCTTCGTCCTCCTGCGGCGCGCGCTCCGTCTCCTCGACCCCTTCGACGATGTAGACGCGGACCAGCTCGTCGCAGAACCCAGGAGTCGAGAAGAAGCTCGCCGCCAGCCGCCACTCGCCCCCGCTCAACCCGGCCTCCTCCACGAGCTCACGCTTCGCGGTCGCGAGCGGCTCCTCGCCCGGCTCGCGGGTGCCCGCGGGGAGCTCCAGCAAGCGCTTGCGGGCCGGCTCACGGAGCTGGCGAACAAGCGTCACGCGCCGTTCGGCGTCGACCGCGACGATTGCGACCGCACCGGGATGGCGGACGATCTCGCGCTCGTGGTCGCCCCAGCGCTCGACGTCGACGCTGATCCGTCGGCCCTCGAAGACCCGCTGCGACTCGTCCGGCGTCATGCCGACAGTCCGTTCCTCCACTAGCCGACCAGTGTCCGAGCGACCTTGCCGGCGGCGAACGCGGAGGCGAAGAACCACGGATCGTCGTCCGGGCCGCGGCCCATGTGCTCGAGGGGAAGGCCTTCGCACGACTCGCGCCATTCGCCGACATCGAGCTCTCGCCGGCTGACGAGCCAATCGGGAGCGTCGAGACCTGCGGGCCAGGCGACCGCGACCTTGCCGAGACAGAGCTCGACGACCGCGCGCGTGTGGTGGGAAACCCCGCGATGGCGCTGCCGCTCGTCTCCGCTCGAGACGCGCACGGCAAGCACCGGGTCGCCGCCAAGCGCCGCGGCCGTGTTCGCGGCGTCCGCCGCGGCGAGGCCGCCGTGACCCAGTCGCGAGGCCGTACCGACGATGCCCGGGCCGATCGCGCAGACGACTGCGTCGAACCCGGCTGCAGCCGCCCAGGCGAAGGCCGAGGCGGCGGTCACGCACTCGACGTCGCCGCCGAAGCACGCTCCGGCCGACACGGTCGTGGCGATCAGAGCTCGTGCCCGTAGCGCCCGCAGCGTGTCCGAAAGCCCCAGCGGGAGCGCGCCGCCCACTACTTGGACGTAAGCCACGCGAGTACCTGCGAGCGCTGCACAGACCGGCGCGACCTGGCTGTGCAGCGAGCAGCAGACGACCGGCAGGCCGCCGAGCACGTCCGCCACCGGCCCGTCTTCCTCGGCGTGGCGAACGGCGTGCTGCACCGCTGTGTAGGGAAGCTTCATCACGTGCGCATCCGGCGGCGAGGGCAGGTCGAGGCCGCGTGTCAGGTTGACGTGAAGGACGTCGAAACCGCCCGAGCCGAGGCCGAGCTCCCGTCCTTGGACGTTGACGACGACCTCGTCGCCGAGCGCGACTGTGCCTGTCAGCGCCGGGTAAGCGACGCACGCCTCGCCGTCGACCTCGCAGCGGACAAGACCCTCGTGTTGCTCGGCGATCGCCGTCACCGTGCCGCGGCGGAGGCTAAGAGCCATCGCGCGCGACCTCCACGAGCGCGAGTGTCACGTCGACCATCCGTTCGAGGTCCGCAACCGCGATCCGCTCGTCCGGGGTGTGGATGTCGGTCATCCCGTTCGCGAGGTTCAGGCACTGCAGGCCTCGCTCGTTGAAGACGTTTGCGTCGGCGCCGCCGCCGCTGAGCCCGTAGGTCGGCTGAAAACCGCTCCGTTCCAGCGCGGCCGCGGCGAGGCGCACAGGCTCGTCGTCTCTCTTGAAGCGGTAGCCCCGAGCGCTCGGATCGACCGTCGTCTCGACGTCACAGTCGCCGAGCTGGGCCGCGAAGGTGATCGTCTCCAGCATCTCCTGGACGAGCTCCCCGAGCTTGCGCTCGTCGTGGCAGCGAGCCTCGGCGGCGAACGAGCAGCGCTCCGGGACGATGTTTCGGGCCGTGCCGCCATGAATCTCGCCGACGTTCGCGGTCGTTTCGTCGTCGAGCCGGCCGAGCCGGAGATCGGCGATCGCGCGCGCAGCAGCGGCGATGGCCGAACGTCCTTCCTCGGGGTACATGCCGGAATGCGCGGCCCTGCCGTGAAACGAGGCGTCGAGCTTGCACTGGTAGGGAGCGCCGAGGATCACTTCGCCGATCGGCCCCGCGTGGTCGTAGACGTAGCCGAGCTTTGCGTGCAGTCGTTCGTGGTCGAAAGCTTCAGCGCCGCGCAGGCCGACCTCTTCCTTGGGCGTGAAAAGGAGCTCGATCCCGCCGTGCGGGCGGTTCTCGGCGACGACCCGCCTCGTCGCCTCGAGCATTGCCGCGACGGCCGCCTTGTTGTCGGCCCCGAGGATCGTGCCGCCCGAGTTGCGGACGACCCCGTCCTCGACCACCGGCTCGATCGGCCCCTCCGGCGGAACCGTGTCGAGGTGGGCGCAGAAAAAGAGCGGCGTGCCCTCACCGTTCGGCTCGATCCGGCAGAGCAGGTTGCCGATCGCCGAGTCGATTCGAGCGCCAACATCGTCCTCGTCGACCGGGAGCGCAAGCGCGCGCAGATAGTCGAGAACGCGGTCGGCGACCGCTCGTTCCTTTCCCGGAGGGCTGGGCAACGAGGCGAGCTCGATGAAGAGCCGCAAGACATCCGTGTCGAGTTCGGACACCCGGCGATCTTAGACGCGCGCGAAAGCATCGCCATACGAGCTAATCGATCCCTCGGCCGAGTGAATTTGCTCACCGTGGGCGGCCGCCAGGGCGACCACCTTCATACAAGTTCTTTCTGCGGCGAAGGAGTTTCATGAGTTCTCTAAAGGTGGCGCGGACGCTGGCCGGCAACGGCCGCTTCATCGCCGTGACGGCAGTCTTGGTTCTGGTCCTGGCGGCGTAGGCGGGCGCGAGCTCGCGCCGAGCGGTGAGCGGCGACGTTATCCACGCATGCATCAACGATGGTGGCTGGGTACGACTCATCCCCGCGTACGGCCGTTGCCGTTCCTCGGAGACGGAGAGGGCATGGAACGCAAACGGGCGGTCCGGCCAGCAGGGCGCAACCGGCCCTCGCGGGCGCCGCGGTCATGCGGGTTCGCAGGGACTCCAGGGTGTCGCTGGGGCCCAGGGGGCGGTCGGTCCGCAGGGCACACAAGGACTTGCCGGCCCGCAAGGGCCTCAGGGCCTCGCTGGTGGACAGGGCGCAGTCGGCCCGCAGGGGACACAAGGACTCGGCGGCCCACAGGGCGCCCAGGGAGTCGCCGGCCCTCAGGGCGTCGCAGGTGTCCAGGGGCCGCAGGGCGTGGCCGGGGCACAAGGTCCGGCAGGAGCGGAGGGCCTGACAGGAGCGCAAGGTCCCGGGGGAGCGCAGGGTCCGGCCGGGCCTGCCGGTGCGACGCTCGTGGACGGAGCGCCGGTGACATCGCCCGCCGGCGCGAATCGCGGCGACCAGTTCACGGCAACGGCGACCTGCCCCGCAGGCAAGATGGTTCTGGGAGGCGGCGCCCAGGTGACCGTCAGCATCGCGAACGAGAGTTACCGTGGCGGACTCGTCTCTAGCTATCCGTCCAGCGCAAGCATCTGGACGGCCGTCGGGATGGTGCTCAACTCGGATCTCGCCGCCGGCACGACTCTCACCGTGCAGGCTTACGCGCTCTGCAGCCTCTAGTCCTGCTCTAGGCCCGTCGCCACCGGAGCACCGAATCCCGTTCTCGCGCGCGAGCGCACCAGCGCCGCGGCGACGAACTCGCGGAACAGGGGCGCGGGGCGAGTCGGGCGCGACTTGAACTCGGGATGGAACTGGCTGGCGACGAACCAGGGATGCTCGGGCAGCTCGACGATCTCCACGAGGCGCCCCTCCTGGAAGGTTCCCGAGACGACCAGGCCTGCATCGACGAGGCGGGGCCGGAAGTGGTTGTTGACCTCGTAGCGGTGCCGGTGACGCTCGTGGATGACCGCCTCGCCGTAGGTCTCCTGCGTCCGCGTCCCTGTGGCGAGCTCGACCGCCTGCGCGCCGAGCCGCATGGTGCCGCCGAGATCCTCGATCTCCTTCTGTTCCGGCAGCAGGTCGATCACCGGGTACGGGGTCTCGGGATCCATCTCGGTCGAGTTCGCTCCCTCGAGCCCGACGACGTGGCGGGCGTACTCCGAGACGGCGACGTGCATCCCGAGGCAGATGCCGAGGTATGGGATGCCTCGCTCGCGCGCGACCCGGCAGGCGAGGATCTTGCCCTCCCAGCCGCGCGAGCCGAAGCCCCCAGGCACGAGCACGCCGTCGACCTGCTCGAGCTCGGCCTCCGCCTCCTCGAGCGACATTCCCTCCGCGTCGACCCAGCGCACGTTGACCGCGCAGCCGTGGTGGACGCCGGCGTGGTTGAGCGCCTCGTGCACCGACAGGTAGGCGTCCTGGAGCTTCACGTACTTGCCGACGAGCGCGATCTGCACCTCGCCGTCGCGCTCGCGGATTCGCTCGGTCAGCTGCAGCCACTCGCCGAGATCGGCCTCCTGTGCGGGCAGGCCGAGCTTCTCGCAGACGAGCGCGTCGAGGCCTTCCTCCTGCAGCGCCGAAGGGACGAGGTAGAGGTCGGGGACGTCCTGGTTCGAGATGACGGCACGCGCATCGATATCGGCGAAGAGGGCGATCTTCTCGCGGATCTCAGCCGAGAGCGGCCCGCTCGAGCGCGCGACGACGATGTCGGGGTGGATACCGATTCGGCGCAGCTCGTTGACCGAGTGTTGCGTTGGCTTGGTCTTCAGCTCTCCCGCCGAGTCGACGAACGGGACGAGCGTCACATGCAGGTAGCAGATGTTCTCGGCGCCGGCCTCCCGCCGGAACTGGCGCATCGCCTCCAGGAACGGCAGCGACTCGATGTCGCCGACCGTGCCGCCGATCTCGGTGACGACGACGTCGCAGTCACTCGCCTCCGAGGCGCTGCGGATCCGCTCCTTGATCTCGTTCGTGATGTGCGGGATCACCTGGACCGTCGAGCCGAGGTACTCGCCGCGCCGCTCCTTGCGGATCACCCGCTCCCAGATCGCGCCGGCCGTGTGGTTCGAGTTCCGCGAGAGGTTCTCGTCGATGAAGCGCTCGTAGTGGCCGATGTCGAGATCGGTCTCGGCGCCGTCCTCGGTCACGAACACCTCGCCGTGCTGGAACGGGCTCATCGTGCCCGGGTCGACGTTGATGTACGGGTCGAACTTCTGGACCTGGACCTTGAGCCCGCGCGCCTTCAGGAGCCGGCCGAGCGAGGCGGCGGTGATGCCTTTGCCGAGGGACGAGACGACGCCGCCGGTAACGAAGACGTACTTCGGCGGCCGGGAGGCTACGTCTGCCTCCCGAGCGCGTCCAGCTCGCGCAGCACCGGCGTCCGCTCGATCAGCTCGCCAAGCGAGCGCGTCTCTCCGAGGAGGGTGAGGCCTGCAAGAACGGCGATCGCCGCCCAGCGGCCTCTTCCCGTGAGTTTGCTCACGGAACTCAAGCCTAGCAGCGCGCCCAGCGCGTTCGCCCCCGAGTCTCCGAGCATCGCCATCTCCCGGAGATCGTAAGGCGCGAGCATGACGGCGGTCCCAACCGGTGCGCCGGCGAACGGGGCCGCGAGCAGGTAGGCCTTGAGCGCGCGGCCTGGCCGGGTGTCGAGCTGGTTGAGGAAGTTCGCCGCCAGCCCGACGAGCAGCGCGCCCGAGAGCTTCCTTGAGGCCGCGAGGCCCACGACTGGAATGCCGACCAGCTTGAGTACGCCCGTCGTGCGGCCGCTGCCGAGGTGCGCGCGAAAGCCCCGCTCGCCCCCGCTCCAGAGATCGTCGGCGAGCCCGATCACCGCCACCGCAACCACCGCAGGGTCAGGCCGCAGGCCCATGAGCCAGCCCGAGAGCGGCAGCCGCAGACCGCGGTGATTGACCGCCGTCGGGCCGCACGCGAGCAAGGCGTCGAGCAGCTGCCGGCCCCGGTGAACGAAGCCGGCGGGGTCACGACCCGTGGCCCGGTGGCGTAGTGGCAGCTCCAGCTCGGAGACCCGTAAGCCCGCCCGGACGGCGTCGATGGTCATCCGCACCTCGCAACCGAAGCCGGCGGCGAGCGGAAAACACGTCTCGCGCGCCGTCTGCGAGAGCGCGCGCTGGCCCGACAGCGCCTCGCTGGGCGCGAAGCCCGAGAAAGCCCGAACGAGCGTCCGGCCCGCACGCTTGGCGATCCCGAAGCCACCGCCCTGGCGATCCGCGAAGGCCGCGATCGCGAGGTCGCCGTCAGCAGCCGCCAGCTTCACCAGGTCGCCCTCTAGATCGGCGTCGACGAGGAGGAGCCGCCCCGCAGGCGCCGCGCGTTCCGCGAGCGTCAGCGCCTGTCCCTTGCCGCGGGCCGGCAGACGGAGCACCCAGGCACCCGCGCGCTCGGCCGCCGCGGCCGTCCCGTCGCGCGAGCCGTCGTCGGCGACGATCACCGCGGCGTCCGGGAAGGCGGTGCGTAACGATTCGACGGTCCGCGCGATGTTCGACTCCTCGTCGCGGGCGGCGACGAGGACCGCTGCGATCTCAGCCACTCCGCGGAGCCGTTTCGAG
>WNGJ01007560.1_pt1 | contig 11569 bp, 15 predicted proteins | sample 5400611 | NCBI WGS metagenome assembly WNGJ01 (sample SAMN13153375, study PRJNA577476) | soil metagenome | isolation source: 40 cm soil or saprolite under Garry oak tree replicate 1 | place: USA:California | collected 2016-06-15 | reverse complement strand
GAAAAAGTAGAGAACGCACGCGCGTTGACCCGTCCCTATGCTTCCTGTACGATGAATTTCATTGGGCGCTTAGCTCAGCGGTTAGAGCGTTCGGTTTACACCCGAAAGGTCGTCCGTTCGAATCGGACAGTGCCCACCACTTATCCCCAACAAAACAAAGGGCGTCCGTTTTTCGCTCCGGAAGCTATTGCTGCATTTTGGTGCAGATTGTCCGAGCTTTGTCCGTGTCAGGGCAAAGGCAGTTCTAATTTCGCTGCTTCTCTTCGCACTTCTCTTCTCCGGCGTCTTCACGGGCGTCGTTTCGGCCCAAGAGCAACAGCCCCGAACTTTCCGGATCCCGTTCCACTCAGTCAACGGAATGATCCTGCTCGACGCCACGGTGAACGGCAAACCGGCCTCGCTGCTTCTTGACACTGGTGCTGATGCCACGATCCTCAGTCCGCAAGCGTCGGGTCTATCCACGGTAAAACTCCGCGCGCTCACAGCAAACAAGACAACGGGTACGAATGGCGAATATGTGAAGAGTCGCGTTGACCTTCGACTCGCAGAGGGGCATTGGATTGAGCGCGAGATTCTCGTCATGGACCTCTCCGATGTCAGTAAACGTATGGGAACACAGATTGACGGCTTCATTGGCGCCGATGTGTTGAGGGAATTTTCGGCAGTCCGGATCGATTTCAAAAAACAAGTTCTCGAGCTGGAGTCGGCGCAATGAGCAGCGAGCGCGATAAGTTTTGGATGGGGTGCGAAGAGCGATGTTGATTTTAGGGCATCGCCCGGGGTTTTGGAGAAAAAATAGAACGTACTGGTGCTGGTGCAAATCATGCGGGTTGAAAGTCAACGTGAAGATCGGACTTCGAGTTTCAGACTTACCGGAAGAGCAGTGCCCAGGACGGAAACCATGATCGACCTAGCTCAAGCTCTTGAGTACACGCGGCCAGCAGTTACCCGCATCAGTTACCCGCATCCTCCGCTTCGGCGGAAGTACTTGGCTACTTACACCATGGAATCTGTTTTACCTCGCCTCAGTAGTGCCTATCGCTGACCAAGTGGATCAACGGATGTTGGAAGGGCTGCTGGAGCTTGGCGAGCTCTGCACGAAACGCCTGCCTCGATATTTTCCCGAATTAGAACCGCTCGAGGAAGAACGGAAGAAGACCGGGGAAGCACGAAGGAGAAGGACGCTGACAGAGCAAAGGCCCGCGGTCTCTCAGTGTCATCGGGTATACTCCGCACATGCTGATGGTCATCTTCGGCGCAGGCGCATCCTACGATTCGTCTCCAGACTTCCCGCCCTCAGCCGGCTCTGAAGTTATTCGTTCCGAACCCTGGCGACCTCCTTTAACAAACGAACTCTTCCTTGATACGAACGGCAGCTTCGGTGACATCGTGCTCAGATACCCCAGACTGCACGGCATCCTCCCTTTCCTGCGCCGACCACAAAAAGGAAGGTCCGTCGAGCAGCAGCTTGAGCTCTATATGGACGAGGCTTGGGTGGACGAAGAGAGGAAACGCCAACTGTTCTCCGTCCGCTACTATCTCCACGACCTGTTTCGCTTCGTCTCCACTGAGTGGCTGAAGCGCACCAACGGTGTCACCAACTACGCCACTCTAATCGACCAGATTCGCAGCCTCAACACAACTCGCGAGCCCGTCTGCCTCGTTTCATTCAATTACGACCTCTTGCTGGACAAAGCCATCTTCCCCGGCAGAGAAGCGATTGCTGGCCGCGATAGCCAGGAGCTCTTCGTTGGGATAGTTCTGGCTGTTGGACAACTTCATTGGGTTGTTAATCGTTGCGGTAGAAGCCCCAAATATCATCCCCGCTTTCCAGCCGCCACGCTGGAGTTTTTCGATGGCATGAAGCAGCTGGTACTGAAGCAGTTCGCCACTGAATCTGAACCTCTCATCCTCACTGGTGGGCCTCTGTATGGTGATTATGGCCTTTCCATCGCGGTTGACAGAAGGCCGTCCGAGGCGCGCTAGTTCGGAAAGCCGGGAGGTGAGCTTGGGGTTACTCTCGTCAGGAATTAGGGAAGGTGGCGCTCCCTCGTTCGTGTCAATCACAACCGATGTTGGGAACGCAGATTCGACGGTTGACTCTTTTAAGGTCACCAGCACGGTCGCGAGCGTCGTGGCGGTTCCAACCAGCAATATCGACAATACCGGAGCAAGGGTCTTCTCGCTCCAATTCAACGCAACCAGTGTGATAGTTGCTGCCAACAGAAGTACAAAACCTGCGGTGGCGACAACAATGATTATAGTTGCCATCTTTGCCTCTTTCAGATGCGAGGAGATACTCATTGGCTAGGCACAATTTGACCACATGGCGTTTAATATTGCAGAGTTTTCTAGAGCCAAATAAGGGAAATTCGCACTTGAAGTGCCGCGCTCATCCGAATAGCGAGCTGATAAAAACGTTGTATGTGTCCGCCATCTTCCACCCCCCGCCGTAGGTGTCCCCGAGACTGCCACCGCAAGCCTCGCCACGCGACGTCCACGCTGACACCCCATCCGCTATACTCTCCTCATGCTGATGGTCATTTTCGGAGCTGGCGCGTCGTACGATTCTTCCCTCGACCTGCCGCTGCCTGAACCTGTCGTCCCGGTTATCTCAGCCGCGCAGCAGAATTTTGGCACGCCCCCTCCACCACCTCCTCCCCCTCCATCTGACCCAGGCGTTTCGTGGCGCCCTCCTTTAACAAAAGACCTCTTCCTTGACCCCAACGCCAAGTTCGGCGAAATCGTCCAGAAATACCCTAGGCTGCACGGCATCCTTCCCTTCCTCCGCCAGCCTCAGAACAATAGGAGCGTCGAGCAGCAGCTTGAGCTCTACTTGGAGGAAGCGTCCGCCGACGAAGAGAGACAACGCCAACTCCTTTCCGTCCGCTACTATTTGCACGAACTCTTTCGCATGGTCTCCACGCAATGGCTCAAACTCACGAACGGCGTTACCAACTACGCCGTGCTCATTGACCAGATTCGCCACCTCAACACAGCTGGCGAGCCTGTCTGCCTTGTTTCATTCAACTACGACCTCCTGCTCGACCACGCCATCTTTCCCTCCGGGGCCAATACGCAACCGCTCGAACACCACTTCGCGCACACGATGCTTAAACTCTTCAAACCACATGGCTCCGTCGATTGGGCCCGGTCCGTAGCTGGCCCCGAGGCGTCCCGAGTTCCCTCATTCGCCGACCCTCCATCAGGCCCTAGACGCCGCCCCGATGAGCTAATCGAGCTAGCCCCCGACCTGAAGCTACTTGGGAAGTACGTCCGCGCGAACGCCACGGACCCGCACCAAATGTTTAACTTCAACTCGCCGATAGTTCCGGCAATCGCGGTCCCGGTTCAAACAAAAACTGAGGACTTCTTTGAGTGGCCCGACAGCCATCGCAAGTACCTCGAAGAACTACTTCCTCGCGTCACACAAATCCTCATCATCGGTTGGCAGGGCAAAGAGGCGCATTTTCTGAAACTACTTCGAGAAAAGCTTCCCACGGGCGGGGCCAAACAAATCACACAACTTCAGGTAGTCGGGAGGGACTTCGAGGAAGCCACCAAAATTTCCGAGGAGTTCACTGCCGCGATTGGCCGCGACGTCAAGAGCCCCCACATTCGTCGCGCCCAAGGCTTCAGCGTATTCGTCCGGCAAGAGCAAATCGGCTTCTTCTTCGGCAAGTAGAAACGCCCCCTCACCTCCGCGGCTCGCTGACCTTCTCAGCAGGCCAACGCTTGTCGATGATTTCGACGGGAAGAGTTGCGCCAGTTTCCCGGCCCCTTGTCACCTTCATCCGAATCCACAGTCTGCCATCTCGGGGTCCGGATTCGGGTCAGCAGCTTTCTCTCTCTCTCTCTCTCTCTCTCTTGACAATTACTTGCCTCGCAAACTAGAACTGTGGGAACCGTTGGGCTGCGACTATGAGCAAGCAATCCTTTGATGAACAGGTTAAGGAGAGCAAGGCACGACTGTCGGATCTGAAAAGCCTGTTTCACCCTTACACGCGAATCTTTACGATAGTTTCCTACGTGGCATTCGCATACCGATTCATCAAAGGCAGCGGTGAATTCACTCTTCCGCTCGTTGGCCTGGCTGTGCTTGTATGTTTCCTATCCCTATCTCCTCGATACGCGCCTCCTATTGCTGGAATTCCACTACTCGGACGAAGGGTTCTTGCTCTGTTGACGGACTTTCTGCTGCTCTCGATCGTGAGTTTTCTCGCCCTGTTCCTTCTCCAATCGAAAGACTATTTAGAATACTTGACGATGTTAGTCGTGTGGGTCGCATTTCTGTATTTCGTTGTGTTGGACTGTTTTTTCGACGGCACACTCGGCAAAAGGATTTGGGAACTCAAAGTCGTACACACCAAGAAGACCGAAGGGGGCTTTTACGAATCATTCATACGTCCGTTCGTGCGCTCGTTCCTACGTGTCTTCTTCACACTTCTTTTTCCCATCATTTGTAGCGGCTTTCTTCGTGACGCTCTCGGGGGCGATGGTAACTCCCGACTCCAAGTTTTCTTGGGTGAATGGTCCGCAGAATTCGCTCTATATTTAGTTCCCGTGTCTATCTTGTTCTTAGGCGGGAACCAGTCGATTGTCGATAAGATTTTGGGAATGTCAGTTCAGCAGAAATCGCAACACGTAGATTCGAACCTGCCGAAACCTCGCCTCAGCACATGGGTGGCGCTCGTCTCTTCAACCATTGTTTTTGCCTTTCTGCTGGCTGCGCTTACGTATACTAGCATTGGAAAAATGGTAGGTAGTGATGGCCTCCCGAAGGAACCGCCTGCCAAAGGCGTCCAGCAAGCCAGGACCATCACAAACCCGAAAGGAATCGAACGGCTTTGGATGTACCTACCGATGAATCTTAAAGAGTCGGATTCAATTGTGAGAAAGATTGAAATGTTTGAAGTGTCACCGAGTCCATTTACATTTCGGCCCGAAGACTCACATATCGTTACGCCTTTGAATCCCGAACAATATCTTAAAGACGTAAAGCAACTTCGTTTCGTGAGAGTTACTCTCGCACCGTATATGTTTACAGTGACCAGGATGACCATCGTACGGACTTTTCTGGCTCTCGGAGAGCAAAGCACAACGACTCAAAGACCAAGTTTTGTCGTGTTGCAAATCGGGAGTGAACAAAAATATGGGTTGTTCTCTATCGCTTCACAAGAGAACATCTTGCTTTGTTGGATGGGGTCCGACACGAATCACGTAGATTTTCCAACGGAAGCACACCCACGGTTTGGTATTCGACCGATTTTTTCTTTCGGTGAAATTTACAACATTCTCCTGGGAAACACTTGGATCATCCATGAGTGCTGCGCTTGAACCAGAGTGCCGTCCCGCCTCTTGGCCGTTGGAATTGATACAGGGGTCAGATATCAGCGTTCACTCTGCGCCACTTGGGATTGGCACTGTTTCCTGGCGTCTTGGAGATCGGAGACTTGATAATCAGGTCTCATAATCACGATCTTCCCGCCTTTTTTCTGAAGTTCTCGAACATCACCGTCGCTGAGTTCAGAGCGCCATTTGAATCCTGATGGGTAATCGCCTTCTACATAATCGAAAGGCCGATGGGGGTGAAATCGAGACATATTCTCACCGAATTTGTGAACATGGCGTTTCACGATTACGCAAGATTGCGCCTGCGCTGACGCCGTGTCGGATTTCGGAGTTTCGGATTTTGGAGTTTCGGGCTTTGGAGTTTGCGCGTAACAGAAGGCTGGCACCGCCAAAATGCAAGTCCGCAATGCAACCAGTAATCTTTTCATGATTCGGCTTGACACAGAAAACCTCCTGTGATGCTGTCCAACTGTTTTTGTAGCTTTGACGCTTCGCTTTTCAACGCTGATAGAATGTCCATGTTTCCTCCGACAAGAATTTATCACAGGAAATCGGAGCACGAATCTGGAAGGGTCCGGAAATGGACACGGCATGGCAGCCCACGCGTCGGAACTGGAAGTGGCTCCAGTTTGGATCTCGCTCCTAAACGCACTATCACAAAGGGCTGAATTTGCAGATGTCAGACGATTACATTGCGTTCTGCGAAGAAAAGCTCTGGTGCGCGTGGAAGGAACATCGCCTCTCAGTGCCACCGCCGTTCGACCCCGAAGCCGCGCCAGAACCATATCTCTACTTCGGTGCCAGCACGAAGCTGCTCGTCGCGCTCACGACGAATCCTGGTGGAACCATGGAGCACCAGCGCCGTATCGCAGTGCTGGCGGGAGGGGACCCGCTGAGCCACAAGGACACGTACGCCGAAGCCGCTTCGAAACTCGGAGATTTCTACGAAACACACCTCACCGGGCAAGCGCGGCAGCGGATCGCCAAACTGCGAAAGCTCTCCTCTGGCCTCAGCTATGAGGGAGTCATGCAGGTTGAATTAATCCCATTTCATAGTCCGTCTCTGCCAATGAGCAAAAAGATCGCCTTGCTCCGCGAGGCCAAAACTGATAAAGGTGGCCTACTTGGGCGCTACGTCGAGCATTTGCGGGAATTTCTGCGGGATCGACCAGTTGTCAGCCCTCAGGCAGTAGCAACGCGGGCATCACTCGAACCGGAAACACCAAAATCCTCCGAGTGGCTGACGTGGATAGCGGAGATCGCTGGACTTGACCTGAACGCCGCTGATTTCGTTTCCCTAGTGGAGAAGGGCCCCAAGACGACAGCCGCCGCCTGGGTGTCCAAGAGGGAACCTCGAAAGGCGCTCGTGCTCATGATGGGAATGGCTGGCCTGCCCGCCGATCAGGGTCTGTGCAAGCTTGCGGCGGCGCTCCAAGAATCCTAGGGGACGCGGTAGTAGGTGAATTTGAAATTGCCCGACATCGGGCATTCATTGCACGGGGCACCGAACACCGTGAAATCTTTCTGGCAACTGTGGAACGAACGGCGCTAGACTAGAAATCCCTCCTCTACCAATCCATTCCAGGACTTTCAATGTTCAAACGGAACTGCGTCGTCAAATATGTGGACAGCTTTGGAGTCGAGCACGCTGCCAAAGTCGAAGCGGAATCCCTGTTCGAAGCTGCTGTCCGTGGTCTGCACCGATTGGATTCGACCTTCTGGACGGAAGAGGATGTGTTCGACCGGATGTTTGTCACGGTCGAGGTTCATGAAGAGCCGACAACTCACACAGTCAAGATCGACAGACTAAAGCAGTGGATAAAATCACAGGGAAGGCATCCGCGCGAGCAAGCGAAAAAAGACGAATTGCGGAAGCTTTTATTTGGGCAGGATAGATGAAAGCGACCGTTCCGAACGTGCCTGCATCTATGCCGCGTTGGCCGCTTTGCTGGCCTTCTTTGTAGCCGCGAATATATCCCGTTTGGTCTCCCACCTTCTTACCGTGCCGATAAGCAAGCCACGGCGCACCCACAAAGGTGCATCCGTGGAACAGAAGAACTATCAGCCAATGGAAAATACTGAAATACCCCATCGAATCTCTCTTCACCTAACGTGCGATTCCTCACATTGCTTTTATTTGGGCGATAAGGTCACGTAGCTCGTTTTCTCTTTCGGTGAATTTCGCCACCATCTCTGCCGCCGTTGCGATAGGTTTTTCATCTTTGTCCAAAAGCCGACCACCTTGTTTTTGAAGGTCTTTCCATGCTTCAGTCATCTTGTGCGCTTGTGCTGCCTCCTCTTCGAGAAGTTCGATGAACCTATTTGTCTCCCCATCGCTCATGATTTCCTCAACGGTAAGATTTGTCTTGGTCCCACGACTCAGAGAGCCTACCACAGGACAAACGCATTCACTTATTCATATCCGCGTCCGTGGGACAGTCCTTGGCGGGGTCAAAGCTTCGGGGGAGCCTCTTGTAATCACTCCTTTCCAATAAAAATTCTCCTTCCTGTGAAGCTCCATCAGGATTCTCGACCGTGTATGTTCCACTAAGCCGCTTGCCACTACGTACACCACTGAAGTCAAGTTTCAAAGCCGAGCTATTCACAGAAAAATTGACGTTTGTTCCCTCGACGCTGCCGTAGAGAGGCCCGCTCCCGTACAGAGGCCTCCTAACAGCCATGCAGCCCCAGAGCAAGCCCTGGTCTTCCTCCACAAATACTCCAAAGTTTGCGCGCACGTCTGCCGTAAGGTTATGCACTGTTCCTAAGAAACTTCCCGTAAACTTCCCAGAAAATGATTGCTTGGCTGACTCTTGCTGTTCATCGCCGTGGTTAGTTCTGCTTGCTGTCCTCGAATCCCGCGTTAAATGACTTTGCCAATAGACTTGTTCTAAAGATAGATTCGCTCTAAGGTCTCTTATCTTCGATACTTCATCGACTGGAATGGCGAAGTTTAGATTCTGACCTTCGACAAACTGAAAGCTGGCCACTGCGACAACCTCTCCTTTCAGATTGAATACCGGACCGCCTGACGACCCCTGAGAAATCGGAGCACTAATTTGCAAATATTTGTGACCCGATTCTTCACGAATTGCGCTGACAAGTCCATCCGCGACACTGTTTGATAAACCCTCGGGACTCCCGACCGTGGCAATTCGCTCCCCAACTTGTGCGTCCTCAGATGAGAGCGTGAGATAAGGCAGGTCGCGTGCGCGTTCCGTCCCGCTGCTCGTCTTTCTCCCTAACTGGAATATTGCAATGTCGCGCTCTGCATCGTAGGCATGCACGGCAAGCAAATGAAACAACCGACCGTCTCCCAGTTTGGCATCGGCTGAATAAGCGTCTTTGAGAACGTGAAAATTTGTCGTGCAGATGCCGTCACTGCTGATGACAAAACCACTGCCTTGACCAATGGTCTTGCCCTGCCCGTTGTACACATATATGGTCATTACGGCGGGCATTTGGCTAACGATGGAATCCAGCCCATTCTCTCGGTTCTGCGCGAGCGGAGATAGGTTGTGGTTGGTCTTATTAGGATTGAAAGCGAGATAGGCGAGCAACGCCGCCCCCGTCAAGATGGTCACGCTAACAAGAGCTTTGCGAACCCGAACGGCATTTCCAGTCCTGAGAACACTCGTCTTCGCCATGTAGTCATGGAGAGCAAGCCGCTCCTTGCTGAAAATCATTAAAAAACCTATTCCGAGCGTCGCCAGGGAAGCGGTTTTTCCGACGGTCTCTCGCAAATAGTGTTGGAGGCGATTCTTCTCGTTTATGTACTGCCCAAGAAGGCTCTTTCCGATGCTTCCCCTCAGCTGAAAACCCACCTCCGTTAAAACGAACCAAACCAGGAACGCTACCCACCACTTCAAGCCAATCCAAATGAAGAGTCCCGTGCAGACAGCGAAAATCGTGGCGTCAACTCCGGCTGCGCACAGCCTGTCGTACCAGTTCACTTGCTCAGGAGAAGCGGGCGAACCGCACGAGGGACAGAAACGAACGCCCTCTGAGAGCAAACCGGCACAATGTGAACATACCTTTGATGTGTTCATTTCGTCTTCAATTCAGCAAGCAATTGTGAAGCTTGGTTGTCCAAGCCCTTAATGTCGCTGTCCAAAAGCTGGAGGTCGTTCCTGAGACCATCCACCGCAGTCTGGGTTTTCTCACAGCCAACTACCAAATTCGCTTCCTGCCTGTATTTTTCTGCTTGCTGTTTGCGAAGTTCGTATACTTGACGCAACACAACTAATTGATTTCGTTCAGCTTTGGAAGCGGCAAGGTCTTCTGAGATTCCCTTTTGAATGAGGATTTGGGTTTGGTCAATTTTAGTCTCATATTTATCTAGGTCGCCTTTCAGTGATTCCATAACTTCTTGCCAGAGTTCAAAGTCATCCCAAGTTTTCACAGCGGAAGCGCTGTTCAACCTTCTGTCGAATGCCTCACGAGCCGCTACTACGTCGTTACCCGCAGCGTCCATGTCCCGTCGAAGTGCCGCATATTGTTTGTTTTTTTCGTCCTTATACAAGCCATAGCCGGTCAGGCCCACATCGAGGAAAAAAGCTACAAAGACGAAAGCCGTGAGCGCCCGGACCAAGACTTTATTGGTAGGGCGTACCGTGACGACGGTCCCCGCTAGTTCATCACTCCACGCTTGGACTTTAGCTTTTCTCAGTGCCATCCAGTAGCCTAGTCCCCAGAAAAACGAAGAGAACAGTCTGCCGAACGTTTCACGCAAGAATATGCGCCAGAAGGCAGGGTATTTTCTGTCCGTTTTCGCTGAGCAGACTTCCAGCCCGTGCACGTATTTTCCGATGGTCGTGTGATACGAAGTCTGTGCCACAATCATGTACACAAAGAGAGCTGCAAACCAAACGGCTTGTGACTCGCCTTCGTTACCTGTAACCGGAAGTTGGAATGCGAAGGCGACAACATAGAAAATAAGGGCAAGGAAGTAGATGGCAATCAGGTCGGCAAAGTAGGCCGTGAACCGCTTCCCCATGGAACCATAGACCGGAACCGGCAGAGAGGAATCCAGCTTTGCTGGAAACGAAGGTATGCCCGACTCACCGTCACGGGCATTTCCGAGGACAGGCGCGGTCACTGATTCATCGTGCAATGGCAGTTCACTCGTGGACGTCGGCACAGGAACAAGAGGAGCAGAAGTCTTCCGGGCGTCGGAGGTGCTTTCGAGATTGATGTGCGCGCTGGGCAGTTCATCCTTCTGGCGAATTGAGAAGGGAGAGGGCGTGTCAATTGGGAGCGGTCCCGTTGCCTTGTGGGTTTCGGCGTCAGCCTCATCCGAATTGAGGGTACGGCTTATTGTCCGACCGCACTTACTACAGTACACAGCGTCATTGGGATTCAAAGCTCGACAATAATTGCAGTACATGGATGCACTTTCGGAGCGAACTGTCACTATATCTTAACATCGCACCTGGTGTAGTCGTGTGGCATTGCCCAATCTCTAATCATGAGGTTTGGCACGTAGCCTCCTGCGCTTGTCAGGCTTGCCGATTTCAGATAGCCCACGTAACGCGCATGCGCTCTAGGACTCTACAAAACTTCGAGAATCCAACCCTCAATCTGGGCTTTCTCGCGCTCGTGCGGTTCAATCTCAGGGCAGAGGAACTTTTCGAGGCTTCCATTACTATCCGCCCCTTGTAGCCACTTGGCGATGGCAAAGGCGTCTTGCTGGTCAGGCATTCGTCCCTCAGTTGGGAAAGTCCTGTTCCTGGATTTCGCTACCGACTCCTGTACGTCAAACTGGAATACGGATTTTGCAGTTCGTGGCCGCAGTTCGGTCACACACCGCCAGTCTGCGGCCTGCGCAACACCGAAATACCTTCTTGTGATAGTCGTGGTTGCGGTTGGAGCGGCAGTTTGTTTGAGAGCCACAAGAATTTCCCCTTCGCGCTGCTCGAACAGCGGCGTTATTTGCAGCGTGGCTCCTCACGCGGAGTTAGAGATTGTGGTCTGGATGTGGCGTTGTCAATGCCACCGTGTCAAATGCACTCGCCTTCCCACGGTTGATAGAACTGAATCGGGGGCCGACCCTTGATGTGGATGGTCACAAAACGAAAGCCGTCGCGAGGCGCGAGCAACTCACAGTAAAGAACTTCGTGCCCATCCTCCAACACTTCCCGCAGACGCTGGCGGAAATTGCGATAATTCGGGTCGACTTCATCAACGTAGTATGGCGTCGGAGCGTCCACGGTGCGTC
>WNGJ01007558.1_pt1 | contig 11570 bp, 8 predicted proteins | sample 5400611 | NCBI WGS metagenome assembly WNGJ01 (sample SAMN13153375, study PRJNA577476) | soil metagenome | isolation source: 40 cm soil or saprolite under Garry oak tree replicate 1 | place: USA:California | collected 2016-06-15 | reverse complement strand
CATATAGATCTACCCCATGCACAAAGGGCAGTAATAAACGTGTTGTCTTCATCCGAACCTCCTGGGATGCAGCATAGCTTTGTAATGGAGGCAAAGATTTAACTCTTCGCTCACAGCTACAGTGTATCCATGGGAAGGTCAATGAGGTCTAAAAAGAAAGCGGAGACATCTAAAGATTTGCTCAATATGCAGGAGTGTCATTTCAGTCATCATCCGCATGAAAGCGATAACCAACACCGGATATGGTGAGGATGAAGCGAGGATGCGCGGAATCCGGTTCAATTTTGCGGCGCAACTGGCCGATATAGACATGCAGGTAATGAGATTCAGTGCCATAGCCAGTTCCCCACACCTGGGAAAGTAACATATGGCGCGTCATGATCTTACCCTTGTTCTTAATGAGGGCTTTGAGTAGATCATATTCAGTTGGCGTCAGCTTGACTTCTTGACCATCAACTTGCACCAGGCGCTGCGCAAAATCAACTCGTAGCGGTCCAGCCGTAAAGATCGGCTCAGTGCCCGACTCCACTTGAGCGGTATGACGCAACGCTACTCGGATGCGTGCCAGCACCTCATTCATGCCAAAGGGTTTGGACACATAGTCGTCGGCCCCCAGATCGAGTGCTAACACTTTATCACGCTCGGTGTCTTTCACTGAAAGCACGATGATAGGCAAATTTGACTGTGCGCGCACCCTTTTACACACCTCCAGGCCACTCATGCCTGGTAACCCCAGATCAAGCAACATTAAATCTGGTCGATAATGAGCAATAGCTTCTAACGCCTCTTCACCCGTTGAAGCCGTGAATACCTCGTAACCATGGGCGCTTAGGCTGCGTTGCAATGCACGCAAGATCTCGATCTCGTCATCAACAACCAGAATTCGCGCTCCACTTTTGCTCATCACTCACTCCCTCTTTTCTTTCCAATGGCAATGTGAAACGAAATACAGCTCCACCACCCTCACGATTTTCTGCCCAGATATGTCCTCCATGTGCTTCAACCAGGCCTTTGCTCACGGCAAGCCCAAGTCCCGAACCTGCAGGGCGTTCAGCCGAGCCTCCCAACACGCGATAGAATTTATCAAATACTCGCTCTAAATCGGCGGGAGGAATGCCCGGACCACGATCAGCAACACTAATGACCATCTGATCTCCCTCAATGCGCACGCTCATTCCAATAGGTGAGTCGGATGGCGTATAATACACTGCATTTTCAATGAGATTGGTCAATACTTGCTCAATCTCCAGATAGTCAAGCTGCACCGGCGGAAGATCTTCTGGTATATGTGTTTGCGCTATGCGATCTAGCAATATTGGTTGCATACGACCCAGCACATCATGAATCAACTCATCTATAGGATACCACTCTTTTTGGGGTTTGAGCGCTCCCCCTTCGATGCGAGACATATCCAGCAGGTTCGCTACCAGGCGGTTGAGCCGGTCAGCCTCACGTTCTATGGACAGGGTGAAACTACGTCGCTCTTCATCGCTCCACCGCACATCTTCCTGAAGCAGGCTACTGGCAGAGGCTTTAATCGACGCAAGTGGAGTGCGAAGATCATGGGAGATCGAGGAGAGAAGAGCTGCACGCAGCGCATCAGTCCGTTGCAACACCTCAATTTGCAAGCTCTCCCGGCGCAAACGCGCACGTTCAATCACTGAAGTGGCTTGATCAACGAAAGTCCAGAAGAATGCGGATTGGGAGTTTGACCGTTCTCGTTTCGCTCCAAGGCTCCTTTCTAAGGCAAAGAGTCGTGGATTATCCTCCATGAATAAGCAAAGTACACCATGTACCTTTTGACCCATTTTTAATGGGATCATACGGATATACCTTCGCACCGAATCCTTATTAGCGGTACTGCGCACAACAGCTCGTGGTGCATACTCGGTGGATTTCTGGGGGACAAGCGCGACATCATGCAACTCCACCGTTTGGGCCTGTGCCATTACCCAGGAAGCTGTTGCTTCTTCATCTGATGAAAGTTTCACCTGGTCTAATGGCTGCTTTGAGCTTCCCTGCACAATCAGCTTTCCTTTAGCATCTGGCAGAAGTATTTCACAATCACATACTCCCCAGAAAGAAAAAACATCGACTACTGCCCGCGAAAGAATATGAAGCTGCCGCTTTAGATCCTCTTCGCTATTCGTTGCGCGCACCAATTCGTAAAGAATGCGCGTTTCATGCTCCCGGCGACGTGCTTGCTCCGCTCGTTGGCGCAATGCCGAAGCCAATTGACTCGTAATGATCGCCGTTACCAGAAATACAAACAATGCCAGCCACTCGTCGAATTTGGCGATCGTAAACGTGTAGAAAGGAGGGACGAGAAAAAAGTCAAATGAGAGGAATGCTACTACCGAAGCCAATATGGCGGCATAAAGGCCACGTGTACTTGCCAGGGTTAATATAACCAGCAAGTAAAGCAGCGAGATATTAGGGATTCGTGGATAGAGTTTAAAGATGTAGAATATACCAGTGATTACAAGCGTTCCTACAACCGCCAGTACGCTGTCAATGAGATAACGTCTCCAGGGCAGCGCTTCTTTGACATATAATGATGGTAAATGATCTGTTTGCTCCATAACACGCTCGTAACAACCAGCTTGAATAGATTGACATTAGCAAGTTGCGATGTACAATTCTAAGCATATGAGAAAAAGAGAGATCACGTCAACAATAAAGAAAGTAGGAAAGTAGTAAGCACCTTGCCCCCTCAACATCGCTATGTTACACTAACAGCAAGTCGCACATGCCGCCACCTGGCTGGTGTCGGCTTTACTCGTATGGCGCGAGTATTTTTCTTTCATCGAGGTAGGCTCTCGTCAGGAACCCAATCCCCTAAAGGGGATGGGCTTGTTTCGACAAGCTCACCTGTCCAGACTTAGCTAGCTTGCTAGCTACGTTCAGAGCGAAATTAGGTACCCTGTGGTGCGTTGCCAGCCGCAGGCTCTACGGTGCAGATTTAAATAGGTCTACAAGGGTTAAGCCAGTGATTTGCACGTGAAACCGTTTTGAACATTGTCAAGGCACACATTACCCGGGTCATCCGGAGGCTCTGTCAAGAGCAAAGGAGCCATCTAGTGAGTTTCGTGTTTCTCGTCGATACCAATAGGCAGCCACTTTCCCCGGTGCATCCAGGCCAAGCACGCCTCTTGCTCAAGGCCGGCAAAGCTGCGGTGCTGAAACGTTACCCGTTTACACTCATCCTCAAGGCTGCCATCGAGCAGCCGCAGGTACCGCCTCTCCGCCTCAAACTCGACCCTGGGAGCCGGACCACCGGGATCGCCATTGTGGACGATGAAAGCGGCCAGGTGCTTTTTGCCGCAGAGCTTGCGCACCGCAGCCAGGCGATCAAGAAGGCGCTTGACGACCGCCGAGCGGTACGCCGTGGGAGAAGAGCACGCCATACCAGATACCGCAAGCCCAGGTTTCAGAATCGCATCAGGCCACAAGGCTGGCTTGCCCCTTCCTTACAGAGCAGAGTGTGCAACATCGTGACCTGGGTGAAGCGCCTGCGCAAACTTTGCCCCATCAGGGCAATCAGTCTGGAACTCGTTCGCTTCGATCTCCACCTCATGCAGAACCCAGAAATAAGCGGCATCCAATACCAGCAGGGAACGCTGGCAGGCTATGAGTGTCGTGAGTATCTCTTAGCAAAGTGGGGCAGAGCATGCTCGTACTGTGGCAAGCAGAACGTTCCCTTGGAGATCGAGCATATTGTGGCCCGTGCCAAAGGAGGCACTGACCGCATCAGTAATCTCTGCCTGGCCTGTGAATCCTGCAACAAACGCAAGGGCACCCAGGATATTGCCGTATTCCTGGCAAAGAAACACGATCTCCTCAAGCAGATCCAAGCTCAGGCCAAAGCCCCACTCAAAGATGCCACTGCAGTCAACTCGACGAGATGGGCACTCTTCGAGCACTTGAAGGAGATAGGACTCCCCATGGAGTGTGGCAGCGGCGGGATGACGAAGTACAACCGCCAGCTTCGAAACTTGCCCAAAACGCACTGGTTAGATGCCGCGTGCGTGGGAAAAGTCACGCCACCGGTGCTGCAGGTCAATCAGATCAAGCCACTGCTCATCACCGCCAACGGGCATGGCTCTCGCCAGATGTGCTTAATGAATGAGTTCGGCTTTCCTCGCACCAATCCCAAAGCAAAGCACTTCTCGCACCCATTTCATACGGGTGATATCGTCAAAGCGGTCGTTCCCGCTCATCTCAAGCATCCTGGAGTCCACACAGGCAGGGTGTCAGTCAAGGCAAAAGGAGCGTTTACCATCTCCACCAACAAAGGCAAAGTGACCGATATTGGCCAAAAGTATTGCCAGGTCCTCCAAAAAGCAGACGGGTACGGGTATACACAGAAAGGAGAGGCGGCATTCCCTCCCGTCCCCTAAAGGGAGAGGGGTCCCCATGCCGCATTTTGTATGGCGCGAGAATCGAAGGCAGAAGTAGCATCAGATACGACTGGTGAAGACGAACACAAGAGTGGGAAAAGCCTTTTAGGCCCTCTCCTCTGCTGGGCAGTTGTTTTCGCAGATATAGGCACCTCGATATATTACGTCCCAGGAATCCTCTATAATACTGAGGGTATTACCACCCTGGCGGGATTTTTTGTCCTCCTAACCATGTCCGTATTTGTACTGCTCACGCTGAAGTATGCGGAGGTAACCTACCGCTTTCCTCAAGGTGGAGGAGTGGTAACAGTGGCAGCGCAAGCGATCAACCACTGGTTTGGAGCGCTAGGAGGGATGTTTATTCTCGTCGATTACTTCCTTACCGCCGCTATCAGTTCCCTCTCGGGAGTTTTTTATCTTGGTGTCGTTCTCCCTGCAATTGGCCCGTTCGCTTTGTGGATTGCTATCGCCACTCTGATACTCTTAGGTATTCTCAACTGGGTAGGCATCAGTGAGAGCGCAAAAGTGAGTTTAGTGGGAGCCATCATTGCCTTTCTTAGCGACCTGGCTATCCTTGTGACGGTTTTTACCCATATTTCTTTCTCAGATTTCATTGCTCTTATCCCTCAAATGTTTGCGAACCATTCATTTGGACCGACTTCTATTTTGATAGGTTTTGCGGCTTCCTTCCTCGCCTTCTCTGGTCTGGAAAGTATCTCGCAACTTTCTCCCGTGATGAAAACGCCACGTAAAAAGGTTGCAGGACTTGCGCTTTTGTTTGTCGTGTTGACGATCGGTATTACAAGCCCTCTCTTGACCATGCTATCGACAATGCTGCTACCGGCTCAAACCCTAAAAGATCCAATACTTTCGGGACAGGTTATTTCGTTACTTGCTGGTAATTGGGGCAACATTATTTTGGAAACTGAAGTTGCTATCAGCGCCAGCGCATTGCTAGTATTTGCAAGCAATACGGCTATTATAGGCGCCTACCACGTGTTCATGGCACTTTCGCGTATGGATTTTTTCCCGCCTTTTGTTCTCAAACGCAATAAGCTGCGCGGAACACCCCAATACGCTATTGCTCTTGTTACAGGCATCCCCATTGCCGTGCTCTTGATAGCGAATGGGAACATCAATTTTCTTGGAGAGTTGTACGCCTTTGGATTACTTGGGGCTTTTACGCTCACCTGTTTAGGATTGGATATTATTCGTTATCGCGAACGTAAAGCAGCTCGCACCCTGGCTGCGCAGTTATCAAACGCTGACGGCACTATACAAAAAACTCCTGACGACACGCTGTATCATGTAGCGGAATCCGGTCAAGCAAATGCACGGGTCAACGGGCCTGCACCTCCAGGCGGATTAGAGCTTGAAAACATTGAGATGCTGGCTTCTCCTGTACGGAACTGGCGTACAAGAATTCGAGAGCTCTGGTACAATATTGACTTCTGGCTAGGTATACTTACTACGTTCCTGGTAGCGACTGCGTGGACTACTAATCTGATATACAAACGCCCGGCAACACTTTTTGGCGGCACTGTTGCTGGCATTGGTATGCTAGTAGCTTATATTAACTATAGACAACAAAAGCAGAAAGGGCTTTTGCCTGTTGTCTATACGGGCATTGAAGGGCGTCTTCCTGGTTCTGTACTGGCTGTGCTCACGGCAAAAAATGGGCGTAACAATATGATTATACGCTCTGCAATCGATAGCGCAGAAGGCAAACCCGTTGTATTTTTGTACTTAGGTGAGCCAAAAGCCGCGCGAATTCCACAAATATTTGAGGTCTATGATCCTTATCTTGATGATCCACAAGCTAAGAAATCCTTTGGCAAAGCAGAAAATCTTGCACAAAAGTCTAAAATTCCTCGCCGGTTTGTCTACCGCGCAGATGAAGCCGGCGCGGTTGCAGATGTATGGCATATCGCTCATCCTCACGATACAATCATTGCAGCAGACTATGCTAAAGATGTTGAAGATGTTAACCCCGACCGCATCCGCTACGAGCTAACGCCCGATGGCAAAGTAGCTCACCTGCTCAAACGCTGGTGATATATGAAACAATTACTTGTCCTATGACACATCAACGTATATATTTACTCTTATTTCTGCTTTTCGCAGTCCTTCTTTCGTCATGCAGTCCTGGGCACCTGGGAAGCAATGAAATCGCCTTTGTACGCGATGGACACCTCTGGACAATCGATCCAGATGGCTCTAACGCATTCGAGGTCGTTACAGACAGAGCTACAGTTATTGGCTATGCATGGTCGCCTAACCATCAAATCTTTGCTTTTCGTACCCTCGATGGTAATTTCGCCAAAACTGCCGCCGGAAAGCACCTGGCCAGCAATCCGGTGACCGGGCTAACAAGCGACGTTCCTGGCGTCCTTAATACGATTGGTATCGATGGTGGTACCCCAATTCCCATTGCTGTTTCAAGTACCGATCTTCAGCACAGCAACGCCTGGTGGAATCCCATAGGCAACCGCCTGCTCTATCGAGAAGAAGCTACGGCACCTATTCAGAACCCTGGTACGCAGTCCTGGTGGGCATCGCAAAACGATCAGCCTTTAGACATCGCCCGTAAACTATTACCTTATACGTTCTCCATCCCTTCCATATCGTCACTTAATATGGCTATAGGAAATTCCAGTCAGGGGGTCTTTACCACCACGCTTGCCGGAACGCAATCCCAATTCGTAATAGAGGGTACGCTTCCAGGACATCCACTTCCTGCAGCCCTGGAACGGGTGCTATGGCAACCCGCTCGCCAGAATCCGAATACACTCTACGCGATTGTTACAGAAACTACTGGCAAAGCTCTTTCGTCTCTTTGTAAGGGCGGGAGTGGTGTGGTGTGGAGCGGGGACCCTTGTGGTCGCCCTCGGGGTTCGGCAGCAACTTCTACAAAGTTCCAATCTTCCGGTACCACTGCCTTGACAATACAGCTTGTTTTACGTGATCCTCACGGCCAAACCACCACGATCACAACATGTGGCTGCACCCAGTTTGCCTGGTCACCCGATGGCAATTTCGTGCTCTACAGTACCGGAACTACGTATACCATCTTCAACACGAAAAACTTTTCCTCGTTTAGTGTTTCCGGTGAAGATGGCGGCGTTCCTTACTGGTCACCTGATAGCCGGTTCATTCTGCTGGATGGCTTGCATACGTTGCAACTTGTCTCCGTTGCTCATCAGCGGCAGCAACAGTTACTACATGACTCAACGACAGAACCTGAAACTGCTTCGTCTGTAATGCCTGGCGTCCGCGCACTGCTTCAGCCGGTCTCTAATAGTATCTGGGCGCCCGGCAGTCGTCAGTTCCTTTTCCTGACAAGAGATCGATTGTCGTGGCAAGGGGAAAATTTGAATTCAGGCAACGGACTTTATACGGCGTCTGTAGATGATCAAGGACAAGTGCAAGGATCACCTGTGGTTGTCGATACTGGCAACGATTCGCAGGCAGGCTGGACGTATGAAGACCCTAATACGTCTTTTCTTTTCTAGCAGAACAGTGCCGTCATGCTGAGCGCAGCGAAGCATCTGGCTGCCCCTCGAGCCAGACCCTTCGCGGAGTTTACACTGAGCGGAGCGAATGTGCTCAGGGTGACAGATAGTATACAATGAAGAGAGTCTCGCCTGGCACGACTAATCATTTGGATGGTTCAACACAATGAGCAAATTACCCAAAGACCAGCACACCTCATTTGAGATGCATGAAGAAGCAGATGAAATCGAATACGAAGAGATGGAGTTGCTCGAGCGCCTGGAAACACTCCGTGAAGATATGGAAGACCTCAAAGTGACAACGCTCGCCGAAGTCATTCAACGCATCGAAGAACTACACCGACAATTGGACAAAAGACAATAAACAGACCTGGCAACCGCGAGGAATAAACAAACCTGGCGCCCGCAAGGGGCGCCAGGCAAGTATCCTATCCACCGCCAAGATAAGCCTGGCGCACTAGATCATTGGTGAGCAAATTCTTAGCTGTATCGCTCAGGACAATCTGTCCAGTTTGCAACACATAACCACGGTCAGCCAGGCTGAGAGCCATTGATGCATTTTGTTCGACGAGAAAAACGGTGACGCCCTCATCGCGAATGCGCAGGATGGTGTTAAATACAGTCTCCACAAGGATAGGTGACAGACCCATAGATGGCTCATCCATGCACATCATTTTGGGACGAGACATCAACGCGCGCCCCATTGCCAGCATCTGCTGCTCTCCACCGGACATAGTGCCTGCAATCTGCTTCAAGCGCTCCTTGATACGCGGGAATATTTCGCAAACATGATCTATATCTTGCTTTATCTCTGCTTTATTGCTGCGGATGAAAGCTCCCATCTCCAGATTTTCCAGCACCGTCATGCGAGAAAAGATACGGCGAGCTTCAGGAACAAGGGCCATACCAGAAGTCACAATATCGCCCGGCAATTTTCGATCTATACGTTCACCCTGGAATTCAATTGTACCACGACGCGGATGAATCAAGCCAAAAATAGTTCTCATTGTAGTAGTTTTGCCAGCAGCGTTTGCTCCCAGCAGACAGACAATCTCGCCCTTATCCACTTCGAGTGTAACCTTACGTAGGACCTGGCTAGGCCCATAATATGTATCTACATCGGTAAGTCGTAGCATTGTAGTACTCGTCGCCTTTGCTACATTTTCACCAGAGGTAGAGGGAGAAATATCAGCACTTGTCATTCTACTTTTCTCCTTCTGGGCTGCCATCCCAGGCTACCGCCACAGGGTTTCTGACGAACTTACTCTTAAAAGTATTACTCATCACTTTCTTGCTCTTGTCCCCTCTTTGTCGGTGTACCAAGGTAGGCAGCGATAACTTTTTCATCGCGGCGAACCTCCTCAGGCAAGCCTTCTGCAATTTTCCGCCCATAGTCGAGTACGTAGATACGATCAGACATACCCATCGTCACTGCCAGCTTATGCTCGATCAATAAAATAGTCAGATGTAACTCATCGCGCAAGCGCCGAACATACTTGACTGCTTCCAGTGTTTCCGCTTCGTTCATCCCTGCAGTGGGTTCGTCCAGCAAAAGTAACTTGGGATTGGAAGCCAGCGCTCGCGCAATTTCGACACGCCTCCGGTAAGCATAGGGGAGGTTAAGTACATATTCTTCCTGTCTATCAACCAGCTCAGAGCCAAAGAAACTCAGAAGTTCAATAGCGCGTTTACGTGCTTCATCTTCTTCGCGCACAACCCTTGGAGGGCGAAAGACATCACCTAGAACACCCGCCTTCAGTCGCGTATGTAGTCCAACAAGCACATTTTCTAGCACTGTCATATTATTAAAGAGGCGAATGTTCTGAAAAGTGCGGGAAATACCACGCCTGAGTACCTTATCGGGACTCAAGCCTGATAACGATTGACCGGCAAGAAGTATATCACCCTCAGATGGGCGATAAATTCCGGTTATAAGATTAAAGACAGTTGTCTTGCCAGCTCCATTCGGACCTATTACGCTTATAATCTCCTGGGGCTTGACCTCAAGATCGAGATCTTGCACTGCTGCGAGGCCACCAAAATGTTTAGAGACCTTGTTTAACTTCAGCAGGGCTCCGTTTGCCATTTCAACGCCCATGACAAACTCCTTTCTCGCTTCTACTCAACACGCACCTCCGATTCGAATCCAGGCGACCCAGGCACTGCAGCCAAAGAACCTACTTCCACTCCCTCTTCTTCCACTACATGGAGCTCGCGCCGTCTACGCGCGCTGGGTATGAGCCCTTCTGGTCGGAAGATCATGATCACAACCAGAACGATACCGAAGATCAAGTTGCGAATATTGCCGAAAGTGAAGCCAGGAACAAAGTGAATAATGGCATTTTTTAGCCCAAAAAAAACGCTGGTTGGATCGGTGGCAAACGTATCAAGTTGTGCCAGGAGAAAAACGTTCAGAGTGTAGACAATCAGCGCACCAACGATAACACCAGGGATACTGCCTATACCTCCGATGACTACCATAGAAAGGTAGAGCACAGAATCGCCAAAACCAAAGTTATCGGGAGAAACTTGACCCAGCTTGGCGGCGTGAAAAGCACCCGCAATGCCAGAGAAAAACGCGCCCATAGCAAAAGCAAACAGTTTGGTAGAAACCAGATTGACTCCGGAAGAGGCCGCCGCAATTTCATCTTCTCGGATAGCAATCCAGGCACGGCCTAAACGAGAATCGCGCAGGCGTACATTCACAAAGATTGAAAATGCAATCAACGCCAGTATCAGATAGTAGTAGGGAGTTGGGGTAAAGAGGGACCAGTTGACGCCGAAAAAAGCCGGTGAACGGACGCCAACAATGCCATTGGTGCCGTTCGTATAATAATCCAACTCCAAAAAGACAATTGGTACAATCTCACCAAAGCCCAGGGTCACAATTGCCAGGTAATCCCCGCGTAGTCGCAGAGTCGGCGCTCCAAGCAGCACACCAAAAAGCGCTGCTACCAGCGCGGCCACAATTATCATTGGCCAGAAAAGCGCTGACAGAAGGTGCGGGTTAATGGGTGCGATGTTCAACACGTTAGTCAACTGCGTTGATCCGAATATGCCCCAGGTATATGCTCCAATGGCAAAGAAAGCAACATACCCCAGATCGAGCAATCCTGCGAAACCTACAACAATATTCAGACCAAGCGCCAGTATTACATAGTAGCCAGCATCGCCATATCCGGCCAATCGTCCATTTGTACCAAAGCCAAACAAGAAAGGATCGATAACAGGATAAAACAGGACGAAGGCAACGAGGAGGATCAGGAAGAAACGCTGTGCGCCGGTACTGCGCAGTGGCAGATCGTTAGGAACCAGGTCCTTCGCCTCTTCACGAACACGGGTAGTAGATAGTTTCTCTAACTGGCGTTGCTTCACACGAGAGCCATCTCCAACCGTGTTCTCTTCGCCATTGCCGTTGCTCTTCGCAACAACGGTCCGTCGCAAGGCAATAGCCCCTGCGAGTCGCCCCAGAAAATAGCCGGCAACAGGCAGCAAGAGCGTGCGTATAACCACCCAGATCAACAGTGCTGTTGGCAACTGACCACTAAAGAAAAAGATGAGATCAACAATCAGCCAGGTAACTGCTAACGCGATACTAAACCAGAAGCTCCCCATGATCCCCCGGCTGTTTACTTCAACCCGCTGCTCAGCATCGAGA
>WNGJ01007556.1_pt1 | contig 11571 bp, 11 predicted proteins | sample 5400611 | NCBI WGS metagenome assembly WNGJ01 (sample SAMN13153375, study PRJNA577476) | soil metagenome | isolation source: 40 cm soil or saprolite under Garry oak tree replicate 1 | place: USA:California | collected 2016-06-15 | reverse complement strand
GCAGGCAACGCCCGCCGCGTCTACCGGCTGCGGTGAGACTGGCTCGAGAGGTTCACGCCGGACTGGCGTCCCAGCCAGCCAGGCGTCAGGACACGGCGGGCGCGTTCCTGTCCTGCTCGGGCGGCGCGGCACCGGCGTCCGCTCGCGCCGCGCGCCGGGCTCCTGTCCGGAGCCCGGCGCGCGGCTAGATGGCGATCCAGTGCGATCAGGTGCTGCAGAAAGCTGTCAGCCGACGCCGCATACGTCGCCGTCGCGGTCACTCGGGTGGCCGGTGCGGTCGTCGCGATCTCGGTCCGTCCAGCAGTGCCGTGACGGGGTGACGTCGTCGCTGTCGTGGTCGTGGTCATTGGCGTTGGTGCCGCAGCTCACGTCGTCGCTGTCGTGGTCGTGGTCGCACTTGTTGGCGTTGGTGCCGCAGCTCACGTCGTCGCTGTCGTGGTCGTTGTCGCACTTGTTGGCGTTGGTGCCGCAGCTCACGTCGTCGCTGTCGTGGTCGTTGTCGCACTTGTTGGCAGAGATAGCACGGACGGACTGCGCGGCCGCCCCAGCCGAAATGTGCGGGCGCCCAGTGAATCCGCTTGCCGCGAAAGCTGCTGTCCCCATCCATACGACCGTCGCGGAGACCGCGACCAGCGCGCTGGCCGCAAGACTCTTCTTCATACTTTCCCCCTTTTGAGAAATCGCGCTTTCCGGGCGTGACTTGCCCCGATAGACCGACATTTCCCCTGTTTCCCTGGAGGACGTAATCCAGGGCGCGGTCCGAGAAATGACCCTACCATCAACCGGACAAACTTTACCTTTCATTTGCCGTCTGGGACGCGGAATATTAATAGCTCGCGAACGAAGCCGCGAGTTTGATTAATGAGTCCAGCTCGGTGTATCACAATATTTCGGTAATTATCGCTTAGCTGGACGGCGAGTTGGCGGAAGGCGCCACCCGATGGGGCGGGAATGGTCGCTGGAAGTCCCGGGCTGCGCCATGTCAAACACCCGGGGGGTGCCTGCACGCTGGTGGCCGCCGCATTCGCGGCAGCCGTTAGGGATGAATTGGGACCTCAGCGACCACAGGCGGGGCGCTGTCGGCCCGCCAGGAAACCACGAGGGCGCTGCCATAGAATGCGCGCGTGGCGGTGGAGGCGGTCATCTTCGACTGGGGCGGGACGCTCACCCCCTGGCACACCGTTGACCACGAGGCGCTCTGGCGGGAGGTCTGCGCCGCCCACGTGGGCGGGGCAGCCGCCGCCGAGATGGCCGCCGCGATCGTCGCCGCGGAGGCGGCGCTGTGGCGCACCGCGGAGCGCGAGCACCGCGGCGCGACCTTGGACGATCTGTTCGCGCATGCGGGCGTGCGGGTGGCGGAGGCACTGATCGCAACGTATTTCGCCGTGTGGGAACCGTATACGCACACCGATCCGGCCGCGGCGGGCCTGCTGCGCGGCCTGCGGGCGCGCGGCGTCAAGGTGGGCGTGCTCTCCAACACGCTGTGGCCGAGAGCCAGGCACGAGCAGATATTCGCCCGGGACGGCATCCTCGGCCTCATCGACGGCGCCGTCTACAGCAGCGAGCTTGGCATGACCAAACCGCACCGGGCGGCCTTCCGCGCGGCCATGGATGCGGTCGGGGTCACCGATCCGGGCACCTGCGTCTTCGTCGGTGACCGGCTGTATGACGATATCTATGGCGCCAAGGGTGCCGGGATGCGCGCGGTGCACGTTCCGCACAGCGCCGTGCCGCACTTCGACGGCGCGAAACCCGACGCCGTGGTCCAGCGGCTCGACGAGATCGCGGCGCTGATCGACGCGTGGTGAGGCCGCGGCTCGCCGGCAGCGGCCGTCAGGCCGGCTCAGCCGGCCAGCCGGTCGTGCGGACGACGGACCCGTCGGTGCCGACGAGCCGCGCGGGCAGGGCGAGGCTTTCGAGCCACTGCGGTGCCCGTTCGTCGCGGATGATCGCCGCAGTGCTCGCCGTATTCGCGTCCACACAGGTAGCGGCCGCCACGCTGACCGTTCGCCATCGCGAGCAGGCCGGCTGGCCGGTAGCCGGATTCACGATGTGGTGGACCACGTGCCGGGCGGCGCCGAGGGTCCAGGCGCGTACGGTGGTGCTCGACGTGGCGAGCCCGCCGCCGTGAATTGCCACCGTCTGGCCTGGCGAACTGCCGGGCGCCGCGTGGTCGTCTGTGACGCGGATCCGCCATCCCTGCGCCGGCGGGGGGCCGGCCGCCGCGACGTCACCGCCGAGGCTGACGAGGACCCCGCAGCCGAGCTTGCCGGCGGCCTTGGCGGCACAGCGGTCGGCGGCCCAGGCCTTCGCGGTCGCGCCGAGGTCGAGCAGGGTGCCCTGCGGAAGATGGACCAGCCGCAGCAACGGCTCGTAGCCGATGCGGCGCCAGCCCGCGGCCGGCGCCGCCACCGGCACGTTCCTGGCGCTCGCGTGGCCGATCTGGGCGAAGTCGCGGTCGTAGCCGAGGTCGATCAGCGCCCGCCCGCAGGTCGGGTCCAGATCGCCGTCCGTCAGCCGGGCAGCGCGCAGGGCGACCTCGAGCGCCTCGGCGAACAGCGCACCGACCCGGGTGGCGGCGCCGTCCGCGCGGTTCAGGCGGGAAAGCTCGGAGTCCTCCCTGAACCTGCTGCAGGCGAGATCGATGTTCGCGAGCTCGGTATCGATGATGGCGCACGCGGCGGCCAGGTCCTGCGGCCGCGAGACCATGAGGGTTCCCGTGGTCCCGAAAACGCCAAACGTGACACCCACCTCAGTTGGCCCAGCCACACAGCCTCCGCGGCGGTGAATGACGGTCTGGCCGGCGCACCGGGCATGGCCGCGCCGCTGGGTTTCCCCTGGGGCCAAGTGTAACGCGCAGATATTTGGTGCAGAATTGGACGTTATCTTCAAGCGACGAATAGGTAGTGCCCTTGAGATGCGGATGGCTCGCGGGACGCTGCGCTACTCGTGCGGGGCGGCGAGGACCTGCGCCACCCAGGTGGCCGCGGCGGCCGCATCGTCGGCGATCGCGATCCGTTCCGCCCATGACCACCAGAACCACCAGATGCCGTCGCCCCCGCAGGCGGCGAAGACGTTCTCGGCGAGCACGCTTGCGGCCGGATTGACCACGTGCAGGCTCGGGATCCGGCCGGCTGGTGCGTGCAGCGTGGCGCGCAACCCATGCTCGCTGAGCCCGGCGGCGAGGGTTTCGAGGTAGCCGTGCTGCAGCTCCGTGGTGCTCCGTGCCCGCTGCGCTTCCATCGTCATTCGTAGTCACCCCTGGTATCTGTACAACCCCGTAGAGTTGTGATTCGTAAAGCATGCCTCGCAGCTGGCTGGCCTGCAACATGCACTAGGAAATTCGCGCCGGGCACTTGGAAACTACTAATCAGGGCCGGAGATGGCGGGCGCGGTGGCCGAACGGGGAGGGTTCAGTTCAATGGCGTCAAATCGTGCTGGGGCTGTCGGTGGCGCCGTGCCCGCGGCACGCACGGGCGGGCACGTATATGCCCGCAGAATGGCCGGATTCGCCTGCTGGAGGCTCGCGGGCGAGGGCCGGTGGCGGTTCGACCTGTGCTAGACCACACGGTCCGGTCCGTGACCGGGCGATAGCTAGCCAAGGGTTGCCCGGCCTGCCGCGGGTGCGTGCTGCCGAGCCAATGCGCCTGGCGGCAGGCCGGGGAACGCGACCGTGGCGCCGCGCCACCGCGCGGCCCGTACCGCCGAATCCTGCATGGCCAGGGCGCCGAAGGTGCGGAGGCCCTCAACCGGGAGGGCGACAGTACCCAGATAGGCCCGGGTGACCCCAGCCTCGAGGGCGGCAGCGAGCGCCGCGGCCGAATCCGGCGACGTGACGGGAAAAGGGAGCTGGTAGGCGGCGGCTGCGGCCACCGGCACCGCACCCTGGGCCATGAGCATCGCGGCAAGCTGATCACGCCGCGCCCGGTGGGCATCCCAATCGGCCAGCGCATCCTGCTGCCCGCGCCCGCTCAGGTGCGCCCCTGCCACCCCATAGCCGTACGTGGCCGCGTGTTCCGCGGCGAGCGCCACCTGCAGCGCGCCGATCGCGGCGGAAGTCAGGTCGGCCGTGCGGATCGACCAGGTGCCCCCAGGCGCGGCTTGCGTGGGCCCCGCGGCCAGCGCGGTCGCGTGGGTCGCCTCGCATGCCGCGACGCTGGCGAGCAACTGGGCCAGCGAAGGCGCGACGGTCCGCAGTTGTGCGACATGCGTGGCAGCGGCGGTGCGTTCAGCCGATCGCAGCGCGGTGAGCGCGGCGCTGCGACCGGCCGGCGCTGGCGAGGGCGACGGCGAGGGCGACGGCGAGGGCGAGAGCGACTGCGAGGGCGAGGACGACGGCGTTGGCGGGGGCGACTGCGAGGGCGAGGGCTGGCGGGAGGGCACTGCTGTCCGCGCCCGCGTCTGGCCGGCCGGCTCGATGAGCCGGCGCTTTAGCTCGGCGAGGTGCGCGGTGTTGTCCGCCAGGAGGGGCTCAAGCTGCCCGCCGAGTTCGGGATGAACGGCCAGGACGGCCGCGTACGCGCCGATCAGGTTCTTCTTCGCGGTGATCGCCTCGCGCAGGATCGCGACATCTGACGGGGGCCGGGCGGGCGGCGTAGCCGCGGCCCGCCTTCCGCAGCCGACGGCTGCAAGTAACGGTGCCGCGAGTGACGTAGCGAGCACAGAACGCCGCGTGGCACCGCCGTTCGTGGCACCGCCGTTCACTGTCAAACCTCCTCTCACTGTCAAACCTCCTCACTCGTGAGGTGAGCCGCGACCATCCGTGGTGCCCGCAGCGCAGCCGTCGCGGCCGCGCTCACGGACGTTGGAGTCGCGCGGATTTGGGACTGCCGGACCGGGAGTCTGCGCACCCGTCATGGCGGACGGCACGCCGGGCGGCAGGCGCCGAAGGCGCGCTGGGCAGCACTGGTGCCCAGCCGCGCCTGGCGGCCTTGGTGCCGTTGGCGCTCGGCAGCCTCCCAACGCCCTACCCGCGCGGCCCGCTGACTTGGCCACCTGAACAGGATGTAAGCATTTCATGGCGCAGCGAACTTGCCGCCGGGGCCCGGCCGGTTTCGCCCCGATTGCCGCAGCCGCTGTGGTCCGGCCGTCGTAGTCCGGTGCTGTGGTCCGGGCCGTGGTGGTCCGGGCGTGGTGGTCGCGGCCACGCTTGAACCCGATCTACGCCCTCAGCTCCGGATAGGCTAGCCCCAGGCAGGACAACATGCCTGCGAGCGCTGGGCGAGGAGGTCGTGATGCGCGCTGGCTCCCGTCACGCACCCGCGCGTCCGGGCCACGACGCCAAGGGTGGCGGCACGGCCCGCGGTGAAGGCAACGGCGGGCCGCACGCGGCTGCCCGCCTGGGCACTCTCGAACGGCTGGCCGAGCCCTTGGTGCGCGCCGCGGGGATGGATCTGGAGGAGGTTCAGCTGTTTCCTGTGGGCAGACGGTCCGTGCTCCGCGTCGTCGTCGACGCCTCAGGAGGGGTGAGCCTGGATGACATCGCCCTGGTCAGCCAGGCGCTGTCGGCGGAACTTGACGCCGCTGGGTGCATGGGCGAGGTGCCGTACACGATCGAGGTCACCTCGCCCGGCGTGGACAGACCGCTCACCGCGCCGCGGCACTGGCGGCGAAACGTTGGCCGGATGGTCAAGGTCGCGGTCACCGGCCAGGGCCGCGGTGAGGGCTCCGGACGGGGCCGGGGTGAAGGCTCCGGTCAGGGCCGCAGTGAGGCTTCCGGCCAGGACCGGGGTGAAGACTCCGGCCAGGGACCGAGTGAGGTGGCGGCCGGCGGCGGCGCCTCCGTGCCCGCGGGCCACACCGTGACCGGCCGGGTCGCGGCGGCCGACGCCGACGGAGTAGTGCTCGACATCGACGGTGAGCAGCGTGAGTTCGGCTTCAGCGAACTGGGACCCGGGAAGGTTCAGGTGGAGTTCCGCCGCGACGACATGGGGGAGTCTCGTGGACATTGACCTGAGTGCGTTGCGGAGCCTGGAGAGCGAGAAGGACATCTCCATGGACTTGGTGATCAAGGCCATCGAAGACGCACTCCTTGTCGCCTACCACCGGACCGATGGCGCCGCGCCTGTGGCGCGGGTCGAACTGGACCGCAAGAGCGGGCATGTGACCGTGTGGGCCGCGCAGACCAGTGCCGACGGTGAGGTGCTACGCGAGTACGACGACACGCCGAGCGGGTTCGGCAGGATCGCCGCGACCACGGCGCGGCAGGTAATCCTGCAGCGGCTGCGCGACGCGGAGGACGAACTGACCTTCGGCGAGTACGCGGGCCGCGAAGGAGACGTGGTCGCTGGAGTGATCCAGCAGGGCCGCGATCCGCGCAGCGTGCTCGTGGATCTTGGCAAGGTAGAGGCGGTGCTGCCGCCGCAGGAGCAGGTTCCAGGAGAGCGGTACGCGCACGGCGAGCGGCTCCGGTGTTACGTGCTGCACGTGCGCAAGGGGCACCACGGGCCGTCGGTCACTGTGTCACGGACACATCCCAATCTGGTTAAGAAACTGTTCGCCCTCGAGGTCCCCGAGATCACCGAGGGCGCGGTCGAGATCGCGGCCATCGCGCGCGAGGCCGGGCACCGGACCAAGATCGCGGTACGGTCACACCGGCCCGGGGTGAATGCCAAAGGCGCCTGCATCGGCCCGCTGGGCAGCCGCGTCCGCAACGTGATGACCGGCCTGCACGGCGAGAAGATCGACATTGTCGATTTCTCCGAGGACCCGGCCGAATTCGTCGCGAACGCGCTGTCGCCGGCGCGCGTAACCCAGGTGGAGATCGTCGATCTGGAGGGGCGCGTCGCCCGGGTGACGGTGCCCGACTACCAGCTATCTCTCGCGATCGGCAAGGAGGGCCAGAATGCCCGGCTCGCCGCGCGCCTTACCGGCTGGCGGATCGACATCCGGCCGGACACGCCCGATGCCCCGGACACGCCCGGTGCCCCCGACGTGGGCGTGGAAGCGCCAGGCGGTGCGGCACCTCATCGAGCGGGCCAGCCGCGGCCCGAGGCCACGCTGCGGCGGCAAGCCGCACCGGGCCACGCCGGCACGCAGCACCCGGATACCGCGCGGCACCCCGACAGCGCACGGCAACCGGCCACCGCGCGGCACCCCGACAGCGCACGGCACCCCCAGGCCGAACCCACGCCGGGAGCAGAAAGTACGCACGGAGATGATGTTGCGGGACCTGTGACCGGCCCCGCCGGCGCGCCGGCGCGGTAGACTTGCGCAGGAATGGCCGAGCGGTGCGCGCAGGCCCAGTACGTACGTGCGTGGGATGCAAACTCCGCGAGGCTAAATCCGGACTGCTTCGCCTGGTGGTGGAAGGGGACGCGATTGTTCCCGACATCCGAGGGCGGCTGCCTGGCCGGGGCGCGTACCTGCACCCCGACCGGAGGTGCCTTGAGCAAGCTGAAGGACGTCGGGCTTTCCCGCGGGTGTTTCGCCGCCCCGGACCGCTCGATGTCAGTCCGCTGGCTGACTATCTTGGGCACGATGACGGGCGGCGTCCGCAGCCCGGACTGGTGGAACAACCGGCAAGACGAGTCGGGAAAGCAGGTCGAGAACGCGATGAGCGCCCGATGAGCACGCAGCGATGAGCAGCGCACGCTGACGCCGGCCCGGAGCACGCCCGCCCCCGGACCGGTAGCAAGGGTCTGGGTAGAGGAGAGCAGTGGCGAAGGTCCGGGTTTACGAACTCGCGAAAGAGTTCGGTGTTGAAAGCAAGGCCGTCATGGCCAAGCTCCAGGAAATGGGCGAGTTCGTGCGGTCGGCGTCGTCGACGATCGAGGCACCAGTCGTCCGAAGGCTCACGGAAGCATTCGCGGTCCAGCAGGCCAGGCAGTCGAAGGAACCGGCCCGTGAGCCGCAGCGTGCCCAGCGGCCGCAGGCAGCGCAGGCCCCCAGCGCCCCGCCCAGCGGCCTGCCGGATGGACCGCCCGCGGGCCAGCCGCGCACGCTGCCACGCCCGGCCGCACCCAGCGTGCCCGCCGGCCCGGCCGGTGGCCAGGTAGCGGGGGCGCCAGCCGCGCCCGCGGGTGCCCGGCCGGCGCCGCCACGCGTTCCCGGCGTTCCCGCGCGCGCACCGGACAGCCGTCCGGCTACGCCGGTTCGGCCGGCGGATGACCGTGACCGGGCTCAGCGGCCCGCCGCGGCGCAGGCAGGCCCGGCGACACCGCCGGCCGCGCCACCGGTGCCGCCCCAGGCCGTGCCGCAACCGCCGCAACCGCCGCAGCCTGCCGCGCCGCAGGCACGGCCAGGCGCCGCGCCGCAGGGCCCCGCCGCGCAGAAGCCGGGCGTCCCCAAGCCGGCCGCTCCGCGGCCCGGGGGCAGGACCGGAGCGCGGCCCGGTGGCCGGCCTTCCGGCCGGCCCGGCCCCCGGCCCGGCAACAATCCATTCAGCTCTACGGCGACTGGCATGGGCGCGGCCCGGCCTGCCCCGCCACAGGGCACACCGCCTCATGCCGGATCGCCGCAGGGCGCTCCCCCGCATGGCGCCGGCCCGCGCCCCGGCCCGCCGCGGCCAGGCGGTGCGGGTTCCGGCCAGCCAGCCGGCGGCGTGGGCGCCGGAGGCCGTGGCGGTCAGGCCGGTGGCATCCCGCGTCCCCCCGCGGGCCGGGGCGCAGCGGGCGCCCGGCCCCCGGCGCCTGGCATGCCCCGCCCTGGTGGCCCGCGTCCCAGCCCGATGAACATGCCGTCACGCCCGGCCCCGGGCCGCGGCCCTGGCAGCGGCGCCGGCGGTGGCGGAGGCGGAGGCGGCCGCCCGGCACCGGGCGGCGGTGGCGGCGTACGGCCCGGTGGGCGCGGCGCCGGCGCAGGCGCGGGGCAGCGTGCGGGCGGCGGGCCGCGGGGCGGCCCCGGTGGCGGCGGTGGCCCCGGCGGCGGTGGCGCACGTCCCGGCGGCCCCGCGGGCCGTGGCCGCAGCGGGACGCAGGGCGCGTTCGGCCGTCCAGGCGGGCGTCCGTCGCGGGGCAGGAAGTCCAAGAAGCAGCGGCGCCAGGAGTTCGACAACATGCAGGCGCCTGCGATCGGCGGCGTGCACGTCCCGCGCGGTAACGGCCAGGTGATCAGGCTGTCCCGCGGCGCCTCGCTCGCCGACTTCGCCGACAAGATCGGGGCGAATCCGGCCTCACTCGTCCAGGTGCTCTTCCATCTGGGCGAGATGGTGACCGCCACGCAGTCGGTAAACGACGAGACCCTGCAGTCGCTCGGCCTCGAGCTGAACTACAACGTGCAGGTCGTGTCGCCAGAGGAGGAGGACCGCGAGCTGCTCGAGTCCTTCGACATCGAGTTCGGCGAGGATGAGGGCGACGACGCCGATCTCGTCGCGCGGCCACCGGTGGTCACCGTGATGGGCCACGTCGACCACGGCAAGACCAAGCTGCTCGACGCGATCAGGCACACCAACGTGGCCGCGGCGGAGGCCGGCGGCATCACGCAGCACATCGGTGCCTATCAGGTCACCACCGAGGTCGACGGCCAGGAACGCAAGATCACGTTCATCGACACCCCGGGCCACGAGGCGTTCACCGCGATGCGGGCGCGTGGCGCGGAGACCACCGACCTGGTCGTGCTCGTTGTCGCCGCGGACGACGGCGTGAAGCCGCAGACCACGGAGGCGCTCAACCATGCCCAGGCTGCGGGTGTGCCGGTCGTGGTGGCCGTCAACAAGATCGACAAAGAGGGTGCGGACCCGCAGCGGGTGCGCGCGCAGCTCACCGAGTACGGCCTGGTGGCCGAGGAGTTCGGTGGCCAGACCCTGTTCGTCGACGTATCCGCCAAGGAGCGGATCGGCATCGACAGCCTTCTCGAGGCGATCGTCCTGACCGCCGACGCCGAGCTTGATCTGCGGGCCAACCCGAACCAGCCGGCCCAGGGCGTCGCGATCGAGGCGCATCTGGACCGTGGGCGCGGGCCGGTCGCGACCGTGCTGGTCCAGCGCGGCACGCTGCACGTGGGCGACCCGATCGTCGCCGGTGAGGCGTTCGGCCGGGTACGGGCCATGCTCGACGAGAACGCCGACACCGTGACGTCGGCGCCACCGTCGCGCCCGGTGCTTGTGCTCGGCCTCGCCGCGGTTCCGGGCGCGGGCGACAGCTTCCTTGTCGTCAACGACGACCGCGTGGCCAGGCAGATCGCGGAACGGCGCGAGGCGCGTGAGCGTAACGCGCAGTTCGCGCAGCGCCGCCGCCGGGTGACCCTCGAGGATCTGGAAAGCGCGCTGAAGGCAGGGGAGAAGGAAGAGCTCCTGCTCATCATCAAGGGTGACGTCTCAGGCTCGGTGGAGGCGCTCGAAGACGCGTTGCTCAAGATCGATGTTGGGGACGAGGTCAACCTGCGTGTGATCGGCCGCGGCGTCGGCGCCATCACGCAAGACGACGTCAACCTGGCCATCGCGTCGGACGCGGTCATCATCGGCTTCAACGTCCGGCCAGCGGAACGGGTGGGCGAGCTCGCACAGCGCGAGGGCGTGGACATCAGGTACTACTCGGTCATCTACCAGGCGATCGACGAAATCGAGGCAGCGCTCAAGGGCATGCTCAAGCCCGAGTTCGAAGAGGTGCAGCTCGGCAGCGCCGAGGTCAGAGAGGTGTTCCGGGTACCGCGGATCGGCAACGTGGCAGGCTGCATCGTGCGCTCGGGCACCATCCACCGCGGTAGCAAGGCACGCCTTGTCCGCGATGGCGTGGTGGTCTCCGACAACCTCACCGTGGAGTCGCTCCGCCGGTTCAAGGACGACGTCACCGACGTGCGCGAAGGTTTCGAGTGCGGCATCGGCATCGGCTACAACGACATCAAGATCGAGGATGTTATCGAGACCTTCGAGATGCGTGAGAAGCCGCGGGCCTGACCCAACGCGCGGACTGGGGCCGGATGTACGTCGGCGTACTGACGCTGGACCTGCTGCTCGGTGACGTAGCGTCGCTGAAGCAGAAGCGTTCGGCGATCCGGCCCCTGGTCGCCGAACTGCGGCGGCGCTATCCGGGTGCCTCCGTGGCGGAAACCGGCTACCTGGACCGTCATCGGCGGGCGGAAATCGGGATTGCCGTGGTGTCATCGACCGCGGCCTACGCAGGGGAGGTGCTGACGGCCTGCGAGCGCCTCGTCGCTGGCCGGCCCGAGCTCGAGCTGCTGTCCGCCCGGCAGCGGCTGTTCACCGAAGAGGAGTGACTGATCATGGATCCCGCACGGGCGCGCAAGCTCGCCGACCGCATCGCCCGCATCGTCGCGGAGATGCTGGAGCGCCGGATCAAGGATCCGCGGCTCGGCTTCATCACGGTGACGGACGCGCGGCTCACCGGAGACCTGCAGGACGCGACCGTGTACTACACCGTCTACGGGCCAGCGGAGGAACGGGCCGCGACCGCGGCAGCGCTCGAAAGTGCCAAGGGTGTCATCAGGTCCGAGGTCGGCCGCCAGACCGGCCTGCGGCGCACCCCGTCGCTGACGTTCGTCGCCGACACGGTCCCTGACAACGCGCGGCATATCGAGGAGTTGCTCGAACAGGCCCGGGCCGCCGACGCCGGCGTGGCCCGCAGCCGCGAGGGCGCGCTTCCGGCCGGGGACCCGGACCCGTACAAGACGGCC
>WNGJ01013632.1_pt1 | contig 11572 bp, 8 predicted proteins | sample 5400611 | NCBI WGS metagenome assembly WNGJ01 (sample SAMN13153375, study PRJNA577476) | soil metagenome | isolation source: 40 cm soil or saprolite under Garry oak tree replicate 1 | place: USA:California | collected 2016-06-15 | reverse complement strand
ACGCGACGCTCGACTGGATGGCCGAGAAGATCCTCGGCCTGCGGTTGTTCGGCGATGCTCAAGGCAAGATGAATCTCGACCTGGACGAGGTGAACGGCGCCCTGCTCGTCGTCTCGCAGTTCACGCTGTACGGCGACGCACGCAAAGGCCGGCGGCCGAGCTTTACGGAGGCGGCGCCGCCCGCCGTGGCCGTCCGCCTGTACGAGCGATTCGTCGCCCTGCTCCGGGAGCGGAGCGGCGGCCTCCGCGTCGAGACGGGCGAGTTCGGGGCGATGATGGACGTGGAGCTGGTGAACGACGGGCCCGTGACCATGATCCTGGAGAAATGAGCGCTCCTATCGTGCTGGCCAGCGGCAGCCCCCGCCGGCACCAGCTGCTGGAGATGCTCGGCCTCCCCTTCCGCGTCGTTGTCCCAGACGTGGACGAAACCCACCGCGCGGGCGAGAGCCCGGAGGTCTATGTCGTGCGCCTCGCCCGGGCCAAGGCGGCAGCGGTGGCCGCACGCGAGCCGGGCGAGCTGGTGCTCGGCGCCGACACGACCGTGGTCGCGCGCGGGGCCCTTCTCGGGAAGCCGTCGTCCGCCGAGGAGGCCACGGCGATGCTGGCGAAGCTTCAGGGGCGCACCCACCAGGTGCTGACCGGCGTCGCCCTCGCCGCCGGAGATCGCGTGGAAGACGCGCTCGACGTGACCGACGTGACGTTCCGCCGCCTCGACGCGGCGACGCTCAGGGCGTACGTGGCCACGGGCGAGCCGATGGACAAGGCGGGCGCCGCGGCGCGATCCTCGTCGAGGGGATCCGGGGCGACTTCTTCGGTGTGATGGGATTGCCGCTGCGACTGGTGCTCGACCTGCTCGAGCGCTTCGGACGGCCCTACCGCTTCACGCGGTAGACCGGGACCTTCTTCGACTTGCCCTTGACTTGCACCGGCTCGAGCGCCTCGACCTGCGGGGGCTGCTTGAGTTGCCGGTAGAACGCGTCTGAGATCAGGATCTCGTTGGGGCCGGCCGAGGAGCAGAGCCGGTTCGCCGTGTTCACGGCGTCCCCGATCACCGTGTACTCGAGACGCCGGTCGGAGCCGATGTTCCCCGCGAACACCTCCCCGAAATTGATCCCGATCCCGATGCCCAGCTCCTGCCGCCCGTCGCTCTTCCACTTGACGTTCATCTTCTCGAGGGCCGTGAGCTGGTCGAGGGCACAGCGCATCGCGCGATCGGCGTCGTCTTCGTGGGCGATCGGCGCCCCCCACAGGGCCATGATCGCGTCCCCCATGAACTTGTCCAGCGTCCCCGAGTGCTCGAACACGATCTCCACCATCTCGGTGAAGTATTCGGTGAGCAGGGTGGCGATCTCGTCGGGTCCCATCGTCTCGGACATCGGCGTGAATCCGCGGATGTCGGAGAAGAAGATCACCACGGGCCGCTTGGAGCCGCCGAGCTGGATCGCGTTCTCCGACTGCGCGATCTGGGAGGCGAGGTTGGGCGCGAAGTAGCGCTGGAAGTTCGACAGCACGAGCGCCTCGCGGCGCAGCTGCTCGGAGCGCCGCGAGTTCTCCACGCCGACGGCGGCGAGGCTCCCGAAGGCGATGAGGAACTCGAGATCCTCGTCGGCGAAAGAGTGCGTGGCGGTGAGGTTGTCCACGTACAGGATGCCGAGCACCTTCTGGTCCGTCCCCATGAGCGGGGTGCACATCGCGCTGCGCACGCTCTGGATCAGGATCGACTTTCCCTTGAATCGCTCGTCGGCCGCGGCGTTGTCGGACAGGATCGCGACCCGCTCCTCGACCGCCTTGCGCGCGATCGACTGCGGCACGTGCTTCGCCGCCCCGGAGCCGCCGGTGCGGCTCTTCGAGATGCGCGGCACCAGCTCGTTCGTCGTGGCCTCGAGCAGCAGGATCGACACCCGGTCCACGTTCATGATCTGAAACGTGAAATCCACGACCTTGTCGAGCAGGCGGTCCAGCTCCTGCTGCTTCGACAGCTCCTTGGAGATCTCGAGCAGCAGCGACAGCTTCTTCTCCCGCCGCTCCTCGAGCGACTGTGCGGTGACCTTGAGGTGCGAGGCGCCGGACGCGCTCACGCCCGAGGGGTTCACGTCCACGATCGCCGGCACGCCCCCCGAGACGCTCACGGGAAGCTGCCGCACGATGGTCCCGCCCACCGGGACGCCGGGCTTGGGGGTGTCGAACGACGGCACGACCTGGGGGCGGGGCGCGGGGGCCGTCACCGCTTTCACGCGGTAGGCGACCTTGCCGAAGGTGATGACGTCGTTTTCGGTCGCGACGGCTTCGGTGACGCGCGCGCCGTTGAGGAACGTGCCGTTGGACGAGCCGAGGTCCTTCACCCGCACGCCGCCGTCGGCGAGGCCTACCTCGGCATGCCTGCGGGAGATGGTCGGGTCGTAGATGGGGACATCGCTGGTCACCGCGCGTCCCACGACCACGGTGCGCCCGGGCTGCAGATCGATGGCTTGCTCGCCCGTGGTGCTGAGCAGCTTGAACACGACCGCACAATATACGTCAATCACCGGCCTTGGCGAGGGCGAGCGCCTTGAGCACCGCCTGCGCCTTCGCTTCGGTCTCCGCGAACTCGCGCGCCGGATCGGAATCGGCGACGATCCCGGCGCCCGCTTGCACGGTCACGCGATCCGGCAGCACCACCGCCGAGCGGATCGCGATCGCGGTGTCGAGGTTGACGGCGCCCCAGCTCACGTAACCCACCGCACCGGCGTACGGGCCGCGGCCCTCGGGCTCGAGCTCGTCGATGATCTCCATCGCGCGCACCTTCGGCGCCCCGGTCACGGTGCCGGCGGGGAAGCACGCCTTGAAGACGTCGAGCGCGTCGAACCCTTCGCGCAACCGGCCCCGCACCTCGCTCACCAGGTGCTGCACGTGCGAATAGCGCTCGATCGTGAGCAGGTCGCTGACGCGGACGCTCCCGTACCGGGCCACACGGCCGACGTCGTTCCGGCCCAGGTCCACGAGCATCAGGTGCTCGGCGCGCTCCTTCTCATCGGTCTGGAGGGCCTGCGCCAGCGCGTCATCCTCGGCCGCGGTCGCCCCGCGCGGCCGTGTGCCCGCGATGGGCCGCACGGTGACCTCACCGTCCTCCACCCGCACCAACACCTCAGGGGAGCTGCCCACGCAGGCGAAGTCGTCGAGCGCCAGATAGAAAAGGTAGGGCGCCGGATTGAGCGCCCGCAGATACCGGTACAGGCGCAGCGGATCGGTCGCGCCGGGGGCGTCCTGCCGGCGCGACAGCACCGTCTGGAACGTGTCGCCCGCCTTGATGTATTCGAGGATGCGCGCCACGTCCCGCTCGAACGCCTCGCGCGGGTACCGGGAGACGGTCGGCACGGGCGGCACGCCGTCCCGCAGCGCGAGCGGCGTCAGCCGGTGCGTCGCGCCGAGGCGGCCCACGAGCTCGTCGAGGCGCGCCGCCGCCGCGTCGTACAGCCGGTCCAGCTCGCCGCGCCCGGCGCCCGCCGGCACCTCGACGTTCACGACGATGATCGCGCGGCCGAACAGGTTGTCGAGGATGACGAGGCTGTCCGCGATCATCATGACGGCGTCCGGAACGCCCAGCGTATCGGCCGGCCGCCGGGGGAGGCGCTCGATGGAGCGGACGAGATCATAGCCCAGATAGCCGACGGCGCCGCCCGTGAACCGAGGCAGCCCCGGCGCGGAGACGGCGGGCAGGGCCCGCAGCCGCAGGGCGAGGTGCCCGATCGGATCGTCGGTCTCGCCCGCCGGCGCCCAGCCCTCGCCCCGCGTCCAGCGTTCGACGCGGCTCCCGCGGTAGCGCCACACTTCGCGCGGCTCGGTGCCGAGGAACGTGTAGCGGGCCCAGCGCTCGCCGCCCACCAGCGATTCGAGCAGGAACGCGAACGGGGGTCGCGCGATCTTGGCGAACGCCGCGACCGCGGTGTCCGCGTCGAGCACGACCTCGCGTACGACGGGCACCATGCCGCCCGACCGCGCCTGCTGGGCGCGGCTGAAAAACTCAACGCGCGGGTCGGTCATTTAGATTACGCGAGGATGCGTCACCTACCGCTCACCGCTGGCGTCGTGCTCGCCGTCATGCTCCTCGCTCCTCCAGGCGCCGCTGCGCAGGCGTGGAACAGCGACTCCGGGCTGGCGCTCGTGCGTCGCGCCATCGCGCGGCGCGCCCTCGCGGCGGGCGATACCGCCCTCCGGGACTACAAGGCCCAGGCTCACGGGTTCGTGTTTTTCCTCGGGCAATTCGGCGAAGGGCTGACCGAGCCGCCGCGCCTCGTCAAAGCGGACCAGTTGGAGCTGGAAGTGTACTGGAAGGCCCCGGGGCTCAGCAAGCAACGCATCGTGGGATGGCGCGACCGCGCGGACCTGCCCACCGACATCGCCTACCACCGCGACCACCTCGGCATCATCCAGAACAATTTCGGCGCCGCGATCCGCCTGGGGGAGGGGGACGAGGTGCGCGACGTGCCGCACCCGCTCGCGCCCGGCGGCCCCGACCTCTACGACTTTGCGCTTGGCGACACGACGACGATCGTGCTGCCGCAACGCACCGTGCGGGTGGTGGCGCTTCAGGTGCGCCCCAAGGATTTCACGCGACCCGGCATCGTTGGCACGGTATATCTCGACGGCGACCGCGCGGACCTCGTCCGCATGGCCTTCAACTTCACGGCACGCGCCTACCTCGACCCGCAGCTCGAGGACGTGAGCATCGTGCTCGACAACGCGCTCTGGGAGGACCGCTTCTGGCTGCCGTACCGCCAGGAGGTCGAGATCCGCCGGCGCGCGACGTGGCTCGACGTGCCGGCCCGCGGCATCATCCGCGGTCGCTGGCAGGTGGACGGCTACGCCTTCAACCTCGGGCTGGCGGCGAGCTGGTTCGCGGGCGACGAGATCACCGCGGCGCCCCAGGCGGAGCGGGATTCGTTTCCGTGGCGTGAGCCCCTCGCGGCAGCGATCCAGGCCGTCGCCGAGCCGGTGCGCGAGAGCGACCTCGCGGCCGTGCGGGCGGCCGTGGAGCGGATCGCGGGGGAGCACGCCCTCTCCGGACTCAAGGCTCGGCGCGTCGGGGTTCGCAGCGTGAGCGATCTCGTGCACGCCAACCGGGTGGAAGGGTTGGCGCTCGGAGCAGGCGGGGTGTGGCGCATCGGTGGCGAGGGGGGGGGGCGTGAGCTGCGGGTCCTGGCCGGCTACGGATTCGCCGACCGCCGCGTGACCGGCTCGGTCGCGGGGCTGGCGCGCCGGGGACGAGGCGTGCTCGAAGGCACGCTGTATCGCGCGGTGCGCGACGTCGGTGAGCCGGTCATCGCGCCGATCCTCAATTCGTTCGCCGCGCAGGAGTTCGGCGACGACTACGGCGACTACTATCTGGCGACCGGTGCGCGCGTCGCCTACCGCCACGGCTTGGGGGCGCGCGGCGAGTGGAGCGCGAGCGCCGGTCGCGAGACGACCGACTCCCTGCCCGTGCGTGCCCAGCCCGCCGCCGGCAGTTTCCGACCCAACCCGGCCCTCGCGCCGACGGGCGTGGATCGCGTCGAGCTGGCGCTGCGGCGCCGCAGCGAGGGCTTCGCGGTGCGCCGCGATCTGCACGCCGAGCTGACGCTCGAGGGCGGGCGCGTGGATGGCGGCGCGACCTACGTGCGGGTGGCGGGCGCGGCGCACGTGCTCTTCCCGCTCGGCGCCACCCGCGGCCTGCTCCGCGTGCGGGGCGGCGCCGCGAGCGACGCGCTGCCGGCCTACCGCGCGTTCGTGCTCGGTGGACGGGGCACGCTGCTCGGCGACGACTTTCGCCGCTGGGGCGGCCGGCGCCTGGCGCTCGTCCACGCCGAATGGCGCGTCCCCGCGCCGTTCCTGTCGGTCGCCGTTGGACCCTACGCGCGCACGCCGCGCTCGATCGTCCTCGCGCCGTTCGTCGCGACCGGATGGGCCGACCGGCCTGTTGCCGCGACTCCGTGGAGCGCGACGCCCGGCGCGCGCACCACGCTCGGGTTCGCGGTCGAATGGCTCGGTGTCTTCCGGGTCGAGTGGGGCGTCGGCGTGCAGACTCGCCAGCTGCGATTCGCGTTTGACCTGACGCGCGATTTCTGGGACATCCTGTAAGCCGCGCGGGGCGGCCGGGCTGGACTGAGCGGGCACTGCGGCTAGCTTAGGTACATTCCCCCATGGCCGATACGCCGTTTCCCGACGAATGGCTGCTGCACTCCCTTGAAGGAGTGGTGACGGCGGAGCGCGTCGCCGAGCTGCGCGCGAAGGCGGCGCCGTCGCGCACGTTGTGGGAAACGCTCGTCGAGGAGAAGATCGCGACCAACGAGCAGATCCTGGCGGCCCTCTCCACCCGGTTCCGCCTCAAGCTCGCCGACATCCACCAGATCAATCCCGACGTGAAGGTGTCGGTCCCCGAGCAGCTGGCGCGTCGCTTCCGCGTGCTGCCGCTCAACGTGACGGACTCGTATCTCGAGGTGGCGACGGCGAATCCGTTCGACCTCGACGCCGAGAAGGCCCTCGCGTTCGCGACCGCGCGGGAGATCCGCACCCTGCTGCTCGACCCGGCGCGCATCGCCGAGAAGCTGGACGAGCTGTACCGGCCGGAGAAGGCGCTGGATCGGCTGCTCGAGGGGATGGAGGGCAGCGCCGACATCGTGCAGCTCGCCGACCACCCGCCCGAAGAGCTCACTGTCTCCGCGGAAGAGGCGAGCCAGCGGCCGGTCGTGCGGCTCGTGGACTTGATCATCTCTGAAGGGATCCTCTCGCGGGCGAGCGACATCCACATCGAGCCGGAAGAGGGCGGCGTCGCGGTGCGCTACCGCATCGACGGCGTGCTGCGCCAGGTGATGAAGATCCCTCGGGCGGCCGGGATCCCGCTCATCTCGCGCATCAAGATCATGTCCTCGCTGGACATCGCCGACCGGCTTCGCCCGCAGGACGGCCGGGCCCGCGTGGCCGTCAACGGCCAGCCGATCGACCTGCGCGTCTCAACCCTGCCGGCCTCCCTGGGCGAGAAGGTGGTGGTTCGGGTGCTCGACTCCCGCGCCACGGTCAAGTCGCTGGACGGTCTGGGGCTCGCGGCCGACGAGGTGCTCGCGATCAAGCGATTACTTGAATTCCGCGAGGGCATCCTCCTCGTGACGGGTCCGACGGGCTCGGGCAAGACGACCACGCTCTACTCGTGCATCAACCAGATCAAGAGCGAGGGCGTCAACATCGTGACGGTCGAGGACCCGGTCGAGTATCGCATGACGGGGGTCGTGCAGGTGCAGGTGCAGGAGAAGGCTGGCCTCACGTTCGCAGCAGCGCTGCGCTCGATCCTGCGCCAGGACCCGAACGTCGTGCTCGTGGGCGAGATCCGCGATCGCGAGACGGCGCAGATCGCGACACAAGCGTCCCTCACCGGCCACCTCGTGCTGTCCACGCTGCACACCAACGATGCCGCGAACGCCGTGACGCGGCTCGTCGACATCGGCGTGGAGCCGTACAAGATCGCGGCCGCGCTGCGGGGTGTGATCGCGCAGCGTCTGATGCGCCGGCTGTGTATGACGTGCAAGGAGGTCTGGATGGAAGCGCCGCCCGAGCGGCTGCGGCGCTGGCTGCCGACGGGCACGCCGCTCTACCGGGCGGCCGGGTGCCCCGACTGCGCGATGACCGGGTACCGCGGCCGCTTCTCGATCCTCGAGGTCATGCTCGTCACTCCGGAGGTCGAGCGCGCGATCGCCGCGGGCGAACCGGCCGACCGCATCGCGGAAGCGGGCCGACGGTCGGGGATGAAAGGAATGTGGGACAGCGGACTGGGGCACCTGTTGCGCGGCGAGTCGACGGTGGACGAGCTGCTGCGCGTGGTGGATATCCCGCAGGAAGACACCGCGGCGCCCCCGGCGCCGGCTCCCGCGGCCGCGCCGCGGCGCTCGAGCGGGTTCGCCGCTCCACGCCCGGGGGCGCCGGCGGGAGCCGTCGCGGACGCCGAGCTGACGGAGCACTTCGACCTGCTCGAAGAGCCGCCCCCAGCGCGCCGCTCCGGGCCGCACGGGGAGCTGGCCCTCAAGGTGCTGCTGGTGGACGATGAAGACAGTCTCCGTAAGGTGATGAAAGAGCTGCTCGAGCGCGATGGGTACGCGGTCGCCGAGGCACGCGACGGTGTGCAGGCCCTCGATCAAATCGATCGCGTGGGTCCGGACATCATCGTGCTCGACCTCAACCTCCCGGGCCTCGACGGGTATGGGGTGCTGTCCCATCTCCGCTCCCGCCCTGCCACTGCGGGGATCCCGGTGATCGTGCTGACGGCGAAAGGGGACGAGGACAACGAGGTCCGGGTGTTCGAGCTCGGGGCCGACGATTTCCTCACCAAACCGTTCCGCGCCCGCGCGCTGTCGGCGCGGCTCGAAGCGGTGCTCGGCCGCCGTCGCTAGCCCGGCGTCCCGCCGGCTCATGCGCCCCTCGCCCGCCGCACTGCCCACGGCCGACGCCGCCCTCGCCCTGATCAAGCCCCGGGTGCGCGCCCTCGCCGCCTACACCCTCCAGGCTCCGGAGGCGCGCCGTAAGCTGAACCAGAACGAGAGTCCCTTCGACGTGCCCGCGGCGATCAAGGACGCCGTGTGGGCGCGCGTGCGCGACGCGGCCTGGAACCGCTACCCGTCGTTCACTCCCGTGGAGCTGCTGGCGCGCCTCGCCGAGCGACACGGCTGGACGCCCGACGGCGTGCTGGTGGGCAACGGCTCGAACGAGCTGATCCAAGCGACCCTCGCCGTCACGGTCGCCGAGGGGAGCGTCGTGGTGACGCCGGTGCCGACGTTCACGCTGTATCGCCTCCTGAGCGAGGTGTACGGCGGGCGCCACGTCGGCGTGCCCTTCAGCGCAGACTTCGCGTTCGACATCCCCGCGCTGATCCGCGCGGCGGTGACGGCGGCCGCCCGCGTCGTTGTAGTGAATTCGCCGAACAACCCGACGGGGACGCCGCTCCCCGAGGGGGCGGTGGAGCGGCTGCTCCGGGAGACGGAGGCACTGATCGTGGTGGACGAGGCGTATCAGGATTTCGGAGGTCCGACGGCGATCCCGCTCCTCGCGGGGCACGCCCGGCTCGTGGTGCTGCGGACCTTCAGCAAGGCGATGTCGCTCGCGGGCCTGCGCTTCGGGTACGCGCTCGCGCACCCCGCCGTCGCGCGCGAGATCGCCAAGGCCAAGCTGCCCTACAACGTCAACCGCGTGACGCTGACCGCCGCGCACGCGGCGCTCGATGCCCAGGCGGCCTTCGCCGAGTCCACCGCGCGGGTGCGGGACGCGCGCGCTGGTGGAGGAGCACGGCATCCTGGTGAGGGACGTCTCGGCCGCGCCGGGGCTGGAAGGGTGCCTGCGCGTCACCGCGGGGACGGTGGAAGATGTGGACGCCGTGGTGGCCGCCCTCACGGCGGTCTTGGGCGGCGGGAGCGCCCGGTGAGCCGCCGCGGCGAGGCGCGTCGCAAGACGAAGGAAACCGAGGTCCGGGTGGTCGTGGATCTGGACGGCTCCGGCCGGGCCGAGATCAAGACCGGGATCGGTTTCTTCGACCACATGCTCGAAGCCCTGGCCCGGCACGCGCCTTACGACCTCGAGATCGCCGCGAGCGGGGACCTCCACGTTGATGCGCACCATACCGTCGAGGACGTCGGCATCGTCCTCGGACAGGCGCTGTCGCAGGCCCTGGGCGAGCGCCGCGGCATCCGGCGGTACGGCGACGCCACCGTACCGCTGGACGACGCCCTGGCGCGCGTCGTCGTGGACGTGAGCGGACGCCCCTTCGTCGCATTTCACGCCGACCCGCCCACCTGGCAACGGCTGGGCGACTACGACGTGGCACTCACGCCGGAGTTCTTCCGGGCGCTCGCGACGCACGGCGGTCTCACGCTCCATGTGGACCTGCTGCGCGGACAGAACGCCCACCACGTGGTCGAGGCGGTGTTCAAGGCGGCCGCCCGCGCCCTGGGTGAGGCAACGGGCGTCGACCCGCGCGTGCAAGGCGTGCCCTCGACCAAGGGGACGCTCGCGTGATCGCCATCGTGGATCACGGCGTCTCCAACGTGCGCAGCGTGCTGCGTGCCTTCCGCGCGGTGGATGCGGAGGCGACTCTCAGCGCCGATCCGGCCGTGGTGCGGGCGGCGGACCGGGTCGTGGTGCCCGGCGTCGGCCACTTCGCCGCCGCCATGCGCGCGCTGGCGGACACCGGGCTCGGGGACGCGGTCCTCGAGGGCGCACGCGGGGGCAAGCCGACCCTCGGTATCTGTCTCGGGCTGCAGCTGTTTCTCGAGCGGAGCGAGGAGGCGCCGGACGTCGCGGGGCTCGGGCTACTGAGAGGCAGCGTGGTCCGGTTCCGCACGTCGCTTCCGGTGCCGCACGTCGGTTGGGCGCGAGTGCGGCTCACGCCCCGGGGCCGGTCCCAGCCCGTGCTGGCCCGGGCGTTCGCCGCGCCCGAGGCGTACTTCTACCATGTACACAGCTTCCATCCCAGCGGCGTAGGCGACGACGCGACGCTCGCCGAAGCCGAGTACGGCGAGGCGTTCCCGACCATCGTGGGGTGCGATACCGTGCTCGGCGTGCAATTCCACCCGGAGAAATCGCAGGCCGCCGGGCTGGCGGTGCTCGCCGCATTCGCGCGCTGGGAGCCGTGACCGGCGTTCGGGTCGCCTTCGTCGATACGTACGTGCTCCGGGGCGCAGCAGCGGCAGAGCAGCTCGAAGTGCTGGTGCTGCGGCGTGCGTCGGGAGCGACACGCTCCGGCTCATGGGAGACGGTGCACGGCACGATCGAAGCCGGCGAGACTCCCGTGCAGGCGTCGCTGCGCGAGCTGCGTGAGGAAACCGGGTTTGTCCCGGCCCGGCTGTACAACGTGAGTCGCGTGGAAGCGTTCTACCAGCACCGCCCCGACGAGATCGTCCTCATTCCCGTGTTCGCAGCCTTCGTCGCGGCGCGCGAGGCGCCGCGGCTCTCGCACGAGCACGACCAGGCCGCCTGGCTCGTGCCGGCGGCGGCAGCCGCGCGGTTCTCGTGGCCCCGCGAGCGCCGCGCGCTCGAGGATATCGTCGCGTTGTTTGTCAAGGGGGATGGGGGCTTGCTGGACGGCGTGCTGCGCGTATGCTAGCACGACGGCTGATCCCTTGCCTCGACGTAGCCGGCGGGCGGGTGGTGAAGGGAGTGCAGTTCGAGGCGCTGCGCGACGCGGGCGACCCTGTGGAGCAGGCGACCCGCTACGACGCCGATGGCGCGGACGAGCTGGTGCTGCTCGACATCAGCGCGAGTCACGAGGACCGCGGTCCGCTACTCGAGCTGGTGAGCCGGGTCGCCGAAGGGTTGTTCATCCCGTTCACCGTAGGTGGCGGGGTGCGAAGCGTGGAGGACGCCCGTGCCGTGTTGCGCGCCGGCGCGGACAAGGTGGGCGTCAACACCGCGCTCGTGCGCGATCCCTCGCTCGCCACGCGGCTCGCGGACGACTTCGGACGGCAGTGCGTCGTGGCGGCGATCGATGCGAAAGACCGGGAGGCGGGACGCGGGACGCGGGACGCGTGGGAGGTAATGGTCCGCGGAGGCCGGGAGCGGACCGGGCTCGATGCGGTCGAAT
>WNGJ01008846.1_pt1 | contig 11572 bp, 11 predicted proteins | sample 5400611 | NCBI WGS metagenome assembly WNGJ01 (sample SAMN13153375, study PRJNA577476) | soil metagenome | isolation source: 40 cm soil or saprolite under Garry oak tree replicate 1 | place: USA:California | collected 2016-06-15 | reverse complement strand
CGAATGGATCGAAACCACGGGATGTGCTGGTGGGCTTAGAGGAACTCGACGAGCTCACGGGTCCGGAGAGCGCAAACTCGAGCAGCTAGAATGATCCGTCGTGCGTAATTGCGGTTATTCGTGACTGCCGAAGCCCGGCTATGTTCGGGCCGTGTCGAGCGGCATACACAGCGATCCGGATCAGTGGAGTGATCCTCGTCATCAGCGCGGTTTAGCCGGTGAAGAGCAGGCGATCCGGTACTTGCAGGCCCGCGGCTGGGAGATCGTGGCCCACCGATTCCGCGTCGGACGAATCGAGCTGGATCTGATCGCGCGCCGCGGATACTTGGTTGCCTTCCTCGAGGTGAAGACGCGGCGGGGGACGGCATTCGGCAGTCCATTCGAGGCCGTCACCGGCGCGAAGCGTCGCGAAATCGTCAAAGCGGCGCGCGTCTGGATGGACCGCTACGGCCAGCGCGGCGACGTGTATCGTTTTGACTGTATCGGCATTGTCGACAACAAGTTAGAGCACCTGGAGGACGCCTTCCGTCCCGGATGGCGGTGAGCGCTGTTTCGGTATATATTCGGGCCTCCACCCAACGAGGCTCGCCACCTTATGTCGAGGTCAACCATGGCAGAACAGCAACCGGCCAAGTCTCCCTCTCCCTCGCTCACGGATGACCGTCGCAAGGCGCTGAACCTCGCGATCACGCAGATCGAGAAGACGTGCGGGAAGGGGTCCATCATGCGGATGGGCGCCGACACGCCGCAGGTCCGGGTGGCGGGCATTTCCACCGGCGCCATCAATCTCGACGCGGCGATCGGCATCGGCGGCATCCCGCGTGGCCGGGTGACGGAGATCTTCGGGCCGGAATCGAGCGGCAAGACGACCCTGGCGCTGCACGTCGTCGCGCACGCCCAGCGAGCAGGCGGCGCCGCCGCCTACATCGATGCCGAGCATGCGCTCGACGTCGAGTACGCCAAGAAGCTGGGTGTGGATATCGAGAACCTGCTCGTCTCCCAGCCGGACACAGGCGAACAGGGCCTCGAGATCTGCGAGATCCTGGTGCGCTCGACGGCGGTGGATGTGGTAGTCGTGGATTCCGTGGCGGCGCTCGTCCCCAAGGCCGAAATCGAAGGGGAGATGGGAGACTCGCTGCCGGGGCTGCAAGCGCGGCTCATGAGTCAGGCGCTGCGCAAGCTCGCCGGCGCGATCAACCGCTCACGCACCTCGGTCATCTTCATCAATCAGCTGCGCGAGAAGATCGGGGTCATGTTCGGCAATCCGGAGACGACGAGCGGCGGCCGGGCGCTGAAGTTCTACGCGTCGGTCCGGCTCGACATGCGCCGTATCGCGCCGGTCAAGGATCGCGAAGTGGTCATCGGGAACCACGTGCGCGTGAAGGTGGTGAAGAACAAGGTGGCGCCGCCGTTCCGCCAGGCGGAGTTCGACATCATGTTCGACGAAGGCATCAGCCACGAGTCGCTGCTCGTGGATATCGCGGCGGAGGCCGGCATCATCGAGAAATCGGGCGCGTGGTACTCGTACGGCAAGGAGCGAATCGGACAGGGGCGTGAGAACGCCAAGTTGTACCTGAAGGACCACCCGGACATGTCGGCCGAAGTCGAGGCACGCGTGAAGCAGCACCTCGGCGTCAGTACTGTGGAACCGGGTGCAGGGGGAGCAGTCGCCGACGAGGATACGCCCGCGAGCGAAGAGTGATTCTTACCGGACTCGCCCCCGATCCACGCCGCCCAGACTACAGGCAGGTCGACGTGGATCGGGGGCGATTTGCGTCCCTCCGGGCCACAGATCTCGCAGGTCTTGAACTGCGGATTGGCGCGGAGATTCCCGCCGTCATATTCGCCCGGCTGCAGGAGCTCGCCGATGTCGAAGCCGCCCATCGCGCCGCGCTGCGCGCCGTGGCCCGGCGTGCGCACGCGCGCGGCGACTTGCGGCGCCGGCTGCTGCAGAAACAACATCCCCCCGCCGCCGTCGATGCCGCTCTGGATCGGTTGCGCTCCGCCGGCCTGATCGACGACGCTCGCTTCGCGGTGGACTACGCGGCAGCCAAGGCTCGGCGCGGGCGCGGGCCGTCGCGATTGGCGCGCGATCTCCAGGCTCAGGGCGTCGATCGACGCGTTGCCGAAGAGGCGGTGCGCACCTCGCTGGCGGCGGAAGGAGTCGATCCGGCCGAAGCGGTGCGGGCGCTGGCCGAAAAGCGGGCTCGGCAGCTATCGGGGCTGCCGGCGGCGGTGAGGAAGCGAAGGCTGGTGGCGTTCTTGGTACGGCGGGGGTTCAACGGCGGGGACGTACGGGAGGTGGTCGAATCCCTTAACTCCTAGTTGCACTATATTTTACCTGCATGAAGTCTGCCGACATCCGCCGCAAGTTCATCGACTACTTCAAGGCACCGCCTCGCTCCCACCAGGAGGTGCCGAGCTCCTCCCTTGTCCCGGCAGACGACCCCACCCTGCTCTTCACCAACGCCGGGATGGTGCAGTTCAAGCGGGTGTTTCAGGGTTTGGAACGCCGCGACTACGCGCGAGCCGTAACCTGCCAGAAATGCGTCCGGGCGGGCGGGAAACACAACGACCTCGAGCAGGTCGGCCATACCGCACGGCACCACACCTTCTTCGAGATGCTCGGCAACTTCTCCTTCGGCGACTACTTCAAAAAGGAAGCGATCGAGTACGCCTGGGAGTGGGTGACGAGCAGCCGGTGGCTCGGCATCGATCCGGACCGCCTGTATGTCACGGTGCACCATTCCGACGATGAAGCGCGCAAGCTGTGGCGCCAGATCACCGGGATCTCGGAAGCCCGAATCTTCGGCCTCGGCGACAAAGACAACTTCTGGCAGATGGCCGATACCGGCCCCGCCGGCCCGAACACCGAGCTGAACGTCGACCTGCGACCCAAGAACGAGCGCGGCAAGGGTGAGCTCACGACGGACGAGTTCGTGCGCCTGAACGAGGAGGGGAAGCAGCTCGAGATCTGGAACCTCGTCTTCATGCAGTACGACCTGCAGCCCGACGGCTCGCGGAAGAATCTCCCGAAACCCTCGGTCGATACCGGGGCCGGGCTCGAGCGCATCGCCTCCGTCATGCAAAACGTGCCCTCGAATTTCGACACCGATCTGTTTCAGCCGATCATCGCGCAGGCCGTCGAGATTGTGGGGCGGCCCTACGATCGCGGTCCCTCCGGCGCGCCCTACCGCGTGCTCGCCGACCATGCGCGCGCCGTCGCGTTTCTGCTCGCCGACGGCGTCTACCCGTCGAACGAAGGGCGCGGCTACGTCCTGCGGCGCATCCTGCGCCGGGCCGTGCGCCACGCCTGGCTTCTGGGCCGGCGCGAGCCGACGCTGGCGCCGCTCACGCGCTCGGTCACGGGCGCGATGGGGGACGTCTACCCGGAGCTCGGGTCGAAGGAGCAGCACATCGAGCGGGTCACCCGCGCCGAAGAGGAGCGCTTCCTCGAAACGATCGAAGGCGGACTCACGCGGATGGAGGAGTTGCGTCACCAGCCGGTTATTTCGGGCGACGATGCGTTCAAGCTGTACGATACCTACGGCTTCCCGCTCGATCTGACGCAGATGATCGCCGCTGAGCATGGGCATATGGTGGACGTCGAGGGATTCGAGCAGGCGCTGGGGCAACAGCGGCGGCGATCCAGGGCGGCGAGGAAGGCGGCGGCGGGGGGCGGCGCAGGGCGGCAAAGGGGCGGCGAATGGGTTGAGTTAAAGAAGAAGGGCAAGCAGAAGTGGATCGGGTACGAGGCCACCAAGGCCGAGACCGAACCGATCGCATTTCGACAGACCGGTGATCAACTCGAGCTGATCCTCGAGGAGAATCCGTTCTACGCCGAGTCCGGCGGCCAGGTCAGCGACACCGGGGTGGTCCAAGGTGACGGGTGGGAGTTGACCGTTGAAGGCGTCGAGAAGGTGGACGGCAGGAACGCCGTCGTCGGCACGTTCGGCGAGACGTTCGAGCCGACGCCCGCGCTCGCGCGGGTCAACGAGGCGCGGCGCCGCAATATCGAACGCAATCACACCGCGACGCACCTCGTGCATGCGGCGCTGCAGAAGATTCTGGGCCCGCACGTGCGCCAGGCCGGATCGGTCGTCGCGCCCGAGCGACTGCGGTTCGACTTCAGCCATCCCGGTCCCATCAAGCGTGATCAGCTCGGCGTCATCGAGGCCGAGGTGAACGCGCACGTGTGGGAGAATCTCCCGATCGAGACCCGACAGATGGCGTACAAAGACGCGGTGGCGGCGGGCGCCATGGCGTTGTTTGGCGAGAAATACGGCGACGTGGTACGGGTGGTGGACGTTCCCGGCGTGTCGCTCGAGCTGTGCGGCGGTACCCACGTCGGCTCGACGGGACAGATCGCGCTGTTTCGCTTCACGCACGAGACCGGCGCTGCTGCGGGCGTGCGCCGCATCGAGGCGCTCACCGGTCCCACGGCCTACCGTTACGCGCTCGAGCAGCAGGGCCGCCTGTCCGAAGCTGCGGGACTGCTCAAGACGCAGCCCGAGCATCTGGCGCGCCGCATCGAAGCGATGCTGGAGGAGAACCGGAAGCTCGAACGGCGGGTTCAGGAGCTGCTGAAATCGGGAGGCGGGACACGGGAAACGGGAAACGTGGAACGCATCGGGGATGTGGAGCTCTATATCGACGAGTCCGAGCTCGACGACCGCGGCCAAATCGCCGCGATCATGGATGGCTTCCGCGCGAAGCATAAGCGCGCTATTTCCGTGCTGTTCATAAAAGGCGAGCGAGCCGGGATCCACGTGGCCGTTACGGACGATCTGGTCTCCAAGGGCATCAAAGCGGGTGACATCGCCAATGCCATCGCGTCCACGACGGGCGGGAAGGGCGGAGGGCGGCCCCATTTTGCGTCCGCCGGTGTCGGGGACGCCACCAAGCTCGGCGAGGCACGCGCGCGCACGCCGGACATCGTTCGGGAGTTGGCATCGTCGCGATGACCCGCGACCAGGTGTTGGCGTGGCTCGACGCGCGCCGTCCCGTGCCGCCGGCCACACTGCGCGACCGCCTGCGCCGCGCCGTGCACGACGCACCCGGCGGGCTCGCGGCGCACCTCGCGCGCCTGGGTCAGGAATTGCTGGACGGGGTAACATCGCAACCAGCGGGAGGCCGCGAATTGGCGCTCGATCTGCTCGCGGCGGACGCATTCGCCACCTACGCTTTCGAGGCTCAGGCCGAAGATGAGACTTGATGGTCAGGGTTTGCTCGTGCTCGTGGATCCGGTCCGCACCAGCGGCGCGGAGGCGGAACGCATAGGACGCGCGGCGAAAGCGGCGGGTGTGCGTGGGCTGCTGATCGGCTCGTCATTCGACGGCGCCGCCCAGACCCACGACGTGGCGCGGGCGCTGCGGGCCAACGCGCCCGGCATACCGGTGGCGCTGTTTCCCGGATCGGCCATGCAGCTCACCGATCAAGTGGATCTGGTGCTGTTCCTGTCGCTCGTGTCGGGCCGCAATCCGCAGTATCTGATCGAGGAGCACGTGCGCGCGGTGCCGTTTTTGCGGCAACATCCGGTCCCGACGCTGTCGACCGCCTACATCCTCATCGACGGCGGCCGGGTAACGAGCGTGGAGTCGGTGAGCCAGACGCGGCCACTCCCTGCCGATAAGCCGGAGCTGGCCGCCGCCCACGCGACCGCCGCCAATCTGATCGGGATGCAGGCGGTCTATCTCGACGCCGGGAGCGGGGCGGAGCGACCGGTATCGCCCGAAGTGATTCGCGCCTGCCGGGCCGCGGTGCCGCACTCTCCGCTCTTCGTCGGCGGCGGCATTCGCACGCCGGCGCTCGCGCGCGCCGCCAGGAAGGCGGGAGCCGACTTCGTCGTCATCGGCACCGTCGTCGAGGAGGGATTGGACGGCCTCGAGGCTTTGGTCGAGGCCGTGAAGTGAGCCTCAGCAGAATCCGAGAGTCGTTGCAGGGTTTGGCGACACTCGCCGGCCAGGTTGCGGCGGATCACGCGGACGAGATTGCCGCCATCGCGGAGCGTTACGAGGGCACGCTGCGCCTGGGCGGCACGCTGTTCTTTGCGGGAAACGGTGGGAGCGCCGCCGACGCCCAACACGTCGCCACGGAGTATGTGGTGCGCTACCAGACCAACCGGCCGGCGATGCGCGCGGTCGCGCTCACGACCGACACGTCGTTGCTCACGGCATGCGCCAACGACATGGGCTTCGATGAAGTCTTCGCCAGGCAGGTCGAAGCGCTGGCCGAGCCGGGCGACCTGCTCGTGTTGCATTCGACGTCCGGGGAGAGTCCCAACGTGATTCGCGCTGCGCAGGCCGCCAAGGCGCGCGGGGTGGGCGTCGTGGCGCTGCTCGGACGCACCGGCGGCCAGCTCAAAGACCTTGCCGATCTCGTCCTCATCGTGCCCTCGTCCGAGACGGCGCGCATCCAGGAGCTGCATCTCGCGATCGAGCACGTGATCTGCGACCTGGTCGAAGATCGGTTGAAGGGTTGATCGATCTCCGCGGGAAGCGGGCGTTTGTGACCGGCGGCAGCCGGGGCATCGGGCGTGCGACGGCCGTACTGCTCGCGCGGGCCGGCGCGAAGGTCGCCGTCGGGTACCGCAGCCGCAAACCCGCCGCCGATGCGCACGTCACTGCCGCCGTCCGCGGCGATCTCGGCACGCCGACCGGGGCCACCAAGGCCGTCGCAGAAGCGCTGCGGGCGCTCGGCGGCAGTCTCGACATTCTCGTGATCAATCATGGCGTCTGGCCGGCCGACGACGTGCCCGTCGCGAAGCTGAGCGACGAGCAGTGGGAGTCCACCCGGCGCGCGAATCTCGACGCCGTGATCTACGTCTGCCGAGCCGCGATTCCGCACATCACCGAAGGGGGAACGATCGTCCTGGTGTCATCGACCGCCGGGCAGCGGGGCGAGGCGTTTCACGCCGATTACGCCGCCACGAAAGGCGCGGTTATCTCGATTACCAAATCCCTCGCGGTCGAGCTCGCGCCCCGGATCACGATCAACTGCGTGGCGCCGGGGTGGGTCGACACCGAGATGTCGGCGAAGCCGTACGCCGCCGGGGGTCGTGCGGCGATCGAGAAAACGATTCCGCTGCGGCGCGTCGCCAGCGCCGAGGATGTGGCGGGTCCGATTCTGTTTCTCTGTTCCCCGCTCGCGCGGCACATGACCGGCGAGATTCTCAACGTGAATGGCGGCTCAGTGCTCTGCGGATGACGTTCCCCGAGAAGCTGCCCATACCGTCCGAAGTCCTGAAGATTGCCAAGAAGCTCGAGGACGCGGGCTTCGAGACGTGGTGCGTGGGTGGCGCGATCCGGGACAACCTCCTCGGCGTCGAGAATCACGACTTCGATCTCACGACTGCGGCCCCGCCCGCCGAGGTCCAGAAACTGTTCAGGCGTACGGTCCCGGTTGGCATCGAGCACGGCACGGTCGCCGTGCTCGACGGCGCCAATCAGCAACACGAGGTCACGACATTTCGGAAGGATATCGAAACCGACGGCCGCCACGCGGTGGTGGAGTTCGGCGTGTCGCTCATGGACGATCTGGCGCGACGCGACTTCACGATCAACTCCATCGCCTATCATCCCATCCGGCACGAGTGGCGGGATCCGTTTGGGGGCGAACAGGATCTCGCGAAGAAGCTGATTCGGTCCGTCGGCGATGCCAACTGGCGGTTTCAGGAAGACTACCTGCGGATTCTGCGTGCGCTGCGCTTCAGCGCGCGCTTCGAGTTCCGGATTCATGCGCGCACCCTGGAGGCCGCCAAAGCGAACATCCAGGGACTCGCGCAGCTGTCCGCCGAGCGCGTGCGGGACGAATGGTTCAAGGGGATTCGGACCGCGAAGAAGGTGTCGAAGCTCGTCTCGCTGTGGGTCGACACCGGGGCGAAGCGGATCTGGCTGCCGGAAATCTCGGGAAACGAGAAACGGGAAACGGGAAGGGTGGATAAGCTCCCCCGGGACCCTGTTCTGATCAGCGCCGTACTCGCCGGGGATCCGGCGTCACTCCTTACCCGTCTGAAGGCGTCGAATCGAGACATCGAGCGGGCGAGAGCGATTGGTCTCTGGCGCGAGAAATATCCTGACCCAAAGGATCGCGGGGCCGTGCGTCGCTGGCTTGCTCAAACGGCAGAATTCGCGGACGATTTGCTCGCCGTCCTGCCCGGGCTCGACCATTCCCGTTTCTCATTTCCGGTGTCCCGTCTGGCGGCTGTCGTAGAGCACATCCGGAACGCTGCTGAGCCGCTCAGTCTCAAAGACCTGGCCGTTAAGGGGGATGATCTCATCGCTGCAGGGGTGCGCGCTGGCCCTGACGTGGGAGCGGCACTCGCCCGCCTGCTCGACGAGGTGCTCGAGGATCCGACCCGGAATACCCGGGAGTACTTACTCTCTCGTGTCTAATGCACTGCTTTTCGCGCTGGTTGCGGCCGCTGGCAATGTCTTGGGGGCACTTGCGGTCACTCGTCGGGCGGCCTTGCAACTCAAAGTCATCGAGCATTTCCTCGCTTTCGGCGCTGGGTTCATGCTGTCGGTTGCGATTATCGAACTCCTCCCCGAGGCTTTCTCGAGGAGTGGGCGCGTCGCCCCTGTTTGGGTCCTCGCGGGCTACCTCGCTGTGCACTTCACACAGCACACGTTGACTCCCCATTTTCACTTTGGTGAGGAGACCCACGCCATTAGTTCCGTCGCGGGCACGTCTGCGTTGATTGGTCTTCTGCTCCATACGTTCTTTGACGGAGTGGCGATCGCGAGCGCCTTTCTTGTTCGTCCTCAGCTTGGTGTGATGGTCTTCCTCGCGATCTTCTTGCACAAGCTTCCAGAAGGCGTGACGATCTCCAGCATCATGATGGCTGGCGGCCGAACAGGACGCGGAGCTGTCGGAGCAGCCGCGCTCTTAGGTTTTGCGACACTTGTTGGCGTCCTCACGACCGATCACGTAGGCGTACTTGTCCGGCACGGGTTGGCGATCTCGGCGGGTGTCGCGATCTATGTCGCAGCGTCGAATCTCGTACCGGAGCTGCAAGGCAAGCACGGCTGGACGATGCCGGCCGCGTTCTTCGCGGGCGCTCTGGTGTTCTTTGTTACGAAGCTGATTCTCGATTCGGTGGCCTGAACGGGACACGGGACACGGGACACGGGAAACGGGACACGTGAGCGGTGGTTTCTGTCCAGCTTCTTCAAGAGACCGACTAGAATTGCGATCACACGTATGGTGAGCGCGATAGTGGCGTTGAGGTCTTCGGCGTCCGCGAGTGCTAATCGTTTCGTGAGATCGAGATGAGACCTGAGCTCGGCGCTCGAGCCTAGGGAAATTCGCAAACACCTGATGAATTGCACGGTAGTGCCGAGTGCATATCCCTCCGCGATGTTGGCTGGGACTGATATGCAAGCGCGTCGGATCTGATCGATCAGCGCGAAGTGTTTGCTGAGCACGCCACTCTGAGTGAGCGAGTATGCCCTGGCGGCGAGGTCCTGCGCGGTGCGGTACGCATCTAACGATTCAAGTTGCTTCATGGTTGCAGTATGATTCACCGCGGTCGAGTACGTGCATCCGTTTAATGCGATCGAGGGCTATTTGACGCACAACGTGTCCCGTGTCCCGTTTCTCGTGTCCCGTGTCTGAGCCGACACTGTTTCAAGGCTCCAGCGAGCCTCTCGCTGCGCGCATGCGGCCCAAGACGCTCGAGCAATTCTTGGGGCAAGAGCATCTGCTGGGCCCCGGGAAAGCACTAGGCGATCTGATCCGCCGCGGCGACGTTGGGTCGTGCATCTTCTGGGGGCCCCCGGGCTCCGGCAAGACGACGCTCGCCAAGATCATCGCCAACTACACCGACCGGCAGTTCGAGCCATTCTCCGCCGTGACCGAAGGCGTGGCCCGCGTGCGCGAGATCATCAAAGAGGCCGAAGAGCGGCTCAAGTATCGCGGACAGGGCACCATCCTGTTCTGCGACGAGATCCACCGCTTCAACAAGGGCCAGCAGGATGCGTTCTTGCCCTGGGTCGAAAACGGGATCATCACGCTCATCGGCGCAACCACGGAGAATCCAAGCTTCGAGCTCACCGGAGCCCTCCTCTCCCGGTGCAGGGTGTTTGTGCTGGAACCGTTGAACGACGCACACATCAATACGCTTCTCACCCGAGCGATCGACGCGGAAAACAAAGGGAGAGGGGAGAAGGGAGAGGTACGATTCGGTGACGATGCCCTGGAACTGCTCGTTACGCATGCTCAAGGTGATGCGCGACGCGCGTTGAACACGCTCGAAGCCGTCTTCAAGCACGTGTCGAACATCTCCCCTCTCCCCTCTCCCGTTCCTGGTGAAGTCATCCGCCAAGTTTTGGAGAAGCCGTTACCGGTTTACGACAAGGCCGGCGAACAGCACTTCAACCTGATCTCGGCGCTCCATAAGGCAATCCGCGGCTCGGACGTCGATGGGGCGCTGTATTGGCTCGCCCGGATGCTGGCCGGTGGGGAGGATCCGCTGTACATCGCGCGGCGACTCGTGCGCATGGCGCTCGAGGACATCGGGCTGGATCTGGGATACGGCAAGGGTTACAAGTACGCCCACGACTACGACCAGGCATATGCGCCGCAGGAGTACCTGCCGGAAGCGTTGCGGGGAGCCAGGTGGTACCAGCCCACCGACGCCGGTTACGAAAAAACGGTCAGAGAGCGGGTCGAGTGGTGGGAGAAGCTGAAACGGAGCGCCGGGCCCGCGGTGGGCTGAGCGCCCTCGACTCATTGATTGTCGCAGCGGAGCCACATCGCGGCGCCCCCGGTCGGTGAATCGGCAGTTCGCCTTCTGAGCGTATGTCACTGCCTCCACACGAGTTACGCGTGATCGCCAGACTGCGATCATCGGTCCCCGGCGGCGTCAGCCTTGCAACCACCCACTCTCGAAGCGGTCACGCACCCCCGCGCGGACGGTCCGCCGGGGGCAACGTCCATTGCCCGAGAGGAAATCCCATGCTGGCAGTGCGGGGGTCCCAGTGCCTGGTGACAGGGGGTGCAGGCTTTATTGGCTCGCATCTCACGGAATTGGCTCGCATCTCACGGAACGGCTGGTCGAGCTCGGACACCGAGTTCGAGTGGTGGACAACCTCAGCACAGGGGAAGAGGCGAACCTCGCCGGTGTGGCGCACGCGATCGAGTTCCTGCGCGGCGATCTCTGCGACCCGGCAGTGTGCCGCCGCGCCGTCGCAGGAGTCGATATCGTTTTTCACGTTGCGGCACTGCCCAGCGTCCCGCGGTCGATCAAGGATCCGTGGGGATCACACGACGCAAATGTCAACGCGACGATGCGCCTGCTCGAGGCGTGCGTCGAGGCGAAGGTCCGCCGCGTCGTCTACTCGAGCTCCAGCTCGGTCTATGGCGATACGCCCGTTCTCCCCAAGACGGAATCGGTGGAGCCACTGCCGCGATCGCCCTACGCGACCTCGAAGCTCGCGGGCGAGCAGTATGTGCTCGCCTTTGCGCGCGCAGGGATGATCGAAGGCGTGGCGCTGCGCTACTTCAATGTGTTCGGCCCCCGCCAGAGCCCGCACTCGGCGTACGCGGCGGTGATTCCCATGTTCTTCCAGGC
>WNGJ01033517.1_pt1 | contig 11573 bp, 9 predicted proteins | sample 5400611 | NCBI WGS metagenome assembly WNGJ01 (sample SAMN13153375, study PRJNA577476) | soil metagenome | isolation source: 40 cm soil or saprolite under Garry oak tree replicate 1 | place: USA:California | collected 2016-06-15 | reverse complement strand
CGAAACTACCCGAGGATCGCCAGGATAGTTGTGCGGAAGATTACAGCGGCGCGTCGTATGCATGGGACTTGCTGCTGAAGTCGCACCTGCGCGCTCCTGATCAACCGAAAACGAGGATTGATGTGGTTTATGGCGAAGCTAAGGCGGGCTTGAGTCCGGCTGCTCGAGCGGCTCGCTCCATCCTGTTTTTGGAGACGGTGTCGCAGAACCTAGCGGATACATTTGTTTGGCCGGCTTCCTTTACATTGGAAATGCAGAGCTGCGGCTTCCCCAACGCCCGTTGGGTCCTTTCGACCCACAAGCTTACGGTGTGTTACGAATTAGCCGCCGATTTCGCAGAACTTTATCGGGCCTATGGCGCCGAGCGAGCAGACAGCAGAAAACGAAAATCAAAATGATCTATGGACCACAGCAGCGAGCGTGATTACGATAAGTTGAGTCGGAATAGCGCTTAAATCTCTTGATTTGGGCTTTTTATCGAAAGCGACCACCATGATCTTGTCGATCAAGTCGCCTGACGCAATGGCACTTGACCGCTCGGCGACGATCCGGGTTCAGCTGAGCGCCTGTCGCTATGCCCCGATAGCTTATTTGCGATCGCTCGCCGCAGGCGTTCCACCTCGAGTCAAGTTGCTTTAGCCGGAACCCAGTTCGACCGGCGCGACAATGCGGGAATTGGTGACGTCCGACCGGTCGGTGGAGATCTCCCCTTGCAGGCGGCCGTTAGCGGCAGCGGCAAATATGGCGAGAACAGCAACGCTAATTCGGAGTCGCATTCACAGGGACTCTCGGACCAGGTGCGCGTGCCCGGCGCGATGTGAAGCGGATGTTGTCCTTGAGGTTGATCGCACCGCCCTAGGGGAGGCTCGGCTACTTGGTTTCCGAACCATATTGTTTCAAGAATGCGATGACGTTGACAATATCATCATCTCTCTTGAGACCCGGAAATAGCATCTTTGTGCCGGGAACCTTGGCTTTCGGATTTTTGAGGTATTCTTGGAGCGTCGCCTCGTCCCAAATGAGGCCGGAATTCTTGTTCGCATCGGAGTAGTTGTATCCCGGATACGACCCCGATTTACGACCGACCACTCCGTTGAGCGCAGGACCGACCTCATTCTTGGCACCGTCGCCGATCTCGTGGCAGGCTCGGCAAACGTTGAAGGTCTTCTCCCCGGCGGTGACGTCTTGGGTCACGGCGGTTGTGGCCAATGCGGATGCGAGGGCTGTGCCCGTGATCAGCCGCGACCATATCATGGTTCTGTATATCATTTGCTTTATCCGTTATTTAGCGTCCTGACATCGAGTGGTGCGCAGCCCGACCCTGCGGAAAGCAGATGGGCCCGTTTCGTCGGCGGCGCACCGCTGCGAATTTGTCGAACAGCGTTCCGAGGCGAACCCTCACGGCTTTGCCGGGTAGCAGCAGCCGCTTTTCACGGCGCAACAACGACCTGCCCCTTCATGAACGAATGAAGGCTGCAGAAATAATCGAAAGTTCCCGTTTTGTTGAAGGTGAAGGCAAATTTGTCCTCTGTGTCGAGCGCAGAAGAACGGAACTCACCGTCCGTTGCGACTACGTTATGCGGGATGTCGTCGTCGTTCTCCCAGACGACGGTGGTTCCGACCGGGACGGTGATCGTGTCCCGCTTGAATGAGAAGTTGTCGATCGTGATGCGGGCTTCGACCGAGTAGGCCGTGGCCGCGTAGAGGACGCAACACGCCGCGCCGCCCGCCGCGAAAGCGCGGAGGCTATCATAGATCAGAGACATGAAATCAACCTCTTGGATGTCGGCGTTGAACCGGTCATTGCTGCCGGCACGAACCCATGGTTTTCTTCTCCCGAAGGTCACACTTTCGTGAGATCGCTGTCAGTGATGGCGAGTGGCTGGGTGCCTTGCTTCACCGCGACCGTAGCGATGCCGAGCACGCTGCGAAGCTTGTCCTCGGGGACCTTCATCGGGCCGGGCGAGGGCGCACTGCCTGGCGCCGGCTGCGGAAAGGCGGTGGAGCGGGCGGTGTGGAACGTTACTGCGCCTTCTACCTTCTGCATGATCTGGTGAATGTGGCCGTTGAGCACCGTGACTGAGCCGAAGCGCTTAACCAGGCCGAGCGCCTGGGCCGAATCTTCTGTGCCCCAGCCCCATTCGGCGCTCACCGTCCAAAATGGGATATGGGCAAACAGCACGATGGGCGTGGAGGCGCTTTTACCCTTCAAGTCGTCGGCCAGCCAGGCAAGCTGTTCGGCACCCAGAGCGCCCAATCCTCCGGCCTTCAGATTTGCCACATTGACGAGGCCGACAAAATGCACGCCATTCTTGTCAAATGAATACCAGCCGGTGCCCTTGGCCTGGGTCCTTTTTGCATAGCGCTCCAGATAGGCTTTGCCGAGATTCTCATCGATGATGTCATGTTCACCTGGCACGTAGAAAGTCTCGAGTTTCGCCTTGCCAATGACCTGATCAGCATTATCGAATTCCTCGGCCTTCGACAGGTGCGTAATGTCGCCGGTGTGGATCATGAAGGCGGGCTTCTGCGGCAGAGCACCTACTTTAGCGATGGCTTCTTCCAGCGTACCGAGTGCGTTCGGGTTCGCCGCTTGTTTAAACCCGATGTGGCTGTCGGAGATCTGCAGGAACGTAAATCCGCTGGCTGCCTGTGCCTTTGCCTCGGAAATCCCGAGCAGCGACGATGATCGTGGCACGCCGCCCACTATCGTCCACACCACTCCGGTCCCCGCCCAGATCATGCATTCCAACGCACCGCGGCGGTCGATATGGTCGTAATCGTCTTTCGCCATCTGTTTCTCCTCGTGCTTCCATGGAAGTGGCTACCTTTGCGAACATCATTCGCCCGCCGGAGCACTGCTACCTTTACTTGGGTTCACGGTCCGCGTCAGCTTCGCTCCTTTCGACACGTTGACTGCGGGAAATTCCGGCTGATCGGTTGGGACCGATTCGAGAGCGTGGGTGATTGCGAATTACTCCCGGCACGGTCACGGCGCCGTCGATACGGCTGCATACATTTTGGAACAATCATCACCCCGATGAGGGAATAAGTCGGTCCCCAGCTCGGTCTCATCAACAGACCGCCCTGGCGGCCTTCACGTTGCCTAATGGCGGCATTTCGCAGAAGGAAATACCAATGGCATCCAACAACAATGATCGTAAAGACGGCGTCAACCGTCGCCACGCCCTAGGACGCATGATCTGGGCCAGCGGCGGCGTGCTTTGGACGGTCTCTGGCGGCGGACTGAAATCACTGGGCCAAATCAGCTCCGCCAAAGCTACGACTGCCATGGCGCAGGCGAAGCCAACAATCCCGATAATCGTTAAAGATAAGACATCGTTCTATTGGCAGATTGTGCTCGCTGGAGCACGCAAGGCTGGGCGGGACCTAGGTGTCAACGTTATTGAGCTAGGTGCGGACTCTGAATCCGACAGCAACGGTCAGATCGACATTCTGGCCACCGCCGCTGCGTCGATGCCGGCGGCGATCGTCATCGCACCCGCACAGTTTGCCGAGCTGGGCAAGCCGATCGATAACGCTGCTCAGAAAACAAGGATCATCTGCATTGAGTCCGATGTCGGCTCCTCGGCCTCCACATCGGTTTTGAGGACTGACAATCTTCAGGCGGGTCGCCTCGCTGCCGATATTCTCGCCGACGAGATCAAGCGTTCATATGCCGATGCCGAAGGCGATGTGGCAATCATATCTTCATCGTCCGGGGTGGCCTTGGTGGATCAGCGTGCCGAAGGATTCACTGATCAAATTCACAAGGAATACGGCGCCTTGGACATCGTTGCCCATAAGGTCGGCAACAGCCAGGCAACCAGCGGGTTTAACATGATGGTCGACCTAATCGCGGACTATCCTGAGCTCCGGGGCGTCTTCGTCTCGAACTTGGTCATGGCGAAAGGGGCAGCCCAGGCTTTGGCTGTGAAGAAGGCAAATAAGGAAGGAGACAAGATTAATTTCGTCGGCTTCGACTCGGATAATACCCTTGTTCAATTGCTGCAGGACGATACGGTCGCCGCGCTCGTGGTGCAGGATCCTTTCCGAATGGGTTATGACAGCATCAAGACCGCGCTCGCGGCTTCAGAGGGCGAGCACGTCGCGACCAATGTTTATATCGAGGCCAACCTTATCACAAGGGCCAACATGAGTTCTGCACGGTCGCAGGAACTCCTCAACCCGAAGATCGATTGACCGGGAGCAAACGCGAGAGAAATCCCGGCTTTGCAGGTCCTACCCCGCGCGTTGATTCGCGACCACTTGGGCCCCTCCCATAGGGCGTTCAAATCGCAACTTTCTCGACCGCGATCGGTCGCTGACTGATATCCGGTCGGCGACCGGCCGGGCTATCGACCTGAAAGCAAGTGTCCCCGATCCTGGGGTATCGAGAAAGTCATAGGCCGAGAGACAAATGCGAAGACAATGTGCTGAATTCGGTCTGAACGAAAACGACGTGGCTCTTTTGCTCTGCGAACTCGATCACCGGGAGACTGGCGCAATTCGATCGCCGGCCTCCCGGCGGAATGCAATACGCTCTGCCAGCTTCGGTATGGTGCTTAACCGCAGGGTCCCATCTCGCGTGGCGTGCTCGTCGAACCAACCAAGGGCCGGTTCTTGTCTTGCGGTTGTCAAGCTTGAACAATTGTCTTGATCAACTCTGAGGCGTGGTCGAGCCTTTTGCGCCACTTCCTTTTTTGTTGCGTGTTGCCAGTCCAACCAGCGGGCACGTAGTCCATTAAATATGCCGATAGCGCTGGCTCCCTCCCAAGGTGATCGATCAAAACGGCGTCTTCTACCGGTGGGGCGGTCTGTACCGCGGTGAGCACGGCGCTCGAAATGGCGAAGGACTTACTCGTTCTCGCCGCCACCTTGCGCAGCTCATGGGTGATTTCGAGGGCTTTGCCGGCGGCAACGATCGTCTCCGTGCCTTGTCCGATGTGGCTCAGGGCCGCGTGACCAGCGTGTATGCTCACCACGATATTGGCCTTGCATCCCCATCGCTGATCGAGCCCGGCGTTGAGTTCGTGGAGCGCTTGATCGATTTCGTTTGCGGCTGCAAGGGCCTGGCGGGAGGCGTGCGCGAGACTGCCGGTGAGGCCGAAAATGGCGCAGATGCTATCGTGCGCGACATAGCTGATGGTACCACCCGCGTCGCGGATAGCGCCGCAGGCGCTTTCGGCATAGCGCGTGAAAACGAACAGCACGTCGTGAGCCATGTGCTCGCGTTCCAGCACGGAGCGATTCGTGAAATCGCAAAACAATAGAACTATCTCCCGATCAGCGTCGACCGCGGGGATGGTCTGCCGGTAGATCGGACGGTCCGTACGGACCAGCGGAATGAATGAGATATCGCTGCTCGGCCGCAGCTGGCAGGCAAGGCGTACGTTCGGTTCCGCTTTAATGTGCTCCAAGGTCGCGCGTTCGTCAGCATTGGGCGGCGGACAGAACTCCACGCCGGCGGTGATGCGGATCCGGCATGTGGAACATCGCGCTCGGCCGCCGCAACTGGACCCGTGACTGATATGGAACGCTCTGCTCGCCTCCAGCACCGACCAACCGCGCGGCACGCTGACCAAGCGATCCGGATAGGAAAGCGTCACGAGGCCACGCCGGCCGCGTTCGACTAGGGTGCGGGCACTACGCGCCCCGAAGGCACATCCGATGATGCCCAAATAGCCCCATAAAAGGCCACTGCGCCACCGCGTCATGGTGAGGCCTGCTTTAAGGGTGGCATCGGCGCCAGCAGAATGAGACGGCATCTCTGCCTCAACGATAAGGCTGGGACCGGAGACCCGGCTCTCGCGCGCGAGCTCACGCCCCATCTCGAGGAAGCCCAGCGCCGACAGCACAGGCAATAACAGGGCAGCACCAAACAGCGCGAAACGAACGCGAGACCACAAAGGGCGCCGGGCTAACACGAAATGGAGACCGAGGCAGCCATGCATCCAGCCTGGCGCGAGCAGACCCATATGCTGCCATTCTCCATTGGACGCCCACAGGTTCGAGATGATGCGGGCGTAGGTCGCCGGGGAGCCGATCAGCTCGAATTCAAGCCGGGTGGTGACCCGCCTCTGCTACGTCAAGCGAAATGAGTCCAAGTGCGTGGTTCGCCAGATGGACCGCAATGTAGATTAACATCACGATCCCGGACAGCAGACGCAGATCGCGCTGGCTAATTCGATTGAATGTCCATTTCATCAGTCGCACGATCGGTGTAATCTTTCAGATATCAGCAATGCACGTCTGTGAGCAGCAATCCTCGTCGAGCTACCGGCATTGCTTCATTACCTTGTGGCAATTTCGATCGGCGCTCGTCCAATACCCGCACTTCGGACGTGCAGCGAAGAAAGGCGCCTTCGACGCGTTGGGACGGCTCATCACTGAGGCATTGGGCGTCACGAAAAGGCGAAGGTATCTTTCACGATTATTGGGATTTTCGTTTTGGCCTGCGCCGCCGCAGTCGCCGCTGGGCCGAGCTGATTTGGGTCATTGATTGCAAACCGCCGGCACAGGCCAACAGAACGCCAGAACTCGCGCAAATCATCCGCTCGAAAGCGCGATGGCGGCTGACATTGCTTTTTTGTGATCGTCATTGTCGAACAGCATTAGGCGCTTCCTCCTCTGCGCCCCTTGGGGCGACTCACATCAGTAAACCAAGCCGGGGCCGATTTATTCCCATCTATATCGTCCGGAACCTGCAAAATTATTTTAGATTGAGGCCCGCGTCGGCTTCGCTCTTTTTGACGCGTTGAATGCAGGAAAATGCCGCCTGATCGGTTTGGGAAGGATTCGAGAACGCGGTGATCGCGAAGTACCTCCGGCAGGGTCGCGGGGCCGTCGATACGGCTGCATACATTTCAGATTGGAACACTCCCATGAGGGAAAACAATCATCACTCCCATGAGGGAATAAGTCGGTCCCCCGCTTGGTCTCATCAATAGACCGCTGTGACGGTCTTAACGTGGGATTTCGTAGGAGGGCGAAAACCAATGGGTGAGCTAGGATGGGGTGTGGCGGGTACGAGGGGCACTAGGGCGTCTCGTTTATCCGCAGTTTCTGCCGCGGTGATGGTTCTTGAATGCAGCGGCGCCGCGTGCGCTGCGGACCTGGGCAACATGGCGACGAAGGCGCAGCCGGCGCCGCCGGGGCCGGCTACCTGTACCAGCGTTGAAGACTTCTTCACGACGGCTTGTCAGCTGAGTTGGTACGGCGTCAGGTTCTACGGCACGGTCGACGTGGGCGGCAGCTATCAGACCAACGGTGCGCCGTTCGCGAAATTCTCAGGGGCGGGCGTTAACTTTTTCCTGGGGAAGGCCAACAACGGCGCGAAGTTGCTCTTTGCGCCCAGTGGGCTTAGCGGATCGAACATCGGCCTTCAGGTCAAGGAGCCGCTCGGCGCCGGATGGTCTTTCATCGGCCAGTTGGAGGCCGGGTTCAACCCCGGCTCACTGCAGCTTTCCAATGGCGTCCACTCGTTGTACGTAGAGAGAGGCATTCCTCTTGGCCTGCAGAACGCAGCCGCCGATTCGAATTCGCAGGGCAAGTTTTACAATAACCTGGGTTTCGCCGGCGTTAGCAATGACACCTACGGCACCTTGACCTTCGGGCGGCAAAACACCCTGATGACGGACGCCATCCTGGCCTACGACCCGCTGTCCAACTCGCTCGCCTTCTCGGCGCTCGGCTTCTTTGGTTCGTGGGGAGGCGGCGGCGACACGCAGAATAAAAAAGCCACCACAGCGATAAAATACCGGGTCAGCTACGCCAACTGGCACTTTGGCGCGTTCGGTCAGGTCGGCGGCTACGAACAGGGCAACGCCGAGAAAGGGGCGTTCCAGGGCGACGTGGGCGCCGACTTTAAAGTGGGTCCCGGCGTCTTCTCGACCGATGTCATCGCGGGGTACACCAAGGACGCCGTGGCCATGGCTGTCGCCGGCACTCCAACCGATAACTTCGGGCACCCGATCAACATATTCACCCCGGGGTTTGCGAATGCGTTTTTGAGCGCGACGCTCTCCGACAATGCCGTTGTGATGGTGAACACGAAGTACACCATGGAGCGGGTCAAGCTCTATGCTGGCTGGGAGTGGGTCCAGCAGAAGAATCCCAGCGATCCGTTCACTGTCCCCGGTTCCGGCTTCCTTGATGTCGCGGGAGATTTTGTCTGCTTTGGGTGTACCAACATCAACGGCACCAGCATCAGCAGCACGGCGTTCAACGGCGGGAACAAGATCTTCCAAATCGCTTGGTTCGGCGGCACATACGCGCTGCTGCCGACGCTTGATCTGACCGCTGCCTACTACCACGAATGGCAGAACGACTTTTCCGGCGGGGCCAAGAATGCCGCCGGGGGAACATGCGCCGTCGCGACGACCGCTCTGTCTTCGTGTGCCGGCACGCTGGATGCCGTTTCAGTTGTGCTCGACTGGCGGTTTGCCCCGAAGTGGGACACCTACATCGGCACGCTGTACGAGCGGCTGAATGGCGGTCTGAACAACGGTTTCCTCGCGAATAGCACCTGGTCGACCACGGCTGGCGTACGCTTTCGCTGGTAACGCCTGTTTCACACGCTCCAACACTAAGCTCTCCCCGCATCAGCGGGGAGAGCTTTTTTTGCAATAGACTCAGGTGATCGATTTTTGGTGATCCATCTTTAAAATTCGAATCATGGCTCACCATTTGGCGCTCGCGTCTGACCCGCAGGATTTTGGAATCCGTCGCCTTCTCACCACCTCCACCTAAACGACCCATCATTCAAGCCATCAAGACCCCGGCTGCACTGCGGGAAGCTGACGTGCACGCAGTCATAAACGAGAGGGTGCGCCGGTATTCGAAATTGAGTTGGAAACTCACCAGGTCTGGCAGTTTCTGCCCTCGCGATCGGATGCCTGTGTGCAATATCAACCGGCTTCTTTGCGAACGCGTGAGCATGTCCGGCCCCCATCGCCGCACAAAGCGTCAAGCCGGCGATTATCGACTTCCTCATGTTCATATCCTCCTCTCGTGGGGCAGCACCGGCTAATTCGGTGCTTCATACTCCGCAGCGGGAGCACCGCCCGAAGTTGATGTGAGCTCTTGCGGCCCTGCTCCGTTCACGGCCTGTTGCCACTGGTCAGCTCATCGGCCGAAAACTCCCCGCACTCGCCATTTTCCAGGGATCGCTGAAGCGCGGATCATCAGTGCCGTCGACCAACTCGCCTGGCCGCAAAGCGGGATAGAGCTCGTCGAAGCTCACGACTTCGCGTGGCGACACGCGGCGGGAGAAATGCGCCGGCATGAACTCATTCGGATGATCGAGGCCTGCGGCGGCGACCAGCTCAGACAGAGCATGGAGTGTCGCAGCATGGAAGTTCTTCACCCGCACCCATTTGTCGTGGACGACCAGAGCACGCCCGCGGGTGGGGTCCTGCGTAGCCACGCCCACCGGGCATCTGTCGGTATGGCAGCTCTGGGACTGGATGCAGCCGAGCGCGAACATGAATCCGCGGGCTGCGTTGCACCAGTCGGCGCCGAGCGCCATGGCGCGGGCGATGTCAAAGGCCGACACGATCTTGCCGCTGGCTCCAAGCTTGATGCGGTCGCGGGCGTTGATGCCGATGAGCGCATTGTGAACGAAATTCAACCCCTCCCGCAGGGGCATGCCGAGATGATCGATGAACTCGAGCGGCGCCGCGCCGGTGCCGCCTTCCTTGCCATCGACGACGATAAAATCCGGATAGATGTCGGTGTGCAGCATGGCCTTGCATACTGCGAGGAATTCCCACGGATGTCCTACGCAGAGTTTGAAACCCGCCGGCTTGCCGCCCGACAGCCGCCGCATCTCGGCGACAAATTCCACCATTTCAACTGGCGTTGAGAACTGGGAATGGCGGGACGGCGATACGCAGTCCTGACCTATTGACACGCCGCGGGTGCGAGCGATCTCGGCCGAGACCTTAGTGGCCGGCAACACGCCGCCATGGCCCGGCTTCGCACCCTGGCTGATCTTCAGTTCGACCATCTTGACCTGGTCGAGCGCGGCGGTCTCGGCGAATCGCTGCGCTGAAAAGGTGCCGTCGGGGTTGCGCGCGCCGAAATAGCCCGAGCCGATTTCCCAAATGATGTCGCCCCCGTTCTCGCGATGATAGGGGGAAAGCCCGCCCTCCCCGGTATCATGGGCGAAACTGCCGACCTTGGCGCCCTTATTGAGGGCCCGAATCGCATTCGCGCTCAGGGCGCCCAAGCTCATGGCCGAGATATTGAATACAGATGCGTCATAGAGCCTCGCGCAATCCGCTCCGCCAATCCTGACGCGGAACGGCGCGGTTGCGAGCGGCCGCGGCATGATCGAATGGCGGACCCACTCGAATCCTTGCGCATAGACGTCGTACTGTGTCCCGAACGGGCGCTTGTCCAGCACCATCTTGGCGCGCTGGTAGGCCACTGCCCGCTTGTCGCGGCTGAACGGCCTGCCGTCTTTCTCGTCTTCGAAGAAATATTGACGCATCTCGGGTCGTATCTGTTCGAGCAGGAAACGCAGATGGGCTGAGATCGGATAATTTCGCAGCACCGCGTGCCGAGTCTGGATCAGATCGCGAGTGCCAAGAACCGTAAACCCGGCAAACACCGCCAGCGGAACCGCCGCTAGGTCGATCGCGGGCGGATACGCCAGAACGGTGAGCAGCAGCGCTGCGGTCAGCAGAATGCTCAGCGTGTAGACGATAAAGCGGAGCGTGAATGCGAGACGAATCGTACCCATGAGTAAACCCCCTCCGCCGGAGCGGCAAGGACGCGACCATAGAGACCATCTCTCGGCTAATCTTATTCCCCCGCCGCGCGCGGCATTGGGTGAGCGACGAGAATCCGGAAGCACTCACCCGCGCCTTAATTGGCTTTTTCGGCCAACCTTAAAGCGCTGACCACAGCTGAACGCCATGTCTCCGAAATCAAAAGGAAAGAACTCATGGACAAAGTGCCTCCAGCTCGACAAACGCGCTCGCGCCCGATGACCATTGAGGCTGGGCCGAGCTATTTTTCACACGATGGGGAGGTGCAGTACGTACTGAGCAATCTCGCGGCGTCGCTGTTAGTGTAGCGCGTGAGGGATCTGTTTTTTGCCTCCTGTGAACCTCCCTTCATGAAGGGCCATTTCGCTCAGGATCTGTCCGGCGCCACTTGGCGCCCTTTCATCCCACGAGACAACGTCGTGTCAGGCTGCGGTCGCTGCAGCTGACCTGCATCAACGCATCAAACGTTTTTCCTCAAAAAAACGTGATGTCGCGTGAGGAAATTATCGGCCGCGACGATGAGTGTTATGGGCATCGCAGGCGCCGACTTCTGATCCGAGGCGACCTGCGGCGATCGCAGTTGCGGATGCAGCAATGCGCCGATGGCGACGATCAACGTCATTAAAACCCTGAATCAATCCATCCCGAAGGAGAAGTCCATGTCGAAGGTGAGTATCGCAGCTGCGGCTGCGCTCGTTATTGGCTCTATCGCCCCGATCGGGTCGTATGCGCAAAACTATGGCCCCTTCGCGCAGGCCTATGGCGGCGCATACTCGATGCCTGAGCATCAGAGTCGCG
>WNGJ01033745.1_pt1 | contig 11574 bp, 8 predicted proteins | sample 5400611 | NCBI WGS metagenome assembly WNGJ01 (sample SAMN13153375, study PRJNA577476) | soil metagenome | isolation source: 40 cm soil or saprolite under Garry oak tree replicate 1 | place: USA:California | collected 2016-06-15 | reverse complement strand
TGCGCCCATGCCGCGCGACAGCAGCACCAACAGCTGCGTGTCTTCGTCGTCGGGGTGCGCGCCGATCATGAGCACGCGCTTGTTGCTGCCGAGCTGGCGCAGGGTGGTAGCCAACGCAGCGACGCCGCCGGTGCCGGACGGAGTCATCTGTCCACGCGACACGCCGGCGGCGCCGAAGCTCAGCAGGAGCCCGACGACGAAGGCTTTCATTATTGGGAAAGGTACACGGCGCCACCCTTCATAACGAACTTCACGCTGCAGTTCCGTGATATCGCGCGTGGGATCACCCGCAACGGCGATAATGTCAGCATACAGTCCGGGCGCGATCGCGCCGACGTTCTGTTCCTGGCCGAGCAGCGCCGCAGCAACGGAAGTTCCGGACTGAATCGCCTGCATCGGTGTCATGCCGTACTGCACGTAGTACTCGAATTCCTTCGCCTCATTGATCTCGGTCCATGCAAAGCCGCCGGCATCCGTCCCCATCACGATCTTGACGCCTTTTCGCAGCGCGCGCCCGAACCCTTTGCGCTCGAGATTGACGAGCGCCGGCCACACGCCGCCGCGCGCCACGACCGCCGCGCCCACGGTCACGGTCGGCACCCAGTACACGTTGTTACGCACCATCACATCCATCAGCGAGTCGGTCAGCCCGTCGCCGTGCTCGATGGAATTCACGCCCGCGCGCAGCGCCGCTGCGATGCCGTCCGAGCCGATCGCGTGCGCCGCGACCATGTGGCCCATGCGATGCGCCTCGTCCACGATCGCCTTCGCCTCGGCATCGGTGAAGTTCACCCAGCTGTGGAGCAGGCTGTCGGGCGTGAAGTAGTAGCGGCGGTCGCTGTAGTACTTGATCCAGTCGGCGCCGTGCTGGATCTGTTGGCGCACCGCGAGCCGCGCGTTGTCCACGCCATCAACCGGCTGGACGCCGTGAGGCAGCTCGAGCTCCCAGTTGCTCGTGGTGATCGGATACATCCCCGTCGGGGCCATCGCCCGCGTGGAGGTGAAGACGCGGGGGCCCGGAATCTCGCCGCGATCGATGGCGAGCTTGACGTCGACGTCGGCGTACATCGCGCCTTCGGTCTCGAGATCGCGGAGCGCCGTGAAGCCGTGCTCCAGCGCGATCCGCGCGTTCCGGGCCGCGAGAATGGCGCGATAGGCAGTCGATTGCTTGAGCAGCTGGTCTTCGTAATCCTGGGAAGTGACGTCGCCCTGGAGCAGCAAGTGCGTGTGCGCATCGATAAGTCCCGGAAGGACAGTCATCTGGCTCAAGTCGATCACGCGTGCATTGGGCGCCTGCGCGGTGATCTGGGCCACCGGGCCGACGGCCCGAATCCTTTCGCCAGCAATGAGAATTCCTACATTGGTCTGCGCGGTGGCCGACCGGCCATCGATCAGACGGCCTGCTTTGATCAACACTTGCGGTGGGGGTGTCTGAGCGTCGAGGCCAGGAATAACCAAGAGTCCAGCGACCAACAGCGGTAAACCGCGCATCGGGACGATCTCCAAGACGAGGGCGCGGCAAATCTATCATCCAAGCGACGGAGGCGTACATGCCCGTCCTCGTGACCTGTGAATGCGGGAATTCCTACGACCTGAAGGACGAATTCGCGGGCAAGCTGGTCAAATGTCCGAAGTGCGGCCGGCCGGCGCGCGCGCCCAGCGTGGCGACAGCGGTCCAGAGCCAGGTCGATCGGGCGTTCGACCGCGACATCTTTCTGCTGCGCCAGCAGATGTTGAAGATCTCCGAGAAGTACGATGTCGGTGACGAGCAGGGCAACAAGATCATCTTCGTGGAGCGGCCGGCGCACGCGCTCCGGAATATCGGCGGTGCCGTCGTCACCCTCGCCGGGCTCTTCTTCGGCATGCCCGCGTTCATCCAGGTCATCGATGCCATGCCGCCCAGCGGGCTCAAAACGATTGTCGGTATGGTCGGTGTGTTCGGGATTCTGTTCGGCTCGATCGCCCTGGGCATCGCGCTTTCGGTCAAGCGGCATGTCACGTTCTATCGCGATCAGTCCAAGCGCGAGAAGCTGCTCGACATCCTGCAGGACAAGAAATTCCAGCCGATCACGATGACCTATACCGTCCGCGACGCGCGCGGTAGGAAGCTCGCCAAGCTGGGCAAAAACTGGCTGTTCAACGCGGTCCGCAAACGCTGGTACGTGTGGGGGCCGGACGGACGCGTGTTGTTTCTCGCAAAGGAAGATTCCATCATCCTGTCGCTGCTGCGCCGCTTCCTCGGACCGTTGTTCGGCGTGCTGCGGACGAACTTCATCTTTTTGCCCGCGGGCACCGACGACGTGATCGGGGAGTTCAAGCGCAAGTTCACGATTCTCGACCGCTACGTGCTCGACATGACGGCCGACCCGCAGCGCCTCATGGATCGGCGCATCGCCATCGCGCTCGGCGTGATGCTCGATACGGGAGAGCGGCGGTGACACCCGAAGTCCCGGGCACCGGCAGCCCGGACCACGAAGAGCCGATCCTCATCACGCCCGAGATGCTGGCGCCCGCGCGGGCGGTGAAACCAGCGGCGCGACGCGATGGCCGGATCGACTTCGAACGCGGCATGCGGCGGCTGCCGCTGTTCATCGCCACGCTCATCGTCGCGAACGTCGCGGTGTTCGCCTGGGAGGTCGCGTCGGGCGCGTTTCTCGACCGCAAGTCCCTCATTGAATCGGGCCTCCACGTCGCCAATCAGATCAATCCGCTCGAAGCCGGGGCCCTGGTGCGCGTGCGCGTGCTCGCGGGGGAATGGTGGCGCGTGTTCACCTCCATGTTCCTGCACGGCGGGCCGGATCATCTGATCGGCAACATGGTCGCGCTCTACATCGTCGGCATGGCCTGCGAGCATGCGTTCGGCGCGGCGCGCACGGCGCTCGTGTATTTCGGCAGCGGCGTGACCGGCGCGGCGTTCAGCCTGGCGACCGGTCGCGACAAGCGGATCGGCTTCGTGCTCGTCGCATGGGCCGCGTGGCAGCTGCTCACGGGATTCCTGTCGCCGTTCATCGACAACTTCGCGCACTTGGGCGGCATGACCGGCGGTGCGCTGGCCGCCTTGCTGCTGACTCCGAGGCTGACGGCGGAAGCGACGGTAGGGGGCGGTAGGGGGCGGTAGGGGGCGGTACCGTCTCTTTACCGCCTCTTTACCGCCTCTTTACCGCCGCCATTACCGCCGCCATTACCGTGACGCCAACGGCTTCCCGTCCGCATCGAGGAATCGCACCTCCCCGAAATTCAACTCGCGGATCCCAGGCTCGATCTTTGCCCGATCGCCCACCACCACCCACACCAGGTGATCGGGACGAATCGCCTCCTGCGCCGCCGTGGTCGCGTCGGGAATCGTGAGCGCCCGGACGCGCTGGGCGTATGTCTCGTAGTAATGATCGTCCAGGCCGTACGTCACGAGCTGCTCGAGCGACCCCTGCACCGCGTCCATCGTCTCCCAATTACCGGGCAGGGTGAGTGTGAGGTTCGCCTGCGCCTTCGCCAGCTCGTCGGCCGCGATGGGCTTCGGACCCAGAATGCCCCGCAGCTCCCGATCGACTTCGATCATGGACTCCTTCGTCTTGTCGGTTTGCACCGGCGCGTACGCAATGAACGGGCGCTGGCCGCGCGCATCCCACACGAGCGTGAACGCCCCGTAGGACCAGTGCTTGTCCTCGCGCAAATTCATGTTGACGCGCGACGTGAATTGCCCACCGAGCAATGAGGTCATCGCCTCGATCGCGTATTCGTGCTGGTTGGCTTTGGGGGGCGCGAGATCGGCGGCGAAGATGATCGACTGCTCCGACCCGGGACGATCGAGGATGTAGACGAGCGGCCGCGGCTGATCCGCGACGGTGCTCACGTTCTTCTGCGGCACGTCGCCCGCCTGCCAGCCGCTGAACAACCGCGCCAGCTTCGGCTGGATCTCGGCCAGCGAGATGTCGCCCACGACGACGAGCGTCGCGTGGTTCGGCTTGAACCAGGTCCGGTGGAAGCGCACCAAGTCGTCCCGCGTCATCCGCGTCACCGACTCCTCGGTCCCGGAGCCGGTCAGCGGATTGCCATAGGCATGCTTGGCGCCATAGAGCAGCTGCGGAAACACGCGCAAGGCCATCTGCACGGGTTGCACCTTCTCTCGTTGGATGCGCGCGACCCGTTGCCGCTGCTGCCGCTGGAAATCAGCCTGCGGGAACGCCGGATTGAGGACGACGTCCGCGAAGATGTCGAGCGCCGGATCGAGCGTCTCCTTGAGGGTCGATAACGACACACTGGAGACGTCGAGCTGTGAGCCGGTGCTGAGATCCGCGCCGAGCTGCGACAACGTGTCGCTGATCTGCAGCGCCGTGCGCGTCCGTGTCCCTTCGTCCAACATGTCCAGGGTGAGACTCGCGGTCCCCGGCGTCGCGAACTGATCGGCGGCGTACCCGGCGTCCATGAGCAGCGTCATGTTGACCTGCGGAATCGAGTGACGCTCGGCGAGCACGATCTTGAGACCGTTTGGAAGGGTGGCGCGAGCGATCGCAGGGAAGCGGGCGTCGGGCGGTGTCCCGGCCGCGGGCAGCTTGGAGCGATCCGCCCCACTCGCTACGACATCGTACGCCGGGTACGGGCGGACTTCGACGACCAAATCGCCGTCGCTGAGCCAGCGCGCGGCGGCCGATCGCAGGTCCGCCGCGGTCGCAGTCGCGATGCGCTGGCGCGTCATCTGATAGTGGTCGGCGTTGCCGGCGTACACCTCGTTCATCGCCAGGACGTCTGACTTGCCGCCAAACCCGCCGATCCGCTCGATGCCGCGGATGAAGTTGGCGCGCGATTGCGTCTTGATGCGGCGCAGCTCGCTGGGCGTCGGGCCCCCCCCGGGCCCGATGAACCGGGCGAGCTCTTCATCGATGGCGCGCTCGACGCGGGCGAGATCGCCACCCGGCTTGGCTGTCGCGCGAATCACGAGTTGTCCCGCGATCTCCCGCAGGTCCACGTACGCGACGACGTCGGTCGCGATCTGCTCGTCATAGACGAGCCGCTTGTAGAGCCGCGAGGTCTTGCCCGCGGCGAGCACGTCGGTCACAAGATCGAGGTAGTCGCCGTCCGCCGATCCGAACTGCGGGATGTTCCACTGCTTGTAGATGCGCGCCTGCGGCACGCGATCTTGCATGATCTCCCGGTGCGAACCGGTCCGTTTCGCGATCCAGACGTCCTGCTTCGCGATCGGCGGCGTGGCGGGAATATCGCCGAAGTACTGCTCGACCTTCTGCCGCGCGGTTTCAGGCGTGATGTCGCCGGCCAGTACGATCACCGCGTTGTTGGGTCCGTAATACGTGCGGAACCAGTTCTTCACGTCCTCGACGGAGGCGGCGTTCAGGTCCTCCATCGAGCCGATCACCGTCCATGAATACGGATGACCGGCTGGGAACGCGCCCTCGGCCATCAGCAAGTTGACTTTGCCGTACGGCTGGTTTTCTCCCTGCCGCTTCTCGTTCTGCACGACGCCCCGCTGTTCGTTCACCTTCGCGGTGTCGATGACGCCGAGCAGATGGCCCATGCGGTCCGATTCCATCCACAGCGCGACATCAAGCGCAGTGGTGGGGACGTTCTCGAAGTAATTGGTGCGATCGTTGTTCGTGGTGCCGTTCTGATCCGTCGCGCCAATGCGCTCGAAGGGTTGGAAGTAGTCGTCGTTGAAGTGCTCGCTGCCGTTGAACATCAGGTGCTCGAAGAGATGCGCGAACCCCGTCCGGCCCGGCCGCTCGTTCTTCGAGCCCACATGGTACCAGATGTTCACGGCAACGATGGGTGCCTTGTGATCCTCATGGACCAGCAGCGTCAACCCGTTTTTCAATGTGAACCGCTGATAGGGGATCGTGATGGGCGCCGGCTCGGCGGCTCGGGCACGGGCCCGTGTGGATCGGGCGGGACGCTGGGCGGGTAACGTTGCTGCCGCCACGGACCCCAGCAGCAGGGGCACTAAGAGCGTACGCGACATGAGGAAGCTCCTTCACGAAAGGCTGACGGCGGGCTGAACGGGGTGAAGATATTACATTTAGGAAGCATGGCTACCCTCGCACAGCCGAAACGCCCGGTCAGCGCCGCGGAGGCGCGTGAAGTCGCGTCCCGCGCCAAGCCGTTCCTCGACAAGCTCGAGCGGTTCTTGCGCGAGGACGTCGACTCCGACCGCATCGATCGGGAAGGCGAAATCCCCGAGAACGTGATTCAGGGCCTGCGGGAGCTCGGCGCCTTCGGCATCAAGATTCCCCGCGAGTACGGAGGGCTCGGCCTGTCGCAGCTCTCGTACATGAAGGCGATCGAGCTCGTTTCGTCGGTCGATGGCTCGCTGACCGCACTGCTCTCCGCGCATCAATCGATCGGCGTTCCCCAGCCGCTCAAAATGTTCGGCAACGAGGCGCAGAAGAAAAAGTATTTCCCCCGTCTCGCCAAAGGCGCGATCTCCGCATTCGCCTTGACCGAACACGGCGTCGGGTCCGATCCAGCGGCGATGGAGACGAGCGCCGTCCCGAGCGACGACGGTGATGCCTGGATCCTGAACGGCGAAAAACTGTGGTGCACCAACGGCACCAAGGCTGAGCTGCTGGTCGTGATGGCGCGCACGCCTTCGAAGATGGTCGGGGGCAAAGAGAAGAAGCAGATCACCGCGTTCATCGTCGAGATGGACTGGCCCGGCGTCGAAGTCGTGTATCGCTGCCATTTCATGGGTCTGAAGGCGCTCTACAACGGCGTGATCCGCTTCACCAACGTCCGTGTGCCCAAGGAAAACGTGCTGTGGGGCGAGGGCAAAGGATTGAAGCTCGCGCTCATTACGCTGAACACCGGCCGGCTCACGTTGCCGATCTCTTCGGTCGCCGCGGGGAAGCGCTGTCTCGAGATCGCGCGCCGCTGGGCCGCCGAGCGCGTGCAGTGGGGCCGGCCGATCGGCCAGCACGATGCCATCGCGCAAAAACTCGGCTCCATGGCCGCGAACACCCTCGCGATGGAAGCGGTCGCCGAGCTGTGCGGGGCGATGGCCGAGCGCGGTGGGTACGACATCCGCCTCGAGGCGGCGATCGCCAAGCTCTACAACTCCGAAGCCGGCTGGCGCATCATCGACGACACCGTGCAAATCCGCGGTGGCCGCGGGTACGAAACCGCCGACTCGCTGCGCGCGCGCGGTGAGACGCCGGTGCCCGTCGAGCGCATCATGCGCGACTTCCGCATCAATCTGATTTTCGAGGGCTCCTCCGAAATCATGCACCTGTTCATCGCGCGCGAAGCGGTCGACAAACATCTCCAGGTCGCGGGCGACGTCGTGATGCCGGGGAAAACGCCGCGCGAGCGGCTCGCCGGTCTGGCGCGCTCAGCGGGGTTCTACGGTTGGTGGTATCCCTCGCGGTGGATCGGCTGGAGCCTCTGGCCGCGCTACGCCGAATTCGGGCGGCTCGCGAAGCACGTGCGCTTCGTCGAGCGGAGCTGCCGGCGGCTCGCGCGCAGCGTGTTCCACTCGATGATCCGGTTCGGACCAAAGCTCGAGCTGCGGCAGTCCGTGCTGTTCCGTCTCGTCGACGTCGCGGCGGAGCTGTTCGCCATGGCGGCGACGTGCTCGCGGGCGCAACGCCTGTTCGCGCGCGACCCCGCCGCCGGGGTCCGGGCCGTGAAGCTGGCCGACTTGTTCTGCCGGCAGGCGCGGCGTCGGGTGCGCTCGAAGTTCAACGGGCTGCGGCGCAACGAAGATGTTCCGACCTACAAATTTGCCCAGGAGATTCTAGCCGGAGAGCATCGGTGGCTGGAAAGGGATATCGTGGAACTACCGGAATGATGGAATGATGGAATGATGGAACGAAAGGCGGCTCAATGGCCGCCTTTTTTTGTGTCCGCCTGTAAACAGAATGGTTAGTCCCGTCCAAGGCAGCAGGTCGATCTTCTAGCATGATGCCGTATCAACGTCTCAATGCGTGGAGGAGCTGTCATCAACTCGCACTCGTGACCTATCGGGTGACACAGTCCTTCCCGAAATGTGAACTCTATGGCCTCACGTCTCAGATGCGGCGCGCAGCCTTCTCGGCACCGGCGAACATTGCTGAGGGAAGCGCCAAACGGGGCCCAAAGGAGTTTCGACGGTTCCTTGACACCGCGCTCGGATCACTCGCCGAGCTGTCCTACGCGATTCTCTTTGTAAAAGAGTTGGGATATTTGTCGGAGACGGAATGGAAGGAACTCGACGACTTGAGAAGCGAGGCTGGTAAGTTGACGTGGGGCCTTTATCGACTCATTTCCGCTCGCGGCACCAATTAGGCCATCTCATCATTCCATCATTCCATCATTCCATCATTCACGCCGCTTGATGCGCGATCATGATGCTCTTCAAGCGCTCCGGTGCATCAGCGCCTGCATCGCCGTATGGCGAAGGATGCCCTTCTTGTTCCATCACCACGCTCGGGCACACGAACGCATACTGCCGCGCCCGAATCCGATCCGCCGCCGGCTGCGTCGCGACTGGCGTCGCAATCACCACCTCACGCGCGCCGAGCCCTGCGGCGGCCTTGGCCGCCGCCAGCACCTTCCACGGGTAGACGATCTGGCCCTCGACGATCACCGCCGTGCGTCCTTCCAGTTTCTTCACGGGCCGCTCTGTCCGATACAGCACGAGGTCCTGTTTGACGCGCGCCCGTGACTCGTCGATCGCCGCCTGCAACTTCTCGAGCAGATTCATGCCCGGCTGGAAATCGGGATCCATCTCCGCCGGCGCCGACTCTGCCATGGCACCGATGGGTGCGAGATTCGCGCCCAGTTTAATGAACGATGCGACCAGCACGTCGAACTGCGCCCCCATGGCCTTAGCAGCATGGGCCGCAATCTCGACGCCTTCCGGCGTAATCCCGAGCAAGATGCACGACTGGTAGCCGCGGGCCGCCAGCTGTTGTCCCAAGAGCGCACCGGCACTCGAGCGGGTTGGATAGAGACTGGGGCGGGGCTGAGCCACGGCTGCCAAGATAGAATGACCGTAAGGGACGGTAAAGGCCAAAAAAGCAGGTTATCTTTTCGGCCTCCAACATCCAGGACCTAGGAGTGCCGAAGGACACACTCACGGTCGTCGATAACCGTACCGGCAAGAGCTACGAGCTGCCGATCCAGAACGGAACCGTCCGCGCCGCCGATTTCCGGCAGATCAAGACGTCGGATGACGATTTCGGACTGATGGCCTACGATCCCGCGTTCATGAATACCGCAGCCTGTCGCAGCGCGATCACGTACATCGACGGCGACAAGGGCATCCTCCAGTACCGCGGCTACCCGATCGAGCAACTGGCCGAAAAGAGCACGTTCCTCGAGACCGCGTATTTGCTGCTGCACGGGGAACTCCCGACGGCGGCGGAGCTCGACGCCTGGGTCTACCAGGTCACGCATCACACGATCATCCACGAGAACATCAAGAAGTTCATCGACGGCTTCCACCACGACGCGCATCCGATGGGGATGTTCGTCAGCGCCGTCGCCGCGCTCTCCACATTCTACGCCGAGGCGAAGCGGATCGCGGATGAGCAGATGCGGAACAACCAGATCGTCCGCTTGATCGCCAAGACGCCGACGCTCGCGGCGTTTGCGCACCGCCACTCGGTGGGAATGCCGTACGCGTATCCCGACAACGACTTGAGCTACACGGGCAACTTCTTGAACATGATGTTCAAGACGACCGAGGTGAAATACGGCCCGCACCCCGTGCTCGAGCGGGCCTTGGACGTCCTGTTTATCCTGCACGCCGATCACGAGCAGAATTGCTCGACGAGCGCGATGCGCGGGATCGGATCATCGCATCCCGATCCCTACTCGTGCATGGCGGGCGCGGCGGCGGCGCTGTACGGACCGCTCCACGGCGGGGCGAATGAAGAAGTGCTCCGCATGCTGCGCGAGATCGGTTCGATCGACGCGATTCCCGCTTACATCCAGCGCGTCAAGAAAGGCGAAGTCCGGCTGATGGGGTTCGGCCACCGCGTCTACAAGAACTTCGACCCACGGGCCAAGATCATCAAACAGATCGCCGAGCAGGTGTTCGACGTCACCGGCAAGAATCCGCTGATCGATATTGCGGTGGAGCTCGAGCGGATCGCGCTGCAGGAGGAATACTTCGTCTCGCGCAAGCTGTATCCGAACGTCGACTTTTACTCAGGGATCATCTACGAAGCGATGAAATTCCCGGTGGACATCTTCCCGGTGCTCTTCGCGATCGGGCGCACGCCGGGATGGCTCGCGCAATGGCAGGAGATGTTGCTCGACAAGGAGCAGAAGATTGCCCGCCCGCGCCAGGTGTACACCGGCCCGGCGAAGCGGGATTACGTGGCTATTGAGAAACGGAGCTGAGCCATATGCCCACCTACGTCCTGCTGTCCAACCTGACGGATGAAGGCGCCAAGGCGCTCAAAAGCAATCCCAAGCGGCTGCAGGAAGTGAACAAAGAGATCGAAAAGTTCGGGGCCAAGGTGACGGCGCAGTACGCCGTGCTGGGCCCCTACGACTTTGTGAGCATCGTGGACTGTCCGGACAACGAAACCATCGCCCGGGTCTCGGTGGAGCTCGCGTCACGCGGCAGCATCCGATTGATGACGCTGGCGGCGACTCCGGTGGCCAACTTCATAAGAACGCTGAAGACTAAAGACTGACGGTAGGTGATACGACGGTAAGAGAAGCGACGGTAGGTGAGACGACGGTACCGTCGTAGCACCTACCGTCGATATATCTACCGTCGTTTTCCGCCTCTACGGGGCCGCAACGAGCGCTCCGGCTTCGGCGCTTCCGCAACGGCGAGTCGCGGCTGCAGCGGCGGGACGGAGGGCTCGAAGCCCGGAATCACTTCCCGCGGGAAGTTCTGCCCGATCAGCCGCTCGACGTCCGCCATCAGCAGCCATTCATCCGGTGAGATGAGCGTCAGCGCCAAACCGCGCGCGCCGGCGCGGGCGGTGCGCCCAACGCGGTGGACGTACACCTCGGCATCCTGCGGCACATCGAAGTTCACCACCATCCGGATCCCTTCGACGTCGATGCCCCGCGCCGCGATGTCCGTCGCCACCAGGATCTCCGCTGCCCCGCTGCGGAATTGATCGAGCGTACGCTGGCGATGACTCTGGGCCTTATCGCCGTGCAGCGCGTTCGCCGGGATCCCCTCGCGCTTGAGGAAGGTGACGAGCTTGTCCGCCCCGTACTTCGTGCGCGTGAAGATCAGCGTCTGGCCGGCGGGCTTGGCCTTGAGAATCGCGCCGAGCGCGCCGCGCTTCTGCAGCTTGTCGACCGCCACGATGACGTGCTCGATGCCATCGGCGGTCTGGGCCCGGCGGCCGATTTCGACCGAGGCGTGACCGTTCAGGGCGCGCCGCGCCAGCGCGTCCACTTCGGGCGAGATCGTCGCCGAGAAGAGCATCGTCTGGCGCTCCTCAGGCAGCGCGTTCAGGATGCGCCGCACGTCGGGCGCAAATCCCATGTCCAGCATGCGGTCGGCTTCGTCGAGGACCAGCACCTCGAGCTGCGAGAAATCGACGTGGCCCCGCTCCATGTGATCGAGCAGGCGGCCCGGCGTGGCGACGACCATGTCGACGCCATGTTTCAGCG
>WNGJ01027490.1_pt1 | contig 11574 bp, 10 predicted proteins | sample 5400611 | NCBI WGS metagenome assembly WNGJ01 (sample SAMN13153375, study PRJNA577476) | soil metagenome | isolation source: 40 cm soil or saprolite under Garry oak tree replicate 1 | place: USA:California | collected 2016-06-15 | reverse complement strand
GGCGGCGGTCGCCGCGCGCGAGCCGGTGCAGCAGCAGGCCGGCGCCCACGAACGCGGCCACGTTCAGCAGCGAAAGTGCAAACACCGTCAGCCGCGGCGACGTGCCGCCGATCAGCGACGCGAGCGCCTGGCCGGCGGTAGCGAGCGGACCGTAGACCGACGGGGTCGTGCGCCAGTCCTCCACGGCGCGGCCGATCGGGTCGTGGCCGAGCACATCGGGGCCGGTCGCGTAGGGATCGTGCCCGGTGACCAGCATGCGGCCGTAGGCCGCGTAGCTGAGGTGGTCCGCGGACCCGAACGGTGGCAACGCGACGAGCACCACGGCGGCAGCGACGCCCGCGCCCGCGAGCGCACCTGCCGATGGCGCCCACCCACGGCGGGCCGCGTGCATGCACAGGCCGAGTCCTACCGTGCCGAGCGCCAGCGCGGCGGCGGCGAGGGCCACCACAAGATGGGCGGAGGGATGCCAGGCCAGAGAATATGGCGGCTGGCCGGGCCGCCCGGCCAGCGGCGGCTGCATGGCGGAGGGGCCGAGCAGCGCGACGAGGATGGTCAGCCCGATGCTCGCGCCTGTCGCGGCGAGACCGGCCGGGCCGGCCCTCATCCGCCGCTGTGCGGCGATCCGCGTGGCAGCAGGGATCGCCTGGCCAGGGCGGCGGCGACGTCAGCGAACTGGCGGGCGCGATGCAGCTGGCCGCGCCAGTCCGCGCCGGTCGCCCGGTGCGCCAGATCGACTTCCACCTCGCTCACCCGCATGCCGCGGCGAAGCAGGTCGATGGTGAGCGCGGTCTCCGCGCCGAACCCCCGCGCGAGCGGTCGCGCCGTCTCGAACGCGTCCCTGGTCAGGCATCGCTGGCCATTGAGCGGCTGCGTCGGCTGCCAGCCCGTGGCGCGCTGGATTCCCGCGCCCGACAGGCGCACGACGAATCCGTGCCCGCCGAGCTTGACGCGGCTCGCGAACACCGCGATCGTCATGTCGGCTGTTCCCGCGCGGATGGGTTCGATCAATGGGTACGCGTTGGCCGCCGTCGTCGCGAGATCGGCGTCAAGGAAGAGCAGGTGATGCTGGATGCCTGCCCGCTGCGCGGCGTCGAGCAGGCGGACCGCCTCCGCGCCCGTCTCCATGGCCGCGCCCTTGCCGCGGTTTTGGCCGTGCCGGACCACATGGGCGCCCGCGGCCTCCGCGGCTGCGGCGGTTGCGTCGCGCGAGCCGTCGTCCACGACGATCACGATGTCGACGCCGGGAAGGCCCGCGGCCGACTTGACCGTGGCCCCAATTCGGTCGGACTCGTCCCTGGCGGGAATGACGGCCGCGGTATCGCCGGTCTGGGACATGTCGCCGATCCTAGGGTATGCCCCGGAGGCCTTTCATACGCTCAGCCGGTCGCGGCGCCCTCACCGGCGGCAGCGGTGGCGTCAACGATGGTGAAAACCGAGTCGAGCCCGGTCACCTGCAGGATCTTACGCACGGCCGGGCGCGGGCTGGCCAGGTCGAGCCCGCCGCCGTGTTCGCGGGCCCGTTTCATCGCGGCCAGCAGGACATTCATGCCGGTGGAATCACAGAACTCGACCCCCGACATGTCAACCACAACCCGGACCGGGCGGCCGCCGGCGAGCACGGCGGTGAGCTCGCCCTGCAGCCGCGGCGCGGTGTACAGGTCGATTTCACCCGAGACGGTAACGATCGCTTGATCGCCCTGAGATTGGCTCGAGACCTTAAGCTCCACGTGCGGCACCTTACAGGTGCGCCCTGGTCAGGACCAGATGGTCACACTGGGTATTCGCCGTCTTTCCGCTGGCAGACCGCGCCCCACCCGCCCACGACAAGACGGCCGTGACCCCAGCGTGGCCCTATTTCGCGGGGTTGTCCGCCGCGGTTCCGTACCCGGACGGTGCGGTTGGGCCGTGCCCGGCCGGCCGGCCTCGCCGCCCACGCCGCGGGTATGGGTCGTGGTCACCCCCGCTTCCCGCGCTCTGCCGCGCGCGCAGCACATCGCCCTGAGTATCGCCAGCTTGCCGCTGTGCCACGCCTGTCACGTTGCCCATGCCACGCCCGTTGACCGGCAGCAGCGGAAGTTGCGCCCATACCGTCGTGCAGCCATCGTCGTTGCGGACCCCCCAGCGCCAGGTCAGATGGGTCACGATGGACAGGCCGCGGCCGCCGAGCGAAGAAAGCGGGGCGCGCGACTCGCGTGGCCGGGTGACTGCGCCGCCGTCACTGACGGTGACTTCAAGCATGTCCGCGTCGAGTACCCATCCGACCCGAACGTGGCCGTCCGGCAGCGGGTGCGCGTGCCGCAGCGCGTTGCTCAGCAGTTCGCTCATGACCAGGGCCGCGTCGTGGGCCGCCGGCTCGCGGATGCCCGCGCTGAGCAGGTCTGCGGCCAGGCGGCGGCGTGCCACCGCGACGCTGGAGGGCGTGTAGGGCAGCAGAACCGTGCTCGACGCCCTCACCTCCATCAGCGGCCGCCGTCCCCGGCTGGGATCTCGAGATCCACACCGATCTGGTACGAGCGGAAATGCCCCGCGGGACCGGATCGGAAACCGCGTGATGTAGATGCTGCGGAAATGAGATGTAGAACGGCGGATGACCGGTTATCGGTGCACGGACACCCGCTTGCGCGGCCGGAAACATGCATACGGCCCGCTTGAAAACCATGCCCGGCCGTGCTTGCCCCGCAGACGCTGCCCGGCGCGGGCGCCTGCGGCTCCTGGCGCTCAGGCGATGTGCTTGGCGTCGGGGGGGAGTTCACCGAGCAGGCCTTCCGCGGCGAGCGCGCGGATGAGCCCGCCCAGGCCCACCGTCAGCCCCGCGCGTTCCTCCTCGCTCAGCGCGCCGACGATCCTGGCCTGGCGGTCCTGCCAGCCCCGCCATACACGGGCGGCGACGGCGCGGCCCTCCGGCGTCAGGTGAAGCCGGACGTAACGCTGGTTCTCCGCGTCCCGCCCCCGCCTGATCCAGCCCTTGCGCTCGAGCCCGGCGGCGAGCCTGCTGATCGTGCTCTTCTCAAGCCCGAGAAGGCTGGCCAGTTCTCCCTGCGCGATGCCGCGGGCGGCGAGCAACTCAAACAGCGCCCGCGCCTCTGAGGGCGACACCTGCGGGCCCGGCTCCTCGGGCGGCCGCTCGGCTGTGCCCGCCGCCGGGCCCGCGGCCCGCAGCAGCCGCCCGAGAAGTTCTTCCAGTGGCCCGCCAAGCGCGATCTCCTGCACAGCCCTTCCCCACTCCCCTTCCCCTGCTGGCCTGCCGGACTGCTTCAAGCGCCCCGGCTCAGAACATTCCCGCCACGGCCCGCGAGGAGAGACACAGTTGTACCATGCAACTCTCATGCTATACCGTTGAGGCTGACAGTTGCACTCTACAACTGTAGTCGTGAGGCGATGAGGCAGCCAGTGACGAACCCGCACCAGGAGAAACGGTGCCCCGTCCCGTGGACCATGCCGCGCGAAATAGGCTCGGCTCCATGAGCGGATCCGGGCGTATCAGCGGTCCAGGCGGCCTGAGCGGCCCAGGCACGCTGTCCGGCGCCACGCCAGTCGGCGAGATCATCCCGCTGCCTGACGAGCCGCTCAGCCAGCTCGCCGCGGAGCATGGGCTGTGGCCGAGCGCGCAACGGCCGCCCCTGCTTGGCTATATCCGCCAGATCTGGCAGCGCAGGCACTTCATCCTGACCTTCGCCACCGCACGCAACGTGGCGATGTACACCGATGCCAGGCTGGGCCAGCTCTGGCAGGTGCTGACCCCGCTGCTCAACGCCAGCGTCTACTTTCTGATCTTCGGCCTGCTGCTCGGGACCAGCCGTGGTATCCCGAACTTCCTCGCATTCCTGGTCACCGGGGTCTTTATCTTCACCTTCACGCAGCGGTCGTTCCTCATCGCCGCGCGGGTGATCAATGACCATCTCTCGCTGATCCGGGCGCTGCGGTTTCCGCGCGCCTGCCTGCCACTCGCCTATGTCGTGGTGGAACTGCAGCAACTGATGCTGTCCATGCTCGTGCTCTTCGCCATCGTGCTCGCCAGCGGCGAGCCGCTCACGTGGTACTGGCTGCTGATCATCCCAGCGCTCGTGCTCCAGGCGGCGTTCAATGTCGGCGCCGGGATGATAATCGCGCGAACCGGCGCCGGCGTGGCCGACTTCAGCCAGTTGCTGCCGTTCCTGCTGCGGACCTGGATGTACCTGTCCGGCGTCATCTTCAGCCTGCGCACGCTGTCGAGGCTCGGCGGTCACCACACGCTGCAGGCGCTGCTGCAGGCCAACCCGGCGGCGGTCTACATCGACCTGGTCAGGAACGCGCTGCTCAAGTCGCAGCGGCTCAGCACCCCCGGTAGCCAGCCCTACAACTACGCCAAGTGCTGGTGGTACGGGAAGCACCCGTCCGGCAAGCCATACTGGTCGGCGTACTGCCATCCGGCGCCCCTGTCCAGCATCCGGGACCTGTGGCTGCTCGGGGCAGGCTGGGCCCTGGTGGCGATCGTGATCGGTTTCCTGTACTTCTGGCACGCGGAGGCGGTGTACGGCCGTGGCTGACCCGATGGTCATCGTGGATGACCTGCACATCGTGTACCGCGTCTACGGCGCAGGCGGCGACAAGGGCACTGCGGCCACCGCGCTGCTGCGCATGGTGCGCCGGCAGCGCCGCCCGTCCGTCAGGGAGGTGCACGCGATCCGCGGCATGTCCTTCGTCGCCTACCGGGGTGACGCGATCGGCGTCATCGGGCGCAACGGGTCGGGCAAATCGACGCTGCTGCGGGCGATCGCCGGGCTGCTGCCCGCCGAACAGGGCGCCGTCTACACCACGGGCGAGGCGTCGCTGCTTGGCGTGAACGCCGCCCTGATGGACGACCTCACCGGTGAGCGGAATGTCGTGCTCGGCTGCCTGGCCATGGGCATGACCCGGCAGGAGACCAAGGAGCGCTACCAGGAGGTCGTCGACTTCTCCGGCGTCGGGGAGTTCATCGACCTGCCGATGCGCACGTATTCGAGCGGGATGGGGTCACGGCTGAGATTCGCCATCGCGTCTGCGCGCAGTCATGATGTGCTGCTCATCGACGAGGCTCTGGCCACGGGCGATGCCGAGTTCCGGCGCAAGAGCCACCGGCGGATCGAACAGCTTCGCCGCGAGGCGGGCACGGTTTTCCTCGTCGCGCACAACCTCGACGAGGTCGAGGCGACGTGCAACCGGGTGATCTGGATCGAAAAGGGCAAGATCGTAATGGACAGCGCGGACGTGTCCGGTGTGATCGACGCCTATCTGGACGCGGCGGGAGGCGAACGGCGCGAGCGCACTCCGGTCAGGAGCTGACCCGGGGGCGGTAATGCGGCCCCGCCACTGCTGCGGTCCGCCCGCAGCAGCCGCAGCCGCATGACGGTGCCGCCGCCCGGGCGCGGCGAAGCGTGTACGTCGGCGCCCTGGGCGTTGGCGAGCCTTCTGACGATGTACAGCCCAAGGCCGATCCCGCCGAAGGGGCGCCGATCACCGGCCTCACCCTGGACGAACCGCTCGAAGATGCGCTCGTGGTCGCCCGGCGGGATGCCGATGCCCTCGTCTTCTACCGTGACGTCGATCCGATCGCCGCCGGCCCGCGCGCGGACCGTGACCGTGCCGCCGGACGGGGAGTACTTGAACGCGTTCTCGAGCAATTGACCGGCGATGATATCGGTTGCCATCGCGTCACCGAATGCCGCGGGAAGGTCCGCGGGAAGGTCGGCGACGAGCGTGTGCTTGTCGGAAAGCGGCCGGAACGCGACCGCCGCCCCGCGCAGCAGCGACCCGAGGTCGAACGGGCCGTTGGTCACAGTCAGTTCAGCCGCGCCGGCCCGGGAGCCGAGCAGCAACTGCTCGACGAGGCGGCCGAGCGATCCGGCGCGTTCGGCGATGGTCGCCGCGGCGCTGCGGCGGTCGGCGTCGGTGAGTTTTTCCCAGCGACTGGCCAGCGTGCTGGCGAAACCCTGGACCACGGTGATCGGCGTGCGCAGTTCGTGGCTCGCGGTCGCCAGGAACAGGTCTTTGGCCTCCTCGAGTTCCTTGGCGGCCGTGAGCCCGTTCACGAGCCTGTGCGTCAGCTTCGCGCCGGGTGCGGGCAGCGGGAACGGCGGCGGCTTGCCGCTGACATCTGCCGCGGACACACCGGTCAGCCGGTGCGCGGCCGGGTTCCACTGCCTGACCACCCCATGGGAGTCCAGAACCGCGATGCCGTCCGCGCTCGCGTCGATCACCGCGCGCTCGTGCGCTCGCTGGGTGACCACCTCCTCGAACGCCATCGCGTTGGCGAGGGCCACGCCGGCGTGACCCGCAAGCAATTCGAGCAGCTCGAGCTCGATATGCCCCACCTTGCGCCTGCTGTAGAGCGCGTAGAGCGCCCCATAGGGCCTGCCACCGACGTAGGAAAGCCCGATCGCGATCGTGTGCAGCCCGGGCAGTGCGGACCAGATCATGTCGTCGAACCGGCCGGACTCACCGGTCGCCGTCAGCACCGTCTTGCCGCTGCGCAGCAGTTCCCCGACCAGGCTGTCAGGCAGTTGCGCCGTACGGCCGCGCAGCCTGCCGGGCAGCCCGTCCATGCTGACGAGCCGGAGTTCACCGTCCTCGATGAGCACGAAGCCGCCCGCATCGGCGCTGGTGAGCTCGCGCAGGCTGGCGGCGATGCGATCAAGCACCGACTCCAGGTCACGCTGTGCGTTCATGTCCGCGACGACGTCACCGAGGCGGCGCACCACGCGGGCGCGCTGTGCCACGTGGTGCCTAGCCGCGTCCTCCTGGCCGACCCGGTGGCAGACGTTCACCCAGCCGATCACCTCACCCGTCGCGTCCAGCAGCAAGCTGGTGTCGATGCGCACATCGAGCAGGCCGCCGTCGCGGCGGATGCGGCGGGTGGCGAACGAGATCTGGCCGCCGGTGCGCACCCGTTCGAGCACACCGTTGTGCTCCGCCATCAGCTCCTCGGGGATGATCTGGGGATCACGGCCCGCGACCTCCGCGGCGGACCAGCCGAACATCCGCTCGGCCGCCGGGTTCCACAGCAGCACGGTGCGGTCGGTATCGAAGGCGATGATCGCATCGGCGGCGCACTCGATGACGGCGCGCGCGATCGCGTCGACCCGGGACTGCACCTCGTCGCGATCCGCCACGACGGCCATGTTGCCACCGCGCGTGGCCCGCCGGCAGGAGGCTAGCCGATGTGGCATTAACGGCTGCCGCGAACGCGGCATCCGCTGATGCGGGAATGCGGGGGCCGTGCCCCCGGGGGCGATGGCGGCTGCCTGCGGCTGCGTCGCGGTCACAGGAGGACGCCGGGGTTGAGCGTGCCTGCGGGATCAAGCGCCGACTTGACCGCCCGCATCGCGGCGATCTCCTGCGCCGACCTGCTCAGCGGCAGCCACCGGGCCTTCGCCCGGCCGATCCCGTGCTCGGCGGAGACCGTGCCGCCGTGGCCGGCGGCAAGGCGCAGCACCGTCTCGTCGGCGCGTTCGTCGTCCGGGCCGGGCCCGAGCACATTGATGTGCAGATTGCCCACGCCGATATGCCCGAAAACGATCACCCGGGCGCCCTCGCCCAGGCCCGCGAGCGCGCGGCGGAAGGCCCCGAGCTCGCCGACCGGGACGGCCACGTCCAGCTTGTGCGGGATGCCCGCCGCGCTGATCGCTTCTGTGTGCCGTTCGCGGTAGGCCCACAGCCGGTCCCGGCCCGCTGGATCGGTGGCGACCGCCGCTTCCGCGAGCTCGGGCAGGCCGGCCAGCCGCTCGGCCGCGTCGGTGCCCGCCGTCTCCGCGAGCAGGTAAGCCGGGTATTCGCGGCCGAGCGGCAACGGCAGACCAGCCAGCCTGCGCACCAGCTCGACGCCCTCGGCTTCGAAGTACTCCGCCGCCTGCACCCGGTCTGCCCCGGCCCGGATGCTGGCGAAGAGCGCGGCAGCGGAATCAATGCCGTCGACGCCCACCAGCAGGGTGGTGAGCGCAGTCTCCACTGGCCACGGGCAGGTCGTATCCGGCATTGTCCGAGGTGAGCCCGGCGAGCCTGGATATGACCGCACCGTCGGCGAGGACCGCCTCCAGGCCGAGCACCTGGGCGCGAGTGAACCCGTAGCGCACGGTGTGCACGCCGCCCGCGTTGGTGGCGATCGTGCCCCCGACGGTCGCCGAGTCACGCGAGGCAAGATCGACTCCGTAGCCGAGCCCGGCCTTTCGCGCGTGCGCGTTCAGGTCAGCGATCGTCACCCCAGCGCCGGCGGTGACCTGGCCCGCCACGAGATCGGCCGCGCCGAGCCCGCGCAGCCTGCGGGTGGAAAGCACGACCAGCGGGCGCCGCCGGCCGCCGCCCGGCGGCGCCGCCGGTTCGTCCCGCCCACGCTGCCATGGCACACCGCCGCCGACCAGGCCCGTATTGCCGCCCTGCGGCACGATCGCGGCGCCGTGCCGCGCGCATGCCCGGATCACCTCCGCGACCTCGGCCACGCGGCCGGGCCGCACCACACACGCTGCAGTGCCGCGGTAACGGCCGGTCCAGTCGGTGACGTAGCCCGCCATGACATCCCGGCCAGTGAGCACGTTTGCCTCGCCCGTGATGCGGGTGAGTTCCTCCGGCAAGCCCATGACCTCTCATTCTCCCGTCGCCGCTCGCCGCGAGGCGGGTGCGCGCACCGCGGGGCGCGATCGGGTGAGCCGCCGCGACCCGGCGGAACCGGGGCCGCCCGGCCGGCGTCCAACCCGCATGAAGATCCCCATGACATCGGCGGCCTTCCTTGCCGCAGCGGCGACGGTGCTCGTCGCCGGTTGCGGCTCGCAGCAGGCCGCAGGGGCCGGGTCACCGAGCCCCACGCGGCCGTTGGTGTCGCTGACGGTAAGTGTCCGGCCGAACGTGCACGCGAGCGCGCGGCACTGGACGCTCACCTGCGGGCCTGACGGCGGCACGCTCATGCATCCCGCCGCCGCATGTGCCGCGCTGACGCGGGTTCACGATCCGTTCGCCCCGGTGAAACGGGGCGCCATGTGCTCGATGATCTATGGTGGACCGCAGACCGCGACCGTCGACGGCACCTGGCGAGGCAGGCGGGTACATGCCACGTTCTCCAGGGTCGATGGCTGCCAGACCGCTCGCTGGAACCGGATCGCGCCTGTCTTCGGCCCGTACGCGAGCCCGCGGGCAATCCGGTGATGAGCTATTTGAACAGCCGCGACAGGCGGCGGTCGGCGAGCGGCTTGCCGCCCGTCTGGCAGGTCGGGCAGTACTGCAGTGCGGAGTCGGCGAACGACACCTCCCTGATCGTGTCACCGCAGACGGGGCACGGCTGTCCCGCGCGACCGTGCACCCGCAGACCGGTCTTCTTCTCTGCTTTCAGGTCTCCTGCCGCCTGGCCCGCCGACCGGCCCACCGCGCCGCGCAGGGTTGCCACGATGGCGGCATGCAGCGTAGCCACGTCGTCCGGCGTGAACCCCGCGGCGAGCTTGAACGGTGACATCTTCGCCGCGTGCAGCACCTCGTCGGAATAGGCGTTGCCGATGCCGGCGATGACGCTCTGATCACGCAGCAGGCCTTTGATCTGGGTTCTGCGCCCGGCGAGCAGCGCCGCGAGCGCGGCGACGTCGAACTCGGGAGCCAGCGGATCGGGGCCGAGCGCGGCGATGCCCGGTACGTCGCCTGGGTCGCGGACCAGGTAGACCGCGAGCCGCTTTTGGGTTCCCGCCTCGGTCAGGTCGAATCCCGATCCGTCGTCGAGCAGCACACGGAACGCGAGCGGGCTCTTGCCGGGGCGTGGCGGGTCGGCGGGGAGGCTGTCTCGCCAGCGCAGCCAGCCCGCGCGTGCCAGGTGAGTGATCAGGTGCAGCGGCTGTGCGGTCCCATCGCCGCCGCCGTTCGCGGCGCCGCCGCCGGTGCCGCCACAGGCGATGTCGAGGAACTTGCCATGCCGCGACACGCCGGTGATGGGCAGGCCGGCGAGCGCTGTGAACGGCGGGTCGTAGGTCTTCAGCACCGAGACAGCCGCAGCCGCAGCGCGGACGATGGCGTGCCCGACCGCGCGCTCGCGCAGGAAGACGGCGAGCGCTTCCACTTCAGGCAGTTCAGGCATATATCAGAGTCTGCCTGACCCCCGGTACCAGAAGAACCACCTGCCAGGCGCCCACGGTGGGCTGCCCCACCCTCCCCGCAACCACACGTTGCGAGCCGTCAAGCCTGGATCCACCCGGGGTTGTGTCGATCGTTTGCTGGCGGCGCTGGCCGGGATGCGGTTGTGGGGCCGAGGTGCCTTTTGGCGGCGTGTGGGGTGCCTGGGGGAAGGCCGACCCTGCGAGTGGCCTGCGCGGGGTGCTCCTGCGGAGCCTTTCCTGGGCGTGGGGCGGCGGCGCGTGTGGGCCCTGGTGTGGGTGGGCCTGGCGTTAAGAATTCTGGGGTTTCATCGTGACTTAGCTGGCGCCCGCCCGAAGCCAAGGCGCCAAGGCGGGGCATGAGACGAGACGCAGTTGCCGGGGTACAGCGCGTCCCGTGATGTCACGGTACGTTACCAAACCGCCAGACTTACCGCCGACTGCCAGTCCCGCCGCGCAGGCCCGCCGGGCTCGCGCGGCGCAACCGGGGGCCGGGGGCCGCGCAGGCCCGCCGGGCTCGCGCGGCGCAACCGGGGGGTTCCGGGGGGTCGCCCCCCCGGGTCAGCACAAAGGTGCCGGCGAAGCCGGTCAAGACCGGCGAGCATGCGTGGGCGAGGAGGGATTTGAACCCTCACGTCCTTGCGGACACACGGACCTGAACCGTGCGCGTCTGCCATTCCGCCACCCGCCCGGGCAGTGAGCTAGATTAGCACGTCGCCGCAGCATCCCACTGCGCCGATACGATCGTAGTCGTAGAGGGGAGGGAGGTGCCTCGTTGGGAGTACTGCAGCGCTTTGAGCGCCGCCTGGAAGGCTTGGTCGAGGGCGCGTTCGCACGCGCGTTCAAGTCTGAGCTGCAACCGGTCGAGATCGCCAGTGCGGTCCAGCGCGAGATGGACGACCGGGCCGCCATCGTCGCGCAGGGCCGGACCCTGGTGCCGAACGACTTCGTCGTGGAGCTTGCGGAGACCGACAATGAGCGGCTGGCGGTGTACGCGGGGAGCCTTGGCGTGGAACTCGCCAACCTGGCGCGTGACTACGCCAAGGAGCAGGGGTACTCATTCGTCGGGCCGGTCCGCATGCGATTCCAGGGAGTCCCCGTGCTGACCACGGGGACGTTCAGGATCCGTTCTGGGGTGATCCGCGGATCCACCGTGGAGGGTGGCGAGATCCGCCAGCCGGTCAGCGACCTGCCCAGAGCGCACAGCGGCTTCGCCGGCCATCCGCGCCTGGTGGTATCGGGCGGCGGCGTGTCGGTCGACGGCGCGGCACCGAGTGGCGACCAGCGGACCTACGAGCTGGTCACTCCCGTCACTCTGCTCGGAAGGGGTACCGACTGCGACCTGAGGCTGGTAGACCCTGGTGTGTCGCGGCACCACGCGGAGCTCCGGGTCGAGGACGGCGATGTGGTGGTGGTGGACCTTGGGTCAACGAACGGTACTTTCGTGAACGGCCAGCCGATCAGGCGCGCATCATTGAGCGATGGATCGCGGGTG
>WNGJ01007552.1_pt1 | contig 11574 bp, 7 predicted proteins | sample 5400611 | NCBI WGS metagenome assembly WNGJ01 (sample SAMN13153375, study PRJNA577476) | soil metagenome | isolation source: 40 cm soil or saprolite under Garry oak tree replicate 1 | place: USA:California | collected 2016-06-15 | reverse complement strand
CTGACCACCCGGCCAGGGACGCGCAGGACACCATCTTCATCCAGAGCCCAGCGGGGCTGGGGCGCAAGTCAGGCATGGTGCTGCGGACGCAGACCTCGCCGGTGCAGATCAGGTCCATGCTCACCCGCCCGCTGCCCCTGTACGTGGTCAGCCCGGGCCGCACCTACCGGCACGATCCGCTCGACGCCACGCACAGCCCGATGTTCCACCAGATCGAGGGGCTCGCGGTCGACGAGGGCCTGACAATGGCCGACCTGCGCGGCGCGATCCAGGCGTTCGTGGACGCGATGTTCGGCGTGGGGCTACGCACGCGGTTCAGGACCGACTACTTCCCCTTCACCGAGCCGTCAGGCGACGTGTCGATGGAGTGCCACATCTGCCGCGGCGCCTCGGCCAAGCCCGGCGGCGACCCGTGCCGGGTGTGCCGGTCGCAGGGCTGGATCGAGATTGCGGGCTGCGGCATGGTCAACCCCCGGGTGCTGGTGGCCTGCGGCATCGACCCCGACCGGTACAGCGGGTTCGCGTTCGGGCTCGGCATCGAGCGCAGCCTGATGATCGGGCACGGCCTGACCGAGATCAGGGACGCGGTAGAGGGCGATGTGCGGTTCAGCCGGGCGTTCGGGATGGAGATCTGAGATGCGAGTGCCGCTTTCCTGGCTGCGCGAGTACGTGCCCCTGGCCGAACCGGTGGACACCGCCGAGGTCTCCAGGCGGCTGACCGCCGCGGGGCTCGAGGTCGAATCGGTCGAGTCCGCCGGGCACGACATCCGCGGCGTGGTGGTCGCCCAGGTGCTGTCGATCGAGGAACTGACCGGAACCCTGAATCTGAAGAAGCCGATCAGGTACTGCCGGGTCGCCGTCTCCGAGGGCCAGCTGGCGGGCCCGCCGGACGAGGCGTCCGGGGTGATCTGCGGCGCGACTAACTTCGCCGTGGGCGACCGGGTCGCGCTCGCACTGCCCGGCGCGGTGCTGCCCGGCGGGTTCGAGATCGGCGCGCGCAAGACCTACGGCCACATCTCCGAGGGGATGATCTGTTCGGCCAGCGAGCTGGCGCTCGGCGATGACCACGCCGGCATCCTCGTGCTGCCCGCCGACGCACCGCTGGGCGAGAACTTCGTGTCCTACGCAGGGCTACGTGACGAGGTGTTCGAGATCGCGGTGACGCCCGACCGCGGCTACGCCGTGTCCGTGCGCGGGCTCGCGCGCGAGCTCGCCAGCGCGTTCGGCGTGCCGTTCACAGACCCGGCCGAGACGGACCTGCCGGACGCCAGCGTGCTCGGCGGAGACCTCGGCGCCGTGGGCCCGGACGTCTACCCGGCCCGCATCGCCGACCCGACCGGCTGCGACCGGTTCGTGCTGCGCGAGGTGCGCGGCTTCGATCCCTCGGCCCGCACGCCGCTGGGGATGGTGGTCCGGCTGGCCCGGTGCGGGGTCCGCTCCGTGTCGCTCGCGGTGGACGTGACCAACTACCTGATGTTCGAGCTCGGGCAGCCGCTGCACGCGTTCGACCGGTCCAAGCTGACCGGCGAGATCGTGGTCCGGCGGGCGCAGCCGGGAGAGAAGCTGGAGACGCTCGACCACGTGGTCCGTACCCTGGACCCGAATGACATCCTGATCACCGACGGGTCCGGGCCGATCTCCATGGCCGGGACCATGGGCGGCCTGTCCACCGAGATCGACGAGACCTCCACCGACCTGGTGATCGAGGCCGCTCACTTCGATGCCCGGGGCACGGCCAAGATGAGCCGCCGGCACAAGCTGCACAGCGAGGCCTCCTACCGGTTCGAGCGCGGCGTGGACCGCGAGCTTCCGCTGCGCGCCAGCGCCAAGGCGGTTGCCCTGCTGTCCGGCCTGGGCAGCGGTCAGGTCGTCGCGGGCTGCACGCACGCGTCGGTCGAGGTGACACCGGTGCTGATCTCGATGGCGGTGGACTACCCGGACAAGGTGGCCGGGGTGGTGTACGGCCGGAACACCGTGGTCCGGCGGCTGCGCGAGGTGGGCTGCTCCGTGCGGGAGACCCGGATGGCCGCCCCGACCATCGCGCCGTGGCGGGCGGAGCAGGAGCCGGCCGCCCCGGTGTCGGGCGGCTCAGTGTCGGCCGGCTCAGTGTCGGCCGGTAGTGGGCCCGCCGCGCCGGTCGTGCCGGTGCTCGAGGTGACGCCGCCATCCTGGCGTCCCGACCTGACCGACCCGGCCGACCTGGCCGAGGAGGTCATCCGCCTGGAAGGTTACGAGAATATCCCGGCCCGGATGCCGCGCGCGCTGGCCGGGCGCGGGCTCACGCCGCGCCAGCGGATGCGCCGTTCGGTCGGCAGGACGCTGGCCGAATCCGGGTTCGTGGAGATCCTGTCGTCGCCGTTCGGGTCGCGATCCGACGCGGACCTGCTCGGGCTGCCGCCCGAGGACATGCGCCGCCCGGCGGTCGTGGTGGCGAACCCGCTGAGCGAGGACGAGCCGCTGCTGCGGACCACCCTGCTGCCCGGCCTGTTCCGGATGCTGGCGCGGAACATCGGGCGCGGCTTCGCCGACACCGCGCTGTTCGAGATCGGCCTGGTCTTCCGCCCCCGGCCGGGGGCGGCGGACTCGGCGCCCATCCTCACGGTGGACCGCGGGCCCACCGTGGCCGAACTTGCCTCCCTGGAAGCCGCCCTGCCCGACCAGCCGCTGCGCGTCGGCGCGGTGCTGACCGGAGAGAAAGAACTCGACGGCTGGTGGGGCAAGGGGCGCGCGGCGACCTGGGCGGACGCGATCGAGGCGGCCCGGGCGATCGGCCGGATCTGCCGGGTCCGGCTCGATATCCGCGCCGACAAGCACGCACCCTGGCACCCGGGTCGCTGCGCGGCTATTTACGCCCAGGTCGCGGACTCCGACGGCCCGCGGGAGTGGCTGGCCGGGCACGCCGGCGAGCTGCATCCGCGGGTGATCCAGGCGTTCGGCCTGCCGCCGCGGACCTGCGCCATGGAGCTCGACCTGTCGGTGGTGTTCACCGCGGCCGAGGCCGCCGGGCCGGTGCAGGCCCCGCAGCTGTCCGGCTACCCGCTGGCGACCCAGGACGTGGCGCTGGTCGTGGACGCGGCCGTTCCCGCCGCCGAGGTGGAGGCGGCGCTGGTGGCGGGCGCGCCGAAGGAACTGCTCGAGGGCGTGCGGCTGTTCGACGTGTATACCGGCGCACAGGTCGGCGAGGACCGCAAGTCGCTGGCCTACACGCTCAGGTTCCGTGCCCCGGACCGGACGCTCACCGCCGCCGAGGCTACGGCGGCCCGCGACGCGGCCGTGGCCGAGGCCAGCCGCCGGGTCGGCGCGGTCCTCCGCAGCTAGCCGGCACCGCCGGAACCAGCTCCGGGGGGTCGCTGCCTGCCGGGGGCGAGGGTGGATGCACCAGAAGGTAAGCCTCTTCTTACTTTCCGGTTGTCATGGGAGCAACTGTCGGTCAGGATGTGATTACCGAAGACCGCAGCGGTTCGCTGAGCCGGAGGGCAAGATAACTAGACACGCGGTGGCCCGGAGGGGTGCGCCCGAGCAGGCCGCGACGACATTCCGCGACGTGTTCGCGGTGGCGGAGTTCCGGGCTCTGTGGGCGGCTCAGCTCCTGTCGGTCATCGGTGACCAGCTCGCCCGCGTCGCGCTGACCGTGCTCGTCTATGACCGCACCCGTTCGGCCCTGCTCGCGGCGGTCACCTTCGTGGCCAGCATCGTGCCGACGTTCGTCGGCGGCGTGATGCTGGCCTGGCTGGCCGACAGGTACCCGCGCCGCCGCGTGATGATCGCCTGCGACCTCGTCCGGTGCGCGCTCGTGCTGGTCATGGCCATCGCCGGCGTGCCCCTGGCTGGGCTGGTCACGCTGCTGTTCCTGGTCACGCTGGCCGGAGCGCCGTTCACCTCGGCGCGCGCCGCCGTCTATCCCGACGTGCTGGACGGTGAGCGGTACGTGATGGGAACCGCGGTAACGGTTACCACCTACCAGTTCGCGCAGGTCCTCGGCTTCGCGGCGGGGGGTGCCGCGGTCGGGTTCTTCGGCACGCGCATGTCCCTGGTCATCGACGCGGCGACCTTCGCCGCGTCGGCGCTCATCGTCCGCATCGGGGTACGGGCGCGACCTGCCCCGGCGTCCGGCGGCCACCACCAGCCGTCCCGGCTGGCCGGCATCATGGCCGGTACCCGGCTCGTCTTCGCCCGCCCGGCCCTGCGCACACCGATGTTCTTCGGCTGGCTGGCGGCGTTCTACAACGCGCCAGAGGGCGTGGCCACCCCGCTCGCCCGCGAGTTGCACGGCGGTGCGGCCGCCGTAGGCATGATCCTGGCGGCCGAGGCGCTCGGGGAGACCACGGGCGCGATCGTGTTCAGCCGCTTCCTGACTCCGCCGACACGGCAACGGGTCATGGGCCCGTTCGCCATCGCGGCCTGCGGGATTCTCGCCCTGTTCTTCCTGCGGCCCGGTCTGCCCGGATCGCTGTTTATCTTGTTCGCGTCGGGTCTGGGCGCGGGCTATCAGATCGCGGCGAACGCCGCCTTCGTGACCGCGGCGCCACCAGAACAGCGCAGCCAAGCCTTTGGCCTGGCACAGGGTGGTATGAGCCTGGGCCAGGGAGTCGTCATGATCCTGGCGGGAGCCATCGCGGACCACTATTCCCCGGCCTGGGTCATTGCTGTAGCCGGCACTGCCGGTGCCGTAACCGCGGCGGCGATCGCGGTCAGCTGGGCCCGCGATCGCGGGCAGGTGCCGGACGGGCACCTTCAATGCTTAGGGGTCAGCCCCAGTGGGTGTCGCGCATGGCGAACTCCTTGTCTGCGGTTGGGACAGGACTGGTGTAGGTAAGCGGGTTAGCCCCAGTGGGTGTCGCGCACGATGTGCTCCTTGTCTTGCGGTCGGGTCGGGACGACTGCTGGATGAGGGTTAGCCCCAGTGGGTGTCACGCATGACATGCTCCTCCCTGTGAGTAGTCATTTGGATTCTCTGGGTAATTAACGTAAACGTCCGGGCGGGTGCGCTGGTTCAGCTTCCGGCGTGCACGAGCACTCCCTCCCGCGCGGGCCCTTGCACAACGCCTGACGTCGCGGGTACCCATTGTTGCCCGCGATCGAGTTGAAGGGGTGCTTTGCGGCTAATGCCGGAAATAATCCGACTCGGCGGTAACCTTATGCAACTGCTCTGATACGGAAGTGGAACTTTGTTACTGCCAGAGGCCAAAGGGGAGGTATTCTTCTACCGGTGTGTAGCCGAGTTTTCACGTTTTGCGCTCTCCCGGACTGGCGATGCGGGAGAATGGTCCGACGAGCTTCTAAGTAGGTGGCGAGGCGACAGTCGTATGACAAAGGCAGCGATCGGCGCAGTTCGCCGCTTGCTGTGGCAATCGATTGCGGTCCGCAGGTGGGCGCTCTGGTCGCTGCAGCCCCGCTGGCTCATTGCCTTCGTTCTCGCCGTCGTCGCGACCGATCTGACCGCCATCGGCGTCGCGGCGTCGTCCACCGCGATTTCCCGGTACGACCTGGCCCTGTTCGGCCTCTTGCTGGGCTGCACCGCGGCCTCCGTGGAGCTGACCAGGAAGTCGGGCGAGCAGGGCGGCATGATCAAGGACGTCGCGGGAGTGTGGGAGCTGCCGGCCGCCATCCTGCTTCCGGCACTGTACGCGCTGATCGTCCCTATCATCCGGATAGCGCTGCTGCAGTTCAGGATCCGCCGCGCACCGGTGTACCGCAGGGTCTTCAGCGGGGCCGCCATCAGCCTCTCCTACGGGGCCGCGTCGGTGACCTTCCACAGCCTGTACGGCCTGATGCCGCACGGCTCCGGCGGGACCTTCGTCCGCGGCGCGCTGTGGACCCTGGTGATGGTCGTCAGCGTCCTGGTGAAGGAGACCGTTAACAAGGCCGTGGTCATGACGGCGGTCAAGGCCACCGACCCTGGTGCGACGGTCCGGGTCGAGGTGTTCGGCCGGGAGCCGCTGTACAACGACGCGGCCGAGATCTGCACGGGTGTCCTGGTGACATACGGGATGGTCGGCAACCCATGGCTCGCGCTGGCCGCGCTGCCCGTGGTCACCTTGCTCCAGCGGTCGCTGCGGCACGTCCAGCTGCTTAACGACTCGCGGGCCGATTCGAAGACCGGCCTGCTCAACGCGGCGACCTGGGAGCGCGAGGCGACCGCGGAGGTGACCAGGGCGGTGCGGACCAGGACCCCGCTCGCGGTGGCGATGGTCGACATCGACCGGTTCAAGGTGATCAACGACACCTACGGTCACCTGGCCGGCGATCAGGTGCTCAAGGAACTAGCCCGCTCGCTCGACGGCGTGCTGCGGGACTACGACCGTGCCGGGCGGTTCGGTGGTGAGGAGTTCTCGCTGCTCCTGCCGCAGACGCGAGCGGTGGACGCCTTCCGGATCGCCGAGCGCGTGCGCGCCAGCATCGCAGGCCTGTCCATCATCGTCCCCGGCGCGACCGGCGGGGAGCGGGTGCACGTCACGGTGTCGATCGGCGTGGCCGCGCTGGACAGCGGGTGCAAGCGCGAGTACTCCGAACTGATAGCCGCGGCCGACGCCGCCTTGTACCGGGCGAAGTCCGGCGGCCGTGACCAGGTGCAGATGATCAGCACGACCCGGGGCCTGAGCGCCACCAGCGGCGCTGACGACCTGGACCGCATCGATAGCAGCGGCAGAGGCGGCCGCACGGAGGCGCCAAGCGTGTTCCGCCGCGCGCAGATCTCCTTACCGGCTCCGACATCCGGGCCCCCCGACTGGCCCGGCTCGGACGTTGGCTGAAGCCTCTACCCAGCTCCAGCTAGTGAAACGCGTGGTCCGCCGCTTCGGTAAGTGACCGTTGAGGCCGACGGACATTCGGGGTGTCAGTTCCAGCTGCCGGTGCGCATGATGTCGCTTCTCCTTTCCTGAACGGGCGTTGAGGCCGGGCGGGCATTTCGGGTCTCAATTCCAGCTGCCGGTGCGCATGATGCCGCTCCTCCTCTCCGATGCGGGCATGGTGAAGTCAGGAGTCAAGCCGGGCAGCATAGTCGATGACAAAGGCCAGAGCTCGTAATTCCGAAATATCGGACAGCTCCGGCAGCGCGTCCGGCAGCGAGCCGCGCAGAGTAGCCAAGAAAGCGCAGCGCGCGAGCGAGATTGGGCTATTTGTCTCGCTCAGTAGCAGAATTTTGACGTTCAGCAGTCCTCATCGCCGCAATCCGGGACACTAGGGATACGTCCCGTTCCCGACAGGGGTTCAACGCACTCGTGGCTGCCAAAGAGACGCTGGTCGATGTCGTCCGCTCGATCCGCGGGCGGAACCCGGTGCGCGAACGATCCCCGAAGCGCGGACGGAACCTCGTGCGCGGACGGATCCCGGCGCCGCGGGACTGGGCGATGTGGGAACTGCCCCGCTGGGTGGCCTGCTTCGTCATCGTGGTCGTGCTGACCGACGCCGTCGTGCTGGCGGTCGAGGCCAGCAAGGTGCACATCCACGTCCATGATCTCGCGCTGTTCGCCGGGCTGCTGATATGCAGCGCGGCCACCGTCGAGCTGACCAGGCGGATGGGCGAGAATCTCGGGTTCGTCAAGGACGTGTACGCGGTCTGGGAACTGCCGGTCGCGATGCTGCTGCCGCTCGCCTACGTGCCCGTCCTCCCGGCGATCCGTTTCGCCCTGGCCCAGTGGCGGATACTGCGCGTTCCGGTGTACCGCCGCGTCTTCAGCGCGGCGGCCATCGGGCTCAGCTACGTCAGCGCTGCCCTCGTCTTCCGGCTCCTCATCCACCTGGTACCCGGCGCCGCCGCGAGCCCGGCCGGCCACGCCCTGGCCTGGATGCCGTTCGTGGCGGCGGGCGCCGCCGTGCAGTGGATCGTCAACCAGTCCCTGGTCCTGACTGCGATCAAGGGCTCGAACCCGGACGTCCGGCTGCGCGACGAGCAGTTCGCCAAGGAGCCGATGTACAACGACGTCAGCGAGCTGTGCGTGGCGGTGCTGGTCACGTTCTGCGTGGCCTACAGCTGGATCGCCCTCGTCTTCGCGTTCCCCTTCATCACCTTGCTGCAGCGGTCCGTCCGGCACGCCCGGCTGCTGCAAGACGCGCGCGCCGACTCCAAGACGGGCCTGCTGAACGCGGCAACCTGGGAGAACGGCGCGACGGCGGAGGTGGCCCGGGCGGTGCGGACCAAGACCCAGCTCGCGGTGGCGATGGTCGACATCGACCGGTTCAAGGGGATCAACGACACCTACGGGCACCTGACCGGCGACGAGGTGCTCAAGGAGATCGCGCACACGCTGAGGACGATGCTGCGCGAGTACGACCTGGCCGGCCGGTTCGGCGGCGAGGAGTTCGCCTTGCTGCTGCCGCAGACCCGGGCGGTCGACGCCTTCCGGATCGCCGAACGGATCCGCTCCGCCATCTCCGGCCTGTGCATCATCGCCCCCGGCGCGACCGGCGGGGAGCGGGTGCACGTCACGGTGTCGATCGGGGTGGCCGCGCTGGACGCCGGCAGCAAGCGCGAGTACGCCGAACTCATGGCGGCCGCCGACGCCGCCCTGTACCGCGCCAAGGGCTGCGGCCGGGACCAGGTGCAGATGATCAGCACGACCAGGGGCCTGCACGCGGTGAGCAGCCTGCCCCGCGCCGTCGGCGACGAAGGCCACCGGCCGAGCCTGTTCCGCCGCGCGGCGGGCTCCTAGGCGGCGGTCTTCGTCGCGTCCGGCACCGCCAGGACGGCCAGGATGGCATTGCCCCCGCTGCGGCACAGCGACGCGTTCCCCGTCTTCAGTACCTCCGGGGTGTCGTATCCCTGGCACGTCCAGCCGCTCACCACGACCGGCGCGCCGCCGCCGTTCCCCGGCACCTGCCCGTCCCTGATCCTGGCCGCGTACTCGTTCTCGACCCGGATGGCGGTCTTGCAGTTCACCGAGCCCTTGGCCACCTTGATGACGACCGGCACGCCGACCGCGGTGCGCGTGCTGCCGCAACTCGCTCCCGCGGTCGCCGGCCCCGACGAGCACCCCGTCACCAGGCAGGCCCCGAGACAGCAGAAGACCGCGAGGGCCCATGCCGTCTTCCCCGCTCGCACCGTCTCACCCTAGTGCCAGCGGCCCGGGACGGATGGGCACGACACTATGCATATTCATGCGTTATGATGAATACTCTTCCATGGCGGCGGACGTGAGGGACATATGGGTGCCAGGGTTGCGGTAGCGGGGGCCAGCGGCTACGCGGGCGGCGAACTGCTCCGGCTGCTGACCGGTCATCCCGAGCTCGAGATCGGCCCGCTCGCCGCGAACAGCAGCGCTGGCCTGCCGGTGACCGCGGCGCACCCGCAGCTGACCGGATATCCCGGCCTCGACGACGCCATCTTCGCCGGCCCAGACCCGGACGTCCTGGCCGACGCCGACCTGCTCTTCACCGCGCTCCCGCACGGCGAGTCCGCGCAACTGGCCGCGCGCCTGCCGGACCACCTCAAGGTCATCGACCTAGGCGCCGACTTCCGGCTCGCCGATCCCGCGGCGTGGGAAAGGTACTACCCGACGCCGTACGCCGGCCAGTGGACCTACGGCCTGCCCGAGCTGCCCGGCGCCCGGGACGCGATCAAGGCGGCGGCCAGGGTAGCCGCGCCCGGCTGCTACGCCACCGCGTCGATCCTCGCGCTGGCCCCGCTGCTGGCGGCCGGCCTGGCCGACCCGGCCGACATCGTGATCGTGGCCGCCTCGGGCACGTCCGGCGCGGGCCGCTCGCCGCGGCCCGATCTGCTGGCCACCGAGGTCATGGGGTCGATGTCCGCGTACCAGGTCGGCGGCGCGCACCGGCACACCCCGGAGATAGAGCAGAACATTGATCCCGAACGGGCCGGGTTGCCCGCCCCGGCGCCGGTGTCTGTGTCTTTCACGCCGACGCTCGCCCCGATGGCGCGCGGCATCCTGGCCACCTGCACCGCCCGGCTAACGGGGCCGGCCGCCGCGGCGAGCCAGCTACGCGGCGCGCTCCGCGCCGCCTACGACGCCGAACCCTTCGTGCACGTGCTGCCAGAAGGCCGGTGGCCGGCCACCGGCGCCACCCTCGGCTCCAACGCCGCCCACCTGCAGGTGGCGGCCGACCCGCACGCCGGTCGCGCCGTCGTCGTCTGCGCCCTGGACAACCTCGTCAAGGGCGCGGCCGGACAGGCCATCCAGATCGCCAACCTCATGCTCGGCCTGCCGGAATCAGCCGGCCTGACCTCCCATGGAGTAGCCCCGTGAGCGTCACCGCCCCGCTCGGCTTCCGGGCCGCCGGCGTGACGGCCGGACTGAAGGCGTCCGGCCAGCCCGACGTGGCCTTGGTCCTGAACGACGGGCCGTCCCGGTCCGCCGCCGCCGTCTTCACCACCAACCGGGTGCAGGCCGCCCCGGTGACCTGGACCCGCCAGGTGGTCAAGGGCGGCCGGGTCAGGGCCGTGGTGCTCAACTCCGGCGGGGCCAACGCCTGCACCGGGCCGGCCGGGTTCCAGGACACGCACGCCACCGCCGAGCACCTGGCCGCCGCGATCGGAGATTCGGCCGGGGAGGTCGCGGTCTGCTCGACCGGCCTGATCGGCGAGCGGCTGCCCATGGACAAGCTGCTCCCCGGGGTCAGCGCCGCCGTGGCCGAAGCCTCCCGGGCCGGCGGCCTGGCCGCTGCCGACGCGATCAGGACGACCGACACGGTGGTGAAGATCGCGTTCCGGCGCCCCGATGGCTATTCCATCGGCGGGATGGCCAAGGGCGCCGGGATGCTCGCGCCCGGGCTGGCCACCATGCTGTGCGTGCTGACCACCGACGCTGACCTGGAGCCGGCCCAGCTGGACGCCGCGCTGCGGACGGCCACCGCCACGACCTTCGACCGGCTGGACACCGATGGCTGCATGTCCACCAACGACACCGTGCTGTTGATGGCCAGCGGAGCCAGCGGGGTGGCCCCGGACAAGACCGAGTTCACCCTGGCGCTCACCGAGGTGTGCGCCGACCTGGCCAGGCAGCTCCAGCTGGACGCCGAGGGTGCCAACAAGATGATCGCCATCGAGGTGGTCGGCGCCGCCTCCGAGACCGACGCGGTGACTGTCGGGCGCTCGGTGGCGCGGAACAACCTGCTCAAGTGCGCCATCGGCGGGGAGGATCCCAACTGGGGCCGGGTGCTGTCCGCGGTCGGCACCACCGATGCGGTCTTCCAGCCGGACCGGCTGAACGTCGCGATCAACGGGATCTGGGTCTGCCGGCACGGCGCTCCGGGCGACGAGCGCTCGAAGGTCGACCTGAGGCCGAAGGACGTGACGATCACCGTGGACCTGTCCGCGGGCCCGCACTCCGCCATCATCTTGACCACCGACCTGACCACCGCCTACGTGCACGAGAATTCGGCGTACTCGACATGACGGTGACCGACAGCCGGATCGAGGACGCCTCGGCCAAGGCGGCCACGCTGATCGAGGCGCTGCCCTGGCTGAACAGGTTCCACGGCCAGACCGTGGTGATCAAGTACGGCGGGCACGCGATGGCCGACGAGGAGCTCCGCCTGGCCTTCGCCCAGGACCTGGTGTTCCTGCGCTACGCCGGGCTGCGCCCGGTCGTGGTGCACGGCGGCGGCCCGCAGATCAGC
>WNGJ01033415.1_pt1 | contig 11575 bp, 7 predicted proteins | sample 5400611 | NCBI WGS metagenome assembly WNGJ01 (sample SAMN13153375, study PRJNA577476) | soil metagenome | isolation source: 40 cm soil or saprolite under Garry oak tree replicate 1 | place: USA:California | collected 2016-06-15 | reverse complement strand
GGGCGCGCGGGCCCGGCCCAGCAGACCCGAACCGGGACGTTGAACGTCGAGGAGTCCGAATCGTTCGCCGTCACCCTGCAGGCGGGCGTGTCGTATGAAATCGTCGGCGTCTGCGACAATGACTGCACGAGTCTCGGTCTCACCCTCGCCACGATGTCCAACAACGACATCGCGGCCGACCGTTCGAGCGAGAACTTTCCCGTGCTCCACGTCACGCCCAGGACGACGGTGGCGTATCGGGTAAAGGTGGTGATGGCGGCGTGTCAGGTGAGCCCGTGCTGGTACGGGGTGGGCGTGTATCGGCGCTAGAGCCGGGAATGCCGTTGGAGGGCCGAACGTTACGCCACCCCGGGCCGGTACGCTCTTTCACTTTCCATGCAAGTCGTTTAGTTTCAACGCATCCGAATGTTGCGGCAGGGGTGGACGACGACGTGGTGATAGGTCATCTGGCGGTGCTCTGCGCCTCGCAGAGAGGCAAGAGCCGCCGGATCTCCTCTGCGCCAGCGCGAACAGGAAGCCGCGCGGCGCCCAACCGCTGTTCTCCAGCCCCCCCACACATCGGCACCGCGTGCGCCGCGGAGGCGCCGCGAACCCGAGGTTGACGACGTGCCGCCGGCCCTCCGCCGGGGTCCGTCGCAGCCCGCCATGTGCCCGGCCGCTCGCGCGGCAGGGCTGGAATTGAGTACAACGATATGAATCCGCAGCCGCCCCATCTGGCCCGGTCGGTCCGTCAGGAACCCACGGCCCATGCCGCCAATGCAGCGCTTCTCATCGATTTCGACAACGTCACCATGGGGGTCCGCTCGGATCTCCAAACCGAGCTGAAGCGGGTGTTGCAGTCCGAGATCGTGCGCGGGAAAGTGGCGGTGCAACGCGCCTATGCCGACTGGCGCCGCTATCCCCAATACATCGTCCCGCTCTCCGAATCCTCCATCGACCTGATCTTCGCTCCCGCCTACGGCTCCAACAAGAAGAACGCCACCGACATCCGGCTCGCCATCGACGGCATGGAGCTGGTGTTCACGCGGCCGGAGATCGGCACGTTCATCCTGCTGTCGGGCGACAGCGACTTCTCCTCGCTGGTCCTGAAGCTCAAGGAGTACGGCAAGTACGTCATCGGCGTCGGGATCCGCGAGTCGTCCAGCGACCTGCTGATCCAGAACTGCGACGAGTACTACTCGTACAGCGAGCTGGCCGGGCTCACCAAGGAGAGCGACATCGTGCACCCGCGGCGCGATCCGTGGGAGCTGGTCGTGGAGGCGGTCAAGCAGATGACCGCGCACAACGACGTGATGCGCTCCGACCGGCTGAAGCAGGTGATGCAGGAAATCGATCCGACGTTCGACGAAAAGGACGCGGGGTTCTCGCGCTTCAGCAAGTTCGTTGCCGAGGCGGCCAATAAGGGCCTGCTCGCGCTCACCAAGCGCGACAACGGCCAGTTCGAGATCGCCCTGGGCCCGGACGTTCCCGGCGCCCGGGCACAGCCCGAAGGCGGGATCCCGCGGCCCGCCGCGCGCGAGCGCGGCGACCGCGGCCGGCGCGGCGGCGCACCGAGCCGCGAGCGCGAAACGCCGCGCGTTGAGCCCCCCGTCGCCGAAGAGCCGGCGGCGCCGAAGCGCGGCGGGTTCTCGCTCGGGTTCGGACTCATCAAGCAGGCGCTCCAGAGCCTCGGCGGCTCGGAGCACCCGGTCAGCTCCGACCAGCTGCGCGACGCCGTCGCCGAAATCAAGGGGGATGAGCCGGTGGCGCCCGCGCAGGTGAACAAAATCCTGCGGCAGGCTCACGATCGCGAGCTGGTGGACCTCGCCAAGGAAGAGGACGGCGGGTACTCGGTGCGGTTGCGGGACGGGGTGGAGCAGCCGGCTATCTCCGCAGGCGAACCGGTCACCCCGGCCCCGGCTCCTGAGCCGTCTCCACCTCACACAGCCGCGGTCTCCCGCGGTCGCTTCCGGCGCGGGTCGCGTGGGGGTCCGCGCGGCGAGCGCGGCGAGAACCGCGGCGGTCGTCGTCGGGGCGGGCGCGGGCGCGGCGGCCGGGGGCACGGAGGCGGGAGTGCGGAGCGGGGAGCAGTCGAGGGGCGGGAGCGTGGCGAACGCGGGGAGCGCAACGGTGAAGAGGGCCGTAGCCGCGGCCGGCGCGGTGGCCGGGGTCGGGGCGGGCGCGGTCGCACACACGAGAACGGAGAAGGGGGCGCGATGCCGGACACCACGGCGGGCGAGTCGGCGCCGCCCTCCTCACCTCCGCCGTCTCCCCAGCCGGAGCCGCAGGATGAGTCGGAGTCCTTCTGGTCCCGCGTGAAGCGGGGGCTTACCGGCGGAGCGTGACCGGCCGGCCGCTCTCACCGCGGTTCTACGCGCGACCGACGCCCGAGGTCGCGCGTCGGCTTTTGGGGCGGATCGTCGTGAGCCGCGTCGGCGACCGTCGCACCGCCGGGCGCATCGTCGAGACGGAAGCGTACGTCGGCCCGCACGATCCCGCCTGTCACGCCTTCGGCGCGCGGCGCACCCGACGCACCGAGGCCCTGTACGGCCCGCCCGGCACTGCCTACGTGTACTTCACCTACGGCATGCATTGGTGCCTGAACGCGGTCACGGAAGCGGATGGGTACCCGGCCGCCGTGCTGATCCGGGCGCTGGAGCCGCTCCACGGCGTGCCGACAATGCGCCGCCGCCGCCGCGGCGTCCCCGATGCGGCCTTGTGCGCCGGCCCCGCCCGGCTGTGCGCCGCCCTGGGCATCACCGGACGCTTGAACGGCGCGCCGCTGTGGCGGGGGCCCCTCCAGATCGTGGATGACGGCCGCCGCTCGCGGGGCCCGGTCCGCGTCGGCCCCCGGGTCGGCGTGTCACGGGCCGCGGATTGGCCGCTGCGCTTCTTCCTCGAGGAATCTCCGTGGGTCTCCCGCTAGGTCTGCTCGTGATGCTCCAGGCGCCGATCATCGTGGACGGCCACATCGACACGCCGCAGCGCATGCTCGACGCCCGCGCCGACGTCTCGGCGCGGCTGCCTGACGGGCACATCGACATCCCGCGCATGCAGGCAGGTGGGCTCAGCGCCGCGTTCTTCTCGATCTGGGTGAGCGACAGTTACGGCCCGGGCACCGCCTTCCGGCGCGCGCTGGCGCTGATTGCGGCGGTGAAGCAGCTCGCCGACACGAATCCCGCCGTCGAGCTCGCCACGACGGCCGAGGAGGTGCGGGCCGCCGCGGCCCGCGGGCATGTGGCGGCCCTCATGGGGGTCGAGGGCGGCCACGCGATCGAGAACTCCCTCGCCAACCTCGACAGCCTTTACCACCTGGGCGTGCGTTACATGACCCTCACCTGGAACAACGGCAACGACTGGGCCGGGGCGTCGATGGACCCTCGCCGGCGCGGTGGGCTGACGGCCTTCGGCCGGCAGGTCGTCCACCGCATGAACGAGCTGGGAATGCTGGTGGACATCTCGCACGTCTCGGACTCGACGTTCTGGGACGTGATCGCCGCGACTACGAAACCGGTGATCGCGTCGCACTCCTCCTGCCGGGCCCTCGCCCGCCACCCGCGCAACCTGACCGACGACCAGCTGCGCGCCGTTGCCCGGACCGGCGGCGTCGTCGGCATCAACTTCTTCCCCGCGTTCCTGGACGACGGCTTCCGGGCGCGCTACGCGGCGCAGGGCCGGCGCCTCCGGCCCCAACTTGATTCCATCCGCGCGCACTGGAAGGATCAGCCGGGCTTGGCGGAATTCGAGGTGGACAAGTTCCGCGGCGCGCACCTGGACGGCCTGGCGGTGCCGGGGATCGAGCGGTTGGTCGATCACATCGACCATGCGGTGCGGGTGATGGGCGTGGACCACGTCGCCCTGGGGAGCGACTTCGACGGCATCGCCGTCCTCCCCGCCCCCATGAACGACGTGACGTCGCTGCCGCTCCTCACCCGGGCCCTGGAGGCCCGCGGCTACAGCGACAGCGACGTCCGGAAAATCCTTGGCGAGAACTTCCTGCGGGTGCTCAGTTCCGCTCGGTGATCCCTTCCTTGGACGTGCCCAGCGAGTAGCGAACGCCGCCCTGCAGGCTGTGCGTGGTGCCATCGAGCAGGAAGCCGCGCGCCGACGACGTCAGAATGTACTGGCCGAACACCGACAGCTTGCCGTAGCTGATCTGCACGCCGCCCGAGAGCCAGAAGAATGCCTTGCTGGACGCTTCGTCGGCACGGTCCTGGGCGGTGATCACGTCCGACAACGTCGGGCAGTCGGCGTTGGGGGACCCGCCGCCGCAATCGACCACCGGATTGAGCACCTGCATCAGGGCGAAGCCGCCCCCGAGGAAGGGCTCGATCACCTTCTGGGTCGGGAACGCCAGCACGCCGAACATCAACCGCCGCATGTCGTGGAAGGTGACGTCGCGCAAGCCGGTGCTGGAGTTGGGATCTGCGATGATGGCTGGATCGTCCCCGAGGAATACCGCCTGCTCGTACGCCACGTACAGTGCGGTGCGTCGCGCGGTGATCAGCCAGTGCCCCCCGATCATCGGGTCGTAGGTTGTGCCCTGCACGTTCGTCTTGGAGATGAAGGCGCCGCCCTGCGCTCCCCAGAACCACTGGTAGTTATTCGCGGCGGTGCGGTTGCGCCCCTGTGGGGGGATCAGGAAGTAGGACAGCCCCGCCGAGCCGATGACCTGTCCCCCCCAGGTGCCACCGGGGTAGTTGGTCTTGGGGGACCAGATCGCCCGCCCCTCGAGGCGCAGGGCCCAGTGCTGGTTGAAGAAGAGCCGGTCACCGAAGGCGCCGTGCAGCCCGTTGTCGGTGAAGCTGTACGGCGCCACGTCGCCGAAGGTCAGCCGCGTGAACCCGCCGAGCAGATAAAACTCATTCGTTTTCCCGTACGGGAAGTTCAACACCAGGCTGGCGCTCGCCAGCGAGAGGGTCGCCGTCTGTGTTTTGGAGAGGTTGATGGGATTCTGGTAGCCGCCCTCCACTTCGATCCCCACCCGGTTGCTCGTGTAGTAGCCGATGCGTACGCCGCCGCCGATCTGGTTGGAGAGCAGGAACGCGCGGTCATACCGCGTGAACGAGGCAAACCCGCCGATCTCGATCTGCTCGGCGCGTTGGGCCCAAGCGGGACCAGCCAGCAGACCCAGCAGCAGAACGCTCGTGAGGAAACGCGACACCGGCTTCATCGGACATCCTCCCGCAGCCGCTCGAAGGGGCTGCCACTAAGAGGCTCCGAAGATAAGATGCTAGCCTGTTGCGCACAAGCATTTTAAGGCACTATACCGCGAAACTACTTGAAGTCCACTTCCTGGGGTACACTGTCGCTATGGTGGCGACAGTTTGCACGGTCATGGCGATGCCAGGAGCACCGCATTGAACAGCAGCTTGAACGTGCCTTGGGTCTGGCCGCGGAATTGGGACCGGAAGCCGAAGAGGATCACCCGCCCACGGCCCACGGGCACCTCGACTAACGCCCCTTTCCCCTCGATGCGCTCGGCGTGCTGCACATACCCGGACCGCAGCGGGTCCGGCGTGTAACGGGCCAGGACGCGAGCAGGGTTGCGAACCTCGAAGGCGCCGCCGTTCTGGAAGTAGACGTTGAGCGAGTCGGGAACGCCGACGGTGACCGGACCGCGCGGGCCTTCGAGCGTGACCGCGAACACGGACCCCGGGGCGTAAAACCGGGAGCTCTGCGGCCCCGAGGCGTCCCCTCGGAGGACGTTGGTGACCGGAAGCTCGAGCTGATCGATGGCGAGGTCGCTGGCGCCATCGAGACAGACCAACGTCCCCCCTTCCCGAACAAATGCCGAAAGTGCTGCCGCTCCCGTGGCCTCCATCCCACCAGCGTATTGCACGGGAATGCGAGTCGAGTCCAGCCCGTGGAGCAGCCGCTCGGCCGACTCGTCCGGTAGCACGATTACGTCGAGGCGGTCGCGGAGCCGCCCCCCCTTCAGGTCGCCGTCGTGGATGGTCGTGTAGGCAATCCCATACTGCTCGAACAGCCACCGCGTCCACCCTTCGTCGATCGCCGCCGTCCACGGCTGATAGATCGCGATGCGCGGCCGACTGCGGCGCGCCACCGCGCCGCGCGGCGCCCGGGTGGCCGTCGACGTGAAGCCGCGACGTGCGGCGAAGTCCGCGAGGATCGACCGGGCCCGCGACCCGCGCACGTACACGCTCTCACCGACGACCATCACCTGCTGCCCGGCGGCGAGGAGTCCCGCGATCGCGCTCGACTCGCTATTGGTCCGGTTGTCCAGCGCAAAGACGTCGCCGCTGCCCACAACGCGGCCCGGCGGCACGGTCACGCTGTCCACTCGCGTAAGCCGTGCCATGAACGGCGCCCGCACCGCTACCGCAGGCACGTTCATGGTGAGCGGCAGCGTCCAACCCGCCACGTCGTAGGGCGGCTGTCCCGGGATCATCGGATACCGCTGCGGCTCGAGCAGGTCCTTCGCATGCGCGCGGAACGGCTGCGCCATGGGAACCACCAGGGTGCCGGCCGGATAGGCCCGGCCGTCCGCGGTGAAGCCCGAGTCGGCACGCTGCACCTCGACGCCGGACTGCAACAGCACGGTGGCGAGCCGGGCGCGGGCCTCCGGGTCCCGCGCGCCCGGTGGCAGCAGATAGGCGAAGGGATCGCCCTCCCGACCGGCCTCGACCGCGCGCCGGCCCAGGGCGACGAACCGGTCGATAAACCCCACGCGTTCATGGGCGGCCAATCGCACCAGCGCCTCAGCGGCCACGAGCTCGTAGCGCGCGATATCGCCGATGCGCCAGGTGCCACCCGGCCAGGGGCCGGGATAGTTCACCCCCCGACCGGGTTGTCGAAGGGCTTCCGTGGACAGCGTAATGGGGGACGCGAGGCGGACGCTCGCCGCTTCGGACAGGATGCCGATCATGTTGTGCCGAGCCGGCACCGAGCGGAAGCCCCCGTGCCACCACAAATCGAAGCTGACCTGGTGCGCGACGCCCGTGTACCCCGAGTCGTAGAGGGCGCTCGCCATCGTCGTGCCGACGAGGTTCGTGGCCTCGACGAGCATAGGATCCAGATTGGGGTTCACGGGGTCCGCGAACGGAGGCAGGAACAGCCGCGGGCCGTTGCTCCCCATCTGGTGCACGTCGTACGCGACTTCGGGGAACCAGTCGTGGTACAGCACGCGCGTCACGAGCCGCGTCTCCACCTGCGTCAGCATGAACCAGTCGCGGTTGTTGTCATGGCCGACGTACGGGTGGTACAGCCACGGCAGCGGCCCCCCCTCGTACGCCGTCCCTTTGTACTTGCGGTACCAGGCGACGACGGTGTCGAGGCCGTCGGGGTTCATCGAGGGCACGACCAGCACCACGACCGAATCGAGCAGGCGGGTCAGCGCCGGGTCGGTCGCGAGCTGATAGGCGAGTGTCATGCCCATCAGACTCGAGGCGATCTCGGTCGAGTGGATGTTGTTGTCGATGAGCACCACGGCGGGTTGCGTGACCCGCAGCTCCTCGAGCGTGGCGGGGGTCAGCCCGCGGGGNNNTCTGGCCCCAGTCGGCGAGCACGGAATCCGTGCCGGGCTCGAAGCCCAGCCCGGCGAAGGGCGAAGGGAGCGGCAACTGCTGGGCGGTCAGGCGGTCGGGCGGTCGGGCGGTCAACACCAGCGCGAGTGCGAGTAGGCGTTTCATCAGATGAGCCCCAGTTTGGTGCCGACTTTCTTGAAGGCGCCGAGCGCGAAATCGAGGTCGTCTTTAGTGTGGGCGGCGGAGATCTGGCAGCGCACGCGAGCGTGGCCCTGTGGTACGACGGGATAGCCGAAGCCGGTGACGAACACCCCTTCGTCGAGCAACATCTCGCTCATGCGGATTGCCTTGGCCGTCTCCCCGAGAATGACGGGGATGATCGGGGTGGCACCGGGGAGCGGCCGGAAGCCGAGGGCGGAGAGCTGCTCGCGGAAGTACGTCGCGCTCTCCCGCAGCTGGGTGACGAGTGTCGGGTGCGCCTCGAGGTGGCGCACAGCGGCGAGCGCGCTGGCGGCCACGGTCGGGGGCAGGGCGTTGCTGAACAGCTGGGGACGGGAGCGCTGGGTGAGGTAATCCGTCAGGGCGGCGGCCCCCGCGGTGAAGCCGCCCGCGGCGCCTCCCAGCGCCTTGCCGAGCGTCGACGTGATGATGGGCACTTCACCCAACACGCCGCAATGCTCGGCGGTGCCACGTCCCGTCTTGCCGAGCACCCCGGTTGCGTGGGAGTCGTCCACGGCAACCACCGCGTCGTACTTGCGGCCCAGCTCCAGGAGCTCCGGCAGGCGGGCGATGTCGCCCTCCATCGAGAAGATGCCGTCGGTGAAGATCAGCTTGAGCCGGCGATCCGTGGCCGCCTGGAGCTTCGCTTCGAGGTCGGTCATGTCCGCGTGCTGGTAGACGGCGGTCTGGCACTTGGTGATCGTCTTCGCCAGGCGGATGGCGTCGATGATCGACGCGTGATTCAGCTGGTCCGAGATGACGATGTCCTGCTCGCCGAGCAGGGTGGGGCACAGCCCCTCGTTGGCGTTCCAGCAGCTGACGTAGGTGAGGCTGCTTTCGCAGCCGACGAGGCGGGCCAGGGCGGCCTCAAGCTCGCGGTGGATAGTGAACGTGCCGCAGATGAACCGCACCGACCCGGTCCCGGCACCGTAGCGGTCCAGGGCCGCCTTCCCGGCTGCGACCACCTCGGGGACGTTGCACAGACCGAGGTAGTTGTTGGACGAGAGGATGACGACCTCCCCGCGTCCCTCCATGACGGTGCGCGCGCCCTGGGGGGCGTCGAGGTAGTTGAGGCGCTTGTAGACGCCTTCCTTCTTGAATTGGGCGAGCTCGGTCTCGAGCCGGGCGGCGAAGCTCATGCGATCTCCAGAATGACCTTGCCGGCGTCGCCGGCGCGGATCGTGGCGAGCGCGTCGTCGATCCGGGTGAGCGGGAAGCGGTGCGTGATGACGGGCCGGGGATCGAAGAGGCCAGCCGACAGGAAGCGGCGCATCTGGTGCCAGGTCTGGTACATCTTGCGGCCGATGACGCCGTAGACGAGCAGGCCCTTGAAGATGATCTCGTTGGCGAAGTCCACGGGCACCGCGCCGGTGGGGAGCCCGAGCAGCTGCACGCGGCCGCCCATGCGCACGGCGCCGAACGCCTGATGTACGGCCGCCGGGACGCCGGACATTTCGCAGACGACGTCGGCGCCTTCGCCGCCCGTCGCGCCGAGGACCGCGCGCACGACGTCCTCTTTGGCCGCGTTCACGGTGACGTGCGCGCCCATCTTCGCGGCGAGCGCGAGGCGCTTGGGGTTCACGTCCGAGGCGAGCACGCGCGATGCCCCGGCGGCGCGGGCGATGCCTACGGCGAAGCAGCCGATCGGCCCGCACCCGGCGACGAACACGGTGCTCCCGGGGATCTCGGCGGTCAACACCGCGTGGAAGGCGTTGCCCATGGGGTCCATGATCGCGCCGATTTCCGTGGGGATGCCGTCGAGGGCGAGGACGTTGGTGGCGGGCATCGCGATGAACTCGGCGAACGCGCCGTCACGGTCGACGCCGATGATGCGCGTGTTGCGGCAGATGTGGCCGTTTCCCGTGCGACACTGCAGGCAGTGGCCGCAGACGATGTGCCCCTCGGCGGTGACCAATTGCCCCACGGTGAGCTCCGTGACGCCGTCACCCAGCGCCACGATCTCGCCGGCGAACTCGTGTCCGACGACGACCGGCGGCTTGAGCCGCCCCTGCGCCCAGGCGTCCCAGTCCGCGATGTGGAGATCGGTGCCGCACACGCCGGCGTGGCGCACGCGGATCAGCACCTCGCCGGGGCCGGTGGAGGGCTTGGGGACGGTCGTGACCGTCAGACCGGGGGCGCGCTGCTCCTTGACGATGGCTTGCATGAATGACGGGGAAGGGGAAGGGTCCGGCGTCGTCACACCGGTGCGGGGGCGTGCACCGGTTCGATTCGCACCGCGCAGATCTTGAGCTCGGCCATCTTGGCGTAGGGGTCCAGCACCGGATTGGTCAGCAGGTTCGCCGCGGCCTCGCGGAAGTGGAACGGCACGAACACCTGCCCCCGCGCCACGCGGTCGGAGACCCGGCACGCCGTGACCATCGAGTTGCGGCGCGAAGTGAGCCGCACCAGGTCGCCTTCGGTGACACCGAGCGCGGCGGCGTCGGTGGGGTGGATCTCCACGATGGCGGTGGGCTCGCGGGCATCGAGGCCGGTGGAGCGCCGCGTCATCGTCCCCGTGTGCCAGTGATACAGCTGGCGGCCGGTGTTCATAATGAACGGGTAGGCGTCATCCGGCAGCTCCGCGGGGTCGGTGTAGTCGACGGGCACGAAGCGGGCCCTGCCGTCGGGCGTGGGAAAGCGGTCGGCGAACAGAAACGCGGTGCCGGGGGAGTCGGCTGTCGGCACCGGGTACTGGAGGCCCGCGCCCTCGAGCCGCGCGTACGTGACCCCCCGCCAGCTCGGGGTCACCGTGGCGATTTCTTCCATGACGTCTTCCGCCGTACGGTGGGCGGTTGTTAGCCCGAGCCGGTTCGACAGCTCGAGGAGGATCTCGAGATCCTCCCGGGCCTGTGCGGGCGGGTCCACGGCGCGGCGCACGAGCTGAATGCGCCGCTCGGTGTTGACGAACGTGCCCGTCTTCTCGGCGAAGCTCGACCCGGGGAGGACGACATCGGCGTAGCGGGCGGTCTCCGTGAGAAACAGGTCCTGAACGGCCAGGAACTCCAGATCCTGAAACCAATGCTCCGCGTGGGCGATGTCGGGGTCCGAGATGATCGGGTTTTCCCCCATGATGTACATGCCCTTCACGCCGCTCTCGGGCTTGACGACCTCCGTGACCATCAGCCCTTCCTTGAGGGATAGGCGCTCCGGCGCCACGCCCCAGGCGCGGGCGTATTCGGCGCGGTTGGCCGCGTCCTTGACCGAGCGGTAGTCGGTGTAGACGAAGGGAATGGCTCCCACGTCGGAGGCGCCCTGCACGTTGTTCTGGCCGCGCACCGGCAGCATCGCGGCGCCCCAGCGGCCGATCATGCCGCACGCCAGCATCAGATTGAGCAGCGACGTCACGATGTCGGTCCCGTTGGCGTGCTGTGTGAGGCCCATCGCCCACAAGGTGCTGGTGTTGGGGCCCCGGGCGTAGGTCTCTGCTGCCCGGCGGATCACGTCGGCCGGAACGCCGGTGATGGTGGCGGCGCGCTCCGGCGTATACGGCTGGACGGCGGCGCGGACCTTGTCGAAGTCGTGGGAGCGCTCGGCGATGAAGGCTCGGTTCTCCAGCCCCTGGGCGATGATGTGCTGGAGCATCGCCGAGTAGAGAGCGACGTCGGTGCCCGGTTGCATCTGGAGGTGGATGTCGGCGCGACCGGCGAGCTCGGTGCGGCGCGGGTCGGCGACGATGAGCGTGGCTCCGCGCTCGTGCGCCCGCTTGATGGCGGCGCCGAACACCGGATGCGACTCGGTCGTGTTCGCGCCGGCGATGAAGATGACGTTGCAGGCGGCCTCGATCTCGCGCATCGACCCCGACGCGGCCGATGTGCTCAGGGCCCGCTGCATCGCCGCGACGGACGTGGAGTGGCACAGGCGCGTGCAGTGATCGACGTTGTTCGTTCCCA
>WNGJ01023529.1_pt1 | contig 11575 bp, 7 predicted proteins | sample 5400611 | NCBI WGS metagenome assembly WNGJ01 (sample SAMN13153375, study PRJNA577476) | soil metagenome | isolation source: 40 cm soil or saprolite under Garry oak tree replicate 1 | place: USA:California | collected 2016-06-15 | reverse complement strand
GGGGGGGGGCGGCGGGGCCGGAGGAGCCCTCAGCACGGCCTCGACGAGCGAGGGAAGCGCCCAAGCGCCCCTCGTCCCGGCCGATTCCCAGGTGGTCCCGATGCCGCTCGAGGAAACCTACCACGTCGCGCGCGAGCGGCTGCTGGCGGAGTTCGAGCGGCGTTACCTCACCTGGCTCGTCGCGCAGGCCGGCAACAACATCTCGAAGGCGGCACGCATCGCGGCCGTCGACCGGACCACATTGTACCGGCTGATGGAGCGCCACGGCTTGCAGCGCATCCTGACGGGCCCCGAACCGGTGAACAGTGAGGCGGATTCTCGCCCGCTGGCCTAACGCCCCTGCGGCGGCCGGGCGGTGGGGTGTGGCGTATTCCGCGGCGATGAATAGGGTGGCAGCTCGAGCTCGAAGAAGAAGCGCGTGCCCCAGTCCGGTCGACTTTCCACTTGTAGCGTCGAGCCCATCGCGCGCAGCAGCCTGTCGCAAATCGTAAGGCCTAGTCCGGTCCGTGAAAACGAATGCCGTGCGCGGCCGTCCTCATGTTCTTCCCTCAAGCGGTCGGTGTCCGATCGCAGCGGGCTGACGAGCGTCCCGAGCGCCGGGCGATCGATCCCTTTACCGCTGTCGCGCACGGCGAATTCGATGCGGTGCGGCAACAGCTCCCGCGTGACGATCTCGACGTAGCCTTTGTCCGTAAACTTCAGCGCGTTGGTGGTCAGGTTCAGCAGCACGCGGCTCAGCGCGACCGGATGTCCCAGCCGTTGGTCAACCGCGGGCCGCAGGACGCGCAACGCGACCTTTTTCTCCTCGACCATCGGACGCACGATGTTGTGCACCGACTCCAGTACACCGGTCACCGAGAAGGGAATGGGCGCCGGCTCGACCAGTTGATCGCTGCGTGACAGGTCGATGAGGTCGCTAGCGACCGAGCTGAGGCCCAGCGCCGTCGAGTAGATCAAACCGAGTTGGCGGCGTTGCACATCGCTGATCGGCCCGCTCTGGCCACGCTGCATCGTCTCCGCGAGAAACAGGATCGACGTGAGCGGCGATCGCAGATCGTGCGCGACGTCCACGAGCAGCTCCATCCCCTCGGGGCCTCCCAGCCGCAGGGCGAACGCCTCGGTGGGAGTGGGCTCGAGGGCATCGCGCACGCGCTCGATGGCGACGAGCAGCGGCGGCAGCTCCGAGTCGGCGACTCCGCTTTCCGTCCAGCGCCGCACCACCTCGCGTCGCAACTGCTCCAGCAGATGGCGACCGAGGCTGGACCGCACTCTCTCGTCAATGACCGGCGCGGCTGTGATCTGCGTCTCGACGATGCTGGTCGCGAGGACCACCATGAGATCGGCAATCTCCGGAGCGGCGGGCGTCTCGCCGATCCGCTGCCGCCACTGGAGGATGACGTGCCGGGCTGCGGATTGCAGAATTGCGCGAGAACTGCCAACAGAGTCGGCGTGGTCAGACGCCGCGGGAGCCCGGGACTCACCGGTGGAGTGCGACTGACTTCGGGACGTCCCTTGCTTTAAAGTCATGCACCTTGTAGGTGACTAGGGCGACGAGCAATATGTCGCCTGTCGGCGAAACCCGCTAGAATGCCTAGGCGAAGGACTCGGGGAATACCGGGTTTGTAGCGACGCTGCATCAGTTCAGAAGCCTGTCCAGGCCCCGAGACAGGTGGTAACGTATTGGCCGCAGTCAACTTGAAGGCAATTCGGCCCCGCACGACTCCTGCAGACACTGTCGCGTCGGGCCGGGTCACATGGCATCAGACCACACGGGCGGGGGTGGCGAAGTCAAAACGCAACGCGCTCTCTCCATCCTCGTTCTCATCGCGAGCAAACACGAGTGGATTAGCCGGGCGCTGGAGACTGTTCTCGCGCCCCGCGGCTACGTCGTGCGCACCGCTTTCACGCGAGCCGACACACTGGCGCAAATTGGGCGCGAGCCACCCGACGCGGTGATCGTGGACGTTCTTCCCGACATCACGCCACAAGAGTTCTGCCGCGAATTGCGTGCCCACCGCGTGGTCTCGCCCAGTACTCCGGTATTCGTGACGTTGTCGAGTCCCGCCACGCGCCGCGACCGACTCGCGGCATGGCGCGCAGGAGCCTGGGCCTGTCTCGGCGACCCCCTGGATGCCGAAGAGCTGCTGGCGGTGCTCGACGCGTTTCTCCCGGCGAAACTCGATGCGGATCAAGCGCGCACCGACAGCTTTATCGACGAGCTGACGGGGGTTTATAACCTGCGTGGGCTCATTCGGCGGGCACGGGAGCTCGGTGCCCAGGCTGCCCGCCAGCGGGCGGCGCTGGGATGCGTGTTGCTCGCGGCCGATGTTCCCGACGGGATCAACGGCAACGGCGAGGAGCAACAGCTCCTGCAGGACATGGCCGCCGCACTCCGCTCGAGCGCTCGGACGTCGGATGCGATCGGGCGGCTGGACGGCCGCGCTTTCATTATTATGGCGATCGACACGAATGCGGAGCAGGCACGCACCCTTGGCCAGCGCCTCGGGGATGCCGTCCAGGCCGCCCAACACGCGGCCGGGAAGACGAAGGCCGACCGGCTCAAGTTGTTCGGCGGGTTCTCTGGCGTACCCGATTTCCGGTCCGCCGCGATGGATCCATCGGAATTGGTGCGGCGCGCCACGGCGGCGCTCGACCGCGCCCGAGCGGAACCAGACGGCTGGTGGCTCCGCGAGTATGAGGCAGACGACTAGCGGTTATTTGATTTGGCTGATCGTGTAGACCGCGAACGGCAAGCTGAGCAAGAGGCCGGCGATACGCCACCCGCTTTCCCCACTCCGTCGCTGTGGCACGAACACGCGGTCGCCCGCGCGCAGATTGAGTCGATCGAGGGAGTACCCCGACCCCAGCGCCTGCCGCAGCGGCTCGCTACTCCAGAGCACCGTGCTGCCTCGCTCCACTCGCATGCCGAGCGGCTTGGCCCGTTGGGTGAAACCGCCGGCCAGAGTGATTACGTCGGCCAACGGCTGCTCTGGCGCGGCCACGTAGAAACCGGGACGCACGACGTCACCTTCAACGAGCAGCCGGATGAGTGGCCGCACCTGAACCACCGGCTGACGCAGGAACCGGGCGAGGTGGTCCTGCAGCCGTTCGCGGAGCTCGGAGCGCAGCACCCCGCGCAGCGGCACCGGCCCCAGCTGCGGCAGCTCGATCTCTCCGGCGGCATTGACCGTGAAGGTGTCGGTCAGCTGCGCCTCGCGATCAACGCGAACGACAATGCGGTCGCCTGGTTGGAAGTCCCCATTCTCAAGGCGCCAGCGGACCAGCGCCGCAGCCGAGTGGTCTCGGTTGCCCCCCGCTTCGAGTCGAGCCAGCTCGGATTGCAACGCAGCGCGGGTGGCGAGCGCCGAGGAGGGTTGCTGCGCCGCCGCGCGCGGCGCCGCCAGGCACGCGACGAGCGCGCACCGCATCGTAAACCACTGGAGTCGGGAGGTCATTCGACGGTTACACTCTTGGCGAGATTGCGCGGGCGATCCACGTCGCATCCCCGCAGGACAGCGATGTGATAGGCAAGTAGCTGCAAGGGAATCACGGTCAGAACGGGCGAAAGCAACGGTGCCGTCGCGGGAACGCGCAGCTGATGGTCGACCAGGCCGCCCAGGTCGCCGTTTCCTTCCGTGGTCACGGCGATGATGCGCCCGCCCCGCGCCCGCACCTCCTGCATGTTCGACAGCACCTTGGTGTAGACCTCGTCGTGCGGCGCGAGGAACACCACCGGCATCTCGGCGTCGATGAGGGCAATGGGACCATGCTTCATTTCGGCGGCGGGATACCCTTCGGCGTGAATGTAGCTGATCTCCTTGAGCTTCAGCGCACCTTCCAGCGCCACCGGGAAATTGACGCCACGCCCGAGATACAGCGCGTTGCGCGCATCGACGAATTCCTCGGCCAGCCGCCGCACGTGCGGCTCGAGCGCCAAAACGCGCGAGACGAGCGTCGGCAGTTGCGCCAGCCGGCACAGCAGCTCCTGACGCGCCTCGAGCGGCAGGCCGCGCTGCTGTCCGAGGTACACGCCGAGCAGGGCAAGCGCGACGATCTGGGATGTGAATGCTTTGGTCGAGGCTACGCCGATCTCCGGACCCGCATGGAGGTAAATACCGCCGTCCGATTCGCGGGCGATCGTGCTGCCGACGACGTTGACGATGCCGAGCACACGTGAGCCCGCGGCGCGGGCGGCGCGCATCGCCTCCAGGGTGTCCGCCGTTTCGCCGGACTGCGAGATCGCGATGGTCAGCGTGTTGGAGGCTGCCAGCGGACGCCGATACCGAAACTCCGACGCATACTCGACAGTCACCGGAATCTGGGCGAGGGTTTCGATGATTTGTCGCCCCACGAGCCCCGCATGCCACGACGTGCCACAGGCGACGATGGTGATGCGGTTGATGGCGGCACAGTCGTCGGGCGTGATGTTCAGGCCGTTGAGCCGCGCGACGCCTTCGTCGAACACGAGCCGGCCCCGCAGCGTCCCCCGCACCGTGTCCGCCTGCTCGAAGATTTCCTTCTGCATGAAATGCGCATAGGGGCCCAGCGCAATGGCTTCGAGGTCCCAGGTGACATCGTCGACCGCGCGCAGCTGCACGTGCGATTCGCGATCGAGGATGTGATATCCTTGCGGCGTGAGCACGGCGATATCGCCGTCATCGAGGTGGACGACGGATCGGGTGTATTCGATGATCGCCGAAGCATCGGACGCTACAAAGAATTCCTCGTCGCCGATCCCGAGTAGCACGGGCGAACCCTGGCGCGCGACGACGATCTTACCGGGTTCGTCGGCCGAAATGACGGCTAGGCCGTACGTGCCGACGACAAGCTCCAGGGCGGCGATGACGCGCGCTTCCAGGGTCTCGCCCGGGGAATCCTCGATCAAGTGCGCGAGCGTTTCGGTATCGGTCTCGGTCCGGAATTTGTGCCCGTGGACGACGGCGATGCGCTCGTCGCAATCCACGTGCGGATGAGCGTTGCGTGTCGTCGGGGCTCCGTGGGTCGCCCAGCGCGTGTGCGCGATGCCCGAAGCGCCGGAGACCGGCGACCGCGCGAGGAGCGCCTGAAGATCGGGCACGCGTCCGGCGAGTTTACGGGTCACGATCCCGTCACCGGTGTGGACGGCGACGCCGGCCGAATCGTATCCACGATACTCGAGTCGGGCGAGGCCCCGCACCAAGATCGACGACGCGTCGCGCCGGCCCCCGCCTGTGTAGCCGATCACACCACACATTTCAGTGCTTCTCCGTTCTGACGACGCGCAGCGCGCGCGCGGCGGGTTGCGGCGTTGTCGGATCCGCGTGGGTCGGAGGCCTGAGGAGGCCGAACTGCTCGAGCTGCGACTGCTTCGCGAGCAGCAGGTGAGCGATGTCGTCGGCGCCCAACAGGGCACCGCACCGGCTGCAGCGCAATCCACTGATGCGATCGAGACCCCAGATGCGTTCTTGGGCTGCTCCGGTGCGCGGGCGCGCTTGACAGCTGCTACAGTACACGCCCGCCGCCGTCTCAATTTTCGGGCCGTGCCCTCCCCCGGAGTTACCTTGACCCGGGCGGCTCGCACCAGCGCCCTGCCCGCAATGCTGTGGTTGTCGTGCTACAGCACTCCGTGTGCCTTCCGACCCGCGATGGCGTAGCCTTCTTGTTCGTCAGCCGTTGCGTATCCGGAGAGATAGCTGTAGTGACGGTACAAGCCGTCCGACCGCACATCGTTCAACACGGCGCCCAGCAACCGAATCGGCAGGTGATCCAAAACCGCGAGCTTCGTGCGCGCCAACGCGAGATTGGTCGTGCCGGTTCGCAACACGAGCAGTAAGCTTCCCGTCAGGGTCCCCAGTGTATACGGATCGACCCCCGAGCCGAGCGGCGAGCTGTCCACGATGACCACGCCGTAGTGCGCGCGCGCGTGCTCGAGTAACTCCACCATCGTCGGGTATCCCAACAGCTCGGGTGAATCGCGGTAGCGCGAGCCGGCGGCGATGAAGTCCAGAGCGGCAAACGGCGTCGACTGTGTGACCGCTTCGAGCGTAGCAGCACCGGCGAGGTAGTCCGTCAGTCCCAGCTTGCGGGGGCGATGCAAGATGCGATGTAAGCCTCCACGGCGAGAATCTCCGTCGATGAGCAACGTCGCCTTGCCCGACTCGGCGCACGCCAGCGCGAGATTCGCGGACACAAACGATTTGCCGTCGCCAGCCCCCGGGCTGGTCACCGTGACGACCACGGGACCGTTCCCACCGTAAAAATGCATCAGGCTCAGCCGCACACTGCGCATCGCCTCGATGACTTGGGCGACCTCTTCGTCATCCGGTCCCGCCGCCCGGTCCTTCACGTGCGGCAAGACGCCAAGGATCGGCAGTCCCATTTGACGGGTCACCTGGTCCGGATACCGCATGCGCGGGTCGATCCGATCCGCCACGACGGCGCCCACGAGTCCCAGACCGAGGCCGGCGATGAACCCGAGGACGAGGAGACGCGATGCCGTGTCTTTCAGCGGCTCCTGCGGGGGCACGGCGACGTCGAGAATCCGGACGTCCGCGATGCTACTGGCCTCGGCCAGGCGCGCTTCGTCGTAGCGTTGCTGCACACCCGTAAACAGGCTCGTGGCCAAATCGACGTCGCGCCGCAACCGCGCTTCGTCGATGGCCCGCTGGGGAATACCGCGCAGCTCGTGCTCTCCGGCTGCGATCTGCGGCGCCAGCACACGCTCGCGCGCCTGCAATTCGGCGCTCAACGACTCGGCCAGCGCCGGAATGGTGCGTTGCTCCAGGGCCGCAATCTCTGCGCGGAGCTGCCGGACGGCGGGGTGGTCCGGCGTATAACGGGCGCTCAGGGCACGCTCGTCGGCATGCTTCACGGTGAGGTCCCGCAGGGCCTGGCTCACGTCCGCCGTGCGCTGCACCGCCCCGATGAACGCCAGACCCTCCGGCGACCCGCCGGAATCCCGCATCCGCGCCAGCACTTGCTGGATCGCACTCCGATCGCGGCGCAACTGCTCCTCTTCGAGCTTTGGGGCGAACAGAGCACCGAACGCAGCGTCGCGCCCGGCGGCCGCGGCCGCGGTGCCGACTGGGGGAGTAAATGTTGCCGTCCCGACCTGGAGTTGCTCGAGCCCGGTTTCTGCACGCCGCAGGTTGTCGCGCGCGGCCCGCAGCTGCTCGTCGAGCAGCGTTCCCAGCTGGTGCAGCTTCGCCCGCTTGAGGTCCGCGCCGACCTCCACGTAGCGCTGCGCGATGGCGTTCACCGTCGCCGCACCGCGCGTCGGATCTTCCGCCGTCAACCCGATCCGCAGGAAGTTGCCGCCAGGGTCCAGCGACACTGAGAGCGCGTTGGCCAGCTTGCGCGCGGCGTCGCGCAGCGGCTGCACCGTGAACATGAAATCGCTACCCGCATGAAGCGCGGCCGCAGCCGGGGCCCAGCGAAAGCCGAGCGCCGCGCCCACCGAGTCGCCGATGGCACCTTGCTGCAGCTCTTGCCCACTCGCTCCAATGAGGCGAAACGAACGGCCCGTCCGATCCACCACGATCCGGTATTTTCCCGGACGATACGTATCGCTCACCGAGAAGTCGACCAGTGCCCGCGCCGCGCCATTGCGCACGGGCACGAGGTACAGCTTCAGGTCTCGCGCCACTTGATCGAGCACGACGTAGGACTTGAGCAAATCGACCCAGGCGAATGACTCGAACAGCTGATTGGCACCGATCGGCCCGCGGCTGGTGCCGCGCGGCTCGCTCGACTGGATCCAGATGGTGGCCTGTACCTGGTAGCGAGGTGGGAGCAGGCGACCGGCCAGGATTCCTCCGAAGACCCCGACCCCCGCCAGCGCCAGGACCCACCAGCGATAGCGGAGTGTCGCCGATCTCATGCGAGCCCAGTCCAGCGGTTGGATCGACTCGGGCGTGAACTCGCCCGCTAATTCCGCGCGTGCCGACCGAACGCGGGGATCGACTGGCAGGGCCTGCTCGGCGAGCGGCGCGCGGTCGGAACGAGGCTGAAGAGTCATGGCCCGCCCTACCGCAAGCAGGATACCGTACAAATCGTTTCGGACCCAAGAATTGCGACCACGCGGTGCCCGGTAGCGCGCGAAAAAGTGTTGCCGAACCCATACAATCGCATCTGCAAAAGCCAAAATGCTGTCAGCAGGCCGTTACAGCGTCCTTGACAAGCCTCCGAACGTCGTGTAAATGCATCACTTCTCGAAGTCGCTCGCCCGACGCGTTTTGGGCCCGATCTGTGCCAGGGAGCACGAATGTCACCAGTAGCCACTCGTCGCCGGCACGGAGGGTTCGTCGCGTCCATGTCCGACCCAACACCTGGTAAAAGCGCGTCACGGGCGCGCCAAAGCCCGTCCGCTCCACCACGGCACGTGGTGAGCTTCCTGCCGCTCACGCCGGAGCTCAAGTCCAGCGTTCACATACTCATTGTGGACGACGAGCGGTCGCTGCGGGAAAGCTGCGCGACGGTGCTTCGGTACGAAGGCTATCAGGTCAGCCTGGCGGGTCGCGGGGATGAAGCGCGCGACATGCTCAAGCGCAACCGGTTCGACATTGTGCTCCTCGATCTGTATATGGGGGACATATCCGGGATGCGTCTGCTGCGGATGTGCATCGAGGCGCATCCTGAGACGATCGTCGTCATGATGACCGGCAATCCCAGCCTGGACTCGAGTCTCGAGGCCCTGCGCGCGGGAGCCTGGGACTATCTCCCCAAGCCCTTCTCCGGCACGCACCTGCAGATCTTGCTGGGCCGTGCCGCGCATAGCGTCCTCGTAGGGCGGGAGTCGCACGCCATCCAGGCGGAGTTTGCTCGCGAAAACGGCAACAGCGAGCGCGTCACCGTGCTCGGCGCCGCACCGGCGTTCCGCCGAGCGGTCGATCTGGCCCGACGCGTGGCTCCCACCGATGCGTCGGTCTTCATCACCGGCGAGAGCGGCTCAGGGAAAGAGCTGATCGCGGAGTTCATCCACTATCACAGCCGGCGCAGCAGCCGTCCTCTCGTTGCCGTCAATTGCGCCGCGCTGCCCGAGGCGCTGCTCGAGTCGGAGATGTTCGGCCATTGCAAGGGAGCATTCACGGGTGCGGTACGGGACAAGCCTGGCCTGCTCGAAGCCGCAAACGGCGGCACGTTGTTGCTCGACGAGCTCGTGGAGATGTCGAAACCGATCCAGGCCAAATTGCTGCGGGTGATTCAAGATGGCGTGGTGCGGCGGGTCGGCAGCGAGACCACCGATGCCGTCGTGAATGTGCGGTTCATCGCCTGCACCAACTGCAATCCCGAAGAGGCCGTCAAAGCCGGGACGCTGCGTGAGGATCTGTATTACCGCTTGCGCGTCGTACCGATTCGTGTTCCCTCGCTGCGGGAGCGCGCCAGCGATATCCTGCTGCTCGCGGAGCACTTCCTCGCGTATTACTGGAATCGCCACCGCGGCGCCGCCACGCCGCCGCCACGCTTCACAGAAGCCGCGATCCGCTCCCTCCGTGCCCGCGCCTGGAAGGGGAACGTCCGCGAGCTGGAGAACGTCGTCGAGCACATGGTCGTCCTCCTCGAACCCGGCTCGGAAATCCGACCGGAGGACATTCCCGCGCTCGAGCAGGTGGCATCCCAAGGGAACACGCCCGCCGCCGCCTCCGAGATCACCACCGAAGAGCCATACTACATCGCCCGCGATCGGCTCGTCGCCAGTTTCGAGCTGCAATACCTGACGCAGCTCGTCACGGAAGCGCGCGGCAACATGTCGCGCGCAGCGCGGGCGGCCGGCCTAGACCGGACGACGCTCTACCGTCTCATTGAGCGTCACGGGCTGCAGCGCAAGCGGATCCGGGAAACAACCGACCCGACGAGCTTGTAGCACCTCCCTCACAATCACCGTGGCGCCGGGCTGACAAGCGACGGCGGCGTGACGCGTACCCGTTGATTTGACTAGCGTTTCCGTGGCTCGTCGGAAGGCATGGCATCTGCACAAGGCGCTCGCATCCCAACGCGAGAGCCCAGCCCGTGACGAGCATCAGACTCAGTCAAACGCTCACCCGCCCGACCGCCGCCGCAGCAGACTCGTCGGAGCGGCTGCGGCGTGCATTGAACGTCAGTGTCGCCGCCATCGGACTACTGCTGACCGCCCCCTTGATGGCCTTGATCGCGCTACTCGTCAAGGTCACGTCGCGCGGGCCGGTCTTTTTCAAACACACACGCGTTGGACTCGACCGACGCGGCGGCGGGAGGTCAGGGGAGGATAATCGTCGAGGCGCGGACTGCGGCGGCAAGCCGTTCACGATCTACAAGTTCCGCACGATGGCGCCCAACGGCGATCCCAATCACCAAGTGTGGGCGCAGCCGAACGATCCGCGGGTGACGAGTCTCGGCCGGATCTTGCGGTTGTATCGCCTGGACGAGCTGCCGCAACTCATCAACGTGCTCCGCGGGGACATGGACGTGGTCGGTCCCCGTCCTGAGCAGCCCGCAATCTTCGCCCAGCTGCGCGACAAGATCGAGGGTTACCAGGAGCGCCAGCGCGTCCGGCCGGGAATCACGGGGTTGGCGCAGATCAGCCAGGACTACGACAGCTCGGTCGACGACGTGCGTAGCAAGGTGCGATTCGATCTCGACTACATCGCCCGCCAATCGTTCTTCGAGGATTTGAAGATCATGCTGCGCACGGTGCCAGTGGTGATCGGCAAGCGCGGAGCCTGGTAGCCGCGGTCGAGTCCGGAGCCTTCGCTGACCGTTCCGGCGGACGTCATTTCGCAAGACGCTCAGCGACGCGTCGTGCGATATGTCGCCCAACACTGATCGACGCGGTCGCAGCGGGTGAGGGGGCGTTCAGCACATGAATCGAACTCTTGCCTTCCACAATCCGAAAGTCGTCGAGTAGCTTGCCGGACCGGTCGACCGCCTGAGCCCGGACTCCACTCCCTCCCGGCACAACGTCCTCCTCGCGCAGATTCGGCACCAGGCGCTGCAGCGCTCTCACGAAGGCCCTCTTGCTCAGCGACCGCTCCAACTCGGCGAACCCGGTCCGCCAATACCGGGCCGCCATGCGCCAGAAGCCGACGGACGACATCATTGCCGCGACATCGCCAGCCGAGACGTCGGTGCGGCGATAACCCTCTCGCTTCAGCGCCAGGACGGCGTTTGGTCCTGCGTGCACGTGGTCATCGATCGTGCGCGTGAAGTGCACGCCGAGGAATGGAAGACGCGGATCGGGCACGGGGTAGATCGGGTGGCGCACCAGTCCCCGCCGCTCCGGCAGGAGCTCGTAGTACTCACCACGAAACGGGATGATCATCAGCCCCGGGTCCACACCGCACGCGCGGGCTAGGCGGTCCGCTTGCAGGCCAGCGCAGGTCACGAGCAGCGATGCGCTCACGTCTCCGGCGGTCGTTGCGACAACCACCTTGGATCCGTCCTGACGCGCCGCGACGACCCGAGCCCCCGTGCGGATGTCCGCACCCCCCGCCTGCGCCCGGCGGGCGAAGGCGGCCGCAACCTTCGCAAAGTCCACCACCCCAGTCTCGGGAACCCAGAGGCCGGCGAGGCCGGCGACCTCAGGCTCGAGCTCGCGCAACTCCTCGCGTCCGAGCTGCCG
>WNGJ01017007.1_pt1 | contig 11577 bp, 10 predicted proteins | sample 5400611 | NCBI WGS metagenome assembly WNGJ01 (sample SAMN13153375, study PRJNA577476) | soil metagenome | isolation source: 40 cm soil or saprolite under Garry oak tree replicate 1 | place: USA:California | collected 2016-06-15 | reverse complement strand
CAGCTCAACTGACGAGCCTGGCTGACATGCTGCAATGGGCCCAGAACTGGGCCCGCTCCAAATCAGTGTGGCCGCTGGGCTATGGACTGGCATGTTGTGCAATTGAGATGATCGCCTCGGCTTCTGCCCCGCAGTATGATCTGTCGCGCTTTGGCTCAGAAGTGTTTCGTTCCAGTCCCCGCCAGGCCGATCTGATGATCGTAGCAGGGACGGTGTCGATCAAGATGGGTCCGCGTCTGCGCTTGCTGTGGGAGCAGATGCCAGAGCCAAAGTGGGTGATGAGCATGGGGCAGTGCGCCAATTCGGGCGGTGAATTTTATGATAGTTACTACACCGTTCAGGGGGTCGATACCATCGTGCCTGTCGATGTGTATGTGCCTGGCTGTCCTCCCCGTCCAGAGGCCTTCATTGAAGGTCTCCTCAAGCTGCGTGAGAAAATACAGAAGCAGGGGTTACAAGTCCGCGGTCGGGAAGAGCTAGAGAGTGATGAACGACACACTTAAGCGGGACCGCCTTGTGAAGGCAGCCAAAATCATGTTCTATCAGCAAGGTGTTACCTGCACAACCCTGGCCGATATTGCCCAGCAGGCCCAGGTGCCTTTAGGCAATATCTACTACCACTTCCGCACCAAGGAAGCCCTGGTGGAAGCCGTGATCCAGGCTCATCTCCAGGAATTACAGTCATTGTTCGCGCAACTCGACGGTCATCCCGATCCACGCCAGCGACTGCTGGAGCTGCTTGCAGCCGAGAGTAAGAGTGAACACGCGCTCGCTCGCTATGGTTGCCCGTACGGGAGTCTGTCTCAAGAACTCAACAAAGAGGATGGCCAGCCTGCCACTATTGCGGCTCTCCTGTTTCAGACCTTCCTGGACTGGACAGCAACGCAGTTTCGCCTGCTTGGCAAGGACGACGAAGAGGCGAAGGATTTCGCCCTGGATCTGATCTCGTCGATGCAGGGCACGTTCTTATTGACCAGTAGTTTTCGTTCGCCTGAGCTGTTGGAGCGCAAGCTCCAGCGCCTGGAAACATGGCTTCGCTCCCTCTAGCAGGGAACTCTACCATCTTTTATTTCAGAATAAATCGACCTGTCCATTACACCGGAAAATTTGTGGTCCTGCCTATAAAATCTGATCAGGATCATAGAGACGCAAAGTCGCTCCATCAGGCACCAGCCAGCTTTGCAGGTGCGGACTCCACAGTGAACCAGAAGGGCCAATCGGCATTTCTTTCATGGTCTGCCTGTTCTGGTTAAGCCTCCAGCCAAACAAGCGCCGGTTCGCGCTGCGCGGAATAGGGGGTTCATGGGGATCATAGGCGAAGTACTCTTGCACCCCCATGCGCGCATAGCGCAGTGGTTTCTCCTCCAGGTCCTTTTTCCAGGTCTCTTCCGAGGCGATCTCGAAGACTACCTGGGGAGCAGGCCCGCTCTTGCCCACGCGCCAACTTCTGGTGGTAGGCTTGTAAGCCACGCCTTTAATGACCGCCACATCCGGTGCCATGGGATACTCGTTAGGGTTGGCGGTCTGGTAGATATTGAGGTTTTCGTAAATGGCGCACACTTGCCCCTGAAACAACCAGGTCAGCACATCAACGAGGTAACGCACGAGCGCAGCATGGAAGGCCGTTTCCCCCATCAGGTCCTCCTCGGTGGAGTGGGAATCGTAGTAGTATACTACCTCGTCTTCAATGTGCCGGGCCATGTGCTTTGTCCTTTCGCTCTACCTGTACAGTCCAGCTCGCCGATTCAAGGTTTGTCCAACCCCACGTTTTTCTTCTAAGGCAAGTGTACAAGCCTGGAGAGGATATGTCAATCTGCCTGCGAACATTTTTACCAATCTATTACTGAAGTCGCTTGCTTTTCATATCTCATAATACGTCTCCTATGGTTCTCCTCAGGACAATAATTCATCGGCTACCGTTCCACCATATCCACCCTCACCATTCCACCGCTCCCTACAATCTCTACCAACTTACGATGCACGTTCTCAGAGTAATGCATCGTATTATCGCCAGGCGTCAACAGCGCCTCCCATTCGCCATTCGCCACCAGAAGCTCGTAATGATCGCGCCCCGGCTGATCGCGCAAGCAATTGTAGATATCCATCACGCGCATCTTATCATCCGAGACGGACTTATCGTCAGACCCGCTCAGGTGCAGCGTAATCCACACCTGGTATTGCTTGCGGTTCATCTCCTCCTCAACCCCTTTCACCTCTTCAACACTGTTGCAGAGAATCCCCGGCTCATCACGGCGCACCTGCACCTCACCGCGCACAAGCACCACCGTATTTTCGGCCCACAATTCAGCCGTGTCTTCATACAGCCTGGGAAAGACAGTCACGCCGATGGAGCCATACATATCTTCGAGTTGCACAACGCACATCGTATCGCCTTTTTTGGTGGTGATGCGGCGCGCATCCGTAACCGTCCCGCCCAGCACCACTTTCTGCTTATCCAGCTCTTCCGTAATTTCAGCCGTCGTATGCGTTGTGCGCTCTTTCAGCAGATCGCTCAAATAGGCCAGGGGATGCTTGGAGATGTAGAGGCCGATGAGTTCCTTCTCCCATTGCAGCAGCTGATTGCGATCAATGGCTTTCGCGTGCGGGTTCAGGGTAAATTCAAAGGCGTTCTGCACTTCCTCCATATCTCCGAACAAACTGACCATGCCGCGCTCCTTCGCGGCGCGCTCATTCTTGCCAAATTGCATGGCGCGTTCCACCGCGTCGAGCAGTTGGTGCCTTTTGCCATCGGCCAGCGAGTCCATCGCCCCCGCCTTGATCAGCGTTTCAATCGCCCCCTTGCCCACGAATTTAGGATCAACCCGCGTGCAGAAGTCCGCCAGCGACTTAAAACGGCCGCCATTGTAAGGGGGTACCTCCCTGCGCGCCCGCACGATTTCACCAATCGGACCTTCGCCAATGCCCTTGATGGCCAGCAAACCGAAGCGCACGCCTCCGCCTTCAACCGTAAATCCCCGGTCGCTCTTGTTCACATCCGGTCCCAGCACTTCGACGCCCATACGTTTGCACTCGGCGATGGCGTTGGCGATCTTCTTGGCGTCTGCGGCCTCGGTGGTCATCGTCGCCGCCATAAACTCCGCTGTATAGTTTCCCTTGAGATAGGCCGTGTAGAACGCGACCACCGCGTAACTCGCGGCATGCGCTTTGTTGAAACCGTAGCCGCCGAATGGTTCGATCAGGGTGAACAGCGTTTCGGCATCCTCCTTTTTCACCCCGTTTTTGACACAGCCCTTCACGAAATCTTCTTTATAGCTCTGAACTTCGTGCATGATCTTTTTGCTCAGCACCTTGCGGAACTTATTGGCCTTGCCCCAGGAGAAGCCCGCCAGCCCGACGGCGATGAACAGCACCTGGTCCTGGTACACGATTACGCCATAGGATTCGTTCAGCCATTCCTCCAGGCGCGGGTCAAGGTAGGTCACTTTTTTGCGTCCATGTTTGGCATCGATAAAGTCGGGGATGCTATCCATCGGGCCGGGCCGGTAAAGCGCGATCATAGCCATCACGTCTTCGACGCGCGTGGGCTTGAGTTGTTTGATGTACTCGCGCATCTTCGGGCCTTCAAGCTGGAAGATACCCGTCGTCTCGCCGCTCGACAGCAGTTCAAAGGCCTTCTGGCGTCTGCGGTTCTGCTCCTCGTCGCCCTCGACCGGGTCCAGCGGGATTTTCTCCAGCATGATCTCTTCCCCACGCGATTGCTTGATGAACTTGACCGCGTTATCCAGAATAGTGAGGTTGGAAAGGCCCAGGAAGTCAAACTTGATGATGCCCAGTTCTTCCAGGTGCGCCTGCTCGTATTGCGTAATGCGCCCCTTCGAGGGGTCTTTGGGGTCGCGCAGTTGCAGTGGCACGAAATGTTCCAACGCTTCGTTCGCCACAATCACGCCCGCCGCGTGCACTCCCGTTGAGCGCACCGAGCCTTCCAGCTTCAACGCCTGGTCAATGAGCTCCTGCGCGACCTTGCTCTCCTTGTACATATCGCTCAGTTCTCTCACGCTATCGAGCGAACTCTGCAGCGTGACCTTCGGACCCACCGGAATGAGGCGCGTAATGCGGTCACCTATTTCTTGCTCTCCCATCACCCGCGCCACGTCTTTAATCGACGCTTTGGCCGCCATCGTATTGAACGTCACCATCTGCGCCACGCAGTCATCCCCATACTTGCGCGTCACATACTCGATCACTTCTTCACGCCGGTCGTCTGGGAAGTCCATGTCAATATCAGGCATGTCCGCCCGCTCGGTGTTGAAGAAGCGTTCAAAGGGTAACTGGTAGCGCAGTGGGTCAACATTGGTAATCCCCAGCGTATATGCCAGCAAGCTCCCCGCGGCCGAGCCACGCGCCGAACAGCGAATGCCGTGCGAGCGCGCGTAGTTCACAAAGTCCCACTCGATCAGGAAATACGACACGAACCCTTTGTCCGCGATCATGTTGATCTCGTAGTCCAGCTGCCTGGTGATCGGCTCGGTGATCTCGCCAAATATCTCTCTGGCACCTTTTTCGCACAGGGAATGCAGGTAGTCTTTCTGCGAGGCATATTCTGGCGGAATGCTATAGGTGGGCAGTTGCGCTTTGTAGGCCAGCGGATTGACGCTGCACTGCTCGGCAATGCGCACGCTGTTGGTCAGCGCCTCCGGCCATTCGGGGAAGAGTCGCGCCATCTCCTGCGGGCTTTTGAGGTAGTATTCCTGGCTGTCGAACTTCATGCGTTTGGGCGTGGTCAGCTGCTTGCCCGTCTGCACGCACAGCAGCACATCATGGGAGGTCGCGTCGTGCGCATCGACATAGTGCAGGTCGTTGGTCGCCACCATCGGGATGTGCAACTCTTTATGCATGCGATAGAGCAGCTGGTTGAGTTGTCCCTGCGGCGACGGCTGCCCATCCTCGAAGATGCCGGCATGCTCTTGCACTTCCAGATAAAAGTGCTCCGGCCCAAACACCTCCTGGTACCAGCGCGCCATCGCATACGCCTCGTCCACCTTCTCCTTGAGCAGCGTCTTGGGAATCTCACCGGAGAGGCACGACGAGGTGACAATCAACCCCTCCGCGTACTGCGCCAGCGCTTTCTTATCGATACGTGGCCGCAGGTGCCACCCCTCGGTATGCGCAATCGTCGTCAGTTTTAACAGGTTATAATAGCCGGTATTATTCTTCGCCAGCAGCAGCAAGTGATGATAGTCATCGCTGAAGCGTTTGGAGTGATCGCGCATATCCTCGGTCAAATACGCCTCAATCCCTATGATCGGGTTAATCCCGCCCGCCTTGCACGCCTTGTAGAACTCGATCGCGCCATACATCGCGCCGTGATCGGTAATCGCCAGGTGCCCCATTCCCAGCGCCTTGGCCTGCTGCACCAGCTTCTTCGTGCGGCTGAACCCATCCAACAGGGAATACTCCGTATGGACATGCAAATGCGCAAAGTCAGCACCCATAAATGCCTCCAGCTTTCAAACTTATTCCTGATAGTAGGATAAAGAACACTTGTTCGGCTTGTCAAGTCCTGTTCGTACAACCAATCTCGTATAATTCAACGTATCAGATCGCCCTTTGTAATGTTCGGTACCCTGGATTGGCGAGAATCAAGCACGATGGGATGTGATGAATTGGGCAGTGGTGATTCCGCAAGTTGAAGAAGGAAGCATTCAGGGAAATACCACATACCTTCCTCGTCCTTAGCTCACTCGCTCAAGATATCACATACATCAGTCGATAGAGAAGTAGAACCCCTCAGGCATCCCCGTCCTGAGAAACCATACACCTGGAGGAGATCGTCTATGTATCATATTTTCACCCGCACCCTCTGGAAGCCGCTGAGCCTGCTTCTGGTCGTTTGCGGCCTCTTTCTGGCCTATCTTTGGCTCAAACCCGTGCCACCTGCCCTGTTCACCTTTGGAGATGACCTCCTGCAGGGCGTATCAGAGGTGGTCGGGCTGCTGCTCGCCCTCCCCATCCTGCTTCCAGCAAGCACACGAGAGCGGACAGGAGCCCGCTCTTCCCCGCGTTGGCTGGCCTGGTGGACCCCATCCGGCTCGGCCGTCCCGTTGTTGCTCGCCTGCACGCTTCTGAGCACTCTCATCGGGCAGGTGCTCTGGACGCTCAATGAGGATGTCCTGCACCTGGCGGTGCTCTTTCCCAGCTGGGCCGATGCCGGCTACCTTGGGGCCTATCCCTTTGCGCTACTGGCCATTCTGCTCTTACCCCAGCAGCGCAATTCGCTGGCCAGCCGCACCCGCATGACCTTCGATGCCGTAATCACCATGACGGGTGTCGTTACGATGAGCTGGTACTTCGTGTTGGGCCCCACCATCCAGCAGGGAGCCGGTAGCGTGCTGGGCCAGTTCGTGGGTACCGCCTACCCTTTGAGTACCCTGGTGCTGATCTTCTGCTTGTTCCTGCTGACGATGCGCAACAACGCACCCGCGATGCGTCCCGTCATCTTCCTGCTGTTCCTGGCATTCGCGGTAATTACTATCACCGATACGATCTTCGCCTACCAGCAACTCCACAGTCTTTTTACGACGGGCAGCCTGCTCGATCTGGGCTGGGTCCTGGGATACCTGCTGCTGGGCCTGGCCGCCAGGTCTCTGTATGTGCTGCCTCAGCCGGGGAAGCAGGTCGCCGGACAGGCAGCGACAAGTGAACGGACTGCCAGGCAACCGGCGTTGTGGCAAACCCTGCTCCCCTATGCCTGGGTCCCCACCGTGGGGGTCCTCCTGATTTTCATCTGGCGTCGTGTAGGAGATCCCTTTTTGGTGATAGGAGTGGTGGCAGGTGCAGTGGTGCTGGTGGGCCTGGTGCTGGTGCGCCAGCTCGTAGCCATGCGCGAACTGCACGAACTCTACGCCAACAACGACGCCCTGGCTGCGGCGAATAGACAACTGGAGGTCCAGGCAACGCACGACTCGCTGACCGGCTTACCGAACCGGACGTTGCTGCAAAGGCGGCTCGAGCAGGCAACACACCTGGCGCGCAAGGACGACATCTCGGCAGCGCTGCTGATCTTGGACCTCGATCGCTTCAAGGAGGTCAATGACACGATCGGTCACCAGCGCGGCGACCAGCTGCTGCAACAGGTGGGAGAGCGTCTGCGCTAGGCGGTGAGCGCCGCGGCGACCGTCGCCCGGCTCGGCGGGGACGAGTTCGCCGTGTTCCTTCCCGTCGCCGATGAAGCGGGTGCGCGACAGGTCGTCTCGGCAGTGGGGAGAGCTCTGGAAGAACCGTTTCTGGTTGAGGGATATCCCCTGCATGTCGAGGCCAGCGTTGGGGTCGCACTCTCCCCTGCCCATGGGAGTGAACCCTTGACCCTTTTCCAGCATGCAGACGTGGCCATGTATACGGCCAAACTGGGCCATGAGAGGTTCGCCCTGTACGATGCGAGTCGTGACCAGTACAGCCCGCGCCGCCTGGCTCTCCTGGGGGATTTGCGCGAGGCTATTGCCGAGGGCCAGTTGCGCCTGTACTACCAGCCGAAAGCCGACCTGCAAACGGGCCTCGTCAAGAGCGTCGAAGCGCTGGTGCGCTGGCAGCATCCCACGCTCGGCTTTATTCAACCAGACCAGTTTATCCCGTTGGCCGAGCAGACCGGGCTGATTGTCCCCCTGACCCATTGGGTGGTAGCGACGGCCATAGAGCAATGCAGGCACTGGTTGGATGGGGGGCTCGAACTACGCGTGGCCGTCAACCTGTCCATGCGGAACTTGCGCGATACAAACCTGCCGGATACCATCGAAAGCCTGCTCGCACAGTACAGGGTTCCTCCTCATCTGCTCTGCTGCGAGATCACGGAGAGCGCGGTGATGGGGGACGCAGAGCATACCCTACAGGTATTGAATCGTCTCTTTGAGTTGGGGGTGCGCATTTCAATCGATGACTACGGGACGGGCTATGCCTCGCTGTCCTACCTCAAACGCCTGCCAGCCGACGAACTGAAGATCGACCGCGCCTTTGTGCAACACGTGACAACCGACCGGTCAGATCAGGCTATCGTGGGATCCACGGTGAACATGGCCCATAACCTGGGTATGTGTGTGGTAGCTGAGGGGGTGGAAGATCAGGCCACCTGGGACCTGCTGGAGACTCTTCAATGTGATATCGCACAGGGGTACTACCTCTCCCGCCCGATACCTGCCCAGGATCTAGAGCGCTGGCTAGATGAAAGGGAAGAAGCGGCCGTGCGTTTGCTAAGTACAATCAACTAACTTTCGAGACATTGTACACTCTTGGTGAGCAGATTCCATCCCGTAGAAGTTGTGTGATTGTACTTAGGAGAGCCAACCCCAAACCGCGAGGTGTCAGGCGAGTCGATGAGCAATCTGGTGCGATATAATTTTCGCATCGGGTGAGAGATTTAAAGTAGCTCTAGTATATAATCTCTAACTTGTACTGCCGTTTCATGTACCTTTCTATCCTTTTGCTCGGTATTAATGAGATAAACATTTCGCACATGTTCTAAGGAAAGTCTAAAGAAGTTTTAAGGAAAAATATTGTTGAGTAAAATTTTTATAGTAGAGTTTACCTACGTTGTGGATAATCACCAATTTGCAACAAATTCTACTGTAAATTTAAGAAAACTTCCCCCCTTTTTTGGCAGGGCTGTTGCAGAGACATATGGAAGAAGAAAAGGAGTATACAGCATGGGAGCATTAAGAAGCGTTCATTATCCTCTAGCATTCAGCACCCTGGCGTGTCCCAACTGGTCGTGGGAGCAAGCCGTCCAGAAGGCTGTTGAGTATGGCTATCAGGGACTGGAACTGCGGGGTGTCGAGGGGGAGATCAAGCAGTGAGTACCTGGCAGGCGATGCTAGAACAGGGACGCCCCTGCTTTTTGCTGATTCTGGATGGTTCTTTAGACGATGCCGTTGAACCCCTTCACCGCTTTTTTTCGGATGTAGCAATTCATCTTCGCGAGCAGTAGCAACAGATGAAAAGAAAGGAAGACAGTAAGCATGACGAGGAAACTACGGCGATGAAGCTGTGGCGACCAGAGTTAGGGAGCGTGCTGCATGCCTGGCACAGGGGCGCTCTCAATCGCCCCCAACGCACGCAACGTCGTCTTCTGTGCCTCGGTCACTCCCCTGATACCCGTGATATTGAGTCGCTCGTAGGGCCGGTCTCGCCGCAGTGTTCGCAGATGCTCGGCGCTCTCCAGATCCCACATCTTGATAGCGCCATCATCCCCGCAACTGGCCAGCATCTTCCCATCGGGGCTCACTCTGAGCGACTGGACCGCACCCTGATGCCCCTCATGCATCGTCAGGCACTCCCCGCTCTGCACGTCCCACCAGCACATCGTCCCATCTGCCTATCGCTTTGCGTGAGACGCCAAGCCTCTCGGCTAAGTCCGCTTGCGTCAGCCCCATGGTGATGCGCAGGGACAGCATGACCTGGCCAAAAGTATAGTCTCGCTCACCGTATGAGAACCGCTTCATGAACGTGCTCCTTTCTGAGTGACCTCAAGGATCGCGCCACGGGACATGACGGGAGTGATATGGGACACGATGGGAAGTGACATGGGACACAATGAGCCCTGACTTGGGTCTGGGGGAATGAAACGTGACTCCAGACCCTTCCTCTGACCTCATCCCTGTATGATAGCAGATGTGCTGACAGATGACCAGAACTTTGCAAGCGTTCCGCAGGGTCTGTGAATGATTGTACGGGCGACCGCCAGGGTCGCCCTGGCAGTTCTGGTCATCTGAAGTTCTTGTAGTAAAAGTGAACGGGACAATCACACCGATTGACCCAACCGACACACCCAAAGGAGTACAAAATGACAGTTCTCACGACCCATGAACAGCAAGAGATCGACCGCGCCAACGCCTCAGGACGGCAGCCGGTGGTGTTCGTCCACGGCCTGTGGCTGCTCGCCAGCAGTTGGGACAACTGGCGCGCGCTCTTCGAAGAGCAGGGCTACACCACGCTCGCCCCAGGCTGGCCCGATGACCCGGACACCGTTGAGCAGGCCAAACAAGACCCGGAGGTCTTCGCCCACAAGCGGCTCAAGCAGGTCACGGATCACTACGTCGACGCCATCCGCCAGCTCAAGACGAAGCCCGCCGTCGTCGGCCATTCCTTCGGCGGCCTCATCGCGCAAATGTTGGCGGGCGAGGGTGTAGCCGCCGTGACGGTTGCCATCGATCCCGCCCCATTCCGCGGCGTGCTCCCTCTGCCGCTCTCAGCGCTGAAGTCGTCGTCGGCGGTTCTGGGCAACCCCCTCAACTACACGCGCGCCGTCCCTCTGACCTACGAACAGTTTCGCTACGCCTTCGCCAACGCCGTCGACGAGAGCGAAGCTCACCAATTGTACGAGACGTACTCGGTGCCCGGCTCTGGTGTGCCGCTTTTCCAGGCGGCCACCGCCAATCTCAACCCCTGGACCGAAGCCCGGGTCGACACGAAGAACCCCGAGCGTGGACCGCTGCTGATCATCTCCGGCGAGCACGACCACACCGTGCCGTGGGCCATTGCCCATGCCTCCTACAAGCAACAGGAGAAGAATCCCGGCGTAACTGAGATCCGCGAAATACCCGACCGCGGGCATTCCCTGGTCATTGACCACGGCTGGCGTGAAGTGGCCGAGACCGCGCTCGCCTTCATCGCCCAACAACTTCAGAAAGGCCAGTAGTCGCGGCATCTCGCTCGAACGGCGCGCGAGTTCAGCAATCGAAAGGAAAAGAGTGTTATGAGTTCGCTTGAAGGAAAAGTTGCTGTCGTGACCGGTGGCAATAGTGGGATTGGCCTGGCGACCGCCAGAGAATTTCATGCCAATGGAGCCAAAGTCGTGATTGCAGGACGCGATCGTGGGACCCTTGAAGAGGTCTCTCGCCAACTGGGTTCCGATGTTCTGGCGGTTCCAACGGATGTCACGAAGCTCAGTGAGATTGAATCGTTGATGACTCGTGCACATGAGACATTTGGCAAACTGGATATCCTGTTTGTCAACGCGGGCATTTACAAAGGCGCCTCACTGGAAGAGGTGGATGAAGCTGCATTTGACGAGATGCTGAATGCCAATTTCAAAGGGGCGTATTTCACCGTCCAGAAAGCCCTCCGCTTTCTCAATGAGCCGGCATCGATCATTTTCAATGGCTCGGTGAACGCCCTCACCGGTATCGCCGATAGTTCGCTCTATACCGCCAACAAAGGTGCAGTTCACGCCCTTGCTCGCGCCCTCGCAGCCGAACTCATTGGTCGTGGTATTCGTGTGAACACCATCACGATTGGCCCCACCGCCACGCGGCTCCTGGCCCGCTCTGGGACTTCGCAAGCGATCCTGGATGCCCAGGATGTGGCGCGCATCAGCCGTTCGCCGGTCAAGCGTCTGGGCCATCCAGAAGAAGTCGCCAAAGTCGCGCTGTTTCTCGCTTCTGACGACTCATCCTTCGTGGTGGGATCAGAGATCGCAGCCGATGGTGGCTGGCTCTTAAATACCATGTAGATCGGGATCCCCCCATTTTCCTACACAGGTAGGGGTTTTCCCGTGTGTAGGGACAAGGGGCTGTGGTGAAGAGGGGAGGGGGCCTTGTGCTTGTCCTCGTCCCTGGCGCCCGGCAAGGC
>WNGJ01013489.1_pt1 | contig 11577 bp, 9 predicted proteins | sample 5400611 | NCBI WGS metagenome assembly WNGJ01 (sample SAMN13153375, study PRJNA577476) | soil metagenome | isolation source: 40 cm soil or saprolite under Garry oak tree replicate 1 | place: USA:California | collected 2016-06-15 | reverse complement strand
CGCGCTCATGGACCTTCGGCTGCGAGCGCGACAACACCTGGGTGCCCTTGAAATGGTTGGCGATCTGGATCAGCGAATTGGCGGCGATGATCTGAAGGTCCGGGCTCGCCCAGGCCGCTTCCGCTCCGCACTGCGCCGGACAGATCAGGCCTTCGTCGCGCGAATTGGCGCCGATTGCGGCGGGAAGCACACCCGCCACCGGCGCGATCGATCCATCGAGGCCGAGTTCGCCGAGCACGGTGAAGCCGTTCAACGCGTCCGGCGGAATCGCGCCGATCGCCGCCATCAGGCCGAGCGCGATCGGCAGATCGTAGTGGCTGCCTTCCTTCGGCACATCGGCGGGCGCGAGATTGACGGTGATTCGCCGCGCCGGCAGCGCCAGGCCGGAGGCGATCAGCGCCGAGCGAACCCGTTCGCGCGCCTCGGACACCGCCTTGTCGGGCAGGCCGACAATGGCGAAAGCTGGCAGCCCGGGCGCGACCTGGACCTGCACATCGACGGCGCGGGCTTCGATACCCTCGAACGCTACCGTGGAAACCCGCTGAACCATGCTGCCCTCGCCCGCGCCGGAGGCTAGCGTAAAATAGTACCGAGGACAAGAACATTCAGGGAACGAACAGAACGTCTATGAGGTTGGCTCCAGGTTACAGCGGCTGCGCTGGGCAGCGGCCGAAGGTGGAGGCGACAGCGGAAATAGCGGCAAGGGTGTGAGCCAATTCACCAGAGCTCGTTGCCGGGCATCGTATCGTTCCATCAGAGGAACCGGTCCGATCAGAAGAACAAGTCCGGCTGGCCAAGGAGGGGGCGATGACGGTCATTGACACCAACAGCAACTGCACGGAATCGATCGACATGCTGCGCGCCAAGAGCGTTACGGCGGTCGGCCGCTACTACCGCGTGGTTCATCCGGAGTGGCGCCTGACAAAGGCGGAAGCGCAGCAGCTCAGCGCGGCCGGAATTAAGCTCTTCACCGTCTACGAGGACGCCGGCCACAATCTCACGCTGACGGCCGCACAGGGAAAGGCGGACGGCCAGAATGCGCTCGAGCAAGCGACGGAGGTCGGTCAGCCGACGGGTACCGCCATCTATTTCGCGCTTGAGGGCCTGCCGAACGGATATTTGGCGTCCGACCTGCCCGGGATCAGGAAATACTTCGCTGGCGTACAGCAGGCGATCGGCACGAAATATCAGCTCGGCGTCTACAGCAACGGCCTCGTCTGCGAGACGCTGCTCGACGAAGGCGTCTGCTCCTACACGTGGTTGTCGGCTTCGAAAGCGTTCGCGGGAACGCGGGATTTCTACCGCACTGGACGCTGGAATCTCGCGCAGACGACGCCGCTCGATCAAAACTGGAACGGACTTAGCGTCGACGTCGACGAGGCCAAGGACCATTTCGGAGCGTTTGCCGTCACCGGCGCGCCTGCTGCAATTGGGGCCGCGATAGCGGGAGGGGACGAAATGGGCAATTTCTATACCAACGTCATCATGAGCGATCCGCGTTTCAACAGCACGAAACGGATCGCCGATCCTGAACTTCTTGAGCCGGTCACCCGCGATCTGGTGCAGGCCATCATCGCGGACGCGGCCGCGAACGGCCTGAAGCTGATGATTTTCGAAACCTATCGCAGTCAGGCGCGCCAGCTCGCCCTGTTCAATCAGGGTGCAACCAAGCTCCGTCAGGTCGGCGTCCACCACTTTGGGCTCGCGTGCGATATCGTGAAGGATATCAATGGTCAGCCGTCCTGGAAGGGCGATTTCTCGATGCTGGGCGCGCTGGCAAAGCATCACGGGCTGATATGGGGAGGCGACTGGGGCACGCCGGGCAGTGTTCACACGTTCATCGACGACGACCATGTGCAGCGCGCGACGATCGGCCGGCAGGCACGCCTTTTTACCGGCGACTGGTATCCCGACGCAAATTACGATCCATACGCCGACTTGAGGTAGCACGTAGCGCCGCGAAGCATTGTCGGTCTTGTCGAACGCCTCGCCGATCGCATCCAGCTAACCCGCGACGGGTGCACGCCTATCTGGTCGCCGTGGAAGGGGCGCTCGGCGCAGCCGGCACCCTTGCGCGGCACCGAATTCCGGTAAATCTACCGTGGCTGCGTCACTTCCATCCCGGCCAAGAGAGATTCGCGCAGTTTCATCAATTGAGACCACGTTCACGGGGCTCGCTTCCCGTAGACAGCTTTCTCAACGGCCAAATCGCGGACGCGCAGCTCTGTTCTCATGCGGGCAGGCTTGATCCTTCATGGCTCAAGACCGTTGCTTTCATGTCCGTTCCCCGCTTTCCCGCTCGTCACCTTCAAACTGGCCCGCCATCGGTCGGCGAAGAACATTCAGTGAACATAACGGCTCCGCACCCTCGTAACCTTCCGCTGAGGCGGCCCGCCGGCTGCCGGGGAACGCCCCTGCCTCGTAGGCAGGCGGCACACTTAAGGTTAAGATAAGCTTACCGGCGCATGCGTGGGGTCTATCGGCTAAGCCTCAGCGGTTCGCTTTCAAGTATGCGCGGTAATCGGTCGCGTTCGTTTTCAACGACTACTTTGAGAAAGAGAATCTAAACGCGAGGAGATCGAAATGTTGCACCGAATGACAACGCTGTTGTCTACGGTCGTCATTGCGTGTCTTGCAGCTGCTGTACTGAACGCCGCGTGTTCGACCGCCACCCGTGCGGCCGAGAATTGTCTCGCCCAGCCGAGCGGTCCCGCGCCCGATGGAGGCTCTTGGTATTCTCAAACGAACCCCATCACCCAGCAAAAGTGCTGGATGATTGGCGCCGGCAAAGCAAAAGCAGCTGATACCAGCCTCTCCTTGCCGGCATGGCTCAATTTCGGAAGCGCCAAGGAAGTTGCCGAACAAGCGCCGGCAGCCGGTTGCCTCGCCGCGCCGAACGGTCAGGCTCCCGAGGGCAGGCATTGGGTTTACCGCATAGACAATGCGACCGGTCAAAGATGCTGGCACCTCGGCGATCAAGTCTCTCGCACCCAGGTCTCGCGGACCCAACGCTCCAGAAACCAAGCCTCAAGAAACCAAGTCTCAAGAAACCAGCTCTCCGAGGTTCGCCACGCGCAGGCGTCTCGCGCGCCCCCAAAATCGGTCGCGCCGGAAACGCCGGCCAAAACCCTTCCGCCCGCCATCGCGGATGCCAACGCACGGCTTGTCGATACATCCAACGCGCCGAGCCCGCCAAACCCGATCGGATTGGCGTCTTCGCCGGCGGCGGTCAACACCGAAATAGCCAACGAGAATCAGGCGGCCCCGACCTTCGAGTTTCGCTGGACCGACCCGTCGGACCAGATTCGTGCAAGTGATCTCCAGTCCAAGTCCGTGGACTTTTCCGAGCTCCATCAGCCGGATCCGGCAGTCGCCGACGATGTCGCACGTTCCAACAAGACCAGCGCCACCAAGGCCGGCGCTGATCTGCCGGCAACCGGGCGGCCGCTCGACGTCAGCCTGCTCATTCTTCTTGGCTCGCTCGGCGGCGCGCTGATCCTGTTTGCATTGGCTGGCCGCTCGTTCCTTTATCGGCGCTCCGCACCTTCCGTGTGGTCAGACCTCCCGCCTCAGGATGTACTGCGCGTCGCCGAGTTTACCGGCCCATCAAACCCGAATTCGCCGGGCCATGGCGCCGAGCGCGGTCTCGAGGGCGCCAGCGACTGGCAGAATGCCATGGATGCCCTTCTTCGATTGGTTGGTGGGCGGCCGAATGACCGCGATTCGTCGCGCGCGCAGCATCCCGCCGCAGGCGATCGACGCCACGGCGACCGCCGCGGCCAATCCCGGAATAACGAATCCAGGTAGGTCTCCAAGTAAGTCTTCAAGTAAATCGTAAAGTAAATCGGGTCGCGTCAAACGCGACACTGGAAGCGCGCCGGCGGCAAGATCAAGGGCACAACGCGGCGTGCTCGCCCGAGGGCGGACGCGCACTGCCCGTGGGCTTGATCTCGGCGAGATGAGCCAGTTCGGAGACGACGCGCCGAAGCCCCGGCCGTTGCTCGTCGATGTCCTTTTGCCGGGTGGTGTAAGTTGGATGATGGGCCGCGAGGTCGCCCACATACCCGATCTTTCCCATCACCGCGCCGGCGCCCCGGGTGAGTTTGATGTGCCGGTTCGAGCTGGCCAATCCGATGATATCGGCGAACGCCCGGTATTCCCCGGTGCCGTCGCGTATGACGTCGGCTTTTTCCGCCCGTTCGAACGCCAGCAGCAGCAGGCATTCCAACAGGCGCCGGCACATCACCGCGCAGGCATCATAGAAACCGTGCTGATAGGTGCCGTTGATCTGCGTCACCAGGCTTTCCAGATGCGGCCGGGTATTCTCGAACAGCCCCGCGGGAATGATGTGCGTGTCGGCTGTCGGTGGCGCGACCGTCCCTGCAATTTCGTTGTAGCGGGATGACAGGCGCGGCTTGCTGGCCACGCGCAGCCGGACGGTGCCCATCTCCTTGCCGCGCATCACGTCGCGGTTGGCCAGCAGCTGCCTTCCAAGGCGCGTGACGTTGATCCGCCGCCGCAGCGACAGATCCTGCATCAATTCGGCAAGGTAGGCGGGACGCAGCTCGGACTTTGCTTCCTTTTGATCGAAATACCAAAGCAACGCGATGGCGCAGCCAACCTCGGTCAGGCCGAGTTTCGCGATGCCTTCGGCAAAGGATGGGAGATCATTTTGCATCAGCTGCGAGAAGCCATTTCTCAAATTGTGAAGCGCCCCTGCCTGCCGCGTCATAAGCGGCTCACATCCCGCGTTGCCGAGGCAACGCAGCGGCGCCAAAACAAAAACATCCGAAATACAGGCCAGCGTCCACGCGGTCTGTTGAAGCAGGCCCACACCCCCGGGTTGGATTGCTCCGATGAGAGCAACACCACCGCGTGAATTAAATTCCAGCCGCTCCGGCGAAGCAAAAAAATTGCAGGAAACGCGCTTCAGATTTGAGACATTCCAGATTTGAGCGATTCTAGAAAGGCGCATGGCAGGAAGCGCGCCGCCGACACCGTCATCCGAACGTCGTGACACGTTGTCGCAGCCTGCAAGCATCATTCAAAAAAAGATGCAGAGCAGAACAGGAATAAGCCAGGCAGTTCGCGAGCAGTCACACTCCGGCGCACCCGACGAGTCTGTTTTCGCAGCCACCATGCAGTGCGGATCAGGCGCGGAAAATTTTTCAGCGGGCGCCATCGAGTGGGATGCGGCACCCGGGCGAGCGCGATGCTGCCGGACATCGGTTGCCCAAAATCGTCCGATCGGCGGACCAGGCAGCTGGACTTTGTCGTCGAGGTCTGCGTCGTCGGCCAACGCCTTCGGGGGCCGCTACCATGCAGCCCCCGAAGCGTTGCGCGGATCAGAGCGTCATCACCATCGGCTCGGGGAAATAGCGGAAGCCGTCGCCTGATTTGGCGACGTGACCATATCCCGGCCAGGCGAAGTGATAGGACATCACGGGGATCTTGTTGGCCGCGAGCATGTCCAGCATCTTTACCCGTGTCTGCGCCGCCTGCTTCGGATCGGTGTCGTAGGAAAATTCCATCAGCGGTTTTTCAAGCAGCAGCACCGCGTGATGGGTGAGGTCGCCGAGGAAGGCAAAGGATTTGCCGTTCGAGGTCACCATGAACATGTGGTGACCCACGGTATGGCCGGGCGCCGCCATGGCCTGGACGCCGGGCAGGAATTCCTGGCCGTCCTTGAAGAACACCAGCCGGTCGCGCACCGGCAGCAGGTTTTTCCGGGCGTGCAGCACGAAATCCTTCAACGGGCCGCCCAGCTTGCCTTCGTCGGTCCAGAAATCGAAATCGCTTTGCGCGATGTAGTACTGTGCGTTCGGGAATAGCGGCTTGTCGTTGGCATCCACAATGCCACCGATGTGGTCGATATGCGCGTGCGACAGCACCACCGCGTCGATGTCCTCCGGCTTGATGCCGGCTTCCGCCATGCTCTTCTGCTGGCGGCCGGTGGTCGGACCGAACGCTTTCGAAGTGCCCATGCCGGTATCGAACAGGATGAGCTTGTCGCCGGTGTTGACGATCGGCGAGTTCTGCTCAAGCACCACATTGTCCGGCGACAGAAAATGCTCGACCAGCATCTTCTTCACTTCTTCCTTCGGGATGCCGATAAAGGTGCCGGAGGGATCGCCAAGCGGCAGCGGACCGTCGGAAACCACCGTGACTTCCGCGTCGCCGACAATGAACCGGTGCCAATAAGGCGACTGGGTCCCAAGTTTCGGCGCGCGCGCCAGCGCGCTGCCGCCGAGCATGGCGGTTGCTCCCAGGCCGGCGCCGAGCGCAAGCAGAGACCTTCGCGAAACATTTTGAGTCATGCGTTCCTCCATTGTTTTTATGAAAATTTTTCGTTCTCGCCCGGACCGATCCGTCCGCCGCCGGATTGAGCGGGCACTGATATGCTGCGCCCGCTTTCAAAAGCTGGCAAGGAGAATGACCTTCAGGAAATCGTGCAGCAGAAAAGCGTCGGCTGCATATCGCGGCGCGAAGCGACCTAATGCCCGCTGCGCTTCTTCTCGATCACGTCCCAAATCATCGCCGCCACATCCGGCCCGCCGAGCCGGGCGATGGCGCGGATGCCGGTCGGCGAAGTGACGTTGATCTCGGTGAGATAGCCGTCGATGACGTCGATGCCGACGAACAGCAAGCCGCGCTCGCGCAATGCCGGGCCCAATGCCGCGCAGATTTCGCGTTCGCGCGGGGTGAGGTCGGTGGCTTGGGCGGCGCCGCCGCGCACCATGTTGGAGCGCAGATCGTCCGGCGCCGGCACACGGTTGACGGCGCCAGCGAATTCGCCGTCAACCAGGAGGATGCGCTTGTCGCCGTGTTTGACTTCGGGAAGAAAGCGCTGGATCACCCAGGGTTCGCGAAACGTCACCGTGAACATGTCGAACATCGAGCCGAAATTCATGTCCTGCGGCATGATCCGAAACACCGCGGCGCCGCCGTGGCCGTGCAGCGGTTTCATCACCACCGCGCCGTGCTCGTCGCGGAACGAGTTGATCTCATCGAGGTCGCGCGAAATCAGCGTCGGCGGCATCAGGTGCGGAAAATCCATCACAAAGATCTTTTCCGGCGCGTTGCGCACGCCGGCGGGGTTGTTGACCACCAGCGTTTTCGGGTGAATCCGCTCCAGGAAATGCGTCGAGGTGATGTAGGCTAAGTCGAACGGCGGATCTTGCCGCAACAGGATCACGTCGAAGGCGGCGAGCGGCTCGCGGCGCGGCTCGCCGAGGGTGAAGTGATCGCCGGGCTCGTCGCGCACGGTCAGCAGCTGGACCGGCGCCACCAGCTCCTCGCCGCGCAGCGAGAGCTTGTCCGGCGTGTAGTAGGAAAGCCCATGGCCGCGCTTCTGCGCTTCCAGAAGCAACGCGAAGGTCGAATCGCCGCCGATGTTGATGCGCGCGATGGGGTCCATCTGGACGGCGACGTTCAATTTCATGTGGGGGTCCGCACGTTGGGTTTTGCCGGGAGCAGGGTTTCAGGGGCTGGCGTCGAATGCCGCTAACAGATGGCGCGGCAAACGCCGCGGCGCAATCAGCATGGCGTCAAATCGCAGCTCAAATTCGGCGTGTTCGGGATGGCCCATCAGCCAGGCCTGCGCGGCATCGATGATGCGCTGCTGCTGGCGCGGTGTCACCGCATAGGCGGCGTCATCGAGGCTGGCCCGGGCCTTGACCTCGATGAATGCCACAAGGTTGCGCCGGCGCGCCACGATGTCGATCTCGCCATAGGGCGTGCGAAAACGTTTTGCCAGGATGCGATAGCCTTTTGCCATCAGAAAAGCAGCAGCACGGGTTTCGGCTAAAAGCCCGGTTTGAAACGCGGCGACGCGCGCGGGCGCAGCGAGTTTTACAGGCCTGTCGGGCGGTGAGGCACCGTCAGTCTTCGCCATCGGCATCCTTCGTAGACCCTTTGGCGAGCTCAAGCGCGCGGGCATAGATCTCGCGGCGCGGCCGGCCGGAAAGTTCGACCGCATGCGCGACCGCATCCTTGACGCTGCCTTGCAGGAGCTGACTTCGCAGCAGCTCATCCAGCTCCTGCTCCGCCATGACCTGCGCGTCCTTGGGCAATGGGCCGATCACCAGCACAAATTCGCCGCGCGTTTCCAGGGTGCCGGCTGATCGCGCCAGCTCGGCGAGCGGCGCGCGCCTGATGTCTTCGTGCAGTTTAGTCATCTCGCGGCAGACCGCACCGTCGCGTGCGCCCATGATGTCGGCGAGATCGGCCAGCGTATCCTGCACGCGATTGCCGGATTCGAACATCACCAGCGTTGCATCGATCCGCGCCAGCTCGGCAAGCCGCGCGCGGCGCGCGGTTTCCCTGGATGGCAAGAATCCTTCGAAGAAGAACCGGTCGGTGGGCAGCGCCGCCACCGCCAGCGCCGCCAGCACCGAGGAGGGACCCGGCAGCGCGATCACCTGATGGCCCGCAGCGCAGACCTCGCGCACCAGCTTGAAGCCGGGATCGGAGATCAAGGGCGTGCCGGCATCCGAGACCAGGGCGATCGAAGCGCCCTGCGCCAGCCGTTCCAAAATCTTCGGCCGCGCCAGCGCGGCGTTGTGTTCGTGATAGGGTTTGAGCAGCGCCGAAATCGCGTAGCGCTCGGTCAGGCGGCGGGTTACCCGTGTGTCTTCGCAGGCGATGATATCGACGCCGGCCAGCGTCTCCAGCGCGCGCAGGGTGATGTCGCCGAGATTGCCCCACAGAAAATGTGCGCTCGGAGCTTCCGCTCGCGCCTTCAGTTGTATTTATGGAAGCAGTTTTCGCGCGCATAATGCCAATCTAGAGCTGACACACCATTTACACCATGACCGTGCGGGCTGCGGTATCATGTTCCGTTCCATCGCGAAGAAACAGCTTTTGCAGACGAAGCCGGTCTTAAGAGCGTAATCTATTTGTTTTGCTTAACTATTCGCCGACAATGTGCATGAATCGACCTCCCGACCGTTCGGAGGATGACGTCCTGGCCGAATTTGGTCGGTCAAGAGAAGAGACACGATGGCGGGTCCGCTCAATCCTAAATCTCAGCCGTCGGGGGCCACCCGGCGGACAGCCTTGGGTCTGATTCTCGGCGCGCCGCTGCTCGGGGCTTGTGCTGGGCAGGGCTCGTTTTCGAATCCCTTTCCGGGCCGCCGGAACAGCCGGTCGCGGTCGGCACCGGGCAGGTCAAGGTGGGGTTGATGCTGCCGCTGTCGGCCGGCGGCAACGCCGGCGTCGCCGCGCAATCGATGAAGAACTCCGCCGAAATGGCGCTGGCGGAATTCCAGAATCCCAATATCCAGCTTCTGATCAAGGATGATGCCGGCAACCCGCAAGGCGCCCAGCAGGGCACGCAGCAGGCACTCGACGAGGGCGCCGAGATCATTCTCGGTCCGCTGTTTGCGGCGTCGGTTCCAGCGACCGCGCAACTGGCGCGGACGCGCGGCGTCCCGGTGATCGCGTTCTCGACCGATTCGAGTGTCGCCGGCCGGGGCGTGTATCTCCTGAGCTTCCTCCCGGAATCCGACGTCAACCGGATCGTCGAATATGCCGCCGGCACCGGCAAGCGATCGTTCGCCGCGTGTTTGCCGGACAACGCCTACGGCAATGTGGTTGAGGCGGCGTTCAAGCAGGTGGCGAGCCGCAAGAGCGGCCGCATCGTCGCGTTCGAAAAATACGGCGCCGATCGCGCCACCGCGGCGCGGACGGTGGCGCAGTCGCTCAATCAGGCCGATGCGCTGTTCCTCGCCGACGATGGCGACTCGGTGGTGACGGTGGCCGATGCGCTGACGGCGGCCGGCGCCAATCTGAAAAACATCCAGCTGCTCGGCACCGGCCTGTGGGACAATCCGCGCGTGTTCGCCAACCCGGCGTTGCAGGGCGGGCTTTACGCCGCGCCCGATCCAGCCGGCTTTCGCAGTTTCTCGGGCCGCTATCGCGCCAAATTCAGCGCCGATCCGGTGCGAACCGCGACGCTGGCCTATGATGCGGTGGCGCTGGTCGCGGCGCTGGCGCGAACCCAGGGCGGACAGCGCTTTTCGCCGGAAACGCTGACCAACCCCTCCGGCTTCGCCGGCATCGATGGGCTGTTTCGTTTCCGCGCCGATGGCACCAACGAGCGCGGCCTCGCGGTAATGCGGGTGGCCATCGGCGGCAGCCAGCCGGTCGCGGGTTCGCCGAAGAGTTTTGGGGCCTGAGGCACGCGAAATAAAGCCGGCGATGTGTGTAGCCAGGATGGAGCCAACGGGTCGGCGCAGAGCGCCGCCCGATGACAGGCTCCGCGCACTCCGGGGACAATCCCTAAAGTGCGTCGAGTTATCCCGGATTGCGCTGCGCTTCGGACTACTAAACTTACGCCGCTAAATCCGCCACCACCGCATCAAGCACCGGAAATCCGGCTTGCGTCACGCGCAATCGTCCGTCGGCGTCGACAACGATGGCGCCTTCCTCGCGCAGCAGTGCGATCCGGCGTGGATCCAGCGCGCGACCCGATAGCGCCTGATAACGCTGGGGATCGATGCCTTCCGCGAGCCGCAGGCCCATCAGCAAAAATTCATCGGCGCGCTCTTCGCTGTTCAACCGATCGTCTGACATGACGCCGTGGCCGTTGGCCTCGACCCGCATCAGCCACGCCTCGGGGCGCTTTTCGGTGGCGATCGCGTGCCTGGTGCCATCGAGATCGAGGCGGCCATGCGCGCCCGGCCCGATGCCGGCATATTCCTGGCCGCGCCAGTACACCAGATTATGTTGGCATTCCGCGCCGGTCCGCGCGTGATTGGAAATCTCGTAGGCCGGCAATCCGTGTTGGGAGCAGACCTCTTGCGTGACGTCATAGAGCGTCCGCGCGGTTGTCTCATCCGGCGTCTGCAGTTTGCCCGCGGCGTGCAGGCCGAAGAACGGCGTGCCCTCCTCGATCGTCAACTGATAGAGCGACAGATGCTCGGCGGCCTCCGCGATTGCGAGTTTCAGTTCATCCGCCCACATCCGCGGCGTCTGCTCGGGCCGCGCGTAGATCAGATCGAACGAGTAGCGGTCGAATGCGGTGCGCGCGATCGCGACCGCGTCGAGCGCCTCGCGCGCGGTGTGCAAACGTCCCAACGCTTTCAGCGAGGCGTCGTCCAGCGCCTGCACGCCAAGCGACACCCTGTTGACGCCGGCTGCGCGATAGCCGCGAAACCGCGTCGCCTCGACGCTGGTCGGATTGGCTTCCAGCGTGACTTCCATGTCAGGCGCGACCCGCCAGTGTTTTCCGATCGCATCCAGCACCGCGCCGACGGTTTTGGGCTGCATCAAGGACGGCGTGCCGCCGCCGAGGAAAATCGACGAGACGGTTCGGCCTGGGGTGCGCGCGGCGGTGGTCTCGATCTCGCGGCTGAAGGCGCGGGCGAATCGCTCTTCGTCTACGGGTGCGTGCCGGACATGGCTGTTGAAATCGCAATACGGGCATTTCGACAAGCAGAACGGCCAGTGCACGTAGACGCCGAAGGCGCTTGATGCATCAGCGCCGGTCAAGGCAGATCTCCGCCAGCTTGACGAAGGCGCGGGCGCGGTGCGACAGCCCGAGACCGAGCGGCGGCAGGCCGTGTTTCTCGAGGC
>WNGJ01008921.1_pt1 | contig 11577 bp, 13 predicted proteins | sample 5400611 | NCBI WGS metagenome assembly WNGJ01 (sample SAMN13153375, study PRJNA577476) | soil metagenome | isolation source: 40 cm soil or saprolite under Garry oak tree replicate 1 | place: USA:California | collected 2016-06-15 | reverse complement strand
GGTGCCGGGCGAGCTCGCGCGGGTTACGGGCCTGTCGCGTCCGGATGCTGGTCTCGGAAACCGGGCATTGGTGAAGGAAGGCTACGCCGTGATGGTGACGCAGGGGAGTTATCGGCTCGCGAACTTGTCGCACTGGGCCCGTCCGGCTGAGGAATCCGCCTTGCGGAGCTCTCTTTCGTAGGGGACGGCGATGGGTTATTCTTCGTTTTATTCGGCTCAGTGAGCACTGCTAGAGTAAGAACAAATTTTGGAGGATACGATGAGCAAGTCACGAATCGGCCGAACGGGCATAGTGGCCATTGTGGGACTTTTCGTTTCCGTGACGTTGCCGAGCGGGCAGGTACTGAGTCAGCAGGCTGCGAGGCCGGCTCAAACACCGGTTGTGCCCTGAACTCCAGAAGGAATAGTTGGTTTTCCGAAACCGACCATTACCATCGAGGTCGCAAATTGCCGGGCGATTCGGCGGAACGAGCGATTCAAATGAATACTTCTACGAGAATTCATTGGGGGCGAGTTTGGATTGGCGGGTTTCTGGCAGAAGTGGGTATCTTCGCGGTCTTCATTCCTGCCGTTTTGCTTTTTGGCGAAGGGCCTGCCCGCTACACCGTTCCCCCGGCCGCTTTTGTGATGACTTTCTTGTTCGCTGTGTGGGTAGGGCGAGGAATTGAGTCCCGCTTTGTCTTGCACGGAATTCTGGTTGGAGTTGTTGCCACGCTGTTGTACGTCGGTCTGACTTTGGCCCAACCTGAGCCTTTACTGTACATCGTTGCTCATGGTCTGAAAATACTCGGAGGCGCGGCAGGGGCGCGGGTCGCCGGGAAGCGAAAAAGTACGGCGACAGTTCCTGGTTAGAAGGAAGCGTATGATGAAGCTCCTTGAAGAAAGCTTCGGCGCTGGAACGCGGGCTAGCCGGCGATCACATGGGGACCGTCAGAAATACGGACTAGTGCACTGTTGCCCTCATCTGGCCCTTCGGCCGTTCTTCTCCTGGTGGGAGAATGAGCACTGCGTCAACCCACCCAAGGGCTACCGCGTTGCGGGTCGGACTGGCGGCGGCGTTGGCGGGGACGGTCTGGCGAACTTCGCCACGTCAATTGGTGCGTTCGGCTGCACTTCGCTGAGTTCAAAATTTTCTTTCCCATCCAGCCACGTCACGGTCCAGCGAAATGGCATCTTGACTCCGGAGACCTCGCGATAATCCGCGTAGTCAATCTGCGTGGGCGTGCGGCCGACCACCGAGCTTGAATATCGCAGCAGCCGGACAAGCAAGCCGGACTCCGCGTCGAAGTATAGCGTTGCGATCGCCCCTCCGGCGCCGGTTCCCTGGACGACCTGGACCTCGCGATCGTTAACCGTCGCTGGTAAGCCGACTCGCCATTTGCTAAGCGCTTGCTTGATCTGCGCCGGGAAAGACAGTTCCGCCTCCAGCTTGACGCCCTCCAGACTACTTCCGGTTAGGGCGAGCACCGGCACCGGTCTGAGCGGTGCAGCGATCCAACCGTCGCGGCCGTCGGAGGTCGTGGTGCTGTTTCCGTTCAGGGTATGGATAATCGTGGTGCGCTGACCTGGAGCTTTGGCAAAGATTTCCACGGGGCGCTTGTCTCCTTCTGGCCCATATCCCGCGCTAGTTCCCCTGGCCACAAAGCTGGTGAGGTTGGCTAACCGCTGCGTCCCGCCGAGCGCCTGGATATACCTGTCGAGAACTTGATCGGGCGAAGGCGCGCCGGGAGCCTGCTCGATAACGTCATCCGGCTCTTCGGGCATGTTGTAGAGGGTGCTAAAATTCGGTGTGACTTTGGGGTGATCGCCTCCGCGATGACAGGAGTAGCAGGTCACCATTTGCCGTCCGCCGAAATTGTCTTTATTGATCGCGGACATCATCAGAATCATCCTGCGAGCCGTCCGCTTTCTCGTACTCGTGTCGAGCGCGTAGTTTTCCCACTTGCTGTCGTTCGCGGCATGGCAATCCTCGCAGGACATGCCCAGGGCGGCGGAGAAGACGCCCATCGTGCTCATGAATTCGTCCACGGGAATGCCCTTGAGCACTTGCACGTTTTTGAAGACCTCTTCCGCCAACTGCGGTTTCTGAGCTAACCCAGCCTGCCCGCTTGCCAACCGAGCAGCCAGCAGGCACACAGCCGCCGCTCCCGTGGCGCCAAGGATCGTTCGCCTCGACACGAGCTTCATAAAACTGCCTCCTGTTCCGAGCTTTATTTCCACGCAGAGTAGACCGGCTTGCTCACCAGGAAAGCCTGATTGACGCCCTGACGGGGACGGAACTTTTGCACCCGTCCGCTGTCCACTTCGGCCACGTAGAAGTTGCCCTCCTGGTCCACGCTGAAACCGTGTACACCCCAGAAGCCGCCGGCAAAATCTCCCCATACGCCCCAGGAGTAGAGGAAGTGCCCGTCCAGATCGTACTTCAGCATCTTGGACGTCCCGCGGTCAAACGCCCACAGCGTCCGATCCACGCCGATGTAAATCAGGTGAATGTCGGACGGCTCCTGGCCAGGGCTCCACTCATACAGGTATTTGCCGTTTTCATCGAAGACCTGAATGCGGTGGTTGGCCCTGTCATTCACAAAGACTCGTCGGGTCTGAGGATCGACCGCGATGCCATGAACATTATTGAAATATCCAGGGCGCTTCTCGTTCGGCGGCGTGCCCTTCTGTCCCCAGTCGAGGAGGAATTTGCCATTCTTATCGAACTTCGCGACGCGCGTTCCGTTGTACCCATCGGAGACAAACATCGTGCTGTCCGGGAGCCATGCCAGAAAGGTCGGACGGTTGAAGTGGGTACCATCGGCGCCTTTCATCTTGGGCGTGCCGATGGTCTGAATGAGTTCCTTTCCATCGTGCGTGAACTTGTAAATGGCGTGCATGTGATCGTCCAGGACCCACACATGCTTTTCCGGATCGTAGGGATTGATGGCAACGAAGTGCGGTCGCTGCAAAATTTTGTCCCACTGAGTCCACCGTTCGATGATGTTGCCGTTGGCGTCCGCGACGACAATGCAGTTTTCCCACTTCGCGTCAACGCCGACTGTGCCTGACCACCCATTGGTGGGATCTCCAGGATCCGCTCCGGCTCCGCCCCCTCCGGGCAGCGCGGCGACCGTCGCATCGCGCCACGGCAAGCGGCCTATCGGAAATTGGATGCTCGGACCGAACTCCGGCAGCGGCCTGGTCTGAGGCCGCCGAATATTGGGCAACTCTCCGCGGAAAAGCATAAAGACGCGGTTTGGGCTCTCGGCGTAAACGCTCTGTCCCGCGCCCCATGTCCACTTTTCGTTTCCCGGCACCGTGCTGATGTCTTTCGGCCATCCCTTCACGACGTCATAAGGTCCAAAGATGTCCTGGCCTCCCTTTGTTCCCGAAATCGCGGCGAAGCCGGCGCCGGTCTTCGCCTGCGCCTGGACCGCCCGGTACGCATTACCCAAAACTAGAACAATCGTGATCGCCAGCATGACGAACAGCAACATCGAAAGCTTACGCATAACACCTCCAGTTTTTTCAGGGCTATCTGCAGCGAGGCGTATCGTATTACCAGCCGCGGAGGTAAGGCAAGCAGGTCAAATAAGCGAGTTGTTACAAATCATAAACCCGCGAATTGCTTTCCTCGGCGGTCAATGATCTAATTTGCCTCCTCCTAACAAGTTTGTGGCGCAGAAAATCCTGGAACATTACGGAGAGGAGCGAACAAATGAGGAACCTGAGAATATCGCACGCGGCGGCCGCAAACGCTGGTCATCGTTCTTGCCGGAGTTTGGTTTGTGGTGAACGCCGAGGATTTCGCCAAGGCTGCTCCTGGAGCGTCCATCCCGACATTCTCCACTCAAAAAAAACGTGCGCTAGGCCTGTTCCGAGAGTTGCTTACAGATCGTAACGTCACTTTCCTTGAGCGGATGTGCATTGGAGACATCCGGGCTAGCATACCAGATCGCCGTCGTCCATTTCGGAAGAGCTGTTTAGGGCCACCGTGTTCGCCTGTTTTTGCCCTCTTCGGGTCGTATTGCCCACCAAATGCCGACCAAACCTTCGACACGCAACTGGCCAGGATCCATGAAGGATTTCCGGCCACGACGTTCCACACACGTCCCGGCAAAGTCACAACCAGTGCGCCGATAACTGGACCCTGATTCCCGACAAGTTTATCGGGAGAGGTCGCCTCAATTGTGAGCAGTGGCAGCATGTCCGACAACTCTTGGCGCAAGAGTCGCCGCATTCCCGGCTCATCTTCGATGATGAGCACGTGGTCCGGTGGCACGATCAGCAGTCGTTCCCGCACGCGTTTGCGAAGTTCTTGAAGCGTGTAGCCACGCTCAAGAGCCGTGCGGATCGTATCATCGATCAGGTCGTCCAGGTCCCCTATCGGATGGTCTAGATCATCGAACGGCAATCCGCTTTATTTTGGCGTTTTTCAATGCGAGCTTGGCGCTTCGCTGTTTGTGGTTCACCAAGCGCCCATGTTATTGCCGGGGAGCTATCCCTACGGGTTAGGTGTGTTCGCGGCGGCATTGCTCTATGCGGTTTCGTTCAACTGGAATATGGCGGTACGCGAGGGACGCTATCTGCAACGCTGTTTCGGTGAGGAATATCGTCGATACAGTAACACCGTTCCTTTTCTATTTCCCCTCATCAGAGTGAAGAAAGAAGGCTAGGTAATGAGTTCCGCAAATGCGCATGTGCTGCAAGAGAGACCCTTTCGGCTCGATGTGAATGACGGATTTTCCACTTCCGGCGTCTAGTATGATGGAAAGCCGCTGACCACACAACTGCTCAACGCGTACACCCTTCTCATTCCCAACGGCGAACGCTTCATCATTAGGAGCTGCCGCCGCTATCTGAGTAGGATCGCGCCTGAACTGGGGGAAGAACTGGAGAGACTCTTCTTTCAGGAAGGGTCGCATTCGCGCGAACACGGCCGTCTCCTCAAGGCTATGCGTGCCGATGGTCTGAGCCTGGATAGCTTTCGTAAGTTTGTCGAATGGTGGTCCTACCATCTGCTCGAACCCCTGACTCCGCCAAAGCTTCACTTGGCGACGGCGGCGGCCATCGAACATCACAATGCGGTGATCGCGAGCTTCTTTCTCGATCAAGAGTTGCTGAAAGGCGTTCGAACCGGAGAGCTACGCCGCCTCTTCCTCTGGCACTTCGCCGAGGAGATCGAGCACAAGGAAACCGTTTTCAAGTTGCTTCAAAGCATTTCTCGTTCCTGGACGTTGAGGGCCCTCGGCCTCCTCTTCAGTTTCAGCGAACTTAGGAGAAAACCCATGACCAAAACCATTGAAAAATTCGCTGCGGGCATGGTTTTCACACTAGTGTCTGCATCATCTATCTGGCTTATTATGCATCGCTACATTTACCAGAAGCCTGTGGAGGTCCATATGAAGCTGCCTGAAAAAGTTTTTTCTCCTGACTACTTCACAGCGAGACAGCGTTTTCGCGAGATAGTAACGACTGCCGGCGGCCGACTGGAAACTATTCCATTGGAAGCCAACGGACCAAGCGGCGAAGGCCTCGGCATTGATATCGCCTGGTTCGGCGCCGCAAATCCGCGCTCGGTACTTCTGCACTCTTCTGGTCTTCACGGAGTAGAGGGTTTTGCGGGATCGGCCATTCAGCTTCAACTCCTGAACGATCTCCCAACGCTTCCCAAAGATGCTGCTTTGATCGTAGCCCATGTGCTTAATCCCTACGGGATGGCGTGGCTCCGCCGGTTCAATGAGAACAATGTGGACTTGAACCGAAATTTCTTAGGCGATGAACCATATGCCGGCGCACCGGATACTTATGCCAACTTGGATTCGTTTCTTAACCCCCAGAGCCCGCCAACTATGGATCTCTATACGCTCAGGGCCGGCTGGCTGGTTCTCAGGCATGGCATGCCCGCCCTTAAAGTGGCGGTCGTTGGTGGCCAATACGAATACCCGAAAGGACTGTTTTTTGGAGGAAAACGCTTGGAAGAAGTGAGTGAGAAATATCAGGCCTTCCTTGCCCAGCGGCTCACCTCAGTCGAGCGGCTCGTTGCCATTGATGTACACACCGGCATCGGAAACTATCGAGAGGATATTCTGATGGTTGAACCAAAAGATTACGCCGTGCTACGACCCATGTTCGGCGAGCGTGTCGTTCCGCCGGATCCGGAAAAGAGTGACAGCTATCCTGTTCGAGGCGCTCTGAACACTATGTTCGCCCGCGCCATGCCGAAGGCAAAGGTTTTCGCCCTCACGCAGGAGTTTGGCACTTACAGTGCGACGAAGGTGCTGCATGCGTTGAGGGAAGAAAACCGTTGGCACTATTACGGCGCTGGGACGCTCGACCATCCGGCAAAGCGGATTCTGAAGGAAACCTTCTGCCCACAGGATGAAACCTGGCGAGAGTCCGTATTGAAACGAGGCAGGGAACTGCTGAACCAAGCATTGTTAAACCTTCAGTGATTCGAGGCACAGGATGTCCACTGTTGCGCAAGACCCACCAGAAGTTTTCCAAAGTTGCCAAAGACGATTGGGCCAAAGCGGGAGGCTAGGTGTCTCTGCACTCTTGTTCGATCCCAACGGCGAGAGGCGAGCTCACATCGGCTTCAACGAAGATGACCGATTTCCGATGGCGAGTGTGGTCAAGGTTCCGATAGGAATGCTCATCGCATGCGAAATCGCAAATAGGACTTTGTCAGTGGACGAAAAAATCAGGATACACTCGCGAACTGCCTCCCCTGGCCTCATTGGTAATCCTCTCGACCGATTCTATTTCTTGCCTTTTGAGATTGTTCGCACCCATACCGTTGATCAGCTTATGGCGTTCATGTTGCATCACAGTGACAACACGGCAACCGATGCGATACTTCATCGACTCGGCGGGATTTGCGCACTCACGAACTTTCTTCGCGACTTACAGATTGAAGGAATCTCCATCAAGCGGACGATGCACGAACTGCTCACGTACTATTACGCGCTTCAACCGAGTGACGTGACGGACGAGCATCATCCGCGAGCCACTCAGGGGATCGGCCGTATCCTCGCCAACGTCCGTCGCATGACCCCTGCATTTCGGTGCCGGCCGGATCGTGAAGAACATCTGATTCGTACCGGAGAAGAGACTTGTACACCTCGCGCGATGGCCCAGTTGCTGAAGTTACTAACGCTGAATTCGAAATATGCGCTGGTCTATTCTCATATGCAGCGCTGCGCAACGAACAAGCGCAGAATCGCCGAAGGCTTGAAAGAGCAGCGGGTTTTGGTCAAGAGTTTCGGCCATAAGACAGGCAGTCTCGGCGCGATCGCAAATGATGTTGGAATTCTGCACCTCAAGAACGGATATTTCGCAGCGCTCGCGGTGATGACCTGTCATTCCGCGGTCCGCATGCCCGTCCGCGATGAACAGATTGCCACAGTCACGCGGGCCGTAATCAACCAATGGAAAACGGAGCAGCTATTGGAGAGTTCATAAAGGCTCTTTTCGTTGGAGAAATTTGCCTCGTCTGATCGACACTGGTGAAGTTCTCCAAAGGACAATTTACGGCAGCGACACACCGTTTCCCTCAAATCCGCTTGTCTTCTGGAATCGGCTGCGGCCGGCGAAGCTTCTATCGCTACTCTCAGAAACACACCTTTTGGAGCGAAACTACCGTCTCCAGCAGGCGTTGGGCTTGCCTCGGGAAGTCTTTGAGCGCGGCGCCCGGGTTCTCGCGCTTGCGGGCATTGGACTGGAGCGAGTATGACTCGAAGCGCAAACGAGACGGACGTCATTCGGAAGTTTTCTCTTAGATCGCTGGAGGGGCGCGTCATGGTCGTATCACTTCTTGCAATTGGAGCGATTTTCCTCTGCGCAGCCGCGTGGTTTGCAGTGACGCAGCCCATCTTCTCAAAACCAATCGTGGAGGGACCGGCTCCGGCGCCGACTCGCCTCGAAACCCATGTCCGGATACTATCCCAGACATTCTTTCCTCGAAATTGCGCGCATCCCGACAATCTGGACCGTGTCGCAGCCTACATTCATCATGAATTTGAACTCGCCGGCGCGGCGGTATCCGAACAGCCTTACACCATTCCGATGGACTTTCCCGCGCGGTTCGACCCAGGCGAGGAGGCTGACTTGCGCGCGATGGCAGAAAAGTGTATCCACACCTTCCGGAACGTCATCGCGTCGTTTGGGCCCGATACGAGGGAACGCATCGTTGTTGGCGCCCACTATGACGCTTACCAGGAGTTGCCCGGCGCAGACGACAACGCGAGCGGCGTCGCCGGACTGATCGAACTTGCACATCTCTTGGGCAAGACGTCATTGCCCATGCGAGTGGAGCTGGTTGCCTATACATTGGAAGAGCCGCCATTTTTTCGCACCGAATATGCGGGAAGCGCCGTCCATGCCCGTTCGCTCAAAAAACAGGGAATCCCGCTTCGTGCAATGATCGCGCTGGAAATGATCGGCTATTTCAAAGACGAGGATGGGAGCCAGCGTTATCCTCTTTCGGCGCTGAAACTCTTCTATCCATCGCAAGGCAATTTTGCCGTCGTGGTCGGAAGCCTCGATCAGCCTCGCATCGTTCGCCGCGTGAAGAGAGCCATGCGCGGCGCTTCGGTCCTGCCGGTTTATTCCTTAAACGGCCCCAAGTCCGTCGAAGGAATTGACTGGTCGGATCACATGCACTATTGGGAGCAGGGTTACAACGCCGTAATGGTCAGCGATACGGCGATTTACCGCAACCACAACTACCACAAGTTAGGGGACACCGCGGACACGCTGGACTACTCTCGAATGGCGTTGGTTGTCCAGGGCGTTTATGGCGCCGTATTAGCATTCGCACGCCAATGAACGAATTTTTCGAAGACCGGCAGAACTCCGCTCACAAAATCCCTAGCGACTAACGAGCTGACTGCAGACGCTTGTCGCGCTGTTCCACGCTGTCGCCGTTGGATGGCCAGATTCGGTGAGAGCCGTCGGTGCCATTGCTAACCTGCCTAGAGGTGACAACGAAAACTATTAGGGACAATCTATGCACAAGTTTGATAAATATCGATGGAGTGGCTCAGCGACGCGGTTTTGAGAATCAATAGGTTTCTTGGCCACCTGGGATTCCCCGGTGGGATGATCCAATTCACAGATACACGGCTCGAATGAGAGGACGAAAAGTTCTAATCGTTGACGACGAGGAAGCCGTCAGGCGTTTGATCGCCGAACTGGTCGAACGCGAAGGGTACGACGTGCTGCATGCGAATAGCGCGGAGAGCGCGATGGCTACTGCGTCGAGGTACCGAATTGATGCCTTCTTGCTGGACCTCGATATGCCAGGAACAAGCGGAACCACTCTGTGCCGGATGATCCGAGGGATCAAGGAATACGAAGCTGTACCTATAGTATTTGTGACGGGTACGACGAGCAACCTGGAGGAGGCCTTTGCAGCTGGTTGCGATGACCTCATTAACAAGCCGATCGATCCCTTGGTCCTTCGAGCCAGACTCAACGGTCATGTTCAGCGAGCGGAGTACGCCAAGCAACTGAGCAGCACGCGAAGAATGCTCGACCACTACGTGTCCAAACGCACACGCGAAGTTGCCGAGAAGGCAGCTCAGACTGGAATCCTGCCATCACCAAAGAAGCGCGACGTCGTAATTCTTTTCACGGACATTCGCGGATTCACTGCTTTATCTGAAGAATTAGACCCTGATGAACTGTTTTCACTCGTGAGTGCTCAGCTTGGGATGCAAGTTCACTTGATCTACGAACACCGAGGCTATGTTGACAAATTCGGAGGGGACGGACTCATGAGCGTGTTTGATGGTGAAGACATGGCAATACAAAGCTGTCTTTGCGCCCTTCGCATCATGGAAGGCGCGCATCGGACAACGGGTGGCGATCGGAGAATACACCAACTCGGTATCGGCATTCACATGGGACCGGTGGTGATCGGAAACATCGGTTCATCCGAGCATTTCGATTACTCGGTTATCGGAAACGCCGTGAACCTGGCTGCCCGACTCTGCGGACATGCATCACCGATGTCTATAGTCGTTTCCAAGGCAATGCGAGACGCCGCGATGGGCGATCGTCGTCTACGCTTCAATTCCAAGCGCCGGGTTACAATCCGTGGGCTCAAGGATCTAGTCACCGTTTACACACTTTCAGCCCCGGAGCAGCCAGCATTGTGAGCGCTCTCGTGCGGCGCCTGCTTATGGGTTTCTCCCCAGGACGGCTCGCTAGAAGAACGAGCCGTTACGTTCCTGAGCGATCTGGGCAAAGTGACTGACCGTTGTATTGGCCGGATTGGAAACAAATCGGAACCCATGGCCGGTACTCGTCAGCGTCGTCACTGTGACCTCAATCGTTGCGGAATTCTCGACGAAATCTCCAGCGAACTTCTCCGTCGAATTACTGAACCTGAACGTTGTCTTCCGGAATGGGAGCAACCCACATCACTCCTGTTTGGAAGATGCCCGGGTCATACGAGTGGAAGCCCAACGGGCTCGCGTCTGCTGTCAGCAGACTGTCGAGTCATATGAACGCAAACGCGCCTCGGCGAGTGCTGCCGTCGGTGCCAACGAACTCGCCTTTCATGAATCGCATGTCCGCGTGGAAAGCGTAAGGAGCTGTGGCGCCGTTGCTGAGATTTGTGCCCGCACCGGTCAAATTGAGATCGGCTTGACCGACAAGTCCTCTGAAGTTGTAGATGACCGACGGATCGCGGCCATTAGCATGGGCGCCAGTGGGATCGGTGTTGGGAGCGTCTGTACCTTCCACGGGAGCAGGAAAGAAAAAATGGAAGTTACCAAAGGGATTCGTGAACACGTGGGGAATGGGGTCCGGCATTTCGCATACGCTGGACGGACCGACACCCTCGGAACACTCTTCGCCTCTGTCCTTGTCGCTGCCTTTGCCTTTGCCCTTGCCTTTGCTCTTGCCTTTGCCTTTGTCGTCGTCGTCTTTGTCGTTGTCCGCCTGTGCAGAACTTGGAAGTGCACAGGCGGCAACCAATCCGGCGCCAGCGACGCCGGCAGAATTGAAGAAGGTACGCCGCGATATCCGCGCAGAGTCTTTCCTGAGTCGGGCGATCTGCTCGTTCATTAGGCTTCCTTTCAACGTTTAAGGTTAAGGTATTTGAGTTGGCGGGCAAAAAAGCAAGGCCACAGGGCAACGGGCAAACTGGCCAAAGAGTAAACCTCTCCGCCCACCGCCTCAGACTTTGGGAACAGCGTCGACATATTACTGGATACTACTGGCGCGCCTCTTGTCAACTTGAAATCAATGCTCGCGAGGGAACCCGTCTAAGGCCGGTTCTGAAACAGCTTCAGCCTAAAATCTGCAGTTGAAGGTGGCCATGTTTCGTTGATGCGAACGCGGGCTAAAGCCCGCGACTACAGGCTTAGCCGAAAGGTTGGCGCAACATCCTGCCCTTAAACCTTGTTGCTCTTTCCCGCTGCTTCGGACTTCGTTCCTTCCGCGTGACGAAAAGGAGTGGCTCTGGAGTGGTAATCGCCGCGTGAGAGCCACTTTTCGATAAAGCAGTAAAGGACGATGAAGAGATAACGAGATCCCATTTCCTTGATTTTCAATTTAGACTCACCCGTCTTCCGATTGACC
>WNGJ01020713.1_pt1 | contig 11578 bp, 8 predicted proteins | sample 5400611 | NCBI WGS metagenome assembly WNGJ01 (sample SAMN13153375, study PRJNA577476) | soil metagenome | isolation source: 40 cm soil or saprolite under Garry oak tree replicate 1 | place: USA:California | collected 2016-06-15 | reverse complement strand
TACAGGTTGGGTGCCGACCGCAGCCACCCGAGGTGAATGCGCGCGCCTTCGACCTGTGCGACGGTGAGCGCGACGTCGTTGAGCAGCTGGCGAGGTGGCAGCTCGATGTCGGGAAGATCGCCCGCGACCTTACGGAACGCGGCCCGGATCTCGTCGCTCACACCGGCCATCCAGCTCCATGGCACCGCGAGCCGGTGGCGTCGTCGGACGGGAGCGCGGATCGGAGCCGGCGCACGCGCCATAAGTTGCGCGACCCGAGCGGCGGTCCTCACGTCCGGCGCGAGGACGCCGACGGCGTCGAGCGACGAGGAATTCACGAAGACACCCCGACGATCGATCGCGTTGCGCGGAGGCTTATAGCCGATGACACCGCAGAACGCGGCCGGCACACGCACCGAGCCGAGCGTGTCCGTGCCGAGCGCGGCGTCGCACATCCCCGCGGCGACCGCGGCCGCGCTGCCGCTCGACGATCCGCCGGCGTCGCGATCGGGATGTCGCGGGTTCACCACGTCCCCCTGGTGCGGGTTCTCTGAGGTGCCGCCCATCGCGTACTCGTAGAGGCCGGTCTTGCCCACGATCGCGCACCCCGCTGCGCGCAGTCGGCGGACGCACTCCGCGTCGCGCAGCCGCGCCTCCGTCGAAAGGTGGCGCCCGCCGGCGGTGGTGGGCATGCCGCGCACGTCGATGTTGTCCTTCACCGCCACAACGAGGCCGGCCTTGCCGGAAGCGGCCGGGTCGACGAACACGAAGGCGTTGATCGCGCGGAGCTCGTCGATCCGTCCGAGCGCGCGCTCGATGCGCACGCCTTAGCCGGTCGCTCCGAGCGCCCGCATCGGCGACGCTGGGCGCACGATCGCGTCCGCGATCTTCTCGGCGACCATCATCGTCGTCGCGTTGATGTTGACGCGCGGGCAGTCGGGCATGATCGACGCGTCGACGACGCGCAAGCCCTCCACACCGTGGACCCGTCCGCTCGCGTCGACGACGGCGAGCGGATCCGACGCCGCTCCCATGCGGCACGTGCCGCAGGGATGGTGCGAGGTCATCACGTTCCGCCCCAGCCACTCGTCGAGCGCCCGCGGGCTTGCGAGATCGGGCTCTTCCGGCAGCGCGAGGGATCCACGCAGCCCGTCGAGCGCGCGGCTCGCGCCGAGCTCGAGGGCGAGATCGATCATCGCGCGCATGCGTGCGCGGTCCTCCGGCTCGTTCAGGAACCCGAGATCGACCTCCGGCTGCACGTCGGGATCGGTGCTCACAAGGCGGAGCGATCCCGCGCTCGCTTCGTGCATGAGCAGTGTGGAGATCCCGATGCGCGGGTCTCCCGGCGTTCGCTTCGTCAGCACCGCGACGCCAAGGCAGGCGTCGTTCGTATCGCTCGAGCCCGGCGCCGTGCACCGGAGCTGCACCTGCCAGGGGATCGGCAGCTCCTCGGCCGAACGGTAGCGGTCGGTGACGCGCCAGCTGACGGCCGCGAGCGGATGGTTGCGCAGGTTCTTGCCGACACCGGAGAGATCGGCGACCGGCCTTATGCCGAGCGGTGCGAGCTCGTCCTTTGGTCCGATGCCGGAGAGCAGCAGCAAGTGCGGCGAGCCGATCGCGCCAGCCGAAACGATGATCTCGTCCGCATGAAGCTCGGTGCGTTTGCCGTCGGTCGCGACGTCCACTTTCGTCGCGCGGCCGTCCACGACGATGATGCGGCGGGCGCTCGTGCGAGCCCGGATCACAAGGTTGGGACGGCCCCTCGCCGGCGCGAGGTACGCGACCGCGGCGCTCATGCGCTCGCCGGCGCGGATGTTGAACGGCACGGGCCCGCAGCCGTCCGCGTCGGGGTGGTTGTGGTCGGGGCAGGCCGCGTATCCGGCGAGGAGGCATGCCTCCTCGTACGCGACGGCCGCGGGCGACCAGCTCGCGCGGGGCGGTCGCTCGACCGGGATCGGGCCATTCCGTCCATGCGGGGGCGCGGGGAAATCGCGGTCGGACTCGAGGCGCTGGAAGTAGGGGACGCAGGCCTCGTAGCGCCAGTCCGGCCCGGCGAGCTCGGCCCACGCGTCGAGATCCTGGCGCAGCGCCCACAGGAAGACCGTGGTGTTGATCGCGGAGCTCCCACCGACGACGCGCCCGCTGGGGATATCGACGATCGGCCGGAGGTCCGTCGCGCGCGCGGTGTGATGCCAGAGATAGCGCTCGTGCCGCGCGTCGATCATGGACGCGAAGCGCAGCTCGGACGGCAGCGCCTGCGGCGATGGATCGTCGCCTGCCTCGACGAGGCAGACCGAGCGCGCGGGATCTTCCGAAAGCCGCGCGGCCAGCACGGCACCCGCACTTCCCGCTCCGACGATGATCGTGTCGAACCGCGACGGCGGGGTCATCCGGCCTTGCGCTTCGCCTCGCGCTCGCGCAGCTCGAGCCGCCGGATCTTGCCGCTGATGGTCTTCGGCAGATCTTTCACGAACTCGATCTCGCGCGGGTACTTGTACGGCGCCGTCACGCGCTTCACGTGCTCCTGCAGCTCGGTGGCGAGCGCGTCGGAACCCTCGTGCCCGGGCGCGAGCACGACGAACGCCTTCACGATCGCGCCGCGCAACGCATCGGGACTCGCGACCGCCGCCGCTTCGGCGACCGCGGGGTGTTCGATGAGCGCGCTCTCGACCTCGAACGGACCGATGCGATAGCCGGCCGAGATGATGACGTCGTCCGCGCGGCCGACGAACCAGAAGTACCCGTCGTCGTCGGTCATGCCGCGATCGCCGGTCGCGTACCAGCCATGACGGAAGGAGGCCGCCATCGCCTCGGGGTTCTTCCAGTACTCCTTGAAGAGTCCGAGCGGCCGGTCGGGCTCCACGCGGATCGCGATGTCGCCCTCCTTGCCAGGCGCCAAACGGTTTCCCTCGTCGTCGACGACAGCGAGGTCGAAGCCCGGCGTCGGCTTGCCCATCGAACCGGGGCGCACCTCGATCGGCGGAAAATTCCCGCACAGGATCACCGTCTCTGTCTGCCCGTAGCCGTCGCGGATGGTGAGGCCGGTCGACTCCTTCCAGGTCTCTATCACCTCGGGATTGAGGGGCTCGCCCGCGGCGACGCAGTGGCGAAGGGTCGGGCATCGAGAGCGGACGTCGCTCAGGTCTTCCTGCACGAGCATCCGGTACACGGTCGGAGGGCCGCAGAGCGTCGTCACCGGGTAGGTCGCGAGGAAGCGGAGGATCTCAGGGGCGGCGAACTTCCCGGTGCTGTACTGGACGAGCAGCGTCGCGCCGCACTGCCACGGTCCGAAGAAGCTCGACCACGCGGCCTTGGCCCAGCCGGTGTCGGAGATATTCCAGTGCAGGTCGCCGGGCCGGAGGTCCAGCCAGTAGCGGCCGGTCACCTCGTGTCCCAGGCCGATCGAGGCGTGCGTGTGGAGGACCATCTTGGGGTAGCCCGTCGTCCCCGAGGTGAAGTACAGGAGCGACGGCTCGTTCGCGGGGGTGAGCGATCGTGTTCGCGTCGGCGCGCCGCGCTCGACGAGGGCGTCGTACCCGCTCCAACCCGCCCGCGCGGCCCCAACCACGATCTTCGCCTTGAGCGCGGACGAACGTGACGCGGCGTCCACCTTATCGGCGTTCGCCGCGTCGGTGATCACCGCGCTCGCCTCGGCCGCGCCCAACCGGTAGTCGATGTCCTTCGGCGTGAGCAGGGTCGTCGCGGGCATGGCCACGAGACGCGCTTTCTCGAGACCGAGCATCGCCTCCCACCATTCGACGACACGGGGCAGCATCAGCAGCACCCGGTCGCCCGCGATCAGATCGAGGCCTTCCAACGCGTTCGCCAGGCGGTCGGAGCGCTCGGCGAAGTGGCGGAAGGTGAGCGTGCGTTCCCCGCCGTCACCGATCCACCGCATCGCGACCGCCTCGCCGTTCTTTGTCGATGCCCAACGACCGACGACATCGTCGGCGAAGTTGAAGTGCTCCGGGGCGGGCCATCGGAAGTCACGGCGTGTCTCGTCGTAGTTCCGCATGTCGAGGGGGTGGATACTATCGCGAGACGGCGTATCGCAAAGCGAGAAGGGGGCGGAGGGCGTTTTGAGATTCACGTTCAGCAACCTGCCCGCCGTCGGTTGGAAGCTCCCGATGCGCGACATCGTGACCGTCGCCCAGCGCTGCGAGGAGGTCGGGTTCGACCGGTTCGCCGTCGCGGACCTGCAGTTCCACTTCGACTGCGTCGCCGTCATGACCGCGTGCGCGACCGGGACGCGTCGCATCGGGATCGAGAGCCTCGTGACGAATCCGTTCACGCGCGACGCCGCGCTCATCGCGTGCGCCTGGGCGGCCATCGCCGATGTGTCGGGCGGGCGCGCGATCTTTGGCATCGGCGGCGGCGTCGAGGTCCCGAAGCGGGTCTGGATCGCTCCGTTCGGTCACGACCGGCCACACGCGGTCGCTGCCGTCCGCGAGTGCATTGACGTCGTGCGCGCGATGTGGCGCGGCGAGCGCGTCACGTTCGATGGGAGCGTCGTGCACGTGCATGACGTCGCGCTGGACTGTCCGCTCCCGCCGCCGATCCCCGTCCTCATCGCCGCGCGCGGGCCACGCATGCTCGCACTGGCCGGGGAGATCGCCGACATCGTGCACCTGGCGTCGCTGTTCCTCGGCCGCGAGAACCGCGCCGAAGAGCTCCGGCGCGTCGCGGAGGGCGCGGAGCGGGCCGGGCGGGCCGCGGGTAGCTATGAGATAGACATCTCCGTCACCGTCAGCGCATCGCACGACCGCGAGCGCGCGCGGCGCGCGGCGCTTCGCAATGCCGCGCAGAGCATCCTTTGGTACGCCGGCGCCGATCAATACGGGCGCCAGCGCGAGTGGTCCGTGCCGCGAGGTTTCGCGGTCCCCTCCGCGACCGTCGAGGCGCTCGCAGCGGGTTGGGACATGTGGAAGGACCCTGATCTGCCGGCGGATCTCGGCGCGCTCATCACCGATGACGTGCTCGACCAGTTCACGGTGTGGGGCGAGCCGCTCGAGTGCGCGCGCCGTCTCCGATCCCTGGCGGAAGAAGCGCCGGGCGCGACGGGCTTCCGCGTGAAGCTCCCGTTGCCGCTCCGATCGCGGACGCTCGCGGACTACGTCGGCGACGTCGAAGCACTTGGCGAAGTCATGGCCGCCTATCGCCGCGCGCCGGAGCCCGCGGCGGTCGGGGCGGGCCGATAGATGCGCACCAATCGGGTCAAGCAGCTTCTCAAGGCCGGCGAGCCGGCGCTCGGGACGTTCATGGCGCTCGGAAGCACGCTCGGCGCGGAGCAGCTCGCTCAGCTTGGCTTCGACTGGCTGGTCATCGATCAGGAGCACGGCGCGATCGACGCGACGCTCACGCAATCACTGCTGCAGGCGATCAGCACGACCGAGACCGTCCCGCTCGTGCGCGTGCCTTCCAACGGCGTCGATTGGATCAAGCGCGCGCTCGACGCGGGCGCATACGGGCTCGTCGTGCCGATGGTCAACGACCGCGCTGACGCGGAGGCGGCGGTTCGCGCGACGCGTTACCCACCGCTCGGTGCGCGAAGCATCGGCGGCTCACGCACGCGCCTGTACGGTGGCCCCGACTATGTCGAGCACGCGAACGAGGAGATCCTCCTCATGGTGCAGATCGAACACATCACCGCCGTCGAGAATGCACGCGAGATCCTGTCCGTCCCGGGCATCGACGGCTACTTCATCGGACCCGGCGACCTCTGCGCGAGCATGGGCCTGCCGAACACCTGGGATCCGGATTTTCCGGAGTACTGGGCCGCCCTCGAGAAGGTGCGGCGCGTCGCCACGGAGCTCGGCGTCCCCGGCGGCATTCACGCATCGCCCGGACGGGTCACGGCGATGCTCGAAAAGGGCTACCAGTTCGTCGCGGTCGGCTTCGACATCTCGTTCATGGCCTCCGCGGCCACCGCGGCGCTGCAGGCGGCACGCCGCAAGACCGCGACCGCATGACAGCAGGACTCACTGCGACGTCACGACGTTGACAGCCCATCCCGCCCGGCGCAGTGTCTCGCGGGGAGAGACACTGCCTCGCGAAGCGAGACATCCGGGCTTGGGGATCGAGAAGCGATGAAGTTCACCTTCGGCAACCTGCCGTCCATCGGGTGGGTGGATCCGGTCGGAAAGCTCGTCGAACTCGCGCAGCTCTGCGAGGAGGAGGGCCTGGATCGCTTTGGTGTGAGCGACTGGCGCTTCTACCACGACTGTTTCGTCGTGATGACCGCATGCCTGCAGGCCACGACGAAGCTCGAGGTCGAGAGCCTGGTGACCGATCCATACGTCCGGCATCCGTCGCTCACGGCGCTCGCGCACGCGACGATGGACGACCTCTCGCACGGGCGGGCGATCCTCGGCATCGGGGCCGGTGTCGAGCAGCCCACGTTCTGGGAGTACGAGCGCAAGCTTCCGATGACCGCGGTGCGCGAGGCCGTCGAGATCTGCCGGCGCATGCTCGCCGGCGAGACGGTCACATTCCAAGGGCGTGAGATCAGCGTCGAGGGCGCGAAGCTCGACTTCACGCCATTTCGCCGCGACCTGCCGATCCTCATCGCGGCGCGCGGGACCCGCATGCTCGAGCTCGCGGGCGAGCTCGCGGACATCGTGCACCTGGCCTCGTTCTTCGTGAACGCGGGCCACCACCGCGAGAACCTCGCGCACGTCAAGCGCGGCGCCGAACGCGCCGGCCGTCGCATGGGTACCTTTGAGATCGACATCTCGATGCCCTGCTCCGTATCCGAGGACCGGGACGCCGCGCGGCGTGCCGCGAAGCGCCCGGCGGCGCAGGGGATCCTGTGGACGGCCGCGGCGGAGCGCTATTCGCGCGACCGCAAGGACTGGGTGCGCCCGAAGCAGTTCGACGTCCCCGAGCACGTCATCGAGGCGCTGGCCTCATGGGACTTCTGGACGCAGGCGCACTTCCCGGACCGGCTCGCACGACGTGCTCGACCAGTTCGCGCTCGCTGGGACGCCTCTGGAGTGCGCGGAGCGCCTGCGCGCGCTCCAGCGCGAGCTGCCGGAGGTCACGGGCGTACGGATCTACGCCGTACCGCCCGCCGGCAAGCCGCTCTTCGAGGGCTACGTCGACATGGTCAAGGGCTTTGGTCGCGTTGCGCGTCTCGTGAACGCGGGCGTGGCATCGGCCGGCGCACCCGCACAATCGGCGGTCGCCTAGGGAGGTCGGGAGGTAGATGACGGGTTGGAAGATGACGCGAGCGACGCGAACACAGTGAAGGAGGAGCTCATGACATTCGGACGTATTCGACACTTCACGCGACTGGTGGTCCTGCCCCTCGTGGTCTCGCTGGTGGCGGCGTGCACCCAGACGCCCGCGGCCTCGAACGCTCCGACGGCGACCGTCGCGGCGACGGCCGCCGGCCCTGCGGGCACGCTCACCATCGCGATGCGGGGCGACATCCAGAGCCCGCACCCGTACCTCAGCTACGACATCGTCGGCATCTCGTATCGCGAGAACGTCTTCGACGCACTCGTCGAGTGGGGCTATGACGGCAAGATCGTCCCCGGCATCGCCGAATCGTGGAAGGTCGAAGGTACGACGATCACGTTCAACATCCGCAAGGGCGTGAAGTTCCACAACGGTGACACGCTCACCGCCGACGACGTGAAGTTCTCGCTGGACACGATCAAGAGCAAGGACCTCAACTCGGGCTCGGCGGCGAACTTCGCGGCAGTCGACTCGGCGGTCGTCGTCGACCCCAACACCGTGCAGTTCAAGCTCAGCCGGATCGACGCTCGCATCTTCGACACGACCGCGAACAACTTGTCGATCCTTCCGATGAAGTACTACCAGAGCGTCGGCCAGGCGGGCTTCATCGCGAAGCCGATCGGCACCGGCCCGTACAAGTTCGTGAGCTGGGCAAAGGACGACCGGGTCACGATGGAAGCGAACACCGACTACTGGACCGGCAGCTATAAGGGCAAGCCGCTCGCGAAGACGCTCGTCTTCCGTGCGATCCCGACCGCGGCGACGCGCGTCGCCGAGCTCAAAGCCGGTTCCGCGGACATCGTCCAGGACCTGCCTACCGATCAGGTCGATCCGCTGAAGGCGGCCGGATTCAATGTGGTCGAGAGCAAGAGTCCCGTCTACAACTGGGCGTTCTTCAACACCGCCAGCACGTCGGACGCCGCGAAGCCGCTGAAGGACGCGAAGGTGCGGCAGGCGATGAACCTGGCGGTCGACACCGCGACCATCATCAAGACAGTGCTCAGCGGGCACGCCCGCCAGCTCGCCGCGGGCATCACCGACCTCACCGACGGCTACACCTCGGACCTGAAGCCGTTCGCGTTCGACCAGGCGAAAGCGAAGTCGCTGTTAAGTGAGGCCGGCTACCCGAACGGCTTCTCGATCGACGCCGACATCTCGAACACCGCGAAGCCCGACGTCGCGCAGGCGGTCATCGCACAGCTCGGCCAGGTGGGCATCAAGGTCAACCTGAACGCGCTGCCGACAGACGTCTTCAACGACCGCTGGATCAAGAAGGGCCTCGACCCGCTGTACTTCGTGACATGGAACACGTTCACGCATCCCGCGCTGCTCGATCTGCTCGCCGGTTGCAAGGGCTTCATCTCGAGCTTCTGCAACCAGGACGCTCAGAAGTTCCTCGATCAGGGTGGCGCGACGCTCGATCAGGCGGCACAGACCACGGCCTACACGCAGGCCGCCAAGGTCCTGGCGACCGATCCGTTCGGCATCTACATCAGCGCGGACAACGCGCTCTATGGCGTGAGCAGCAAGGTCACGGGCTGGAAGGCCCACGGCATCACTCCGATCCTCGGTACGAACACGACGGCGGCAAAATAGCGACGTTTCAGGCCACCCGCGCCGGCGGCGATGCCGGCGCGGGTCGACCAGTCGCTCCTCGTTCCGCATGAAATTCACCTTCGATCTCCCGACATCGCTGTGGCGGGAACCCGCCGCGCGCTTCGTCGACCTCGCGGGACACTTGGAGGCGGCGGGCTTCGACCGCTTCGGCGTCGCCGACTGGCGCTACTACCCCGATCTCTACGTCCACATGACGGCGTGCCTCGTCTCGACCGAGCGCCTCGCGCTCGAGAGCCTGGTGACCGATCCGTTCGTCCGCCATCCCGCGCTCACGGCGCTCGCGCACGCGACGATGGACGACCTCTCGCGCGGTCGCGTCGTCCTCGGTCTGGGCGGCGGCCTCGAGCAGCCGGCGTTCTGGCCCGGCGAGCGGCTCCATCCGCTCGAGGCGGTGCGCGACGCGGTCGAGATCTGCCGGCGCCTCTTCCGCGGCGAGGAGGTGAGCTACCAGGGAAAGGTCATCAGCGTCGAGCGCGCGAAGCTCAACTTCAAGCCGTTCCGTGCGGGCCTCCCCATCCTCGTCGCGGCTCGCGGCAGGCGGATGATCGAGCTCGCCGGTGAGGTCGCGGACATCGTCCACCTGGCGGCGTTCTTCGTGAACGTCACGCACCACCGCGAGCAGCTCGAGCACGTCCGGGCCGGTGCCGCACGCGGCGGCCGCCCGATGGGCACGTTCGAGATCGATATCTCGATGCCCTGCTCGATCTCCGACGATCGCGCGGCGGCGCGGCGCGCGGCGAAGCGCCCGGCTGCGCAGGGCATCCTCTGGATGGCGGGCGCGGAGAAGTACTCGCGGCAGCGCGCCGACTGGCGCCGCCCCACCGAGTTCGACGTGCCCGATCACGTCATTACGGCGCTGGCGAAGTGGGACTTCTGGACGCAGCCGTATTTACCCTTGGAGCTGGCCGATCTCATCACCGACGACGTGCTCGATCAGTTCGCGCTCGCCGGCACGCCCGACGAATGCGCCGAGCGCCTGCGCGACCTGCATGCCACGCTGCCGGATGTCACCGGCGTGCGTCTGTACGCCCTCCCGCCACCCTCGGACTCGTGGTACGGCGGCTACGTGACGATGTCGAAGGCCATGGGCCGGATGATCTCGCTGGCGAACGCCGGCTAGCGACGCCGCTGGCGCGGGTCGAGCGCGTCGCGCAGCCAGTCGCCGACGAGGTTCGTCGACAGCACGGTGAGCATCACCGCGAGGCCGGGGAAGAGCGCGATCCACCACGCGGTCGCGACATATTCGATCCCGTCGAAGACCATGCGTCCCCACGTCGGCGTCGTGAGCGGGACACCCACGCCGAGGAACGACAGGCTCGCCTCGAACAGGATGAGGTTTCCGACCATGAGCGTCGCGATGACGATGATCGACGCCGCCGCGTTCGGGAGGATGTGCCGCCCGATGATGCGGGCGTCGCTCGCGCCGACCACGCGCGCGGACTCGACAAAGAGCATCTCGCGCAGGGACAGCACCTCGGAGCGCACCACGCGCGCGAAGGTGAACCACGTCGTGACCGCGAGGACGACGATGAGATTCGTGATGCTCGGCCTCACGATGGCCGCGACCGCGACGGCGAGGACCAGTGCCGGGATCGCCTGCTGGACGTCCGCGACGCGCATGATGATGCGATCCCAACGCCGGCCCAGGTATCCCGCGATGAGCCCGAGCGTGATGCCGACCCCGCCCGAGAGCGCGACGCCCACGAGGCCCACGGTGAGCGACACGCGCGCTCCGTGGATCACGCGGGCGAGGAGGTCGCGCCCGAGGCTGTCCGTGCCGAGCAGATGGCCGTGCTCGCCGCCGGCCAACGACGGCGCGTCGAGACGCTGGAGCAGCTGCTGCGTGTCCGGGTTGGGAGCGATCTGGTCGGCGAAGAGCGCCGCGAGCACGAACGCCGCGAGGATCGCGAGGCCGAGTAGGGCGGGTCCGCTCGGCAGGCGCGAGCCGACTCGGCGCCTCAACTGAGTCGGATGCGGGGATCGATCCGCGTGTACACGAGGTCGACGAACAGGTTCGCGGCGATCACGATGACCGCGGCGATCGTCACGAACGATTGGATCACGGGGACGTCCTTCCTCGAGATCGCCTCCACCGCCAGCCTTCCCATCCCCGGATAGGCGAAGATCGTCTCGGCCACGACCGCGCCCGAAAGCAGAAAGCCGACCTGCAGCCCGAGCATCGTCACGAAGGGCAGCGCCGCGTTCTTCAGCGCATGGCGGACGACGACGGTGCGGCCGGCGAGGCCCTTCGCGTATGCGGTGCGGATGTACTCCTGCGAGAGCACCTCGAGCAGGCTCGACCGCAGCAGGCGCGCGAGCACCGCGGCGGAAAACGAGCCGATCGAGATGGCCGGCAGGATCAGGCTCTTCCACGATTCTCCTCCGGAGGACGGCAGCCACCGCAGTCCCACCGCGAAGACGAGGATGAGCACCATGCCCAGCAGGAACACGGGTATCGACTGGCCGAGGAACGCGAAGAAGCGCGCGGCGGAGTCGATCCAGCGGTCGTGGTTCATCGCCGCGAGCAGTCCGAGCGGGATCGCGACGACGAGCGCGAACAGGACGGCGGCGCCTGTGAGCCGCAACGTTGCCGGAAGCCGTTCGAGGACGACGCCCATCGCGGGCTCGTGACTGCTGTACGACATTCCGAAGTCGCCGCGGACCGCGTGCACGAGAAAGTCGAGGTACTGCACCGGGACGGGCCGGTCGAGGCCCATGTTGTGGCGGAACTGCTCGAGGTGCT
>WNGJ01020239.1_pt1 | contig 11578 bp, 14 predicted proteins | sample 5400611 | NCBI WGS metagenome assembly WNGJ01 (sample SAMN13153375, study PRJNA577476) | soil metagenome | isolation source: 40 cm soil or saprolite under Garry oak tree replicate 1 | place: USA:California | collected 2016-06-15 | reverse complement strand
TACAACTCATACCCAGCGTCTGCGCGCGATCACGCTGCACGGGGTCTCCTACACCTACCCGGAAAACCAGAAGCAGGCGCTCATCGATCTCTCCTGTACGTTCAAGCCCGGTCTGACGGCGATTGTCGGCACCAATGGAGCGGGTAAGAGTACACTGGTCAAGCTGCTGACCGGGCTGGTCCCCCCAACAACCGGTGAACTCCGGGCGGAGAGGGAATCGGGCGAGGTCGTCTCGCTGGAGACGGTCGCTAAGGCCATTCTCTTCCAGGACCCCTCGCACTTCCACTTCAGTATCCGGCAGAATGTGACGATGCAGAGTGAACGGACACCGGGTGAGGAAGAGCGTATCATGGAGGTGCTGCGGCTGGCGGGGCTGTGGGAGGTGGTACAAGCGCTGCCAGACGGCATCGAGACCGTGGTGGGCGCGGGGTTCGGCGGCGTGGCCGACCTGTCGGGTGGGCAGTGGCAGCGGCTGGCGCTGGCGCGGCTGCTCTATCACGATGCCCCGCTGATCATCCTGGATGAACCCACCGCCAGCCTGGACCCGGTGGGGGAGCGGCAGATCTTTGACTTGTTGACGACCTTCGCCAAAGAGAAGGTGATCCTGTTCACCACCCATCGCTACGATACGATCCGCAAGGCCGATACGATCGTGGTGCTGGTGGATGGGCGCATCGCGGAGATCGGCACCCACGAGGAGCTGGCCAGCCACACACGGGAGTTCTGGTCGCTCTTTCTGGCGCAGGGAACGCATCCCCATCCTTGAGCCAACTTCGCACACCTTCGAAAGGAGTAGACCGGATGACGATACACATGCGCCTCTACGCCGGAGCGGCAGACCTGCAGCGCATCCTTGAGCTGAAGCGGGCCTGCGCGACACCCGAGAACCTGTACGATGCGCCTACTCTTTCCGAGCTGAGAACGCTCCTCACCCCTCTTCCGCAGCTGGACGCTGCGGAACGGCCTCCGTGGGAGGAGGAGCAGGGAAGAGTGACTGGACACCTTCGCCGACGGGCGCTGACCCAGCAGGCGACCATGCTATGGGAGGAGACAGATGGCTCGCTCGTGGCCTATGCCCTTATTGCGCCACCCTCCACCGTCCTGACGTTCCAGGTCCATCCGCAAGCGCGTGGCAGTGGCCTCGAAGCGCAGATTCTCGCCTGGGGCTTGGAGAGGATGCAGGAGCAGGCGAGACAGCGCGGGAGGACGTTCTCGCTGTGGTGCCGCTGTCACGAGCACGAAACACAACGCCGCACACTCCTGGAGGGAGCCGGTTTCAAGCCACTTCCGGCGCGAGACCTGCGTCTCGTCCGCTCGCTCGATATCCCCTTGCCAGCGGCTCACTTCCCAGCGGGCTTTCTCCTACGCCATGGTGTGTATGAGGAAGAGTTGGAACACTATCAGGAACTGCACCAGGCCGTGTTTGACGGGATCAGCATGGGACTTGACTATCACCAATCCCCGGCCTACGAGCCCGACCTGGATCTGATCGCCGTCGATGCCGCAGGAACGTTTGCGGCGTTTTGCCTTTGTGAACTCAGCGAGGTAGCCGACGGTCGTGGTGAATACACAGTCGGCGAAATCAGCGTAATCGGGACGCGCCCAACGCACCAGGGACAGGGACTTGGACGCGCGCTGCTCCTCACAGGGATGCGCCTGTTGAAAGAGCGCGGTGCAACGGACGTTTTTCTTGAGACGGAACTGGCCCAGACGCCGGCGCTGCACCTGTTCACTTCCGTCGGGTTTCGTCGTGTTTCGGTCTGGCAATGGATGACCAAGGAGATCGCCCCGCTCATGGCTCCTCAGTAGCCTGCCGAAGCAGTGGGTGCTCTTTTCTGGCTCTGGCCGTAGCGATCCCCTGCTCCCTGGCCTTTGCATCGACAGCCGCTTTGTAGTCTGGGTCCTGATGTTTGAGCGCGTGGTGTGCTTGGCTCCGCAGGTGCCGGTTGGTCTCTGTGCGCAGGATCTGCTCTAGTGCCGCTACTGCGCAGGCGTCCCGTGGTTGTGAACGCAGCCCGCCAATAGCTTTCTCGCGCACTCGTCGGTTGGGATCTTCGAGCGCCACCTGGACGAGTAAGCCCACAAGGTCTCCTGAAAGCGGCGAGGGCTTGCATTGTTGGCAGGTCACCGAATGCACCGCGACCCGGCGGACCTTGGCAGACGGGTCATGCAGCGCTACCCAGCGCAACTGGGGAATACACGCATCCGTCGCGTGATGATCGAGAAAGCCGGCGCACCCCCGCCGCACGCGTGCGTTCGGGTGGTGGGAGAGACCCCAGAGCACGGCAGCGAGGCCTGCCTGCCCTGCGCGCGCTAAAGCGGTCGCGGCTTCCATGACGATGCGCCAGTCGTGATCACCCAACTGCTCCGCCCGCACCTGCAATTCACGGGTCGGAACAGCGTCCTGTTCCTCGTTCATCGTATCGTCCCCTTCTCCTTTCGTCTTCGCCTTTGCGCGCCAGACGCGAAAGCTGCCACTTGCAAGATGGTGAGGTGCTGAACTAGGATTGGTTTTGGCTTAGCCTGTTGGTTTCACCACCACTGCTCCTGATTTGCCAGCCTTCTGCCTTGCTTGCACCCATCGGATCACCCAACTCCACCAGCTTACCAAAACAACCCCTGCACCCTCCACCGCATCGCTCGCAGGAGGCGCGCGCTCGCCTGTCTCACGCAAGGTAGCCTGCAACTGCACTCTGAGTTTCTGGCGAGCCGAGTACAGGCGCTTTTTGACCGTTGAAAGCGGGATCTTGAGGGAGGTGCTCACTTCGGTGTAGGAGTAGCGACTCATAACCTCAGTCTCTTCAAAAAAAACGGACCCGCTACTAGAGAAGTGCCAAAACCGGAGGAAAAGGTTACCAACCTCTTTCCTCTCTCTCTGCTGCTATGATACACTAGAAACGCACAAGCACTGGTAGGGAAATGCGCCCTCCGGTTCGCCGGTATCTTCCGGAAAGGCTGTGCAGTCGAGGGTGCATTTGCGAGGAGAACGGATGCGACGTATCTTCGAACTTCCCGATGGGACACATGAGGCGATCCAGGCACAGGAGCAGGGCGATTACCTGCGCGCGCTGCGCCTCTTGCGCGAGCTTGCGGATGACCGCTACCCGGCCTCCTACGATGTCCTGGCCTATACGCTGCAAGCCGTTGGGCGTTTTGCCGAGGCGGAGCAAGCGGTCCGACGTAGTTACTTGCTCCAGCAAGGCTCTGCCAAGACCTTGTTCACTTGAAAGGAGCCTGCTGGGCAGCAGGCTGCTGGCCCCATCGTCACTGTTGCAGAGGCTCCTGCCCTGCTGGAACAGCTCGTGCGCGCGCACCGGCTGGTCATCCTGGGCGAAGAGCACCACCAGTCAGAACACCGCGCCTTTGGCGCTCGTGTGCTGCCGCTGCTCAAGCGCACGGGTATTACTCACCTGGCGCTCGAAACAAGCGATCAGTCGTGCCTCGACCAGGCCACCCAGACACGGATGGTGACGCCGGCCACCGACGGCTGGTTCACGGCTGAGCCGCAACGGGCCGCCCTGCTGCGTGCGGCCATGACGCTGGAGCTGCCTATTGTCGCCTTTGACATGGATGAGGCCGATCTTGCCTGGATGCAGGAACATCCAGACGAATCGGGCGAATTCCGCGAGCGGCGCATGGCCGAGCACATCATCGAGCGCATCCTCCAGCACGAGCCTGCTGCCCGCGTCCTAATCTGGGTAGGCTACGGTCACGCCTACAAGCACCATGCGCCTGGTCGGCTCAAAATGATGGCGGACTGGCTGTGGGAACTGTCGGGGGAAGAACCGTTCTCCTGCTATCAACAGACGGGAGGACCTCCCCAGCGTTGGGTCGATCTGGTCATCCGCCATCCCGAACCGACCTTCCAGAACGGACGACCCGACTGGTTGCGTACTTTGGATACCTGCTCAGTCCAGGGGACGATCACCCCACCTGCCTGCTACCTCGTCCAGCTCCATCTCGCACAGGAGGGCTCGGTAGGCACGCCGGTCGATCAATACCTGACCGAGGAGGACGGTGCCTTCGAGTTGCTCGCCCCGCAAGGTACATATCTCCTGCGCTGGTGGTCACCCGCTGGGCGGGTAATCGGGGAGCGGGAAGTCGAGCTGCCCACCGGGGGCCGTCAGATCGACCTCCCGCTCGCCTAAGCCTGGTGCGGTCCCTCTTCAGCGATAATCTCTCGACAAAGCACAAGACAGGCGTTGCAGATGTTCACTCCGTGAGGGCCAATGGCCAGGTAGGGCACCTGCCGCTGGTGCTTCCCGCAGAACGAGCAGCGCAGCCCTTGCTCTTCTTGAGGGAATTGGGGACTATGGCTCAAGGCTGCAACACATTCGTCGCAGATAGAGACCTCTCCGGGTCCGGCAATGAGACGCTGCACCTGGTCTTGCTGCTTGCGACAAAAGGAGCACACCAACGCTGGCTTCCTCTGCTCTTTGAGAACCTGGATGATGTGCGCTCGCACCTCCTGCAGGCTGAGGCCAAAGCTCTCCAGCACTCCTGCGCCTATGCCCTGGCCCTCCCGCAGCATTCCCAGGAGGAGGTGTTCGGTGCCGAGAAAGTGATGGTGGAGGCGCCTTGCTTCATCGACGGCAAGCTCCACCACTTTCTTCGCCCGTGGGGTCAGGTGTATTTCGCCCGACACGAGGTGTTCTCCACGGCCAACAATGCCTTCGACGGCCTGACGCGCCTGGTCGAGATCAACCCCCATGCTTGTGAGCACCTTGCCGGCCACGCCTTCCCTCTCACGAAGCAAGCCAAGCAGGAGGTGCTCGGTGCCGATGTAGTTGTGCTGGAGGCGCTGCGCCTCTTCCTGAGCGAGTTGCATGACCGTGCGGGCCCGTTCGGTGAAACGATCGAAGTTCCCAATCTGATTCGTGCGTGCTGCGGTTCCCTTCCCACATGGGCCAGCCCGGCGGCGACGTGTCAGCCATCTGCCGAACGAGCGAATAACATGTTGTGCTGTCATTTGCTGATCCTTTCCGTCTCCTTGCTCCTCCTCACCCGACGAGCGTCAAGCGATTCTCTCTGGTCTCCACGCCTGTCCCACAGACGCGCTCTATGCGTTCCATGAGGGATGGTTCTCCCCAGCGTCTGCGCCGGGGTGTCCGGCTGCGCTCCGTCAGGGAATGCGGCCGTCGATCTATCTCTTGCTTTTCCATCACATTGAGCGCGTGGCGATAGAGGATGCGCATCAGCCAGGGGTGAAACGGGCGGTCTTGCTGGAAACGTGGGAGTCCGCGCCAAGCTAGCAGAAACGCTCCCTGGGTGATCTCTGCCGCCAGAGTGCGCTGGTGGCAGAGGCGCAGTGCTGCCGCCTGAGCTATGGCATGATGCGCCTCCCAGAGCTGCCGAAAGGCCTCCTGGTCTCCGCAAGCGGCCTGCCTCATGAGGTCAGCCTCGCAAGTCGTCACGCATTTCCTCCTTCTGTAGCAATAGTACACCCGAAAGAGGGCAAAAGGTTCCCAATACCCCGACACACCCTCTTGCGCACAGCTTTTCGCTGCGGAACTCACCTGGTGCCGGACATCCAACTAGACAGCAAGGGATACCTGTGCTATTGTTACCCGTGCGGCTCTTGCGTATCGACAAGGAGTGAGCGCGCGCGGGAGGGAACTGTGACAGCTCGACCCATCATCTTCCTCGATGATGGCGGCGTGATGAATAATAACCGCACACGTGCCTTGCAGTGGCAACGCTTGGTTGGCGAATACTTCGTCCCGCTGCTCGGCGGCTCGCCTGAAGCGTGGTCCCGCGCGAACCGGCTAGTAACTGACCGCCTGTTCGAGCCAGATGCCTGGCGGAGGCGAGTCCAGGCGGCTGCCGATTACCGCAGCTTTGATCGCGACTACCAGGTCGAGTGGTTGAGGGGCATGTGCGGGCTGGTGGGAATCGAGACCCCGCCGGAGGAGGAGTGCCTGCGCCTTGCTCGTCGCGCCGCGGTTTTCATTCCTCGCCGTGTCCAGGCGGCCTTTCCTGGCGTAGTAGGCAGCATCCGAGCGTTGCACCGCCAGGGCTACTCGCTGCACACGGCCTCCGGCGAGTCCTCGATCGAGCTGGGCGGCTACCTGCAGGCCATGGGGGTGCGTGACTGCTTTGGTCGCCTCTACGGCCCGGATTTGATCGATACACTGAAGGAGGGGCCGGAGTACTACGAGCGCATCTTCGCTGATCTCGGGATCGCGGCCGCAGACGCGCTGGTGGTTGACGACAGCCTCCGCGCCACCCGGTGGGCCGCGCAGGTAGGGGCGCGGACGGTGCTGGTCGGGGTCTCGTCATTCCTGCGTACCGAAGCGACCGTTCAGATTGGGAGCCTCGTCGAACTGCCTGCTACGCTTCAACAACTGGACTGATTCAATGCATTGAGGCTATCGCCTAGAGCATCGAGGGTAGGCAGGCCCGGCGACAGTGGCGAACCTCGGGGTGGGTTCTGCCGGCAAAGGTTCTTACAGAGCCACCCCTGCGCAAAGCCGAGCACAACAGCGCTGTGCCGGACGGTCAGGGAGAAGACCCCTCCCACCGCCTCGATACGCATCCTTGCTGTCTTTTCGCGGCTCTGGCACCGTGACAACCACGAAAAACGTCGTCGGGAGACATGAGGAGAGGGGTTATGTCATTGCTAAACATCTTCCTCGACGATGGCGGGGTCATCACCGATAAGCAGCGGCGCGCCGCCGAGTTTGAGCGCCTGGTGGGCGACTGCTTTGTGCCCCTGCTTGGCGGGACGGAGGCGGCCTGGACCCGCGCCCACCGAGCGGTGGTTGACCGGCTGGCCGATCCGCTGTCGATGAGCGTACTCACTGCTGCTGACTTTGCGGGCTTTTACCGGGCGTATCAGCTCCGCTGGGTGGGTGGCATGTGCGCACTGCTGGACCTGCCCACGCCGCCCGAGGAGGAATGCCTCGACCTGGCGTACCGCGCGCTTGGCTGGATCACCCGCCGTATCCAGGCAGCCCTGCCCGGCGCAGTCGAAGCCATCCGTCTCTTGCACCGCCAGGGGTACGCGCTGCATGCTCGCTGGAACTGGCCGGGTCTCTTGAGGGGTTGGGGGTGCGGCATTGCTTTGGTCGCCTCTACGGGGCTGACCTGGTGAACACCTTCAAAGCAGGGCCAGAGTACTATGCGCGCCTCTTCGCCGATGCTGGCGTGCAGCCCGAGGGGGCGCTGGTTGTCGATGACAGCGCTGAGGCTCTTGATTGGGCAGCCCGCCTCGGGGCCAGAACGGTCCTGGTCAGCGCCTCGCCTCATCCCGAAACCGGGACGCCTCCACGACTGACGAGCCTGGCGGAATTGCCGGTATTCCTCCGACGATAGGCGTGAGGTGGTCAGCAAAAGCGGCATCCCTCCGTCGATGCGCTCTTTCCGTGAGGGGACATGAGCAGCGCACATGGTGGCCGTCACTTGACAGCGGGTGCTCATCATGGGTACCATGGTGAGTGGGAAAGGAGTAATATCCTCTTATAAAGAAAGCAAGAACCATGCGGCATCGCTATTGACGCAAGTGCAGGACTACCCCATCTATCAGGTGCCACCTACTCGTCTGCAGAGGCGCAGGTGAGACACTTTGTATTGTTCTGATCGCTCCCTGCTCCACCAGGAGCGTGCCTCCTCCCCATAGCCGAGCTCCACCATCACCTGCCCCCAGCATAGACTTCGCCATGTGTGATCATCGATATGCAAGGAAAGGACAGAACAAGATGCAGATGCGTGTTGGGTTAATGCAGATGGCCGACTGTGGTCCCCGCAAAGAAGACCTGTTGGCCAAAGGCGAAGCGTATTGCCGACAGGCGGCAGCGCTGGGCGCGGATATCGCGCACTTTCAGCGCTTAGCGCAGGAGTTGCGCATGGCCATCGCCCTCACCTACCTGGAACGCTGGCCGGGTGGGCCTCGCGATACGATGTCATTGATCGATCGGCACGGGGAGCTGGTGCTGACCTACGCCAAGGTGCATACCTGCGACTTCGACCCGGTTGAGGCGACCTGTACCCCGGGAGAGAGCTTTCCGGTGTGTACGCTGGAGACGGCGCACGGACCGATCAAGGTGGGGGCCATGATCTGCTACGACCGGGAGTTCCCTGAGAGCGCCCGGCTGCTCATGCTTGGGGGAGCAGAGCTGATCCTGGTTCCCAACGTGTGCGACCTGGAACTCAATTTCATTGCCCAGGTGCGCACCAGAGCCATCGAGAACATGGTCGCCGTCGCCCTTTCCAACTATGCCCCGCCCGATGCCAATGGGCATTCCATCGCCTTTGATCCCATCGCCTTCACCGAGCACGGCTCGCGTGATAGTCTGGTCATTGAGGCCGGGGAATCCGAAGGGGTGTACCTGGCCTCCTTTGACTTGAAGGCGATCCGGGAGTACCGGGCGCGCGAGTCGTGGGGCAATGCCTTCCGGAAGCCGCACCGCTACGGCTTGCTGGTTGAGCAGCGCGTCGAGGACCCCTTTGTGCGGGTGAATAGCCACGGCGAGCCTTACCAGAGCAGCCAGCGCTAGGGAGGATGTGGAGTCGCGGCATGACCGAGATGAAAGCGGTCATGCCGCGACCGTTCGGTGCTTCTGACCGAATGTAAGGAGATCTGAACAGGAGGGCCAGGGAGAGGCGCGGCGTATTGCACTAGCCCGATTCAGGAGCCTTACGTAGCAACCAGCACTCCACCAATCACCATCACGCAGGCTCCAAGTAATCGGCTGCGCATCTGGCCTTCACCTAGGAACCATCGTGCCCACAGGATGGTGAAGATGGCGCTGAGCTTGAAAAGGGTGGTCACATACCCAACCAGGCCAAGCGCAATAGCGGTGAAGCCAAAGAGCGGGGCGACACCTGCCAGAGCGATGGCTGCGAAAAGAGCCTGTGCATGTGAACGAAGCCCCTGCCAGGTTCCTCTGGTGGGAGATGGCTGCTCTGGCCGAGATGAGCGGAATACCCCTGGGGTAAGGAGTATCACCAGGAGGAACGTTCCCAACAGGGCCACCAGCGGGCCACTGGGAGGAGTCACGTGCTCGATGGCGAGCTTCTCCAGGACAGTGGTGGCTCCCCACAGCGCAGAAGCGACAATGGCCAGCAGGGTTCCTGGCCGCCGAAGCAAGACGCGCAGTGGCGCGAGCAGCCCTGTTCGTGCTTCCTCGACCTCGAGGAGGTAGGCACCCCCGAGGACTACTGCCACTCCGATGGTTTGTCGCAGGCCAGGGGTTTCACCGAGTGTCGGCCAGGCGAGGAGCAGCGTGAAGGCCGGATTGAAGGTGAGCAGGGGACTCACCAGCGATGCATCGGCACGCGCAAGCGCGAGAGTCGAAAGCAGCGTGGCTGCCCAGTTGAGGAGCGCGGAAGCCACAAGCGCTGCGACAAAGACGCCATCGACGTGGGGGAGACGCGCCGTACAGGAGAACGGGATGCTCCCATGCAAAGAAGTGACCGAGCATTGGGTGAGCAGCAGGGTTCCGGCGAGCAGGATGGGCAGAGAAGCCGCGTTGACGACCCAGGCCACCAGCGCTGGACGAGCATCGCGCAAGAGACGCTTGTTCAGAATGGGCAGAAAGGAGGTCAAGGTGGTGGCAACGAGCGCCAGTAGAGCAGCCATGATGCATCCTTCTCTCACCGCACAAACGAGATGGTCCTCTTTCCCCTTCTCAGTCTAGCATACCAGGCAAGGTTTCTCTTGAGAGCTTCCATCACACAAGCCCCCCTTTGAAGGAACATTTTCAAACTGGCAAGACACGCTTCCCTCAGCTTGAGCGCGCAGCCATACACGGTGAAAGATCACCTGGTTATCGACATGCAAACAAGAGGAAAATTTCCCTGCTGAGGTCTTGACAATCCCAAATTATTCAAGTAAGCTATTGAACAATAGAATATTTGAACATACTCGTTGACTTTCCGTTTCAGATCGAGCTCCCTGAAAGGATGTCGTGAAACACATGGATCAGCAAAAGAAGCGGGATTTCAAGACTCACCTCTATGAGCAGTTTGCGCGTATCGGCAAAGCCTTGTCGAGTGCGCACCGCCTCGAACTCCTCGAGGTGCTGGCCCAGGGCGAATACAGCGTGGAAGCGTTAGCGCAGGAGACGGGCATGGCAGTGGCCAACGCCTCGCAGCATCTCCAGGTGCTGCGGGCCGCCCAACTTGTCGAAGTGCGCCGCGAGGGCGTCTACATCTACTACCGCCTGGCGGACGAGCGTGTGTTCCGCTTGTGGCAGGCCATGCGCGAGGTCGGGGAGGCCCGCATCGCGGAGATCGAGCGCATTGTCCAGACCTACCTGCACGAACGAACCCTCTTGCAGCCCATCAGCGCGGCGGAACTGCGCCAGCGCCTGGCCGAGGGGGAGGTCGTCCTGCTGGATGTGCGTCCCGTGGAGGAGTACCAGGCGTCGCATCTGCCCGGCGCCTTTTCCATGCCGGTGACCGATCTGGCGGCCCGTCTCTCAGAGCTGCCTCGCGGGAAGGAGATCGTGGCCTACTGTCGCGGTCCCTACTGTGTCTTTGCCGATGAGGCGGTGGCCCTCTTACAAACGAATGGGTACCAGGCGCGCCGACTCGAAGAAGGGCTTCCAGACTGGCGCGCGCTGGGGCTGCCGGTTGAAAGCGGAACAGGAGCACACCTATGACGACCATCGATGTCGAGACCTTGAGGCGATGGCTGGAAGAGGGACGACCGGTCACGGTGCTGGATGTGCGACCGGCGGCTGAACGGGCGGAGTGGGCCATTCCTGGCAGCCTCTATGTGGATGCCTATGATGCGCTGAAAGTACACGATCCAGCCGCGCTCGCCGATGTGGACGTTCCGGGCGATGGGCCGGTCGTGACCGTGTGCGCGGCTGGCAAAACCAGCTTGATTGCCGCAGAACAGCTTGCCGCGCGAGGCGTCGAGGCCATGTCCCTGGAGGGAGGCATGAAAGCCTGGAGCCTGGCCTGGAATACTGCCGAGGTACCCCTACCGGATAGCTCGGTGCGGGTGATCCAGGTGCGGCGCACCGGCAAAGGCTGCCTCTCCTATCTGATTGGCGCAGGTGAGGAAGCGTTCGTGATCGATGCCTCCCTTGACCCCCAGGTGTATCTCGACCTGGCTCGCGTTCGCGCCAGCTCGCCGAACACAGCGGGGCGATGCTGTTTCTGCCGGAGCAGCAGCGCGTGTCCTTTCCCTTCACAGCCATGCGCGACGGCGACACGCTCGCGACCCCTCAGTTGACGCTCACCGCGGTACATGCGCCAGGACACACGCCGGAGAGTACCTGCTACCTGCTCAACAATACTCTCCTCTTTACAGGAGATACCCTCTTTCTCACCAGTATCGGGCGTCCCGACCTGCACGCCGACGAGCAGGAGGCGCGAGCGCGCTCAGCGCTGCTCTACCACAGCCTGCACAAGCTCCTCGCGCTGCCAAAGGCTTCGCTCGTCCTGCCAGGGCACGCCAGCCAGCCCGTGCCCTTCGACGGCGTGCCCATTGGTGCGCGGCTGGCCGAGATCGACGAGCAGGTCGGCCTGCTGCACGTGACGCAGACGGTGTTTGTCGAGATCCTGGTGCAACGGCTTCCTCCAACCCCGCCCAACTACGAACGCATCACGAGGCTCAACGAAGCGG
>WNGJ01019037.1_pt1 | contig 11581 bp, 12 predicted proteins | sample 5400611 | NCBI WGS metagenome assembly WNGJ01 (sample SAMN13153375, study PRJNA577476) | soil metagenome | isolation source: 40 cm soil or saprolite under Garry oak tree replicate 1 | place: USA:California | collected 2016-06-15 | reverse complement strand
GACCCGCAGGAAATTTCCCGACGGCCCCTCCGAAGGGCTTAAACGATGGTCCTTCGGGCCGCTCAACAACAATCCGCTGGAATATTTCACCAGGATCGCCCGCGAATATGGCGACATCGCGCGACTGCGCGTCCTGAATTTCAAGACGATTTTCATCAACCATCCCGGCTTGATTGAAGAAGTGCTGGTTACCAACGCGCGCAAATACTCAAAGGGCAAGGTGCTGCGGGCGAACAGGCACGTATTTGGCGAAGGCTTGCTGACCAGTGAGGGAGATTTCTGGCTGCGGCAACGGCGGCTGGCGCAGCCGGCGTTTCACCGCGCGCGAATCGCTTCTTATGCGGCGACGATGGTGGAATACACGCAACGCATGCTGGATGGCTGGCGTGACGGAGAAGAGCGCGACGTGCATCGGGAAATGATGCGGCTGACTCTGCAGATTGTGGGGAAAACGCTATTTGACGCCGACGTTGAAAGCGACGCGCAAGAAGTGGGGAAATCGTTGGAGTTGTTGCTGGAAATCGGCGCAAATTTCCGGCGCGCGATCTTTGTGCCGCACTGGCTGCCGACGCCGGCGAATTTGCGAGTGAAACGGGAAGTGGCGCAGATCGAAAACATTCTTTACCGGATTATTGCGGAACGGCGCGCGTCTGGCCGCGATGCGGGCGATCTGCTTTCGATGCTGCTTCACGCGCAAGACGAAGACGGTTCGCGAATGACCGACCGGCAGCTTCGTGATGAGACGATCACTCTGTTCCTGGCGGGTCACGAGACTACTGCAAGCACGCTTTCCTGGACCTGGTGGCTGCTGGCGCAAAATCCAGCGGTTGAAGCAAAGCTGCATGCGGAATTGGACGCCATCCTCGGCGATCGCGCTCCTGCTCTCGATGATTTGCCAAAACTTCCTTACGCGGGACACGTCATCACGGAATCGCTGCGGCTTTATCCGGCTGCGTGGGGATTGGCGCGGCTGGTCGTGGAGGACCACGAAATTGCCGGTTATCCCGTTACGAAAGGAATGGGCGTGGCGATGGCGCAATGGGTAGTGCACCGCGACGCGCGATGGTACGACGCGCCAGAAGAGTTCCGGCCGGAGCGCTGGAATGATGATTTATTGAAGCGGTTGCCGCGGTTCGCATATTTTCCGTTCGGTGGCGGGGCGCGCCAGTGCATTGGAAATACATTTGCGTTGATGGAAGCGACACTGATTCTGGCGACGATCGCGCGAAAATTCCGATTGCGTCTGGTGGCGAATCATCCCGTGGTGCCGCTGGCGTCGATCACGCTGCGGCCACGGCATGGAGTGCGTGTCTCACTTGAGTCTCGGCAGGGACGCGAAGCGGGAGGCGCGTTCACAAGGAAACAATCGGCGGTCGCGGATTGAATTGTTGCGTCTCCCGAAGAATAAATCACGACGACAAAAAAACGCTGCTGGGAACGGAGCCAGCTACCTGCTTGTGGCAAGCGGGCCGAGTTCAGAGCGCGTCTGCATCACGCGGAGGATGGAGTCGCGCGTGACGATGCCAATAATTTGGGGCGCGCCACCGGCGATACCGCTCACGACGGGCATCTGATTGACGTCCGCGCTCAGAAGCCGCTCGAGCAAACGCAGGAGAGGCTCATCCGGCGACGTCCAGAGGATTTTTTCGCGTGGAATCATGGCGGCCTGGACGGAGTTGTGGGCCCACTCGTGCCGCGGGATCGAGTTGAGAGTATGAACATTCATCATGCCGGAGAAACGATCTTCGTTTACCACGAGATGGCAGCGGCGGCCGGTGCGGAGCACTTCGGCGCCGTATTCTTCAAGCGTGATGTGTCCCGGAACGGTGGGCACTTCCTTGCTCATGACGTCGGCCGCGCTGAGGCCAGTGAGAGTTTGCCGGATGGCCACTTGAGAGACGCTTTCCTGCGCGGCGTTTAAGATGAACCAGCCGATGAACACGAACCAGAGCCCATTTTGAACAGACCCGTTCAAGGCACCCCATGCGCCGGCAAGAATCATCATGTAGGCGATCCACTTTCCGCTGGCGCCCGCGACGCGGGTGGCCTTCTCAAAATTCTTGGTCGCTCCCCAAACCATGGCGCGGAAAATTCTTCCGCCGTCCAGAGGAAATCCCGGCAAGAGATTGAAAACGGCAAGCGCGGCGTTCGTGCGGCAAAGCCAGGTGGCCAGCGCCCCGACGGTCTGGCTATAAGGGAAGAGAAGCGTTAATCCAAAAAATCCACCAGAGAGCACGCCACTGGCAAGCGGTCCGGCAATCGCGATGTTGAATTCCTGAATGGCGTTGGAAGGCTCGCGCTCGATGCGTGCCAGGCCTCCGAAGAGAAATAGGGTGATGGAAACGACGCGAATCTTGTAATGCTGGGCAACGACGCTGTGGGAAAGTTCGTGGAAGAGGACGGACGCGAAGAAGAGAAGGCTGGTCAAGACGCCCACGGTCCAATGCTGTGTGTTGGTCCAAAGTGGATGTTGCTGCTTGAACTGCGAGGCGATGACGTAGGTGATGGCCGCAAAAATGAAAACCCAAGTGGAGTGGAGATAGATGGGAATTCCGAGAATTTTGCCGATGCGCAAGCCTGATCCGCGGTTCATGAGTGTTCCAACGTTTAGCCTAGCACAAGACATCGATGGAAGCGGGGAAGGAGAGATCTGATGCGAAGTCGCAGAAGCGCCTCCCCCCACAGAGCTCCACCTGCCTACTTAAGGGCTTGAGCAAGACGCGAAACATCGATGGACAAGCCGAGCCTAGCTTCCGCGCCGGTCTGATTGAGAAGGGCGGTGCGGTTTGCGTACCTGTAGACAATGGGCAAATCAATTCCTGCACTGAGCGGAATCGTCAGTTTTACCTGGAAAGTATATTGCGGTTTCTGGCCTGTGAGCCATTGCGTCCGGTGAGACACGCCGTGTGCCAGCCCCCACAGTTTGCCAGGTCTTTCCATGTCGTAAGTCCTTATCTATCAATAGATTGAGATTGGCCTTGGTCGTGCGATTCCCCAAATCGCAAGTCGGGAGGCACGCCAAGATCGCTATGCTGCAATTCGCAATGCTCGTTATCACCACGATGTTTGCGGCCGCTGCTGCGGTTGGGCTGCAATGGCTGTTCCTGAAGGCAGCACTTTTGATGATGCGACCGGCCACGGCGCGAAGGATTCCCGTGCGGGCAGAACTGGCGCGCGGGACGGCGCAGTTGGCCCGGGCTTTCGCTACGGAACGTTGAGCGCGAGAACCATTTGCGGACGCAGACTGCTCGCTCCGCAAACCCGTCCGGAGCGCAAGAGACGCTTCACTCAGCGTGAACTAAAGTCTGTGCGACTGGGATTGTCCGGCCCAACGTGAGCGGCGGAGACGGCGGTAACCGGTCCGCCGCAGCGCTCCTGAAAATGGAAAGAAGGGAGTAACGAGATGCCGGCATTGAAATACCTGCTGATGGTTCTGGGCGTAGCGCTCTTCGGAAGCGCGGGAGCACTCGTCGCCTACGACATTTATCTCTCGGAACAACTGCGCCGTTTGCTTTCACGCGGAAAGTCGGACGAGTCCGGTGCGGAGGTGGGGGCGCTGGCTCGCCGCCCTTTCCGGCCGGTGCGTTGGCGAACGGCACTGCAGCTGACAGCGTCCGGCACCCTGATGGTGCTGATCACGGAAGGCTACGTGATGATTCTCGACGGAGGGGCGGACATACGCGTCAGCGAGTTCTGGGGCGCGCTCTCCGGTACGTGATCCAGAGAAAAGAGATTCTGGCCGCCAGGAATGGTTGTGCCAATGGGTTCCGCTAGCCAAAACCCTGTGGGTGGCCAGGGACGCGATGCAGGAAGGACAAGGGACCGTGAGCTTAATGCCACCCGGCTAGCGGTCAGAAACTGTAAGGATGGAATCGACGGAGAGCAGGAAATAGGGGTCCACGGAAAAGACCATGAAGACTTCACCAGGAGTTCCAAGCGACGCGTGCATCCAAAGGATCGCAAGAAATTTTTGCAGGCGGATCCTGGCGACCACCGTACTCGCGGCTTGCGTCTTTGTCGCACCCACTATTGCCTCAGTGACGCACGCGCCGCTGCACGAGGCTCGGCTGCCGCGAATCGATTCCCGAGTGATTGAGAACCTGCAGCGCTGGGCCAACGACGAAAAAGATTCGTGGTCCGAAGAGTTCTAACTCCCAACTCTAATGAATGGAGGACAATCCTTCATTCAGAGCCGTGATATCATCAGCACGTAACCCGTGTCGGCCAAGCTAAAATTGTCCTCCTCGCATTTTCGCGGGCTCAGCGCGAACAACGGAATGGCGGCTCCTGCAAGCCGGCCGGTTGCCGCGTCCCTCGGAGCTAAACCATGAGCTTCCGAACAAAATTGCTGCTTGTTGTGCTGCTCACTATTTTTGCGTCGGTATCGGTGGTTGCTTACGCCGTGACGCATTACACGCAGTCCGCGTTTGAAGCATTGGACGCCGAGCGCACCGAAGCCCTGGTTGCGCAATTCAAGAAGGAGTTCGTCCAGCGCGGAGAGGAAATCGCCCATCAAGCAAAAAACATTGCAGAAGCCACGCTCACCGAACGCATGGCGATTGACCTCTCCCGTCCGAATGCCGACCTGTCCCTTTTTGTGCGCGACGCGGTTGGCAGCGCGCAGGAGCACGGGCTGGACTATGTGGAGTTCGTGAATCATGACGGTGTGCTGATTTCCTCGGCGCAGTTCCCCGCTCGTGTCGGCTACAAAAACGACTGGGTGACCTCGGTGAAGGACTGGAATGACACCCCGGCATTCTTGAAGAAAGAAGAGCTGCCCGATGGCGTATCGCTTTCCCTTAGCGTCGTTCGTACGAACACCACCGTGGCGGACAAGAGTTTGTACATCATCGGAGGTCACCGTCTGGATAAGAATTTCCTCGCTTCACTCGTTTTGCCCACCGGGATGCGGGCGCTCATCTACACCAACCTCGAGCCAACTTTTGTAGCCACCTCCCTGATGGCCGAGAAAATCGATGCTGAGCAAGCGGAGCGCTTGGCGCCCCTGGTCGAGCAGTTGCAAAAAGAGCCGCAGCCCATGGTGCGAACGATGGAGTGGACGCGGGATCCGGCGGATGCGGAAACGTTTCATGCCATCCCCCTGACCGGCCGCAATAATGAACTGCTTGGCATCTTCTTCGTCGGCAGCTCGCGGAAAGAGCTTGTACTGTTGACTCGCCAAATCCTGAAAATTGCGGCCGCAGTTGCCGCGGCAGCGTTATTCGTCGGGCTGCTCGTCAGCTTCTGGATTTCCGCGCGGATCACCAAACCGGTCGAAGAACTTGCCGAAGGCGCCCGCGAGGTTGCCGGCGGAAAATGGGATACGCGCATCGATGTTCGCGGACGCGATGAGATCGGCCAGCTTGCCAAAGCCTTCAATCATATGACGCAAACGCTTGCGGCCCAGAAGGAGCGTCTGGTGCAAACCGAGCGAGTTGCCGCGTGGCGCGAACTGGCGCGGCGCCTCGCGCACGAGTTGCGCAATCCGCTGTTTCCCATGCAGATTACGGTTGAAAATCTGCAGAAGGCTCGGCAGCTCGACGCCAAGCAATTCCTGGAAGTCTTCCACGAATCGACGGCCACTTTGAAAGCCGAGCTTGCCAATCTCAATACCATCGTGGGGCGGTTCAGCGATTTTTCCAAAATGCCTTCGCCGCAGTTCGTGCGCGTGAATGTGAATGAGGCGCTGCGCAACGCGGTGCGCCTCTTCGAGCCGCAATTCAACGAAGTGGGCAAGCCCACCATCACGCCGGAGTTGTTTCTGACCGAACCTTTGCCTGATATCGACGCTGACCCCGACTTGCTGCACCGCGCGTTTCAGAACCTGGTGCTGAATGCGCTGGACGCCATGCCTGCCGGCGGGACGCTGACGCTAAGAACTTCGGAACAGAACGGCCACGTGCGCATCGAGGTGGCCGACACCGGCAAAGGCTTGACGTCTGAAGAGTGTTCGCGGCTTTTCACGGCGTATTACACGACCAAGTCTCAAGGGACGGGGCTTGGGCTCGCCATCGTGCAGTCCGTGGTCAGCGATCATCACGGCACCATTTCGGTGACGAGCGACGCGGACCATGGCACAACTTTTCGAATCGATCTGCCGCAGCGCCAAGCCGGCCGCACCGCTGCACCGCGAGAGCCGGCGCCAGAAGCGAAGAGCACGCCGTCCACACTGGCTGCGGCCTCCGACTGACTCCGGACAAAGGACCGACGCTTGGCGCGCAAAGCTCATCTCCTCATCGTCGACGACGATCACAATACATTGGCATCGCTTTCCCGAGCCTTCCGGCTGGCGGGACATGAAGCCACTGTTTGCGATAACGCCGCCCGCGCGCTCGATCTGCTGCGCGCAGAATCGTTCGACCTGATTCTTTCCGATGTCGTGATGCCGGGAAAAAGCGGCTTGGAGCTGCTCGAAGATTTGAAAAAAACCGGCATGAAGACGCCCATCGTGCTCATTTCCGGGCAAGCAAACATCGAAATGGCGGTGAAGGCGACGAGGCTGGGGGCGCTTGATTTTCTGGAGAAACCGCTTTCGACTGACAAGCTTTTGGTGACCGTGGAGAATGCGCTGCGGCTCTCGCGGCTGGAAGATGAAAACCGCGAACTGCGCCACCGTCTGGGAAAACACGAACTCGTTGGCTCCGGCCCGGCGATGAAAAAGTTGCTCGCACAAGTGGACCGCGTCGCTGCGAGCGAGACGCGCGTGTGCATCCTCGGCGAGACCGGCACGGGCAAGGAGCTGGTCGCGCGCGCGATCCATGAAAAATCGCCGCGGCGCGAGCACCCGTTCGTCACGCTGAATTGCGCCGCGGTGCCTGCGGAATTGATTGAATCGGAACTTTTTGGCCACGAAAAGGGCGCCTTCACCGGAGCCGCGGCTAAGCATCTGGGCAAATTCGAACAGGCCGACGGCGGAACACTTTTCCTGGATGAAATCGGTGACATGCCCGTGGCGATGCAGGCGAAATTGTTGCGCGTGCTGGAGGAAGGCGAAATAGAACGCGTTGGCGGCGACAAGCCCATCAAGGTGAACGTGCGCGTGCTGGTCGCCACGCATCGCAACCTGGAAGATCTCGTCAAGCAGAACGCCTTCCGCAGCGACCTGTTTCACCGTATTTATGTTTTTCCATTGACGCTGCCGCCGATGCGCGAGCGCCCGGAAGATTTTCCTGGCTTGATTGTGCATTTCGCCCGCCAGGTGGCGGCGCAAAACGGCTGGAAGGAAAAACTTTTCACGGAAGAGGCCGTTGGCGAATTGCGTAAATACGCCTGGCCCGGAAATGTCCGCGAATTGCGCAACGTAGTGGAACGTCTCATCCTGCTGGCATCGGACGAAAACGTCACTGCCGCCGATGTACGTCTCGTTCTGCCTTTTTCAGATTCTACGTCTGGTGGTTCATCCGCCTTGTCGGGCGGAAGCTCAACGGGCACGCTCGCTGAACGCACGGAATCGTTCGAAAAGGAAGTGATGCTCGCGGAAATTCGGCGCCACAACTTTCATATGACGAATGTGGCTCGGGCATTGGGCCTGGAACGCAGCCATCTCTATAAGAAGTGCCAGCAATTGGGAATCGATCTGCAGTCCCTCCGCAAGCCAGAGTAGGCAAACAATCCGGAATGCGTCTGTAAGTTATTGAAAACAGGTACAATTCTTCGCTTGACAAAATAGCGATACGTAATATTATATTTGCAGATTGCAATAGGCAGGTCCTCCATGAAACTTGGCGACAAACTTCGCTCCCTCCGTTCCGTCGAAGGTTCGCTCCGCGGCTTGGGCCGTTCGATGACTCAACAGGAACTGGCTGCCGCAATGAAAAGGGAGATCGGCCGCGGTTTGAGCCAGGCGTATCTCTCGCAGATCGAGAATGGCGCCCGGCCTCATCTGACGCACACCACGCGCGAGCTGCTGGCACGATTCTTCCGCGTCTATCCAGGCTTTTTGGTGGACGACCCGGAAGGCTATACACCGGGGCTGCAGTCTGAATTGCGGGCCATCGACGCGAAGGTAGACTCCTGGCTTTTTGGCGGCGCCGAACAGTTCACGGCCGATCCGGCGCTTCAGCGTGCGCTTCTGATGATCGCCGAGCATGAAGACTCGCGGCGCGCGATTTTGCTGCTGGCGGAGATTCTCCGGACGCCCGACTTGGCGGAGCGCCTCGGAGAAGTTTTGCATTCGGGCAATCATCAGAACGGAGGACAAAAGGGCGGCAGCCATCCGCCGCCAGCTTCACGGCTTCGCAATTAGGGAGTGCCGGCCCGGCGTGGCCGGAGCAGCCAACAAGGTCCGACTCTCGAATTCCAGCTCGCGCACCGCAGCGGCAAGTTGCGGAAGGTAATGTCGCGTTCGAGGTGACTTATGACCTGGTCTGATTTTTATCTTCTGTGCTTCCTGGTGGGCTTTTCGCTGAGCGTTCTTTCATTTCTAGCCGGCGCGGTCCACATCCATCTGCCGTTCAAGACGCACCTGCCATTCCATGGTGCGCACCAGGCCGCGGCTGGCACCTCTCACGGCTGGTTCAGAGGCGGCACGCACATTTCCTGGTTCAACGCTTCGTCAGCAATGGCCTTTCTAGCTTGGTTCGGTGGAACGGGCTATCTACTCACGCGGCATTCGCACTTGTTTGCTGTGTTCAGCCTTTTGCTTTCCACGTTCGCAGGCTTGGCCGCTGGATGGATCGTCTTCCGCTTCATGGTGAAACTCATGAATTCGACTGACGCACCGATGAAAAGCGAAGACTACCGCATGGAGGGTTCGGTGGGGACCATCAGCATGCCGATCCGCGAGGACGGGACCGGCGAAATCATTTTTTCCCTGGCGGGAGTTCGGCGCTGCGCGGGCGCGCGCACCGATGAGGGCAAAGCCATCGAGAAGGGGGCTGAGGTCGTCATCGAGCGCTACGAGAAGGGAATCGCGTACGTGAAGAAGTGGGAAGAGTTTACGAAGTAAAAGTTTTTCTGGACTGGCGTTCGACACAAACAGTCCGGAGGGGTCGAAAAGGAGGCTTTATGTTCGGGTTGCCAAACGAAGTGATGGTCATCGCCGGGCTTCTCGTACTTGGCATCTTGATGATCATGATCGTGATCGCCAAGATGTATCGAAAAGTCGGGCCGAATGAGGCTTTGATCCGCTACGGCATGGGAGGGACCGAGGTCTACTGCGGAAGAGGCGCTTTGATTTTTCCGATGGTGCAGACTTGCCGGGATCTCTCGCTGGAGTTGATGTCGTTCGACGTCGCCCCGCAGCAAAATCTGTATACGAAGCAGGGCGTCGCTGTGACGGTAGAAGCCGTAGCGCAAATCAAGGTGAAGAACGACAAGGAATCGATCCTGACGGCTGCCGAGCAGTTCCTTACCAAGCGGCCGGAACAGCGCGAGGCCTTGATTCGCCTGGTGATGGAAGGCCATCTCCGGGGAATCATCGGCCAACTCACGGTGGAACAGATCGTCAAGGAGCCGGAAATGGTCGGCGATCGCATGCGATCCACGTGCGCCGACGACATGAGCAAGATGGGGCTGGAAGTCATCAGCTTCACGATCAAGGAAGTACGAGACAAGAACGAGTACATCACCAACATGGGGCGGCCCGACGTCGCTCGCATCAAGCGCGACGCCGAAGTGGCCGCGGCCGAAGCGGACCGTGACATCGCCATCAAGCGTGCCGAAGCGACGCGCGCCTCGGCAGTCGCCAAGGCGCAAGCCGATCAGGAGCGCGTGGCAGCCGAAACGGCTTCCCTGGCCAAGCAAGCCGAAGCAGAACGCGACCTGGACGTCAAGAAGGCCAGTTACCTGGAAATGACCAAGAAAGCCCAGGCCACCGCCGACAAAGCGTATGAAATTGAAACCAACGTCATGCAGCAGAGGGTGGTTGAAGAAGCGGTAAGGGTGCAGCAGGTGGAGCGCGAAGCGCAGGTGAAAGTGCAGGAAGCGGAAATCGCGCGCCGCGAACGCGAACTGATCGCCACCGTTCTGAAGCAAGCGGAAATCGAGCGGCAGCGCATCGAAACGCTCGCCAGCGCCGAGCGGCAGCGCTTGATCACCGAAGCCGAAGGCCGCGCCTCCGCGATCCGCGCGCAGGGAGAGGCGGAAGCGGAAATCATCTTCAAGAAGGGCGAAGCCGAAGCCAAGGCCATGAACGTCAAGGCGGAGGCCTTCCAGGAATACAACCAGGCTGCCGTGCTCGACAAACTCATCACCGGACTGCCGGAAGTGGTGCGCGCGCTCAGCGAGCCGCTCAGCAAGGTGGACAAGGTGACCATCGTTTCCACGGGCAATGGCGACGCCGCCGGCGCTTACAAGCTGACAGGCGACGTCACCCGAATTGCCGCGCAAGTGCCGGCGCTTTTCGAAGCGCTCTCCGGCATGCAGATGTCGGAGTTGCTTAGCAAAGTCCGGCTGATCGGCGACAAGACGCCGAAGCCGGACCAGCCGCAAGCGCCGGTGAAGAAAGCGTAATGTCTGCTTCCGTCCCGGTGGGTTTTCACAAACCCACCGGGCGCCCAGTGGTCTCGGGGGATGGCCATGAGCATGAAAGAAGAACTTCTAATCGTTTGGCTTCTGGTGGTGGTGGTATTGCGTCTTGTGTTCCGCCACTTTTGGGCAAACACGGTCTATGCGCTTGGCAAGGTCGTCGCACTGAACCTCGTTTCTCTGACGGGCCTTGCGAAGTTTGCGGCGGGAATTTACGGCGTGCACCTCTTGCCTTAATCGTGCGCACGGGGCCGGCAGGCGCGCGCGATTTTCTTTGAACGGCTTTGAGCGGTTCGCATCATTTGGTTCGTGAAAGGAGATTCATCATGGGACTTTTGGAACGAGTAGGCACTTTGATTCGCGCGAATATCAATGACATGGTCGATCGCGCGGAAGATCCTGAAAAAATGATCAAGCAGGTGATCCTGGACATGGAGAACCAGTATCTCCAGGTCAAGACGCAGGTGGCGGTTTCCATCGCCGACAGCGGCTGGCGCAAAGCTACCGCGAACAGGTGGACGACCAGAGGGCGCAGGTGGAAACTTTGAAAGGGGCGCTCATGAAACTCGAACAGAAGCTTGACGAAGCGAAGTCCAAGCGCGACCTGCTGCTGGCACGGCATCGGCGCAGCATCGCACTTGGAAAAGCGGCGCACGCACAAACCGTGCTCGGCGACAACTCCAAGAGCGCAACGTTTGATCGCCTGAAGGACCGCGTGCATCACACGGAAGCGGTGGCCACCGCTGAAGTCGAGCTTCTGACCGACGACGTCGGTGAGAAGCTGACGCGTTTGGATCGCGACGCCGAGGTCGATCGCCTCCTCGCCGATCTGAAGGCCCGCCGCGGCCTGCCGGCTTGACGAGACTGGGAAATTGCTACATTCGAGGGTGGATTGGTGGTCGCTCCAGGAGCAGCAGAGACAGTTTTCTTTTTGGCTCGCCGGAGAGAAGCCCGGTCTAAGCCCCGCCGCAAGAACGGCGCGTCGGTTTCACGGGGCTTGTGCGGATTGAAGTCCTTTGCGCTTCACGGGTTTCCACACGTGGTCTCCGCGCAGGTACTCCCAGAGTCCCTGCAGTCGCCAGATCATGTGTAACTGCCGATAAGGAAAATGCTC
>WNGJ01007545.1_pt1 | contig 11581 bp, 12 predicted proteins | sample 5400611 | NCBI WGS metagenome assembly WNGJ01 (sample SAMN13153375, study PRJNA577476) | soil metagenome | isolation source: 40 cm soil or saprolite under Garry oak tree replicate 1 | place: USA:California | collected 2016-06-15 | reverse complement strand
GGCCCCACCCGCGCGTACTGGCGGATCTACGCCGACCGCGTCACCACCACAGCCCGCCATGCCGTCACCAGCGACGGCGCCACCGTCCAGCTCGACCGCATCCGCGGCCGCTGGCTCGTTGCCCGCATCGTGTTCTGGTAACCGGGCCGCCCGACATGATCAAAACCGTCACCGCCGCCGCGGCCGCCCTCGCAGCGTTCCCGCTGATCCTCATCCTCATGGCCGCGGTGGACCCGGTACCATCCGCCCAGGCCTACGCCGACGGCGGACTCGGCGGAGCACCACCACACTCGCCCGAACCGGCATCCCGCGAGGCCATCGGGACCGGTTCTGACCTGCAACGGATCCAGCGTGACCAGTTCCTGATGGCGCAGGTGGTGCAGGGAGCCTTGCACAGCGGCCCGCTGTCCAGCCCCATCAAGCTGTTGTCTGTAGTCACTGACACCGCCAAGGCCATGACCACCGACACCGGGCTGAGCCAGTCGGACATGCTCCAGATCGCCGGCAGCTTCCGAGGCCTGTCCAGCGGGAATGGCAGCTCATTACCGCACCAAACATCCCCTATCCGCCCGACCCTGCTGAAGTGGAGTTCTCCCAGCCCCAGGCCCATGACCTGTTCATCGCCATCGCGCACGACAGGAAACTGCCCAATACAGCCAAACCGGGGAGCGGCGAGAACGGGACGGGCGGGACGCACCCGATCGTGGCCGACCTCCAGGTCCCCATCCCCTGGTGGGCCGGGCACACCCTGCGCTTCCGATTCCCGCCGCGCTGACCCGCCGGCCCGGGGCAACCCTCAACTCAATTACCGCACCGGAATCGAGGTTAGGCGGGGCTGCAGAACATGGCATAGCGCCGCCACGGCTGGTAGCCAGCGCGGCGGTAGAAGGATTCGCGGGTGGTCCAGCCGATGTGGCAGTTGCGGGTGCCGGCTTGCCGGAGGATCTCGGAGGCGCGTGCCACCAGGGCGGTGCCGATCCCCTGCCCCTGCCTGGGTGGCGCGACGCCGACGCATCCGATGGTCCCGGCAGCCGGGCCGAGCATGGGCGCGAACACGGTATCGGCGCCGGGGCCGTCCAGCAGCAGGGTCCCGGCGATGTCCCCGGCACCGTCGCGCGCGCTCAGGATGCCCCGATCGGCTGCGGAGAACCAGCGTGCCCAGCTGGGAAAGGTGGCCGCCTCGAATGCCCGCACGCCGGGCAGGTCGCCGCTGGCCGCCAGGGTTATCGTGACCCCCATGCTCGCGGCGCGCTCGCGGGCGCCGGGCGGCGGGCGGTAGCGCCCCAGGTCTGTCACCAGGTCAAGGCTGTCGTGGCTGTGCCGCCAGCCACGGGAGGCGAAGAACCGGACCGCGCCAGGCAGATCCCAGGGCACCCCGGGCCAGATGTAGGAACTGCCTCCGCTGGCCGCTGTCACGCCGGTGGCACCGCCCGCCCGGACCCGTTCCAGGGCTGCTTCCAGCAGGCTGGTGCCGATCCCGCGCCGCTGACAGGCAGGATCGACCAGGAGCAGCGGGATGCTCCCGGCCATGTCCATAGCCACAAATCCCACCGGGACAGACGCGGCCTCGGCCACCAGGCCCTCGCCGAGCAGCGCAACACCCAAGGCCAGCAGCGGCCACGATGGCGGCATCGCCGCCTGCCAGAGCCTTTCCACCCACTCCCGGTCATCCGCTGCCGCGAACGGCCGGATCCGGCACCGCACACCGGACATCATCCCAGCGGCATCGCCACAGCGCAGAACGCCCGCTTCTGGCGCGGCTAGGGCCGCGTCGGAGAATCGACTCCGACCGCCCGTAACGGCGGCTACTTGCGTGCTGGGCCCGGACCAGCGCTCATCGCTGAGCGTGAGCGGCCCCAGGGTCGCCATGCCGCCGGATCGCCGAATCCGTGTGACGAAGGGCAGGGTTGCGCGCTCACGTTGACCAGTGCGGATTATCCAGATCTGCGCACCCCAGCCGACCGCTTCGGATCGAAGGACTGCCGTCTGGATCGGCGGATCCCACTGCGCTCGTCTGCTGCTTCATGGTGGAGCGACGGTCTTGGCTGCCCCGGACAGGTAGGACGCGCACTGCGCTCGTGCCGAGTGCCTATCGTGCACACGGCTCCGGAGGGGGTCGCTGTTCACCGCCGCTACCTGGCGTGATCTGCTGTCCGCTGCCCTGTGGGGCGCGTATGGGGAGCGGCGCCCTGGGCTCCCGATGCCGTGCGGGGGCCTGGCCACCGGGCCGCGGCCCGGCCAGCCCCTGGGACGTCGCCAGCGACAGGCCTGGCACTCGCCGAGAGTAGTCAGTAGTTGCCTGTTGCCGCGGCGGGCCATCCGATCGCGTCAAAGACTGCTAGCGGGTCGAGGTAGTCCCGCCAGTGCGCGATCTTGCGGTCGACGATCGACAGCACCGAGATGTAGCGGTTGCTGTAGACGGCTCCAGTCGGGATGGCGCGGCCCTGCGAGGCGTACTCGAGAACGACAACGCCCGTGGCTTGGTCGTGGTGGACGGCCAGGTCATAGCAACGATCGAGGGAGAATGTGGCGCCATACGGGCGATACAGCTCGGCTACGGCTTGGCGCCCTTCGACACGGCGCGGGTAGCCCGGGACCGTAATGACGTACTCGAAGACGACGTCCTCGGCCAGCAGGTCGAAGAAGTGCTCACCGTCCACCAGCCCGGCCACGCCTTCCTCGATGATCCGAAAGAACGGGTCCAGGGCCTGGAAGTCGGCGAGTTTTCCGACCGCCGTCATCGGGCCTCGCCCGCGGCCCAGGCCGCGGCCGTGCGCCGCGCGAAGTCAGCGAAACTTGCCGGCGCCGCGCCGGTCGCCTTCTCCACGTCACTGTTGGGTAGCGAGCCGTGACCGGACGCGATGGTTTCGGTCAGTACGCGCAGAACCGCCCCGTACTCGGCTGGTACCCCTCCTGCTACCGCGGCGGCGACCCATTCGCCGCGGTCAATGTCGGTGTGGTCAATGGCCTGGCCGCTGACGTCGCTGATGATCTTGGCTGCCGCCGCGATCGTGAGTGCCTCGGGACCGGTGAGTGCGTACTGGGCACCGGCATGAGCCCGCGGGTCGGCCAGTGTCGCGCTCGCGACCGCGGCGATGTCCTCGGCGTCGACGAAGGCCTCTGCGCCGTCACCAGTGGGGACCACGATGGCGCCGCCGGTTGGCTTGAGGAAGGTCTCGCTGAAGTTCTGCATGAACCACGCCGGCCGCAGGATGGTGTGGGTGAGGCCCGGCCGGCCGAGCAGGTCGAGCTCGACGCTGCGCATGGCCGTCCCGGGTGGCGCCGAGCCGGTGCCGTAGGCGCTGAGATAGGTGACGTGGCTGGCGCCGGCGGCCTCGGCCTGGTCGAGGAACACCGACACCTGGCCAGCGAAGTCGGTCCGCATGACCGGCCCGAGGAGATAGACCCGCTTGATGCCATGGAGCGCGGGAGCGTAGGTCCCGGGGTCGTCCCAGTCGAAATGTGTGTCGGCACCAGAGCGGGCGGCGGTGCGAACAGGCAGGCCACGCGAGAGCAGCCTGCCCGCGACGCGTGAGCCGGTCTTGCCGGTGGCGCCGAGGACGAGGGTAAGAGAAGCTGAGGTCAGCATGACTCCATCTTCTGACCTGTGGCCGAGCTAATCAATGCGCGATACGCTCATGTCGTTACGAGATACGCTCACGTCGTGGACATACTGCAGGATCACCTCACCAGAGCGCGCGCATCGGGCGGCGTCTTCGCCCGGTCAGCAGCGCGGCCCCCGTGGGGGCTGCGCCTGCCCGGGACGATCCAGCTGGCTCTGCATACCGTCGTCCAGGGCCGCGCCTGGCTATGGCTCGAAGATCCGGGAGCTGCGCTGGAGCTTGCGCCGGGTGACCTGGCCCTGGTGCCGGGGGGGCCGGACCATCACATCGCGCACAAGCCGGATGCGGTCTGCATCTCACCCGAGCGTTTCCGTGAGCAGCATGCCGATGACGAGCACACCGGCCACCGGGGAGCGGCCGTGTTCCTGTGCGGCGCCTACCGATTCCCCGGTGATGTTGGCCGTGGCCTGACCCGGGCCCTGCCGTCGGCCCTGCTGCTGCGGGCCGCCGCCCACGATCCACTGCACGACGTCATCGCGCTGCTCGCACGGGAGCTGAGCGGCCCGGCCCCCGGGCAGCAGACCGTTCTCGACCGCCTGCTCGACGTCTTGCTGGTGCTGGCAATGCGCGCTTGCTTCGAGCAGAGCCCGGCGGCCCCTCGCTGGTATCAGGCCTCCAGCGATCCCCGGCTAAGCCCCGCTCTGCATGCGATCCACGCCGACGCCGGCCACCCCTGGACCGTGCCCGAACTAGCGTCCCTGAGCGGGCTGTCCCGCCCGGCCTTCGCCCGAAACTTTCAACGATCACTCGGCCAGGCGCCCATGCAGTACCTGACAGACTGGCGGATGACCCTCGCCCGCGACTACCTGCGGACCGGCGAGCTGACCCTCGCCCAGATCGCCAGCCGGACCGGCTACGCCTCGCCGAACGCCTTCGCCGCGGCGTTCCGCCGGCACCACCGGCAGCCTCCGGGCCAGTGGCAGCAAGGCGAGCTGGCCAGACCGCCTGAGCCCACTCATGGCGGGTGAGGCCCGGCGACCCAGGCTGGTGGCTGCCGCACCCCTTCCGGCAGCAGTGAAAAGAACATCCCGGCGATGCGCGCGCCGCCGGGCCCGAGGGCGCCGCCGACGGCCGCTGAGAGCACTCCGTCCAGGCCGGCCGCCACGTGGACGTCCGCCGCCGTCTCCGCCTCGCCCGATCCGCAGTGCCCCCCCCGAACTCGACGCGGAAGCTGCCCACCCGCCCGGCGAGGAGACAGGTGACGCCGGCCAAGCCGGCGGCGGAACGCCCTGACGGCGCGAGCCCGCACCGCTCCCGACGTCCGGTGCGGTAGCCCAGGACCGCGCGAAGCGCGACGCTAGCGGGACCGGCTCCGAGATGACGGCCGCCGCAGCCGGGCAGCTGGCACTCTTCGAGCCCGGTGGAGATCGCGTACGCCACCTCTCCGGCCGAGGTGACGTGGGTGCAGAAGATGGCCCGGTGCACGTTCGCCTCGGTGATGGCCGCGATCGCCGTGACCGCCGCCGGACCCGGCGCACACCGGGCGATGGCTCGTGCCATGGCCCGGCGCGAGCGCGGCCAGCGAGGTTGCCCGCCTGTTGCGCACCCCCGGCGTACCCCGGCAGGGTTCGAACCTGCGCACACGGCTTCGGAGGCCATCGCCCATCCGCCCCCGACCTGGCGAGCTGTCCGCCGTTAACTACGCCCCGGGAGCAGATGGCAGACGGCCCCGTAAGCCGGTCCAGAACAACCATTCGGGTGCAGCACGGACGGCCAACCCACGATCGAGGTCGCCGTCCAGAACGGCGGCAGTGCGCGCCTCACTCGGAGACGAGAGCCGATTACGTGATGTGGTCGAAGCGCTGCACATCCGGGTCCGGGCGGCGGCCTGGAGGCTTCCCGTGGGGGCGCGAGGTTTTGCCGGTTATTGTTGGCGCCTGGCGTGCCGCAGCCGCGGCGGGGCGAGCGGGTGGAAGGCAGGGTGTCTGTGCGCGCTGTCTGGTATGAGCGGCAGGGGCCGGCGGGCGAGGTGCTCCGGGTCGGCGAGCTGCCCGCGCCTGAGCCGGGCCCGGGCGAGGTCCGGGTCCGGGTCACCTACTCGGGGGTGAACCCGGGCGATACGAAGAAGCGCCGTGGCTGGCTGGGGTCGGCGATGCCGTTCCCGCGGGTCATCCCGCACAGTGATGGGGCCGGAGTGATCGAGTCGGCCGGCGAGGGCGTCGACCCGGCCCGGGCCGGCCAGCGGGTCTGGGTGTTCGGCGCCCAGTCCTACCGGCCGTTCGGCACCGCGGCGCACCTGACGGTCGTTCCCTCACCCCAGGCCATCGGCCTGCCAGACAGCGTGAGTGACGAGGTCGGCGCGTGCCTGGGTATCCCGGGGATCACCGCTCACAGGGCAGTTTTCGCCGACGGCCCGGTCGCCGGCCTGACGATCCTGGTGCAGGGGGTGCTGGGCGGTGTCGGGGCCATGGCCGCGCAGCTTGCGCACTGGCGCGGCGCGATCGTCATCGGGACGGTCCGCCAGCGCGGCGACCTGGCGCAGGTGAACGCCTCCGCGGTCGCGCACGCCGTCGCCCTGGATGAGCCCGATCCGGCCGGCGCCATCCGGGCGCACGCACCCGGCGGCGTTGACCGGATCATCGAGGTGGCGTTCTCCGGCAACATTGACCTGGACGCCGCTGTGGCCAAGAACCAGACCGTCGTCGCCGCCTACGCCACCCGCCAGGACCGGCCCGGCTTCCCGTTCTGGCCCATGCTGTTCAACAACGTGACCATCCGGCTGCTGGGCAGCGATGACTTCCCGGCCGCGGCCAGGCAGCAGGCAGCCGCAGACCTCACCGCGGCGGCCCGCGGCGGTGCGCTGTCGATCCCGATCGACGTCCTGCCCCTGGAACAGGTGGCCGAGGCCCACGACCGCGTCGATCAAGGCGCCCGCAGCCGCATCCTGCTGGCAATCTCGCACTGAACCGACCGCGAGACGGCCGGGCGCGTCCCTGCTCAAGCGGGCGTACGCACCGATCACCAATGCCGGAGCGGCGTTGCCGGATGTCTGGAATCCGAAGCTGCCGCGCCGACCGGCGGCTCCGGCATGCGCGGTGATGGTTATGGGCTCTCACGCAGAGTAACTGCCTAGCGGGCCCTCAGCGGGCCCGGCTGTGGCTCCGGATGCAGATGACCCCTTCGGCCGGGCTTACCGCGCTCCACCGGCGTCCGCAGCCCCGGGAGGTGATGGCGCAGCCCACGAGTTCGATGAGTGTGCTTAGGTGCGCTTGTATTCCTGGATCGCCCACATGTTCCCGTCCAGGTCTTCGAAGAAGCAGTAGCGTGAGCCGGGCGTGCCTTCCGGGCCCATCTGCTGCACGTCGCTGATGCCGACGCCCCGCCCGGCGAGTTCGCTGCGGACAGCGCCGAGGTCTTCGACGACGAGCTGGACTCCTTTGACCGAGCCGGGTTCGCCCAGCGGCAAGCCCTCGCCGATCACCACAGAGCATGCCGAGCCGGGTGGCGTCATCTGCACCACCCGCATGTTCCCGCCTGGCCTGACGTCGTGGTCGAGGGCGAAGCCGACCTGCTGGGTGTAAAAGTCCTTCGCGGCATCGACATTGCGCACCGGGATGGGAACGACCTCAAGCTTCATGTCCATGAACCCTCACGCTACCGAACCCGGCCATCTTGGCATCATGTCGCAGCCCTGCTATGTCAAACCCCCAGCTCGTGGCCTGCCCAGCAGGTGCGCGGCTCAGCGCCAGCGCCTGGACCAGCGACCGCGTCTCGTGATCAGCTCGCCGTCAACGTCCAGCCGGAGCGAGCGTGACGGCTGAGCGCTTGCCTGCCGGGCTCCTTGCCAACGAGACTCTCCAGTGGATCGCCGGACCGGGTGGCATGACCGGATCGCGACGGTGCAGCGGAAAGCCTCAAGCCGTGCGCTTGCGGGTGACATGGCCCTCCCGGCACTGGGACAATCGTTCGATGAGTCCGCGAAGCCGCGGGCGCCCGCCCAGCAGCGGCCGGCGCCGCCAGCCGACCCGGCGCTCGGCAGGAAGCCGCGGCGTACCGCCCGGCTTTGTGCCACGGCCCGCGGATGAGTCGATGCTGGAGGCCGGGGAGGCGACCGGCTGCTGGTTCGATGAGCCGGACCCGGCCGACCGGCGATCGTGGGCGATACCCCTAGGGCATGGCACCTACCAGGGACTCGACCTCGACCTACTGGATCCTGCAGACGAGGACGAACTCACGTTCCTGATCGAGGCGCAGCACACAGAGCTCGAAGACGCGCTCCGCAGCGATGAGGAGATGACCATCGACGGTGAGCCGTTCAGCCCGAGGCTGCACATCGCGATGCACCAGGTTGCCGCGAGCCAGTTGCTGGCCGATGACCCGCCCGAGACATGGCAGACGGTACAGCGGCTCAGCGCCCTCGGCTACGACTGGCACAACATCATGCACATGATCGCAGCCGTGGTCAGCGACGACCTTTACCGGGCCGTGCAGGAGCATCGGCAGTTCGATCCTGGCGACTACGCCCGGCGACTGAACGAACTGCCCGGCGACTGGCCGCCACCGCAGGCACTCGGCCCGCATTGACCGTAGGTTCATAACGATCCTTCGGGCCAGGTAGCCAGCCGAGCACCTGTCGCCGCCACCCGCCCATATCGGCGGGTCGGGTGCATCGTCCGGCGCGGACAGCCTCGTGACCCACCGTTATGGGAGTGAGCTGAAACGCCTCCGAGCTGATCAAGCGCGCCGTGCGCCTGATCCAGCCACTGGCAGTGCACTGTCCGAAGGACTGCGCCTACCTCGACGCACGCGTTCGCAGACAGTGCGTCTGGTGCCGGGAGTGAGCAGACTGGGGCGATGGCATCTAAGTACGACCGGTACTGGACGGCGCATCTGGACGAGATAAGCGCTGCGCTCCAGACCGCCGTCAACGGAGCCGCGGCGACGGTCGACGTGGCGAGCGTGCGCCGCTGGGGTGATCGACAGTCGTGGTATGGGATTGCTGAGGTCTGCGGGCGCGAGATGACACGAAGCTCGATGGCCCATGCGACATCGCTAGGACGAACCGTAGCGGCCAGCGGCATATGCGCGGCCTGGCCCGAGCGCACGTTCCGGTTCACCATCGGTGCTACCGGAGCGCTGACCATCACGATTGCGGATCAACTGCCGCGACCGCGCCAGGCGGCTGCAGGCGATATCACCGGCGCCTCAGGCGACAGGGCCGCGAAACCTGTTGCCGAGACAGAATCCCGCGAGCACAGCCCGGGCGCAGATAGCTCGGCCGACAGCCGGGCGGCGGACACCAATCGCTTCTACTCGCTGCTGAGTGAGCTGGCGCGGCGGGTAGGCGGATCGCGCGTGCTGCGTGACTGCACCGGCACGCAGGACTGGCCACGATGCGGCGTGTACTTGTTCTTCGAGGACGGTGAGATCCGCGCCGACGGCAGCTGTCGGGTGGTCCGCGTCGGCACTCACGCGCTGACCCCAACCAGCCGGACTACCCTCTGGGACCGGCTCAGCCAGCACCGCGGACACCTGAAAGGCCGCAATTACGGTGGCGGTAATCACCGTGCGTCGGTGTTCCGGCGGCACGTCGGAGCTGCTCTCATCCGCCGCGGTAACTGGCCAGCGGGGCTGCTCGCCTCCTGGCTGGACCGTCAGCACCCTACCCAGTGGACCGAGCGCGAGGACGATATCGAGCGCGAGGTCAGCCGCTACATCGGCGCCATGCCATTCCTGTGGCTTGATGTCCCCGGCCGCGCTGACCGTGGCTATATCGAGCGCAACAGCATCGCCCTGCTGTCATGTCTTGCCGACTGCCAGGATTCGCCGAGCGCCGGATGGCTCGGCCACCACGCCACCCGGTTCGAGGTCCGCGAATCAGGACTCTGGAACGTCCAACGCGTCTATGACCGCTACGACCCAGCATTCCTTCAGCTTCTCGCCGGGCTCGTGCAAAGCATGCAATGACCGCTGATCGCAACGGCGTCGGCCTGCTTGCGGCGGAATCCCGCGGTCCATAGAGAAAGTTCATCCCTGCCGAAGCACTCAAGGTGAAACCGAGAGCCCCGGTATGTAAAGGTGACTACCGCCCGTGACAGCTGCTGCTGGCTCAAGAATGAGTGACTTCGCGCTGCAGGATCGCGGTCATTATGCTACCCGTACCGTCGGCACATACTGCATCTACGACGGGCTGCCCCTCACGTACGACAGCTTGAGCAAACAATTCCAGCATGCGGCCCTTGAGGCCAATAAGCCCCATACGGTATCGAGTGCTTTCCCTCGCACCGGCCAGGACCAGAACGCCCCCAGTTCTGGTGAGACGCCCCCGCTCCGCCGCCTTAGCAAAGTAGATGACTCGTTGTCCGTCCACCATCGGCAGCGGAGGTTCCACCGCCTCAAGGTACAAACTGCCGAGCAGCACTATCACTAGATCATGGCCAGGCTGGCGCGTGCGGATGCCGTCAGCCGCACCAATCTGCCGCGCCCACCGCCGCGCTTCGGATCTCGGCATACCAGAGAATGTGACGTCGTATGGGGCTATGAGCCGATCCTCATCGATGACGCCGTAGCCCGCGGACAGGATGCATATCTTCACGGCACCTGCGCCGAGCGTCCTCCGCAGCAGTCTTACTCCGTTCATTGCACAAACATGCTGCTGGCCTGTGTACATAAGCCCGGCGGGCCGCATAAGCTCGTGGAGAATTTCTTCAGCACGCTTCAGACGCTCGGGATTCTGGAAGTCGGAGAGCTGGAGACCTGGATGGCCGACAGTAGCTTTGTCACCTGTGCAGCTAGTGTGTTCAGAATCGGTCAGCTTTACATGAGACAAACGCCTCCATTACCGGTTGCTATATGAGATAATGATGGCATGAGGCTTTCAGAAGACCAACTCAGTGAACTGCGTGCGGCAATCAAGCCAGGCACCTATGACGGATCCGTCTCGGCCAGGGCGCAAATCGTTCTCTGGTACTACGAGAATCACCGGAAAGTTGACATCGCAAAGATGTCTGGCGCATCGCGGCCTACCATAGACAAATGGATCGAGCGGTACGAGGCACATGGTCTCGGCGGGCTTCTCAGCGAGAAGTCTCCGGGCGGGCGCAGGACAATTCCCGGGCACATCCGGAGCCGTGTGCTCGCGCTTACCCGGCAGACGCCGCCCGAGGAACTCGGAATCTCCCACTGGACGTCGGAGAAGATGGCCGGCTACATCAAGAAGACCGAGGGCGTCCCGGTTTCCCAGCCGTGGGTTTCGCGGCTGTGGCGGGACAACGGGATTCAGCCGTGGCGGCAGGGAACATTCAAGATCAGCAAGGACCCGGAATTTGAGGAGAAGGTCCGCGATGTGACTGAGCTCTATCTGAACCCCCCGGACGGTGGGGTGGTCGTCTCTGTCGACGTCAAGTCGGGTATCCAGGCGTTAGACCGGACGCAGCCGCTCCTGCCGGCCGATTTCGGGAAAAGCGAGAAGCGTACTCATGATTACAAGCGCAACGGCACGACGGACATGTACGCAGGATTGGATATCGTCACGGGCAAGGTGACGGTGGAACTGTCACCTACGCATAACGCCCAGGATTTCCTGCGGCTGATGAAGAGGATCGTGGCGCAGTACACGCGCAGGAAGAAGATCCACGTAGTGCTGGACAATGCGTCGGTGCACACCTGCAAGGAGACCAGTAAGTGGCTAGCGGAACAGGATGGCCGGGTGGTCTTTCATTTTACCCCGAAAGGGGCGTCGTGGATGAATCAGATCGAGATCTGGAATGGCATAATCACCCGGCAGCTTATCCGGCGCGGAACCTTCCCGTCGGTCCCGGCTCTTAATAACGCGATCAAGCGGTTCGCCGCTGCCTGGAACGCTGCCGCCAGGCCATTCAGATGGGCAGCGACCGCCGACGAGATCCTTGAGAAGGTCCGGGCTGTCACCAGCAGGATTGCCAGGCTTCTCGGTGCCACCGAGATCGGGCATGTTATCCCACGGGCAGCGTAAAGGTGATCAATTTCTTCTACACTAG
>WNGJ01021423.1_pt1 | contig 11584 bp, 12 predicted proteins | sample 5400611 | NCBI WGS metagenome assembly WNGJ01 (sample SAMN13153375, study PRJNA577476) | soil metagenome | isolation source: 40 cm soil or saprolite under Garry oak tree replicate 1 | place: USA:California | collected 2016-06-15 | reverse complement strand
TCGGTCGCGAGCCGCGCGACTGGCAGCTCGCGATGTATTCCTGCAGCCGCGTGAAGTCCCGGGAGTCGAGGTTGGCGAAGACGAGCACCGCGCCGCCCTCGTACGCCTCCCACACCACCGCGGGCAGCCGCAGCCGATCGAGCCCGGGCCGGGCCGGCAGCTCGATGACCACCACGTCGCCATCGACCAGGGGCTGATCGGTCAGCACGCGGCCGCCGGAGGCGCTCAGGTCGACGGTGTGCCCGCTCGCGGTCCCCGCGGACCCGCCCTCCACCCGGATCGGCAGGCTCACCGGCACTCGCGGGAAGCGGCGGCGCATGTCGCTGCGCGAAACGAACGGGGTCACCCGGCCCGCCGGCGAGTCCGACATCTTGAGGAAGGCGACGCCGATGCTCTCGCGGTCGCGGCGCACCACCGTGCCCACCATCTCGAGCCGTCCCGCGTCGCCGGGCAGGGTCACCCGCACCGTCACGATGCTGTCCACCGCCGCCTCGGTGTCCGACCGTACCTTCATCCCGGAGAGACTCAGGTTCACGACCTCGCCGGATACCACGCGACCGTTGCTCGATTCCACCGTGGCCGGCCACGCCGCCGCCGCCCTCGGGAACGACCGTCGATCGTGACCGCTCATCCCTCGACCCTGACGCGTCGGGGGCCTTCCTGTCAACTCTTGCGATCGAGCGGCCCCGCGCGTACGATGCCGCACCATGACCATCAAGTACCGCATCGGCATCATGCCGGGCCCGTGGCCGCCCGGTCGCGACGGCGCGGGCTTCCTGTGGACCCTCTGCGACATGCTCGAGCGGAGCGACGTGGACTCGATCTGGCTCTCCGATCGCCTCTCCTCCCCCGCTCCGGTCCCCGAGGTCATGACCACGCTCGCCGCGATCGCGGCGCGCACCACCCGGCTCAAGTTCGGACCGAGCGTGGTCGTGCTCCCGTACCGCACGCCGGTGGTGGCGGCCAAGGAGATGGCCACGGTGGACTGGCTCTCGCAGGGACGGCTTCTCCCCGCGGTGGGGGTGGGGGTGGAGCTGCCGCGTGAGTTCGACGCCTCCGGAGTGCCCTTCGCCGAGCGCGGGCGCCGCACCGACGAGGCCATCCGGGTGATGCGCCTGCTCTGGACCCAGGACGAGGTGACCTTCCAGGGCGACTTCTTCAAGCTGGACCGGGTGTCGATCTTCCCCAAGCCGTGGCAGACGCCTCCGCCGATCTGGATCGGGGGCAAGAGCCTGGCGGCCATGCGCCGGACCGCGCGGCTCGGCGACGGCTGGATCCCATCCTTCATCACGCCGGACGAGATGCGGACCGGGATCCAGACGGTGCACGACCTGGCCGCCGCGGTGGGACGCCAGGTGCCGGAGGATCACTTCGGCACCCTGATCAACTACGCGCTCGCCGACTCGGAGGCGGCCGCGCTCGCCCTGGCCCAGCCCTACGTCCCCCGCGGGCGCGTGGACGAATCCACCATGCGCCAGTGCACCGCCTTCGGACCGGCCGGACGCCTGCTCGAGAAGGTCGAGGAGTACGTGAAGGCGGGCGCCTCGAAGTTCATCCTGCGGCCCCTCTGCCCGCCCGATCGCATGCTCGAGCAGCTCGCCCTCGTGGCCGAGCACGTCTGCCCGGAGTATCACCACCGCTCCGATTAGGCCCGCCTCGCGGGGCCTCGTATACTGCAGTCATGCGTCGACTCGAACGTCTGGCTCTCGCGCTCCTCGTCGCCCTCGTCCTGCCGTTCCCGGGCGGCTGCTCGCTGGTCACCCTCGACTTCCAACCCAAGATCCGTGCGCTCGAGGAAGAGACGGTGGAGGGCAAGGGGTCGAGCAAGATCTTGATGCTCGACCTCTCGGGCGTGCTCTCCGAGGACCTCCCGAGCTTCTCCCTGGGCGCGCCGCCCCCGCGCGTCCCGCTGCTGGCCCGCGTGCGCGAAGAGCTGGCCAAGGCGGAGAAGGACGACCAGGTGCGCGGCCTGATCGTGCGCATCAACAGCCCGGGCGGCACCATCACCGCCTCCGACGTGCTCTACCACGAGATCCTCACCTTCAAGCAGCGGAAGAAGATCCCGGTCGTCGCCGCGATCATGGACGTGGGCGCCTCCGGGGGCTACTACGCGGCCCTCGCCGCCGACACCATCGTGGTCAACCCCACCACCATCACCGGCAGCATCGGGGTGGTGATGGTCACCCTCAACGCCCAGGGACTGATGCAGAAGATCGGGGTCGCGCCGCTCGCGATCAAGTCGGGGTCGATGAAGGACGCGGGCTCGCCGTTCCGCTCCCTCACCGCGCCGGAGCTGGCCGTCTTCCAGACCATGATCGACGAGATGTACGGCCGGTTCGTGGGGCTCATCGTGCAGTCGCGCAAGCTGCCCGAGGACCGGGTTCGCTCCCTCGCCGACGGCCGCGTCTACACCGCGGACCAGGCGCTGCGCCTCGGCCTGGTCGACCGCATCGGGTACCTCGAGGACGTGGTCAAGCTGACCCGGGAAGCCGCGAAGCTCGACGACGCGCGGGTGGTGATGTATCACCGCCCGAAGGAGTACCGCTCCAACATCTACTCGAGCAGCCCCGCGCCGGCCACCGCGGAGAGCACGCTGGCTCAGTTCGCGGCCGCGCTCGGGGGCGGCGGGCCGCGCTTCCTGTACCTCTGGTGGCCCTAGGCGCGCGGCTCGGCTGACCCGGGCCGGGGCCGCTCCCGGTCGAGCGCGTCGCGGACCTTGTGTCCGAGGGCGGCGGGCGTGAAGGGCTTCTGGATGAACATGGTGTCCGGCTCGAGGACCCCGTGGCGCACGATCGCCTCGTTCGTGTAGCCGGACATGTAGAGCACCTGCAGCTCGGGGCGGAGCGGGCGCAGTCGCTCGGCGAGGGCTCGCCCGCTCTGCCGCGGCATGATCACGTCGGTCAGCAGCAGGCGGATGGGCCCCGCGTGGCGCTCCGCGATCAGCACCGCGTCCTGGGGATCGCAGGCCTGGAGCACGGTGTAACCGCTCGCCTCCAGGATCTCGCGCGCGAGATCCCGCACCTCCGGCTCGTCCTCCACCAGCAGCACCGTCTCGTCGCCGGGCGGCACCGGGGCGGCCGCCGACCTCGTCGGGCCGGGCTCACTCGCCTGCTCCGCCACGCGCGGCAGATAGATCTTGAAGCTGGTGCCGCGCCCCCGCTCGCTCGAGAGCTGGATGTCGCCGCCGCTCTGCTTGACGATGCCGTACACGGTGGCCAGGCCCAGGCCGGTGCCCTTCCCGGGGCCCTTCGTGGTGAAGAAGGGCTCGAACACCCGCGAGCGTGTCTGCTCGTCCATTCCCTCTCCGGTGTCGGTCACCTCGAGCATCACGTAGGGCCCGGCCGGCACCGTGACGTGCCGGCTCGCGAAGGCCGCGTCGATCTCCACCTCGGCGGTCTCGATCGTGAGGCGGCCCCCCTCGGGCATCGCGTCCCGGGCGTTGACGACCAGGTTGACGATGACCTGCTCGAGCTGGCCGGGGTCGGCCTTGACGCGTCCGAGCCCCTCGGCGGGGATCACCGAGAGGTCGATGTCCTCTCCGATGAGGCGGCCCAGCATCGGCTCCATGCCGGTCACCACCGCGTTGAGGTTCAGCACCTGGGGCTGGAGCACCTGCTTGCGGCTGAAGGCGAGGAGCTGGTGGGTGAGGGCCGCGGCGCGGTCCGCGGTGGTGCGAACCAGGGTGGCGTCCCGGTGGATCGGCTCCTCGGGGCGAATGCGCGAGAGGATGAGCTGCGCGCGGCCCGCGATCACGGTGAGCAGGTTGTTGAAGTCGTGGGCGATCCCCCCGGCGAGGCGCCCGATCGCGTCCATCTTCTGTGACTGGCGGAGCTGCTCTTCCAGGTGGCGACGCTCCCCGATATCCTTGAGCACGCCGAGCGCGCCGACCTCCGCGCCGGCCGGGTCGCGGAGCATCGCGATCGACGCGCTGACCTCGACGCGGCGGCCGTCCCTCGCGAGGAAGCCGGTCTCGTAGCTCCGGAGCGGGCCCTCGAGGGCGAGGCGCTGTCTCACCGTCCGCGCCTCCTCGAGGCCGCCCGGGTAGAGGTTCGCCACCGCCTCTCCGATCATCTCGTCGGCGCGGCAGCCGAACATCGCCTCGGCTCCCCGGCTGAAGTAGGTCACCCGCCCGTCATCATCGGTGGTGATGATCGCGTCCGGGGAGTGATCGGTGATGGACTGGAGGAAGTCCCGCGCGTCCCGGATCTCGCGGTAGAGGGCCGAGTTCTCGAGGGCCACCGCGCCCTGGCCCACGAACGCGGCGAGCAGGGCCAGCTCGTCCTCGGTATAGGTACGGCCCGCCGCGTCGCCGAGCTCCAGCACCCCGATGACCCGGTCTCCCGCCTTGAGCGGCATCGCGAGCACCGAGCGGAAGGCGGCCGCGCGCACCTGCTCCGCGGCCCAGTCCGGCAAGGTGATCTTCGGGTCGGCGAGCACGTCGGGGGTCCAGACGCTCCGCTCCTCGGCCACCGCGCGGCCCACCGCGCCCTCGCCCACCATCACGCTCCGGCCGCGCCACGCCTCCGCGTCGCCGATGCCGGCGGCCGCGATGCAGAGGAGTCGCCCGGTCTCGCGCTCGAGGCGATAGAGCGTCGAATGGCGGGCGTCGAACACGCGAACCACCGAGGTCGCGATCTGGCGGGCCACGTCCGCGGGCTCGAGACCGCCGGCCAGCTCGCGCCCCGTCTCGATGAGGGCGGCGGCCGACATCTCGGTACGGCGTCGCTCGGTGATGTCCGAGTGGGCGATGACCGCGCCGCCCCCCTCGAGCGGAGTCACCGTGAGCATGAACCACCGCGGGTCGTCCGATCCGTGGCTGGCGTAGTCGAGGGTGAAGATCGGCAGCTCCCGCCGGAGCACGCGGGCGATACCCGCCGGCGCCCGGGGGCTCCGCGGGCAGCCCGCCATCGCCCCGTCGCGGCAGATCGCGAAGTAGTCCAGGCCCACTCCCTCCGCGACCGCGGGGCCGGCGCCGTTCTCTCGGCCGAAGCGCCGCCACGCCTCGTTCGCGGCCGCGATGACGCCCCGGTCGTCCACGATCACGGTCATCGCGGGGAGCGCATCGAGCAGGACCCGGCCCAGTCCACCGGCCCACGCGCCCGGCGTCGCCGGGTCCGCAACCGCGCCGGTCGACGTCCCGCGCAGCGGTCCTCGACCACCACCCATGGTCACGCGCTGGTCCGCCAGGGCTCGGATCTCCCGCGCTACGCCGAGCGCTGGAACTCCCGCGCGGAGATCCCGTACCGCTTCATCTTTCCGTGCAGCGTGGTGTAGTTCGTGCGCAGCAACCGCGCCGCGTGGCTCTTGTTGCCGAGCGTGCTGACCAGCGCGCGACGGATCGCCTCCGCCTCCGCCCGGGTCACCGCCGACTCGACGATCTGCCGGAGCGAGAAGAGCCCGACGCGCATCGGGGCGCGGCTCTCCGCCTGCGCATCGGCCAGCGGCGGGCGCGGAGCCTCGACGGCGGGCTGCGACGGAGCCACGAGATCGGGGACGGACATCCACATCGGGGCGGCCTCGAGAGTGTTCATGCCTTGCTCTCCTTCAGTGGTGGTCACGTGGTACGAAACCGCACTGATAGCAGGGCAAGTGCAGTGCCATGGCGCTCGACCCGTGGTCGAGCGCCGGGCTCGAACGATCTCCGCTATTTAGGTGATCGACCGAGGGGGGCGCGGCCGGTGGAAACCGCGGGCAATAGCGGAGCGGCACCAGAGCTATGGCGACGGCGCCATAGGGAGCGAGCGAGGGATGACGCGGCCTAGCGGGGCGTGAAATCCCGGGCCGAGATGCCGTAACGCTTCATCTTCGAGTGGAGCGTGGTGTAGTCGGTCCGGAGCAGGCGCGCGGCCTGGCTCTTGTTGCCCTTGGTGGACTCGAGCGCGTGGCGGATGATTTCCCGCTCGGCCTGGACCGCGGCCAGCTCGGCGACCTCGCGCAGCGAGAGGTCCTCTCCCCCCGGCTCGGCGGCGGCGCGCGACGGCGCGGGGGCCGACGCGCTGAGGGCGGGAATGTGCTCGGGCGTCACCACGTCGGTCGCGAGCAGCGCCGCCTTGCGCACCACGTTGCGCAGCTCGCGGACGTTGCCGGGCCAGTCGTGGTGCAGCAGGACCTGCATGGCCTCGTCCGAGATCCGCCGCACCGGCCGGCGCAGCTCCATGCTCACCTCGTCGAGGAAGCGCTGTGAGAGGTGCATGATGTCCTCCCGACGGCTCCGCAGCGGGGGGAGGGCGATCGCGAACTCGCTGAGGCGGTAGTACAGGTCGGCGCGGAACCGCCCCGCTTTCACGCTCTCCTCCAGCTCGGAGTTGGTCGCCGCGATGATGCGCGCGTCCACCGCCACCGCCCGCGCGGCGCCGAGCGGGTTCACCTCGCGCTGTTCGAGAGCCCGCAGGAGCTTCGCTTGCGTGGCGAGCGGCACGTTGCCGATCTCGTCGAGGAACAAGGTCCCGCCCTTGGCCAGCTGGAAGTGACCCTCCCGGCGGGCCTGCGCCCCGGTGAAGGCGCCCCGCTCGTGCCCGAACAACTCCGACTCCACGAGGGTCTCCGGGATCGCGCCGCAGTCGACCGCCACGAACGACGCCTGGCGGCGCGGGCTCTGCTGGTGGATCGCGCGCGCCACCAGCTCCTTGCCGGTCCCGGTCTCGCCCTGGACCAGCACCGTGAAGTTCGACTCCGCCACCTGGGCCACCTGCTGGATCACCTGCGCGATCGCCGGGCTGCCGCCCATGCGCTCGGCCAGCGAGCTGCCTTGCCCCTGCCGCTTCAGCTCCTCGATGCGCGAGTGCAGCCGGTGGCGCTCCACCGCGCGCTCGAGGGTCAGGATCAGCAGCTCCACGTCGAAGGGCTTGGTCAGGTAGTCGTGCGGCATGCTCAGGTCCATCAGGATCACCGCGGGGCGCTCGCGCGGCACCGCCTGGAGGGCGGCGGCCCCGTCCGCGGCGGTGACTACCTCGTAGCCCTTGCTCTGGAGGACGGCCGCGAGGAGTGATCGGATCTCGGCCTCGTCGTCGACCACCAGGATCTTGATCACCGGCTCATCCCATGGCGCGGAGCTGGTAGATCGCGACGTGGCGGATCGAGGCCACCGGCCGCGTCCCCTCCGCCACCAGGAGCAGGTCCAGCTCCACGAACTCGTGCCCCTTGCCCTGGAAGAGGTTCTTCACCTTGGCGCGAGTGGCCAGACGCTCCCCGAGCCGGGGCACGGTGAGATGCTGGCCGTGGCTCTCCACGTGGATCCACGGGCTCACCTGCACGTTGCGGTCCAGCGCCCGGTTGGCCTGGTCGAGGTAGAGCCCGGGGTGCGCGGGCGCGTCGGCACCCTGGTAGACCGGCAGCGTGTCGCTCACCCGCGTGAGGAACGCGTCGATCACCGGCCGCTCGAGCAGCAGCTCGGGCGTGCCCAGGATCGTGTGCCCCGCGAGGTGGGCCCGGGTCGCCACCGGGCGCTCGGCGGGGAGCGGCGCGGCGGGATAGGCGGCCAGCTCCGGCAGCGCCAGCAGCGGACCCAGCGGCAGGCCCATCGTCGCGGTGGCACACACCTCGTGCTCGTCGTTCACCACCCGGGCCTGGATCGTGACCTCGTCATTGGAATGCGCGGCGACGCTCGTGCGCACCGTGACCGGCTGGCCGAAGTAGACCGGCTTGGCGAAGCGCACCGAGAACCGGCCGTGATCGAGCCACGCGCCGCCGAGCGCGGCCACCACCGGGCGCGTCATCCACGCGTAGACCGTCACGCCGGGCACCAGCCCGCCGCGAAAACCGAACTCGCGGGCGAGCCCGTCCTCGTGGATCTTGTTCTCCCACGCGTCGTGCGTCGGGGTGGCGCTCACCCGGTATTCCGGGAGCTCGGTCCCCACGACGAGGGCGTCGAGGCTCATCCCGTCCTCAGGGCTTGGGACTGGTGCCGCCGTAGCCTCCGGCGAGATCCTGCTCCGCGTTCCACCGGACCCAGGTCGTCTCGAGCGGATCCACCGCGAGCGCGACCGGCTGCGCGGGAACGCCCGACGCGGGAACGACGAGCTGCTGCGGGCCCGTCAGTGTCCGCTCCCACTGCCGGTCCGGCCCCGCGCACACCGCGCTCCCGTGATGGACCTGCACGAGCAGGGCGCCGTCCGCGCTGCGTCGGAGCCCCACCCCGGCGCCGCGGACCGTGACCACCGCCGGCCCGGCCCGCACCTCGATCTGCGTCGGCGCGGGGCTGCCCGGTAGCACCGCGACCCAGAGCCATCCGCTGTCGAGCCGGATTCTGGTAGGGCCCGGCGTGGTCGCGGCTCCGTCGGAGGCGATCACCGCGATCTGCGAGCGCGAGCCGAGCCGCAACGCCTGACCGCTGGCGGTCCGGATGGTGACTCGCCCGCCCAGCTGGGTGCGGAGGCTGTCGCCTTCTCCCACCTCGGCGCGCAGGGCGACCGGCGTCCACGCGGGCGTATCCTTCCGGTGCAGCTCGGCGACGCCGCCGAGCGTGACGAGCTGGGCGGGCAGCTCGCGCGGCTGCGCCCACGCTCCCGAAGCGACGGCACCGACGAGGAGGACGACCCCACCCAGGATGGCCGCCCGCAAGATCTTGGGCACGCTCAGACCTCCGTGGACTTCGGTTGGTGTCCCGCACAGCGTAGCACGGGCAGCCGTGGATACTTCGCAAACGCAGGGTCCCGGCTCGCGAGCGCGCAGAGCCAGAACGCGGATCCGCGTCCCGACACGATGCGGCGGCCGTGCGCGCAGTCGGCGCAGAGTCCGGGATCGTCGGTCGACGCGCGCGCCCCCGCCGCCGGCCCGGAAATGGCTAGCGGCCGGTGAAGCGCGGCGGCCGCGTGTCGAAGAAGGCCGCGCTTCCCTCGCGCGCGCCGTCGGAGAAGGCCGCCCGCGAGGACTCGAGGGCCGGGAGCGTGGTGCCGCGGTCGGCCACCTCCACGAGCAGCACTAGCTCGCTCACTCCGGCTCCTCCTCGAGCAGAGCGAGGAACTGGCTCAGGATGCGCGCGGTGGCGCCCCAGACCAGGTCCTCGGCCGAGACCTGGTAGAAGAGGACCGGGTGGGACTCGCCGTCCCGCTCCCACAGCTCGGTGCGGAGGATGGAGGGGTCGCGCAGGGTGGCCAGCGGCACCTCGATGACGCGCTCGATCTCGCGGCCGTCCGGCTTGAACTCGACCGGGTCCCGCACGATCCCCACCACGGGAGTGATCACGAAGTTGGTGGCCCGCGTCGGGGTGTCGTCGAGCAGGCCCAGCACCTCCACCGCCTCGGCGGGCAGCCGGATCTCCTCCCACGCCTCGCGAAGCGCGGTCTCGACGCGTGAGCCGTCGCTGGTCTCGACCACCCCGCCCGGGAACGAGAACTGCCCCTTGTGGTGAGGCACCCCGGACGTCTTCTTCGTGAAGACCAGGTGGGGTCCGTCGTGATCGGTGACCGGCACCAGCACCGCCGCCGAGACCAGGTCGCTCCGGTCGAGGGTCACGCGCGGGCGGCGGCTCAGCGCCGCGTCGAGGCGTCTCCGCAGGGCCTCCAGGTCCATCCCGCGGTCAGACGAACCGGCACGACACGCTGCCGAGGCGCGTGAAGGAGGCGCGCGCGGACTGGCCGGCGGTGGGACGCAGCACCTTCGAGATGGAGCCGGTCAGCACGATGTCCCCCGCGCGCAGGCCGCGGCCCATCCGGCCGAGCGTGTTGGCGGCCCAGGCGAGCGACACCAGCGGGTTGCCCAGTACCTCGGCCGCGGTCTGGGTGGCGACGATCTGGCCATCCTGCTCGAACACGACGCCCTCGAGGGCCAGGTCGAGGCCGGCGAGCGGCGTGAGCGGCCGGCCCAGCACGATGGCGTTGGTGTACACACCGTCCGCGATCACGTCGACCCCGCGCGGGGTGCCGCTCAGGCGGAAGTCGATCAGCTCGAACGACGGCATCGCCCCCTCCACCGCGAGCAGCGCGGAGGCGGCGGTCACGCCCGGCCCGGCCAGATCCGCCTTGAGGAGGAAGGCCACCTCGACCTCCACGCCCGGCGCGATGAAGCGCGCGACGGGCACCGCGTCCCCGCTCCCGAAGACGCCGGAGCCGAGCAGGAAGCCCAGGACCGGCTCGGTCACCCCGTGCCGCTCCTGGAGCGCGGCGGTGGTGAAGCCCACCTTCCATCCGATCACGCGCTCCCCGCGCCCGATCAAGGCCTGCTCGAGCTCTCGCTGGAGGGCATACGCGTCCTCGAGCGTGAGATCGGGCGTGGATTCGCTGAGCGGGCTCGCCGGCCGGCGGCCCAGGCGACCCGCGAGGAGGTGCTCGACGGGAGAGGCGGTCACGGAGCGGCCCGGCTCAGCGGGCCACGGGTCGCGGCTGCAGTCGATCGACGACGGCGGCCAGGACCCCCGCAGCGCTCCCGCGCACCAGCAGGTCCGCCCGGCCGTCGTGCGGGGTCTCGGTCAGGTTCACGATCGCGAGGCGGGCGCCCGCATCCTTGGCGTGGAGCGGCATGTACGCGGCGGGGTAGACGACCAGCGACGAGCCCACCACCAGGAACAGATCGCTGGCCCGGGCGCGGCGCTCCGCCTCCTCCAGCTCCACCCGCGGCATCGCCTCGCCGAACATGATCGTGCGTGGCTTGATGATGCCGCCGCAGGGCGGATCGCACATCGGGATCGCCACGCCCGCGTCGAGCCACTCCTGCACGCGCTCCCGCTCGTACGCCTGCTCGCAGGTCAGGCAGCGCGCGCGGGTGGCGTTGCCGTGCAGCTCGATGACCCGATCGGCCGGAAGCCCCGCCCGCTGGTGGAGGTTGTCGATGTTCTGGGTGATGACGCAGTCGAGCTTGCCGAGCCGCCACAGGGTCACCAGGGCATGGTGGCCGGGATTCGGCTCGGCCCGCCGGATGACCGGGAAGGTGGTACGGCCGAGCTCCCAGTACCGGCGCCGGCCGGCCTCGCTCCCCATGAAGTTCTGGAAGGTGAACTCGTTGGGATCGAAGCGGTCCCAGACCCCGCCCGGACTGCGGAAGTCGGGGATGCCCGATTCGGTGCTGACGCCGGCGCCGGTGAACACGACGATGCGGCCGGCGCTCGAGACGAAGTCGGCCAGCCGCTCGACTTCGGACGACATCACGAGCGGCGCTTCTTCTTCGCTTTCGAGGCTTTCCTGGCCGGCCGCTTCTTGGCCGCTTTAGGCTTGGTCTTGGGCCGGGCGGGAGTCGGGCGGACCTTCGGTCGGCTGGCCAGATGTGCCTCGTTCCGGGTCCCGACGCCGCCCCGCATCCGGGGTCCGCTCGCGATCGCCTTGATCCACGCGGCGAGATCGGCGGCCAGCTCGGGGTAGGCGTGGTCGCGGTAGGTCTCGAGCGCCCGGAGGGCGGCCGGGTCCTTCCACGGCTTGAGCACGAACGGCGCCTCCGGATCCTGCAGGTCGAAGGGCGCCTCGGTGGCCATGGTCATCACGATGTAGCGCCGGGTCAGCTCTGGCATGTCGATCGCCTCGCGTCGCTCACAGCGGGCCGCCGCGCGCCCGCCCGTCGCGCGCTCAGGGCTGGGAGAGAACCGCGGCCGCGGAAACCAATCCGGGGCCGCCCAAGTCATGGGCCAGCCTCATGTCCGCGCCGGCCACGTGCATCC
>WNGJ01007542.1_pt1 | contig 11584 bp, 10 predicted proteins | sample 5400611 | NCBI WGS metagenome assembly WNGJ01 (sample SAMN13153375, study PRJNA577476) | soil metagenome | isolation source: 40 cm soil or saprolite under Garry oak tree replicate 1 | place: USA:California | collected 2016-06-15 | reverse complement strand
TATTTAACCCATAAGTCATTGCCACACCGGCCTCGGAGGCAATCAATGCACCCATACGAGTTGTGCCGATTTTGCCTAACCAGGGTTCATAGCTGATAAGCATGCTGCTCATAGCTCCATTACCCTGTGTCAATGTGAGGAATGCATTACGGAAACCAATCAGACCTCTTGTTGGAATGTGATACTCAAGGCGTACATTGCCTGAACCATCATTAGTCATATTAATAAGCTGAGCCTTACGAGCAGCTAATGTCTCAGTTAATATACCGATATACGAGTCCTTCGTGTCAATTACCAGGTGTTCGATCGGCTCAACAATTCGTCCATTTTCTTCCTCGCGAGTAATGACTTCCGGGCGTGATACCTGGAACTCATATCCTTCGCGACGCATTGTCTCGATCAGAACCGAGAGGTGCAATTCACCACGACCTGAAACAATAAATTCATCGGGTGAATTACCTTCTTCAACACGTAGACTTACGTTTGTTTCAAGTTCTCGATAGAGACGCGCTCGCAGTTGACGTGAGGTTGGATATTTTCCTTCGAGTCCAGCAAAAGGACTGGTATTGACGCTGAATGTCATCTTTAATGTAGGTTTTGTGATGGCAATGGTGGGTAATGCTTCTGGAGTATCAATATCAGCAATAGTGTCACCGATGTTTGCGTCTGCTATTCCTGTTAGGGCGACAATATCACCGGCAACCGCTTCTGCGACTTCGACACGTTGCAGTCCCTTATAAGCCAGTACAAGATTGATTTTCTGACGCGATACTACCCCATCACGGTCGATATGTGCTACAAACGTATTGGGAGAGATACGCCCTCTCACAATGCGCCCTATAGCGTATTTGCCTTTGTAATCATCGTAGTCGAGGGCCGCAACAAGCATTTGCAGTGGCGCATAGGGATCCACGATGGGGGCAGGAACGGTATTGATAATAGTTTCGAACAATGGCTCAAGGTCGATTCGATCATCATCAGGATGATACATTGCCACACCATCACGTCCAATTGCATAAAGTATGGGAAAATCGAGGTGGGCGTCGGATGTTGCCAGTTCCAGGAAAAGATCCTGGGTCCATTCGAATACCTGGTCAATGCGCGCATCTCGGCGGTCAATTTTATTGATTACAACGATGGGTTGAAGGTTGAGTTCTAAGGCCTTTTGCAGGACGAAACGGGTTTGTGGCATTGGCCCTTCTACAGCATCGATAAGTAGAATACAACCGTCGGCCATGTTTAGCACACGCTCAACTTCTCCACCAAAGTCAGCATGTCCGGGAGTATCAATGATATTGATTTTAGTGCCACGATAGATGATAGCTGTATTTTTAGCCAGGATAGTAATACCACGCTCACGCTCCTGATCATTAGTATCCATGATAAGCTTGCCCACTTGCTGATTCTCGCGGAAGATATGGCTTTGTTTGAGCAAGCCGTCCACCAGGGTGGTCTTTCCATGATCAACATGAGCTATAATAGCAACATTGCGAATATCATCTCTTTTTATTAAACGTTCTGTCTGGGTCATAGCATTTAGAACCTGCATAATTTTAATATATAACTCCCCGAAGGCATAAGAAAACCGGACGGCTTGAGTCGCCCGGTGATTATGTTGACTTTTTACCGATATCCTCCGCCTATATTGTATCCTTTCTAAGCATTAACGTCAAGTTTTTAATTTGACTTGACATAATAAATTCCACGGCAAAAAGAGCGAAATTTATGCTGTATTATTTGGGAACCGCTTGCTGAATGAATTATTTGGAGTTTGCGTAAATTAGACCAGAGATCAAAGGTGGTATACTCGTATAAAAATACTTGTTCATCATCCAGGAGCATACTTATGCCCAAACCCGTTCGTATCCTTGCCGTTGATGTCGGCACAGGCACACAAGATATCCTGCTCTTTGAGAGTGGGAAAACCATAGAAAACTGCTTCAAGATGGTTATGCCATCTCCTACGGTTATTGTTGCGAACCGCATTAAGCGAGCGACTGAATATGGTCAACCGATTCTCTTGACAGGTGTAACGATGGGCGGAGGCCCTTGCCACTGGGCGGCGCGCGACCACGCTCTCGCTGGCTTTGCTGTCGCCGTTACGCCTGAAGCAGCACGTACTTTTGATGATGACCTCACAATGGTCGAACAGATGGGTTTTGAGATCATAGACGATACTGAAGCTGAGCTGAGGAAAGAAAATTCTGAAGTAGTATCTATTGAGCTACAGGATTTTGATGCCACAGCAATTATCGGCTCTTTGAGATCTTTCGATGTAAACCCCGCTGTTGATGCACTGGCTATTGCTGCTTTTGATCACGGAGCAGCGCCTCCAGGAGTGAGTGATCGTCGTTTTCGCTTTGACTTTATAGCGCAAACAGTGAAGCAGAATCCGGTACCAAGCGCTTTTGCTTATCCTGCGCAGAAGACACCTGCTGATTTGACACGCTTACGATCAATCTCGGTAACCGCAGAGCGTTACCTGAAATTGAGCGACTCAGATCCTCAATCTCCGTTGCTGTTAATGGATACCGGTTCGGCAGCGGTACTGGGAGCGTTGGAAGACCCACTTGTAAGAAGCCAACGCGAATGCATGCTTTGCAACGTAGGTAATTTTCATACATTAGCGTTTCATCTTACCCAGGGTCGTATTATGGGAATCTTTGAACATCATACAGGTGAGATTGACCGCACAAATCTTGAACAGATGCTTGTGAAACTAGCAGATAGAACATTGACGAACGAAGAAGTATTTAACACAAGTGGTCATGGGGCTTTGATTCTCGATCATGCTGGAAAAGATGTTGACAAAGCATTTCCGTTTCTGGCTGTAACAGGCCCACGGCGCGAGATGTTACGAGGCTCATTGCTACATCCTTACGAGGCTACCCCACATGGAGATATGATGCTGGCAGGTTGTTTTGGCTTGCTGCGTGCTCTTGCCGATCATGAACCTGCTATGGCACAGTTGATTGAACCTTCGCTGCTAAGTATATTTTGAGCTAAAAAGGCCTGCAAGTCCACAAAGCTTACAGGTCTTTATCTCTGTGATAAAGTTTATTTTTTACGTGGGCGAATTGGGATTGGCTTTCTAATTTCGTGAGTAGTTCCGGTTGGTGTGTTCTGAGGATTTTCGGACTTCTGTGGAGTTACTTTTTTAGGTTGAATGCGGGAGACTTTTTCTCTGATGAGTGTAATTTGGGAGTGAACTGCTTGCCGGGATTGTTTGAGCTTACGGGCAATTTCTGATGGACGTTCACTGTTTACGAGGTACTGGCAGATTGTCTCTTGCTTTTCTGTCAAATCGACTGCCGGATGCTCAAGAGCTGTCTTTGCCATATCTTCTAATTGACCATACTTTCTACGACGGTATTCGTTTAGATCGTTTGGAGAGAAAAGCCAGCGGTCAACAACGCGTACACCTGGTATCAGCCCTTTTTCGACAAGATGCATGAAATGCCAGTAGCTCAGATCGAGGTGCTTTGCTGCTTCGTGAGTGGTCAACATGCCATTGAGGTGTTGGAGACTATGATGTAGTTCATCGCTCCTAAGGGCCATGTCAGACGCCTTTCTACGGATTGCCGTACGACAGATATGCCAGGAAGAGACATACTTAGACATGGTGAGTATACCATAGAAGATGACTAATGACAAGACTTTAAGCTGAGCAAAATTAGCTTGAAGCTCCCGCAGAGGAGGGCCTGGCACCGGTAATAAGTGCCAGGCTATAGTGTGTTAGCTTCTATTGGTAGGGAAGAGCTGGGGTACTCTAAGCGCAAGCCCCATATCTCCAGCTATTTTGAGCTGACCACTGAAAAAAGCGCTCTGAGCATCGAGTTTTCCTTCTGTCAATGCAACCCAGTCTTTATCACTGATAGTGAAAGTGACATCGGGCTTCTCTACACCACCCGGTACAAGTTCGCCAACCCCGTTGACGACGCTGAAAGCCCATATCCCTGCCTCTTCTCCTGTAATGTTCCATTGGAACGATTTGGTCAAACCTGCTGCGGCAGCAGAATTAAAAATTTTGGGCATTGCCTCGAATGTTTCTGCAACGGTTGTCATTTTTAACTCCTTCTTCAAGATACGCAGGAAAGGCCCCTGCTGGCACTGCCACAGTATATCACATCTTTTGATGACCTCTACGGCTGCGCAGTATACCTGCAGAAATCTAGCGCGCTGGCATAGGCTATACCCCCACCGATGGAGCTCATTCCACCCAATCGTATTGGCACAGAAAGTCCAGCATTATGCTTGTGATACCTCTTTTGCTGCCAGAGAATGAAGCCACTGTCGGACCTCATTGCGTACGTATACAGGCTGTTCGCACTAACATAAGTAATCTTATGCGAGAAGAGAGAGAGAGTTGTGACGAAGGAGATATGTATTTTCTGGTATAAATTCGACAAACTAATAGTAATCAATAATGAGGAAAACACTGATAATACGAATGAGGTGATATCTGGCAAGGATAGTGCTGATCTGAATATCACTTTTCTCTCTTGTTGCGAATGCTGATATGAAAATACAGGCACTGGCTTGCACATAGGTAGACTGCGAATGGCTGTTTCCATTGATTTGTAAGCAGTATGAACTTTGGAACATGCCTGGCACAATGCCAGGTGTTCATTGAGTGCGATGCGGTCTGAAGGCGAGAGATCATCAGGGTGTCTAGCCGAAAGTTTCTGTACCCAATCTGAACAGGGCGTATGGTTCAATATTTTCACTAGTCTTGCCTCTATCTTTCATTGTTTGTACGCTTGTCTGTGAAAGTTGTTGATAGGCTACACGGAATTGTTCACATCCCCTGCTAACATATACGCTGACGCTTTTTTCGCTGATTTTGAGTGAAGTGGCAATCTGACGCTGCGAGAAATCGGCTACAAGTTGTAAGAGCAAGCAGGTTCGATACTTCAGTGATACTTTTGCTAAAGCCTGTCTCACGTGTTCTGTCTCTGCTACTTGTTCTTCAGGTCCAGGAATGCGCATACTTGCTGGTATATCATCATTTTCGTTAGTTTCCCACCGTGACCAGCGAAATTTGCAACGGCGAAGGTGATCGATTGCTGTATTTGTAGCGATGCGGTAGAGCCAGGTATCGAAGCTGGCTTCATTATGTATACTTCCTAGGGCTTGCCAGGCTTTGAGAAATGTTTCCTGAGCAAGATCTCGTCCCTCCTCTTCATTTCCTACAATGTGCGCCAGGTATGTGCATATCCGGGTATTGTAGTATTCAAACAAGGTGTCGAAAGCTCGTTGGTCACCCGACCGCGCTTGTTCTACTACCTCTACATGCCAGATTTCTTGTTCAAGTAACCTGGAAGTGGTGGGATCACGTGCTGCTGAAGGCATCAATTTGGCTCCTATTATCCTTTCCTGCTGTTTGCTCTCTGCCCTCTTTGACGATGAGAAGAAGCAAAACCCTACAAATCTGAGAGTTTTTTTTGCTTAATAAGGGATTTTGTTCGGGAAAAACCACTTTTCTTCCCCATGGTTCACGATTTCATTATATGGACGAGGAAGTTGTAGGGTTTTGGCTTATGGATTACGTCTTAGAGGATAGACAGTGAGAATACAAGCATTTTAAAATCAATAGATAGACTTTGCTCAAAGGGGCATTAGCATGATCGACAATTCAAATACTGACCGTTTAGCATCTGATCGTACGTTTAATGAAATCAGCTGCTTAGATAATAGGGGACGTGATATAAATATGGTCGAAGATAATTGGGACGAGTATGATGATCAGTATTACTTAGAAGTGTTTCGTTGCGCTCTAAGGGATCATGATGAACAAGCACAGAGATGGTTGGAGAATCACTTCAACGTGAAAGTGTTAGATTTAATGAAATGTCATCCCAGCAAGGATAAGGCTTGTCGTCTTCATTCAGAGGAATACTACGTAATCGAAACATTTAAGCACTTTTGGCAAACTTCACTTCAACATCATGAAATTGAATTCAAAAGTATGACTGACGTGTTGTATTATTTGCGTGTAAGTCTGAATGGTGCCATTCTAGATACGCTTCGCAGCTACTCACGACCAGATGAAGTATCGTTACTGAGTTCTAATGTGGAAAGAGAGTTGAACGCAACTGAAAATGGCAGTAACCACGAGGTATGGAGAATCATAGAAGGGAAGCTTTCTGACGCGCGCGAACGTCGACTTGCATACTTGCTTTTTCACTACGCTCTCAAACCCGGGGAAGTTGTACGTAATTGCCCAGAGGATTTTAGCGATGTACACGAAGTTTCCCGCATGCGTCGCGATATCATCGAACTCCTGAGCCATTAAGATTTCGCGATCATTTCATATGGAAAAGAGCTAGCGAGCCTCCTGTTAACTCTTTTCCACGTTCTTTTTATCGAACCGCGCCCGGTGCAAACTCAATAGATAGTGTTTTACTGCCTCTATTTGTTCTCCTTCTACATGTTCATCGATAAGCTTAACCAGCGCACTGCCTACAACAACAGCATCGGCATAAGCTGTCAATTCAGTAACATGTTCAGGTGTTGAAATACCAAAACCGACAGCAAGAGGTAGATGAAAATCCTTCGTATAGTCATGTACTCGCTGAATAAAATCGCGTAAATGTAAAGGTAATGTTGCTCTTGCTCCTGTAACACCGTTCAGTGCAACACAATAAATGAAACTGCCATATCCACTGGTTGATACCTTAGCAATTGTGGTTATACGCTCTGTGGGTATTGTGGGTGATATAAGGAAGATGAGCGAAAGCCCATGTTGGTGTGCAGCTTGTTGCAATGGTTCAGCCTCTTCTGGCGGCAGATCGGGGATTATCAGGCCACAGACTCCGCTTGCAACTGCCCTCTGGCAAAAGCTCTCGATGCCATAAGCTAGTATTGGATTGTAATAACCCATTAGGATGAGAGGAACATCACTCCTGGTTGAAATCTCATCAGCAATTTCGAAACAGCCGTTGATAGTCATCCCGCACTCAAGTGCAACATGACCAGCATGCTGAATCGTAGCTCCATCCGCAAGTGGATCGCTGAAAGGCATTCCCAATTCGATAATATCCACTCCCACCTGTGCTGCTGCTAGTGCGATATTTATGCTTTGAAGCGCCGAAGGGTATCCACACATGAAGTAAGGGATGAGTACGCCTCGGCTCTCTTGACGTGCTTGTTCAAAAGCATGAGTAATCCTTGTGGCGGGCGATGGTGTTGTAGATGTAAGTTGCATAGTATCTCCTACAATAAGTTCTATTTAATCGGAAATTGCTGGATTCGAGGCATCAAGCCTTCTTGAAATAAAGTTTCCACCAGCATACATACGTAAAAGGGTCAGTAGATCGTCTAGTGCAGCATCTACATCTTGCTTGCCTTCGGCATGGTGGGCTTCAACAGTTATTATGGCTTGTGTGGTCTCTTGTTGCGCTGCACTCTGATCACTTTGCCGCCAACACCAGCGCCGTGCAATTACCAGTTTAGTTTCGTCGGAAAAAACTACTTCGCCCGGTTCTGGATGTTCTACTTCGTCCTGACCCAACGTAGTATATCGTTCTGATCCGTCGGCGAAATGTACTGTAACTGCTCCATGCAAAGTATGGGTATCGAACACTGCAACCGGTAATGCATAGCGGATGCTAACCAGGTTGCCGAGATCAACTAGCAAATTAATGCTTGGAATATCACCTTTTTTGGTCAAACGGCGTAGCAAAGCCTCAGCGGCACTCCGGTATTGGGTTGGGTCCACGCCAAAACTGCGGAAAACAGCACGCCATGCCGCCAGTGATGTAATCTGACTCAAAGGGGTAGCTCCAATGCGTTGCAAGGTAGTTTGTTGTTCAGCAATAAAAGCTGCTTGCAAATCTTTAGGAGTCGGTCCACTAGTCATGTCTCGCGCTAGAATGACACCGCCCACGACAGAGGGGTAATGTGTCAAAATATCGCTATCATATTGGAAAAAAGCCATCCTTCACTCCTACAATGAGACATTTAACGCTTTCGAGACGGTCAGCATATCTTTATCCCCTCGCCCTGAAAGGTTTAGAATAATCAGCGAATCTGGCGGAATTTTGCCCTGTTTCCCTTCATCCAGCAGGTAACCCAATGCGTGCGCTGGCTCCAATGCGGGAATAATACCTTCACACTGGCTCAATGCCTGCAACCCACGCAATGCACTTGCATCATCTACTGAGGTGTAGGTCGCGCGACCCGTTTCTTTCAGGTAACTATGTTCAGGGCCTACTCCTGGATAATCAAGACCTGCCGAGATGCTGTGTGTATGTAGTATCTGTCCGTCTTCATTCTGCAGAAGATAACTGAATGAACCATGTAATACACCGGGTCTACCCGCCACCATGGTTGCTGCATGGTGTCCTGGCGCAAGACTAGAGCCGCCAGCTTCAATTCCTATGAGTTGTACCTGTTGGTCGTCAGCGAAGTGATAAAAGATTCCGATGGCATTGCTTCCACCGCCGACACAGGCAACCACCACATCTGGCAAGCGCCCCTCCTGCGCAAGTATTTGTTCGCGAGCTTCTTCCCCGATGATCGCTTGAAAATCACGCACGATACGTGGGTAAGGATGTGGACCAACTACAGAGCCAATCAAATAAAAAGTCGTTTCAATGTTCGTAACCCAGTCTCTGATTGCTTCATTGATAGCATCTTTCAGGGTACGACTCCCACTGGCTACGGAGCGTACTTCAGCTCCTAACAATTTCATGCGAAAAACGTTGAGTGACTGGCGTTGAATATCGTCCTCGCCCATGTAAACGATGCATTTGAGCCCGAGCATTGCACAGACAGTTGCGGTAGCAACACCATGTTGACCAGCGCCTGTTTCGGCAATGATTCGTTGCTTCCCCATCCTCTTCGCTAGCAATCCTTGACCTAGAGCGTTATTAATCTTATGCGCGCCAGTATGTGCCAGATCTTCACGCTTGAGATAGACTTTGATGCCACGCCCTATCATTTGTGAGAAGCGCGGAACGTAGTGAAGTGTAGTCGGACGTCCAACGAAACTAGAAAGTAGCCTTCGTAGTTCAGCTTGAAACTCAGCATTGTTGCGTGCCTGTTCATAGGCTAGCTCTAACTCAGTGAGAGCTACCATCAAGCTTTCTGGAACGAATTTTCCGCCAAAGCTACCATAGCGTCCACGTTCGTCAGGATAGAGGTTGTGCTGGTATGCTTGTACCAGGTCGTGCTTTTGCATGTAGAATTGCCTCATAATCTAGATTTACGGGCATTTATAACGAATGCCCGTATCTTTTCTGCGTCTTTATTCCCATTTATCTCAACGCCACTACTTACATCGACTCCCCAGGGATGAACTTGGTGAATAGCTTCAGCGACGTTTTCAGGTGTTAAGCCGCCAGCCAGGAATATTGGTGTTTGCTGTGCTACAGTCCGAGCCAGGTCCCAATCATGGGTCTCGCCAGTACCACCCCACTTTACCGTTGGAGTATCAAGTAGAATTCGCCACGAAGTTTGTTTATATTTTTCTATCAAATTCAGATCAGCTCTTCTGTTCAAGCGCAGCCCTTTGATGACTGGTCGATTTATGCGTTTGCAAAACTCAGGCGACTCATTTCCATGTAGCTGTACAAAATGCAGACCAACTTGTTCAACGATATCGTTAATGTACTCAGCTTCCTTGTTGACAAAAATGCCAACGATATCGAGAGTAATGTGGCCCTCGCATGTTTTGAGCAGTTCTCTAGCTTCTTGAGGATGAATAGATCGCGGACTGGGGTCGTAGAACATCAGGCCAAGCAGGTCAGCCCCGGCATCTCTGGCAGAAACAAGTTGATCTGTGGTACGTAAACCACAGATTTTTACTTGCACACTTTCATTTGCTCCCTTAAGAAGTGTACGAATCTGTGCTGGTATATCCTGAGATGTGACGAGTGATTCACCTACAAGCATAGCCTGAACATCATAACGAGCGAGACGTCGTGCGTCTGCGCTGCTGTGAATACCACTTTCGGCTACGACAACACGATCTTTGGGAATCAGCGGGCGCAACTTTCGGATAAGACTGGGATTCATCTGAAATGTTACAAGATCACGGCTGTTAATACCGATTACGTTTGCTCCTGCTGCGATTGCTTGCTGTACCTCTTCGGAAGTATGTACCTCAACTAAGCAACCCATACGTAAATCATGAGCGACTTTGAGTAACCGTTGCAGTTGGACCTGATCCAGAATTGCGCAGATAAGTAGGATAGCATCTGCCCCATAGGCACGTGCTTCGTACACCTGGTATTCATCAATGATGAAATCTTTGCACAACACTGGAACTTTGACCACCTGTTTAATAGCCGCAAGGTATTCGAATGAACCCAGGAAGAAATGAGATTCGGTGAGCACAGAAATTGCAGTTGCTCCATTTGAAGCATAAGTACATGCTAGCTCTATAGGATCGAGATCAGGTGCAAACATTCCCCTTGAGGGAGAAGCTCGTTTAACCTCTGCGATCAAGCCGATCCTTGATTTAGATGGATCACTCAGTGCCTCTAATAAATCGCGGGGGGCACTTTGAGACAATGCAAGACGTTGCTGCTCTTCAAAAGGCACGACAAGTTTTCGTTGTTCCAGGTCGGCCCTTGTCTTCGAGACAATCTGTTCAAGGAACATGGCTCACCCTGCTAACATCTGGGTATATTCGATAACAGCTTCTAATTTGCGTCTGGCTTTGCCATCACATATCGTAGCATGAGCTAATTTAGTGCCTTCTGAAAAAGAAGTTACTAACTCGTTTGCCAATAGCGCGGCACCAGCATTCAGGCAAAGCATATCAGCAGCTGGTCCATGGTTCTGCCCACTTAATAAGTCCTTGAGCATTTTTGCGTTGTATGCAGGTGTAGCTCCTTGAAATGCATGCCGGTCGGTTACTCTTGTGAAACCAACCTCCTCTGGCGTAATGGTGTACTCACGCAGGTCCTCCCCTTTTCGCACTTCACAGATACGTGTTGGAGCGCTCAAAGAACATTCATCAATACCATCTTCTCCATGAATAATCAGGGCTCGTTTGCAACCAAGATGTAGCAATGCTTCACCCATTTTATGCAGTAGAGAACCATCAGCAACGCCGAGTACCTGGTAGTGAGTGAGTGCTGGATTAGTCAATGGGCCAAGAATATTAAACACAGTAGGTATGCCGATCTCACGACGTGCCGGTCCCACGTGTTTCATAGCCGGATGATAAGCGGGAGCGTACATAAAGCCGAAGCCGACTTCCTGGACACATTGCGCAACTTGCTCGGGGCCGAGATCAATACGCACACCTAATGCCTCTAATACATCTGCGCTGCCACAACTACTGGTGGCTGAACGGTTGCCATGTTTTGCTACAGATGCGCCTGCTGCTGCTGCGACAATACCTGCCGCTGTAGAAACATTAAATGTACCGGCTCTATCTCCACCTGTTCCACAGGTATCGATCGCTTTTGTCGCTATGTTCTCTTTCAAGTGCACTCGTATTGCTTTCTGACGCATAACACGGGCCAGGCCAGTGATTTCCTGCACGGTCTCACTACCAGGGCGCAGATGCAATGCTGTCAGAAAAGCTCCCATCTGTGCCTGGGTAGCGACACCTGTCATGATTTCTTCA